>Ga0134124_10000426_pt1 | contig 35588 bp, 42 predicted proteins | sample KB304_FD_96880 | JGI IMG/M metagenome (GOLD analysis project Ga0134124, IMG submission 96880) | Terrestrial soil microbial communities without Nitrogen fertilizer from Kellogg Biological Station, Michigan, USA - KB3-0-4 | ecosystem: Environmental > Terrestrial > Soil > Unclassified ... | reverse complement strand
TCCAACTCGTAGTTGAAGTTGTAGAAAATTATGAGACGGGGGTGTTTTGTCATGATTTCACTCAACGCACCCATACGAGTTGGGTGCTGACTGACGATCTTCCGCATCACCGAGTACAGCTCAGCCGACTGCCGAATCGGACGGCCTTCGAACGGATTCCAGCGATCCCGCATGGCCCGCTTCATCAATTCAACGTCATGTTCGACAGGCAGTAATACCAAATGGCGCTTCGTATGCCGCTCGTACGGCATTTGCACCATGATCTGATTGCGCAGCCTTACGAGTCGCCCCGTGTCCACGTATCGATCCACTTGAGGGAATCGGCTATAAGCTCGGTAGATAACATGGCGTGCCTTGAACTCGGTTCGATTTCGATAAAAGCCGTTTGCGAGGAAGACAGGTATGTAATCCAGCCAATTGTCCCCAGGGGTCGCCGATAGTAGGATCCATTGATTGTCCTTGGCGATACGAAGAAACGATTTGACCCAGCCGCCCGAACCAACCAGACGCTGTTCATCAAAGATGAAGAAGGCTCCTCGGATGTGCTCGAACTTGTGGATGTTGTTCCAAGAGTCAATGGTAAGGATACCGGCGACAGTTTGCCCCTCGTCCATTCCGACAGCGAATCGCGCGAATTCTCTTTGCCAGTCATTGCTGTCCCTCTTCTTCGCCGTCGTGATCACATAGACGTCGCGATCCGCATGTTTTGAAACATAGTAGGCTGCCGCAACCATGCTCTTTCCCGATCCGACCCCGCCTTGCAAGATATTCCCAGAGGTAAGCTGCGTGAGCGCTAACTTCTGGTGTGGCCTCAAGATGCGTTCGATGGAATTCATCGATGCTGATGAACTCTCCAAGGTCTTCCACCATTCCTCCGTTAAACGAAATACTAGAAAGAGGCGGGAGCCCCCGAAGGGACCCCCGCCACGCCGGCCTAGATGCCGAAAACTACTGGTCCTTGCCGTCGAAGTGGATGATCAAATCACTCGCCTCCTCTCTATGTAACACTGCCGAAATCGGTCTACTGGTGCTTCTGCGCCGCGGCCTTGATCGCGTCGCGCAGAGCCTGGATCTGTCCCTGCAGCTGGGCCAAGTCGACCCCCTGCAGATTCTGCATCGCTTCCCCGATGTCGATCTGTGCGATCTTCGAGAGCGCGTCGCTGATGGCCTGACCCAACGCCTGTCCCTGGGCCGAAATCGACTGACCCCCGTCGCCTCCCAGAAGGTTTCCCGCCTGAGTCGCCTGACCCGAAGCGGAATCCCCAGCGGCCTGGAGGTTCTGAGCAGCCGTCGAAAGCTGTGTGGTTGCTGCGTTCAAAGAACCGATGGCGTCGTTGAGCGCCCCGATCGCTCCTTCCATCGCCTGACTTGCAGTCTCGTCGTTGGCGATCTGTGCAACCTGCTGGGCGTCATCCGAAATGGCCATCTTGTCTTCTACCTCTCCTTGAGTTCGCTTTTCTGCGGCCTTACGTTCTTCGTATGCTTTCTTGCCTTCGGCAATAGCTTTTGCGGCGTCTTCGATAGAGAGCAGATCGGGGATAGGCGTTTCAAGAATTGCTTCCTGAGCGTCAAACAGATCGTCCCGAAGATCCTCTTCCTCATCGGGAAGCTCGTCGTAGATCGTTCGGTTGTCGTCTCCTCGTCCGATCTGATCGAGAAGCATGTCGTCTTCGAGTTCGGCGAACTGCTCACTAGCAAGGAAGTCGGACAATTCGTCCAATAGTTCCGGGTCGAAGTCTTCCGGATTATCATCCGGCGGTTCGGTCACTGATTCTCCCTATTCGTTCGTACTTCTTACAGAATTGGTGGTGCGACCAACCCCAAGTCTACACCCGACGGCCCCACATTGCCCATCATCCATTGAGGGTGGGGAGAAATGATGAGCGATCAAAGAATGGCACGTCTTCCAGTTGCATGACTACTGCTGGTCGGTGCCCCAGACTTCCGTCACCGGAGCCTTCGAAGCGCGGTCGACCTCTTCGTTGGACAGGAACTGCTCTCGAGCTCGGTCCACCTTCTGTCGGTTCGTCCGCGGCTCGTCACCCTCCGGGTAGATCGGCTCCTTGGCGATCCGCTCCTCCTCGACCTTCTTCCAGTCCTTCATCAGCTCACCGGGCGCCGGCGGGCCGAGCGGGATGGAGACCTGGGGAACGAACTGCGTCTGCTCGACGTCTTCGACCAAGGCGGCCTGCTTGCGCTCCTCCTGCTCTCGCCGGATCGTCGCGGTGTCCTTCTCCTCGAAGAGCGGCAGATCCTTGCTGCCGCTGAGGTTCGTCAGACGCTCGACGGGGCCGTACATCTTCTTCGCTCCGCTCGAGAGCAAGTCGTACGTACCCATGCGCATGAGCACCTGCTCGCCCGTAGCCCGATACACACGCACCTCCAAGAGCTCCTCGTCGATTCCCCCGTAGATGCTCGGGTCCGCACCGTCCGACTTGTACAGACTGCCGGCGTGGTAGTCCTTCCCGACACGGGTGAGGGGCGGTTCCGTGCTCTTCTTGTCCGCCCGCTCCACTGCAGCCGCCATGAGTGCGCGGATCTCGTCGTCGTCCGCGAGCCGCATCCTCAGGACGTACTCCTCTTGCTTCGTGAGTGAACTCCAGTCGCCGGAGTCCGCGGCCTGCTTGAGCTTCTCGTCGAACTCCTTCTCGAACTCGGCCCGCTCTTCCTCCAGCTCCTTCTTGTACTGCTCCTCGAGCTCGATCGACTTCCGGTGGTTGGCCATCCGCACGGCCCTCAGCTGCTCCTTGGGGACGTCGAACGTCTTCTGGAACATGCCGTCCTCGAAGATGTGGAGCTCGCCCCAGATCTTGATGATCCAGACGCCGGACTCCATCTTGAGGTGGATCGGGGGCTCCGGCTCGCGCGCCGCGGAGAAGTAGAAACAGACCTTTCCGTTGTCGTCCTTCCCGAGGTCCTTCTCGAACTCCAGCGACCACTGACCGATGTTGTGCTCGGAGACGTAGGCGGCTTCGGCGCTGATCTCGCGCGGTCCGTAGCCCGCGTCGACGGGCATGAAGTTGTCGAAATCGACACTTTCGGCGGTGTAGACCATCATTCCTTCTTTCAGACGAAATCTTTCTGGGTGAAGCTTGGATGTGTTACAGCGAGACGTGAACGGTTTCCTGGCCGTCGACCGAGGAGTTGTCGTGCCCGTGGCGGTGCTCGGCGTCCTCACGCTCCTGATTGGCGAGCGCCTCGTCTTCCGAGTCCCTGTATTCCTGCGGCTCGACGCCGTCGACGATGGCCTGACGCACCGATTCGGTCTCGTCGTCGACCGAGGGCGACTTGTCCAGCACCCCGTCGCCGTCCCATTCCTTCTTGACCTTCACCGGCTCGAACGTCGCCTTGAACTGCGCCTTCTTGAAGACGCGGAAGTTGCCGCGCAGCTCGACGATCCAGTCGCCCAGGCCCGCGGTGAACTCCTTGTCGCGGTTGTCGCCGGTCCCCTTGAAGACGACGGTGGGCAGCTCCATCACGCCCTTGCCGGCACCGCCCATCAGACGGGTCTCCTTGAGCTCGACACGCCCGCGGCACCACTCCGCGATCTCGTAGGCGTTGTTGAAGTTGACCTCCACGGCCTTGACGGGGAACGGCCTGCGGACGAATTCCTGGAGTTCCATTTGATTCTCTTTCGGAAATTGTTGGGGCGTTTGTCAGGGAAGCTTGAGGTCGAGCGAGCGGTCTCGGACGTAGCTGTGGAACGTGACTTCTTCTGCCGGCTCCGCGGCCTTGTGGTCGAAGACGAACAGCCGGTTGTCGACCAGCTTCGGGATGTTGGGTTCGATCATGACGGTCCAGCCGCCCTCTTCCGTCAGCAGCGACATCAGGATGTCGTAGTCGTACGCCTCCTGCATGAGGTAGCCGTCGAGGAAGAGCTTGCACCGATCCACGATCTTCTTCAGATCGGCTTCCATGTCCTTCTCGCCGAGCTCCTGAGCGTCCCGGATCTTCTGAGCGTCGTACCAGAACTGGGCGATGCTGTCGCAGACCTCCTCGTTCGAGAAGCCGCGCTCCTGCAAGTCGTACCACGAACCCATCTCGACGGTCGTGTTGTTGACGATCAGGTTGAACAGCCAGGTGCCCTTGATCTGTGCCAGATGACCGGACGGGATGTTGCCCTGGTAGCTCACCTGGACGGTGAACTTGTTGCCGGCGATCTCGTAGTTCTTGTGGTAGATGCGACCGATGGGAGGTGCCATTTTCTTTCAGTCCCCTATTGCTTGGTTGATGCCCTTGAAGATTTCGAACTTTCCGTCGTTCCTACGGATGATGGTGTCACCCACCGAAGCCCGCTGCACCCCGTCGACGACAGGGACGTTGATGCCGAGGGTCGATTGGCTGTGATCAAGAGCGTCGTGCTCTCGTGCCAACCGACCCCCGCACCAGCGAGCGAGTTCTTCGGCGTTCTTGTCCGTAAGATTCCTCGCTTCCGACGACATCAGGCCGGCGGAGCTTCCTTGTACAGGGTCTCGAAGGTGCCCTGGTTGATGACGTGGAGTCCGTCTTCGTCGACGTACACGTACTGACCGTTCTCCACGGTCATGTTGTACCCGCCGTTGATGATGAACAGCATGTCGCCCAGTGGACCGCGGAAGATCTCGCAGTCCTCGGGTGTCAGACTGGCCATCCAGTCTTCCACGTCGGTCGTGCCGTCGTACGCGTTGAAGTGCATCCCGGTGATCTCGACGAGAGTCTTCGGAATGTACTGCTTGGGACTCACTTCGCTGCCTCCAGTTCCTTCTGGTCCACCCAGTACTCGCCCTCGATGACGTCGGACGGACCGGACTCGATCTGCTTGACGCTCTCCTCCGCCATGGCCTCCCACTTGAGCTGGAGGTAGTCCTCGGCGATCTTGAGGAAGAGACTGGACAGGTAGGCTTTCGTACCACTCTTTCCGCCGACAGCCCACTCGTACGGGTTGATCGTGACATCCGCCAGCTCGATGTCGACCCAGTCGAGCAGACCGACGATCTCCTCGGTGTAGTACCGGAGACCCTTCGAGGTGAGCACGCCGATCTTGGGCGGCTTGATCTTGTACGAGACGGCGACCTGGATGTAGGCCTGCGGCGGACCCTCGTCGCCCTCGCGTTCACGGAGGTACTTGACGTTCCACCCGTCGGCCGCCATCTTGTCCGCGATCTCTTCGCTCAGGAAGACTGCGAAGTTCCTGTCGCCTTCGCGGTTGTACTTGTCCTCCTTACCCTCGAAGTTTCGGAAGGCGATGACGACGTTCTCGAGTGTGACATTTCGATCGTTGTTCGCCACTACTCACCTGCTTTCGGGATTTCGGGAGCTCCGCCGGCCGCGTAACCCTCCGGCGGCTGATACGTCCGGGGGATCAGGGCCATCATGTCGCCCTTCTTCTCCATGAGCTTGTCGTACTTGTCGTCGCTCTCTTTGGTCTGCTTGGCGAACGCAACGAGGTTCTCGTTGAGCGCCGTCATGACCCGGACGATGTCCTTCAGAGACCCGGCGATGGAGCTCAAGGCTCGGAGCTTCGACTCCTCGACGCTCATCAGTCTTTCCTCATTTCTGCTCTGATGAAGCCCTTCATCTGCAGGCACTCGGACATGATGTTCGGATCCGTCCACATGCCGGTCAGGAACAGGTCGATGATGAGGCCGCCGTTCACGGCCTGTTCGACATCGGCCGTACCGATTTCGAGACTGTTCACACGGAAGCGGAACTTCACCTTGTCGGCGACGTCCAGATCGAACGACTCTTCCGTCGAGAGTTCGATCGTGTCCTTTTCGTCGACCAGGAGCAACCGCATCTTCCGAACGCCGTCCCGCTTGAATTTACCGTTCTCGAGTTGGTCAGTCACGGGGCAGCACCTTCGTCATCTCCGGCTTGGCTCGCCGGTACTGGAAACTGACGAAGAAGCCTTCGATCTGCTCGACGAACTGCACGGCCACGGCTTTACCCAACTCGCCAGGAGCGATGGCGATGGTCACGCTTCCGTCACTCTGAAGCTCCGCCCAGCCGATCTGCTGTTTTTCGATGGACTCGCCGTACACCGGGATCTGTGTGGCGAGAGGGGCGTTTTCGCTCATTTCACCACCTTGTCTACTCGAAGTGTGTACTTCGGGCAGTCGATCTCGACATGACCCTCTTCGCACATGTCGAACCAGTCGAGCATGGCGTAGAGCTTGACCTTCTTGGGGAGGAAGAAGGAAATGATGAGAGCCAGAATTCGTGTCATGCGACAAACTCCTCGAACGATCCGAACTTCTCGATGGCCGCCTTCGCCTTGTCGACCAGACCCTCGAAGTAGTTGGTGTCCATCTCGATGTCCTTGCCGCTGGCCTTGACCGCGTACGACTCCAGCCACTTGTAGCCACTGGTGCCGGTGACGGCGTACTGCTTCTCGCCATCGTGCCGCTTGAGCTCACCGCCACCGGAGACAACGGGGATGAAGCGACCAGTCCGACCAACGAAGTGCGGACCGGACTCGAAGTGGAGGTACATGTGGCCCTTCGAGACCTGCTTCGTCTCGGCCAGATCCTGCTGGAGGATCGGCTCGCCCGAGAACAGCGTCTTGAACACGTACGGGACCTTGAACTGGGCTCCCGTCGCCGTCCAATGCGAGTCCTCCCCTCCGGTCTTCGCGACGTACACCGCGTCGTTGACGAGGCAGATCTTCTCGTAGACGTCCTTGTCGGGGTCGTACGTGAAGTTGTAGCCGTACTTCTCGCCGAACAACGTGACCTGGTTGATGATCTCGTCGTCGGCGTTGGCGATCTTGATCGAGTCGGTCTTGATGTGCAGAACCGTGTAGCCGAGCTCCTGCACGTGGTTCTTCAGCTCGATCATGAACAGAGCACCGCGCTTCGCGGCGATGTTGTCCTTGTTGCGCTTGTCGCGGAACGGACTGTCGAACGTTGCCGACGTCAGCCCGTACACAATGTTGATGATGATCTTCAGGGCGTCGCTGAGTCCCTGGAGGGCCTTCTTGTCCGAGACGTCCTTGAGATACGGGGCGAGCTTTCCGCCAAGCATTCCTCGAGCACTCTCGTAGTCGCCGTCCTTGATTGCCAGGCGAGCCTTAACGAGCGCCTCAAAGTTCTTAGTGCACTCCCCGAACATGTTGAGCTGGATGATAGACGTCGGATGCATCGACGCCACATCCAGTAGAACCACGTTTTCGTAGATGCCGGGTTCCGCGTAGACGTACCCACCTTCGCCAACCTCCTCTCCCATGTAGGTCGACTTGCCGGCGTCGAACTCGTAGCCCGGGAATTCCTCCTGGAGCTTCGTGTAGACGAACTTCGCCTGCGGGTTGCGGTCTCCCTCGAAGATGATCGCCGCGGCGTGCTTGGCGGTCGGGTCATTCATCGTCAGACCACTGAGGTCCGCGAGGATCTGCCTCGCAACGACGTCGCCTTCGCGAGCCTTCTTGACTTCCTCCGTGGCCCTGACGTCGTTGCAGCAGTACTCGACGACCTTGGGCCAGAGCTCCTCGGGAACCGGCTCATCCCAAGGGTGTTCGAGTTCCTGGTGGGGGATTCCCAGCTCGATCTCGAACTTCTTGAGCGACTGCTTCTTGCTCGAGAGGTCCCAAATGTCCATGTACGACAGGGAATACGCGGCGGCGAATGCAGCGTTGTTGCCGTTGATCAGACGCTGGCTGAGCTCGAATAGCTGCTTGTTGCTGTAGCCCATGTACCGGCCGTACAGAATGTGGTTGTCGTACCGCCTGTTGTTGAAGCCGGCCAGCTTCAGCTTGAACAGACCCTCCATCTCTTCGGGGGAGGGGTTGATCATCTTGACGATTTCGTCCCGGCCCTCGTACTTCCAGCACACCACGAAGAGATTCGGGAAAACCTCGACGTCGTAAATGACGATCGGGGCATCGGTGTCGTCGGCTGCTCGTCGGGGCTCGGGTACAGAAACGAGAGCGTCTGCGCTCTTGAGTCGCATACCGCTGACGATCTTGAGGCAAGCCATGGATTGGTTCGTCGAATTGTTGGCGAATGCCACCAGTTTGGGACGAAGGTCGCTGACGTCGTAAGCAAGCCCGGAGGTGAAGGCTTCGTCGAGGATTTTCTTGATGAAATCAATCGACGGCTTAGTTCCCGGATGGATCTCCTTACGGAAATTCCGGGCAATGAGATCACGCAGTCCGCGTTCACTGCGAATTGTGTCGGCGGCAAGCACCTTTGATTTCTCCTTGAGAGGAAGGCCACCCTTGTGAAGCGTGGCGATCGGAACAGTATTGCACTTGGTGCGCTTTCGACGGAGCGAGGCTTTGCCAGTGAATACCTTGACCTCGATGCCCTCCGAGTATACTCGAGAGAGCTCAGCCACATCGCCATCGTAGTAATAGTGAAGATGTACACCTTCACCACTCTTCGACAGTTCAGCGTACGTGGGGGGCCAGGACGAAGCTGCCTCGAGGTTTCGAGAGAGTGCCTTCCCACCGTTTTCTCCTTTCAAATCGAAATCTATCACGATGTGCCGCTCGGGAACCATGACGTAATGTTCCTTGCGGGTGTCGATTTCCTTCAGAGTCGAGGTGACCTTGGACCATGAAAGCCCTGGAGTTCCACCTGTAGTAGAAAGCTGTGCCAGCTGATCTGCCAGCTCCTCATCAAGAAGTGATGTTTCGTCTTCGATGACAAGGGAGAACACCGCTTCTTTTGGGGCTGCTGGCTTTTTGAATCGATCGGCAGTGAAACCTGAGTAGTAGCTCCGTACAAGTTCACCGTCGACCTCCGTACGCTCCTTGAACTCCTCGAAATAGTTTCGCAACTCTTCGCGGAGCTTGTACTGCGGCAGGGGCTTCTCGATCCCAGTCACATCACAGAATTGTTTGTACATGTCGTAAGCACGCTTCAGCGTTGTGCCATCCGACTTGGTGAATTCGTCGTAGAAATACTCGATGAAGTTGAAGACGATGTCCGTCTGGAACTGCATCTCAGTAGGGCGGTAAGAGTTGTAATGGTTCTTCCCCAGCGAAAGATAGACCTCCAAGCAGTGCTTCGCGATAGCACCAAGCTCGAAATCGATCCTCGACATAAGGGAATTGTACTGATTTGGGGGAATGGTCACACCGGTCGGGTGGATATCGATCAAACGCCGAATGATCCCGGATTTCGCATCCGAAATCTTCACAGGCTGGTTCGTGCCCATGAATAACAATGCGTTCACACGACCCACGTAACTGGGCTTGTACTTCTCGTTCATGCGGATATCTTCGTGCGCCACGATAGAATTGAGCTTCGTGTTGTCGTCGATCCGCGAAAGATCCCCATCGTGCTGGATCGCCACCAGGGGGTTCGATTTGAAAGCTTCCGTCGCGAAAGAGTTGTTCGAACTTCCGAGAGCCTTTGCTTCGAATGTCGCTACGTAGCCCGAGAACATCTTCTCGATGATCCCCAAGATAGTAGACTTGCCCGTCCCTGGTTGCCCGTAGAACACGAAGAACTTCTGAATCTTCTTCGAATCCCCAGAAACGATACTCCCAATCGCCCATTCGATTTTCCTCCTCTCTTCGACTGAGTAGAGGGTTCCTGCGATTTCGTCCCATGCCGAGACGTCGTCTACGGCGAGAGCGTACGACAAGCGACGACTGACGTAGTCTTCTCGTTTGACCTTCTGGTCGGCGAATGTCAACTTCTCGTCGAGCTGTTTGTAGTTATCGCTGATATTCCGCATGTACATACGGAAGTTGAACCACGACTTGCTGTTGTAGTTCATCATTGACTTTATGGTGACATTCGCCCCGGGGAATTTCTCCTCGGCGTATTTGTACATCTCTGCGTCTACGAGTCGACCGACGTCGTACTCGTCTGTGGACCAGAGCCCAGCTTCTTCATCCCAGATGGCGTAAAATGAAGCACCTCGCACCATCAGGTCTTTCGACCTACCTACTCGGAAGTTGGGGGTCAGCGTCAGGCCGCCGTCTTTCTTCTCGTCGACCTGAATGGTGAAGAAGTCCATCAAACCCCCTTACGAGTCTTGCAGTAGGTATTCACTGAGCTGGTACCAGATTTCTACTTTGCGTTGGTCTTTGCTGGCACACCGGAGCGGGAATAATCCTCCATTTCCGTCCCGGTCGTAGGTCCGCCAAATAACCGCGGAGGTGATGTCTTCCACTTCTTCGTGCTTGAAATTTCCTCGACCATCGTTATAACCCGACAGCCCCAAATTGCTTATGAGTTGCCAGAACCAATCGGATGGATGACCTTCCGCTTCGAACGCCAACCGTCGTGACAATCCGATCAACAGTTCCAGAAAGCTGCAGCCGAGGGACAGCCAATTTTGATCGGGTTCCGCCCCGTCACAGGCTGCCCACTCGGCTCTCAACTCTCTCCCGTCTTCAGCTCGGTTGTCGTCGTTCGGGACAAACCAAACAAACTCGGTGTTGGACAATTGGTTCATGAGATTCCAATATGTCCTGGGGCCGGTCCGGGTATTGGGATTCGCTACTTGACTGTACAACCAAGTCAAATATCGATTGTCCAATGACCCGGGGGGCATTAGCCCGTCTCCTCGCCGAGCACCTCACGCTTGTAGGAGCCGTACGAGCGGACGACTTCGAACTCGAGACCCAGCTTCTCGTTGCGGATGTGCACCGTGTTCGCGTCGCTGGATTCCACACCGAACTGCGTGCGGAAGTTCGATCCGAGAACGTCGTCCGGACCGTCCATCGGGTTGTCCCGCTCGTCCACGAGGGTGTCGTCGTCCTCGTAGTAGGTGAGCGTGTTCTGGTCGAATCCCTTGACTTGCCCCATGTACTCGTCCATCGGGATGACGTAGGGCTTGCCGTAGTCGGGCAGAGCGTGTTCGAACACGTTGACGACCCGGTCGACCGCGATGGCCTCCTTCTCGTCTGCAGCCGCTTCGTCCTCGGGCGTGGTGCTCTGGACGATCTTGTGATACGCGGTCCGCATGTTCGGCTCACGAGGATCCTCGTCGGCCTTCGGTGGCTCCGGGATGAGGTCCTTCGCGGCCTCCTCCGCCGTGGCGTACGGCTTCCGGACGAGGCTGTAGTGCTCCCGCATCATCTGCTCTTCGCGCTGGATGCGCTCGTCGAACGCCTCCTCGAGCCGCTTCTCCAGGAGCTTGTAGCCGACGAAGAACCCCACGCCGGCGCCCAGTAGTGCAGCGCCGGCGACCTTGACAGACTAATTCATCACTTGTCCTCGAGGAGCTCGTGGATGACGCCGTCGACGTTGAAGTCGAGCAGGATGGACTGCTCGTGCCCGTTGACGAAGGCCCGGACTCGCTCGTTCGAGATGTTGTCGAAGATCCCGAAGTCGACGAAGTTGTCGCGGTTCTTCCCGAGGAACCAACCGACGACCTGTCCGGCGCGGGTCCGCGGCAGGCCCAGCGCGTCGTAGACCTCGTTCAGGAACACGTGACCGACGGACTGCAGCCGCTGGTTCCAGTAGGCCTGCTGGCTCTGCAGGAACATGCGGTTGTACTCGGGATCACGGACCCAGTTGACCGAGCTCTCGTCGAAGAACTTGGCGTACATCGACGGCATGCCGTCCGCGACCCGCGTGTGCTTGACGACCTTCTTCTTGCCGTCCTCGCCCTCGATCGTCTCCGAGACCTGCTTGGCGCCGTAGCGCATCTCGTCGTCGACCTCCTTGCCGAGCTGGCTGCGGACACGCTCACGGTACTCACCGAACGCCTTGTCCACCGAGGCGTAGGCCGCTGCCGTTGCAGCGTTCCGACGGGTCAGTGTGACGTGCGAGCCGGTCATCAGCGAGGCCGACAGGATCAGCAGGCCCGCTGCCGGCGCGTAGAGCTTCGAGACCGCGAGGATCGTCTTGATTCGGATGACGGTCTGATCCTTGGCGTGGGCCTTCTCGTCGTAGACGTTGCCCTCGTTGTCGGTGACCTGGTTCTCGAGCGCGTAGTTGCTCTTCTCCTTGAGCTCCTCGAAACCCTCGAGCGTGTCGCTCAGCTTGAGCGTGGACTTGCACGCCAGGACGACGCCGGCCACACCGGCCGCGGCACCACCGACGAACATGAGCTGGGGGGAGTTGACTTTCAGCTGAAGGAGCTGGCGTCCGAACTTGGACGTGAGAGCGGTGGGAAGATTCATTTCTCCTCTTTCTGGAAAGTTAGTCCAGCGCCACGGGACGCGGGAGTTCGAGCATGTAGCCATCGCGGACACGGCGGATCATCGATCCCTGCATGTCCATCCAGCCCCACTTCTGGTCGGTGTAGCTGGGCGACCATCCGACGAGGTTCTTGAGATCGTGGATGCTGGCCGAGTCGTACTCACGGACCAGATCGTACAGTCTCTCGAGAACCGTTTCCGCTTCGAGACGAGTCGCGAGCAGAATCTCTTCGTAATCCAGTTGCCTGGGGAGCGGAGTTGGGTTCGGCGGTCGGTCCCGCGGATCCCGCGTCGTCGAGCCGATCGGATTGTTTCCCCGAACGGTGTACTTCGTGTAGTTGGTCGGGCCGGCAGGACGGCCTCCGTAGCGAGGTCCTCGCGGCCTGGCCTCGCCGTAAATCATCTTCTCGATTCCACTACTTGTCGCTTCCGCCAAGAGATCTTTCACCTGCGGGATGATGACCTCGGCGAAAACGTAGTGGACGACGGTCTTCGAATCGCCGCCGATGATGACGTCCGTGAATCGCTTGAAGAGCGATTTCTTCTTCTTGGCTGCCACCGTCGAGAGGACCGACTCGATGTTTTTCTCCATCTCCGGTGTCGGCTTCGGTTGCCGAACCGATTTGGAGTTTCCCGGGAATTCCTCGCTCATGTTCCTCTTCTCCGAGAAAACCTAAAGCCCTTGTATGGGCTTGTCGGTTTGATAGGTCAGTCTTCGGTGGTCGTTTTGTTACGATTCTTGAATTCCTGCACGAACTTCACGGTTTCGTCGATGAATGCGTCGGTGTAGTTTCCGGCGTAGTTTCCGACAGCTCCACCGATGGCAACGCTGGCGATGGCAACGGTGATCTGGTCGATCGTTCGTTCCGCTTCCACGTTGTTCTCGATGAGCTGCCGGACGATGACGGATGTTCCGGCACTCACGGCGATACGGATGGCGCGCTTCAGAATCTTGATCTTTTCCATAGCGATTTCCTTCCAAATGGGGGTCTCATTATAACCCCTGTAATTTATGCGAGTGATGGGCACATTTTTTGTACACCAGCTGTCGTTTATAGGTTGGCGTCTGGAATAAGGCGGAGACCCCTGCCGCGCCGCATGTACGGCCGAGCGCCTTCGCGGACACCCCATCACTCACCAAGGAGCTACTGGTTGCGGGCTCGTGCGAGGAACGCCGCGCTGAGTTGCTCCTTGCTCATGGACTGCAGTTCGGCCGGGGTCGGATCCCGCTTTTCCCGAACCCAGGCCGGCTCCTCTTCGTTCTGCGCCAGCTGCTCCGGCGAGACGCCCTGCTTGATCGCGAGCGCCTGGATCTGCTTCTGCTGGTCCTCCGGGACGAGCGCCGTGAAGAACTTGGACGCGTTGTCGCCCACGAAGAGCTCGAACAGGAGCTCGTCGAACGCCGGCGAGTCCAGCAGTTCGCTCTGCGCCGCCTCCGTCTGGATGAAGCGCTGGCCGTCCTCCGACCGGATACCGCAGGACATCTTGATGAGCTCGCGCAGCTTCTCGAGGATCATCCGACCGTCCTGGAGGATGGCCATTTCCTCGGCCCAGATCTGCAGGCCCTTGTCGGACGCGAGGACGGCCAGCTTGGCGTTGGACAGGTGGAACCAGAAGACCTTCTCCTGGGTCTTCCCGTTGAAGTCCGTGTACTTGATGGTCTTGCTGAACATCGTGCTCCCTTACTGGAGTCGGTCGAAGCCCCGGATGGGCTCGTTGTTGTAGCCGATCATGATCGCCGGCTTGCCTTCGTACATGACGGGGCTGTACTGCACGTCCAGCAGCTCGTCGCTGTTCCAGCCGATTTCGTCCGAGATGGAGGTCGGCGTCAAACCGATCTTCCAATAGAAGTCGGACAACGACGCGTGGAAGTAGTTGTTGACCTGGTGATTGATTTCGTTGACGGCCTGCTGGACCTTCTCCATCGTGTTGTGGAAATATCGGCCCGTCAGTTCGTCGTAGAACAACACGTCCGAACCCGAAATGATGAGCATACTCTTGTCGGGCGGGTTCTTCTCGATCTTCTCTGCGGCGAGCTCGGAACGCATCTTCTCTTCCTTCTGGAATCCGAGCGTTTCCAGAACCTTCTTCTTGTAGTCCTCGTTCAGCTGCTCCGACAGCTTGAATGCTGCCGCGATAGCCGCGGTTCGCCGAGCACCGATCTGGTTTCCGGCGATGATGGCCGTGACCGTGACGATACCGACTGCCGCCGGCGGGATGAAGTTCTTCCAGACGAGCTCGAACTTCTGCTTGGAAGTCGGCTCTCCTTTTTCGTCTCCGACGGAAACTTCTCGGAGATCACGGACCTCCAGAGCCGAGTTCCAGCTTGCCTTGCCGGTCAGTACCGCTGTCGTCACCGCGCCGGCCACACCGAGACCCGTGAGGATTCCCGGCGAGTTGTCGACGACGAATTTCTCAGCGGCCTTCAGAATCATTTTGGTTTTCATTGGTGCCTTCTTCCTCGAGGGTGTTGATGATCTTTCGGAAATCCCATCGGATCTCCTCGAGAACCTTGTTCGCGTTGGCGAATGCTCCCACTGTGTATCGGATCGTGACGCCGGTTGTGATGATTCCGACCAGCCAAACGATCGCTTCGAGTACGGTCATCGCTTCAGCGTCACGATCTTGCTGAAGCCCATCGCGGAGAACTTGAACGTGAGTCCGTCCGGATGGACCGTGAAATCCTTGGTCGCGTCCTGGGACAGCACGATCTCGTTCTCACCCTCGGTCTTCTCGGAGGTTATGATGGTGTTCGGCGACTCCGCGGACTTGAACGTGCCGTGCCAGTAGGTAACGCTGTATCCGTCCGAGGTGGCCAGCTCGATCTTGATCGACGGACCCTCGACCTTGGCGGAGAACGCGAGGTTGTCCTCCTTCATGTACCAGTCACCGTCGAGCGGAACGAGCGGCAGTGCGAAGCTTCCGTCGACCTTCTGCGGGTTGTACTGAGCCGAGGTGGCGTTCTGCCCGACCGGACCGCTGAACGCGTTGCGCGGCGAGAAAATGAGAACCACCGACACACCCAGCGCCAGAACGGCGACGGCGATGCTGACGATGATGACGTTCTGGGCGGTCTTGCTGAGGCGAGTCATGATTCCTTCTTTCAGAAAAATAAGAGTATGTGAACGGTTCACTATCTCTTCATTATAAGCGATGTAATTCTTGCGAATCAGCCGAAGAAATAGAAGATGATGCCCAACACGCATGCGGTCATGGCGAGCATCAAAAGCGGTAAAGCTATGAAGAGGAGGAAGACTTCGGCGGCGGTGAATTTTCTTCGCATTGCTCCACACTTTCCGGGCACCCGCGAATTGGAGCATGACGGGTACCACATTCGTCACACAAAACGATGATGAAATCTTCGGGGTCGATCATACAACAACCGCGAAATAAAAACCGAGCATCAAGGCAATAGCCCCACCACAAATGAGGCACCACAGCCAGAATTCGCCTTTGGTCATTGTTCCTTCTTTCGTAAAACCTAAACCCCTTGCGGGGTTGTTGGTTTGTTGAGAATTACTTCAGTTTTGCTTGTGCAGCGATCTTGGCGATCTCGCAGACGGTCGTCAGAACCTTGTTGGCGGCGAAGGCGGCTCCGGCGATCTTCACGATCTTCACGGTGGATTCCGTTGCGATCTCAGCGATCTTGGCGTAATCCACCGATTTGACAATGGTGGTCTCGGAACCCGCTTCGGCGTCCTTACGGTCGACGAGGGTCATCTGGATGGCCTTCTTGTTGAACATGGCTTCTCCTTAGTGGGGTCTCATTATAAGCCATGTGTTTTTTGCGATCACCAAATGAGAATTGCCAGTAAAGGCAACCCTCCAAAGATGAACAAAACTGCTCCGACGAAGATCAGAAATGCCAGAAATTCGTCATCCATTATTCCTCCTGGAAAACCTAAAGCCCCAGTTCGGGGCTTGTTGGTTTGTTGAGGTCAGTTCTGCTTCTCGGCTTCTTCGATGGCTTTCAGGTTCTTCTTCAGCTTGCGGTTCTGCTTGACGTCACTCACGATCACGACCGTTGCTTCAGCAACGACCGCGACGGCGGTGGCGACGTACAGACCGAAAACGATCTTTTCCTTGAGGGTCATTTCGATTCCTTTCAAAGTTTAACGGGTCTCATTATAGCCCTTGTAATTTTTGCGAACGACCAAAAAAATAAAGTCCCCGAAAACCATACTACCTGTACGGGGGAGGTGTACAGGTAGTATGGTTCGAGGTCTCTCAGTGTAGCTTGATCAGAGGATCTTCTTCACGAGGCCGAATGCTTTCGAGGCGATGATGTGCGTTCGCTCGTGCGTGAGGATGATGGCGATTCCGGCGAGGTTCGCACCGATCGTCGCCCAGGTTTCCTTGCTGATTCGGTCCGTGGTACGGAGTTCCTTCAGCTTGGTCGCCTGAGCGATGATCGACTTGTAGTCGTCGGAGTAGCCCTCTTCCTTGCGCGCGAGCTCCAGCAGATGCAAGAGCTGCTCGTCGTAGGCGGCTTCGATCGGGTCTTCACGCTTCTTGAACATGGCGTATCCTTTCGAGGGGTCTCATTATACGCCATGTATTTCTTGCGACTACTTCTGATCGATCTGACGGACCACGTTCAGGTACATCTTGCTGCCGGCCTTGAAGACCGGATTCTCCTGATTCACCGCGATCCGACGCACTTCGGCGTTGCCCTCTTCGTCCGTACCGAACACGAGCTCTCCGACGGCGTTGGGGTCGTTCTGCTTGTAGTTGCTCGCGCTCTTCCCGAGAATGACGCCCATGAACGTGTCGACCGCCGTGATGACACCGGCGACGACTTCGGACGAGTTCCAGTGCAGCAGAACGCCCAGTGCGATCACCAGGGCGGCCGCGGCCGGCAGGATGACGAGGGACACGAACTTCAGGAAGTCGTACAACTTCGGGGGGATGACGAATCCGGTGTCAGTCAATGGAATATCCCATCTCTTTGAGTCGTTCTTCCAGACGTTCAAGACGAGTCATGCGCCGTCGAAGACGATCGTTATCTTCGTCCAGTCGTTCGTTGGTTTCTTTCAGTTGTTTCTCTCGGTCCTCAAGGAGCTGAACTCGTTCTTCCAGATCCTTGATTTTCTTCTCTTGCTTTGCGATCGTTTCCGTGTCCATTTTTCGAGCGCGTTCGTACGCTTCGGTTTCGGCCAGAGTCTTGCTGTTGACAGTAGACGCTTTCGACGAAGCTCGGGCCGAATATAAGCCCGAAAGGAGCGCGATTACCGCGACAATAATCGCGGCCCAGTTACCGCCGTCCACGTCTCACCTCTTTCTCAGGGTTTGGGAACCCCGCGAAGATCATCCACATGATTCCCAACACCCCCCACAAGAACACCTGCGAGTAATTCGCCTTGGGAGAGTGGAAGAACCAGATGCCTGTCAAATATGTTGCTGCCCAGCCTGTTGAGAGCGCTGTGACAACCACGTACCCCCAGGTTTCAGCCAGGGGTGGCCATTTTGTCGAAACGATTGCGAGCAATCCCGCAAATATGAACACGCAGCCCCAGAAATCGATCGGGGCGAATTGCAAGATGACCAGCAATGCCCGCTCGCGTCCCTCGGTCGAGGGCGTCACGATGTATTGGAATCCCATGAACATGTGCAGAATTCCAATTACCATCAATGCCGTACTATGGCGTTTCCACGGTCGAAGCCCCCACCATCGAGAGGGGTGCTTCACTGGGTGGTTCTGTTCCAGACCCCCGCGCCCTTGATCCATGGCTCAGCCACCTTCCATACTCCTGCGGACTTCACGTATGGGATGGCACGTTTCCAGGTACCACCAACGAGAACACGAGCCCCCGCAAGGAGGTCGAGTCGGTAGGCCGGCGACCAAGGGCCCCATCCCACAGAGTTTCTCGATCTTCCCCAGAAGTAGTACGTCTGGCCTGGGTCGAGATTGTAGATATATTCGATTGTTTCGTCGACGTTGATCGTTCCAAGAATCACAGCACCTGTGGGATCCTTGCCGTACCTGAATTGCTTTTCCAGGTTTGGCGCGTTTCCCGTACGTACCGTGAAGGGGAAGCTAACGCCGACCGATTTCTGTGTGACGTTGTAGAACGTTGGTGCTGTGGGCGGTGGCGGAACTTGCCATGTCGTGGCGTCGAGACGATTCGACCAACCACTCCACCCGATGGCATTCTGAGTCCTTGCCCAGAAATACACCTTCTGTCCTGGAGACAAACCCGTGATGGGATCATCGCCATCAGAAAATGCGAGAGATGTTGGGCTTGTGGAGGAGAACCCCCAGCCGATTTGACGTGCTGTGATCGGCGATCCACCGTTCGGACCGTCCCAGAACACAACATTGATCGCACTTGAAGATATCGGCGTTGCCGACCTCAGCGATGGGGGCTGCGGAGGCGTGGAGCGCTGAATATGCTGTGTTTGCGTGGACGTCGGGAAGCCTGTACCAGATCCGTAGATGGTCCACGAAATATCCTGGTCATAGCCGACGTACACCGAGTCAACGAATTGCCAGTTTCCGCCACGCACCATTCGGAACTTGCGGATGCCGGAACCGGACCCGTTCGCTCCGAAGGAGTACTGCTGATCGTTGTTCCATGACTGCGGTCCTGTGTGGAACCAGAATTCCACCCATCCACCGGTGTCACGAACCATCATTTGTGCAGAAGCACTGATGTTGATGATGTAGTCAGTCATACATCACCTACGGCAAGATCTTGAAGTAGATGTCTCCGTCCGTACCGCCGGTTGGTTCGGCGGTTCCCGAGGATATCCCTGCGGATCCACGAAAGCCCGCTTTGGTACTGGGAATGAGCGCCTTCAAGGCCGCAATGAAGTCTCGAGTACGGTTGATCTCGTTGTATCCCTCTTTGACCTTCCCGCCGGTTCCGTCCGGGCCCTGATCGGGCACCAGGGGATAACCCGCGGCAGCCGCGGCATCGCCGATGGCCATAGCAACCTCCTCTCGCTACTGGTTGTTCCAGTATTCCCCGGAACCCATGTCTTTCCAGTTGACGTCGTATTTCCACGACTTCCAAGTACCTGGAGAAATGGAATCCTTGTTCACCAAAGACGGGTACGACGCTTTACCATTTGCGTCGAATTTGAAGATCTGTTCGACGACTCGCATGAATGCGCCGCCGCCATTGTCGCCTCGAACCTCGACAATATCTCCGAGGTAGTAGTCTCGCTCGTACTTGAAGTTCGAGTTGACGTCCGCTTCCCCGTCGAAAATGTCGCTTGGCTTCGACCTGGTCAACTCCTCTTCAGCAAGTTGAGTCAGATAATCGGCGATATCGAGCGGATCTGTCATCCCTTCGGGGACTTGGGAGACGGTGATCACTTTGGTTTTCTGATCGAACCCCCCGGAGGAAAATGCGAGTTGCGGGTCCGAGGCCACGCCCGTGAGGGTCAAAGTCTCGGGCAGATCGCCGTCCACGGGGTTCTTGTATTCGTACACACAGATGATGACGTTGAACTCAGCCGTGTTGTCCTGGTATTCCTTCGTGTCTTTCAGGTTGTCTGCGTCGTTCGAGAACACGACCGGTGGGTACATCGACTGTGCCGTTGTACGATCCACACCGTTGTAGCCCTCGAAATATAGCTTGGCCGAGTTCGGGTCCTTGTACAAACGGAATCCGAGATCGTAAGCCTTACAGACGTCCGTTACGGCGGAATATAGACTAGCCAGCTTCTGTTCCCACAGAATTCCTCCGGGGGCAGGTTCCGGGATGTTGCTCGCCGGATACAAGCTTCCAGGAGTCGTGTGGACGTCGTTCAGGAATGGGATCGCATCCCCAGGCGAAAGGGTCCATCCACTCGTTGGGATGCAGATACGCCACACCATGTCGGCGATCAGCTCCAAAGGAGTCCAACCGTTGAAATATGTGACGGACAACAACATGCCGGCATGTCCGCCGGTGTCCTTCGAAGCAGACACACGTTGATCGAGGATCCAAACAAGTTCGTAACCCTCGATGGTGAGGATCCCGCCCTTTTCCTCGTCCATCGTTTCGGTGACCTTGTTCACTCGCATGATCCGCTTGGAATCCCGAATCATGAACAAAGTGTCGGCAACGAATCGGTTCTTCATCGAAGGGGTGGAGCGGGCGACGATCTGGAAGTCGCCACGCTCCGCGTACCTCTCCGTCCAGATGAACGATTCGTACTGATGCTCGTCCACCACGTCGATTTCCCGCAGGAGGTCGTCGAGAATATAGATCTCCACTACAGACCTCCGTACCTCACGGCATATTCGAGCGTGTAAGGAATGGGGTCACCGACCGCGTAAACACGGAATTGATTAACCCCTTCCTGCAGGTTGATCCAGCTCGACTGAGCGGATCTCCCGTACAAAACCGAACTCGACACGCCTGTTCGGGTCAAGGTGATGCCTTTGTTCCCAGGCAACGAACTGATCACAAGCTTATCTCCATTGAGGAGAGCGTATGAGAAGTCCAGTTGTTGAAGTTTCCCGCCTTCATCGGTGTTGTAGATCGAGAAACCGCTCGACGCTCGGTTGAAATTGATCGTCAGAACGGTTCCGGCTTCGACGGTTCCGGGATAGTCGATCGGCGTGTTCGTAGCGTCACTTGCCGTGAAGCCAGGAACAGAGGCCAATCGACCGTCCACGAAGTCGGGCTGGTAGCACATGATGGAGATCGTTGCGTCCGGATCGTTCGAGAAGATCGGAGCATCCATCGATTCGACGATTCCGTCGATATCCACGTACAACCCGGTAGACAAAAAGAACCGAAGGGTGATTTTTGTCTTGGGCATGAACCAGGTGTAGAGATCATTTCGGAGTTCGCTGTACGACTTCGGCGAGAAATCCGGATCGAAGTCGAGCTTGAGCTTGATGTTTCGAGCGGGGCGTTTACCGGACTGGTACGTTTCACCGTCCTGGCCGGCAGAACTCGACGAAACGAGAACCGCCTTGCCTGGGTCCAATCCATCGATCGAGTTGATCTGGTAGGGATCATCGTTCTGCTCCGCTTGCAAGGAGAGAACCGCGCCCCTGCTGTTGGTGATGTTCACTTGTTGAAGGCGCATCAGTTCCCTCCCTTCGCCCTGGAAATCAGGTTGTCTGTCTGCCTGTACAGCTCGATCGGAGACAGAGACTTCGGCGAGTTGTTGGTTTGGTAGAACGTGTAACTGGAACCACTACCATTTTGACCGTCTTCGTCGTCCGTCCTACGGTTGGACTCGAAACTGGAGCTGGCGGTCTTGGCATTCGCGAAAGCACCGCTCACATCGAACGCCGGTAGTGAAAGCAGATCACCCATCGAAGAAGCGTCCTTCTTGACCTGCGAGAGGTCGAGAACGGGCGTGATCGTCGGGTTGAATTCCATGGTGTCAACACCCAGAGCGTCGTTGAGACCGCCCAATGTGCTACTCATCGAGTCGATCATCTTGTTTCCGAGACCAGCCGCGGCCTTAGAAGCCAGCGGGGTGTCGTCCTGAACCGCGTTCGTCATACCGAGCACGAACATCTGGCCCAGCCAGTACATCTTTCGAGAAGGCGAGTGGGCGTCGATCGCTTCCATTGCCGCACGGATCATCGAAGTACCCATGCTTCTGGCCAAACCAACGGCATGACCTGCAAGGGATCCAAGACCGCTGGCAATACCGTCGACCAAGGCCTTGGCGATGTTCCAACCAGCGGCACCGATGGCGGCACTACTGGCTCGGATCTGTGCTGTCATGGAATTCAGGAAGGCGACCAAGACCATGGTGGCAGCCAAAGTGACTCGAGGCACTGTTTGACCAACGCCTTGGATGAAGGCAATGACAACATCTCCGCCCTTTTGAATCAATTCGGGAAGCCGCTTGGAAATACCCTCAAGAACCTTCGTGGCGATGGCGAACCCGGCGTTTACCATCTTGGGCAGCGACTGATACATCGTGTCCAAGAACAAGAACAGCAACGAGGTGAGCAGGTTGATGATCTTCGGGCTAACGCGGGTGATTGCGTCGATCATTGCTTCCATGACGGTGGTCATGGCTTCGAGAATTGCGGGCCCTGCATGGGCGATGACCTGAGCGAATACAACAAGCGCTTCGCCGATCTTTTGTGCAACATATGGAAGCGCATCGGCCAATCCCTTGACCAAAGCGACTACGGCAGCCGTACCTGCGGCTCCCGCTGCAGCCAGAATGGTCATGGCTGTGGCAAACGCAAGCACACCAAGCCCTGCAAGTGCGACTGCCAGTCCCAGCAGACCGATCGACACAGCCAGCGCGGCGATTACGGGAACGATCGGGGTGAGGACGAGACCGGCCAAACCGATCACGATAAACACGCCGGCCAATGCTCCCAAACCAGCCGCGATATCCGACCAGCTCATCCCGCCGAGCGTTTTCAGCACGGGGGCCAACATGCTCAGTGCAACCGCCATGATCAGGATGGCTGCCGAGCCGGCGACGCTTCCTGTGGCAAATATGAGCGCGAGAGTGATGATCGTCAGCGAGGCAGCCAAGACAACGAGCGACTTGGCGATCTCGACCCAGCTCATCCCACCCATCTTCTTCATGGCGTCCGCAAGGATCTCCAGTGCGGCAGCCACCACTAGAATGCCGGCGGCACTCACAATGGAAGTCGGAGGAAGTAAGCCGATTGCAAGCGCGATAGCCCCAAGCGACACCGCCATGACCGTCAGGCCCTTGGCAATCTCGCTCCAAGACATCTTACTCATCTTGCCGACGGCGTCTCCGATGATCTCCAGAGCCGCGCCAATGATCACAACTCCGGCCGCCTTGAGGACGGATCCGGGTGGGATCAGATTGATTGCACCGACGATCAGACCGAGACCGACAGCAATCGCAGCCATGCCGCGAGCAAGCTGTTCCCAGTTGTATTTGGTGAAATCTCCGATGGCGCTGGCCAAGATCTTCAAAGCCGTAGCCAAGAGGATAATACCGAGGCCTGAACCGACACCGATCTTATCCGCTTCGGCGAATTTGGTGAACAGCGCCAATGCGCCGAGCAAGACCGCAACTCCGGTCAAGCCCTTAGCAAGCTCCGCCCAGTCCATCTTGCTCAAAGCTTCAACTGACGTGACAAGAATTCGAATAGCCGCAGCCAAGATAACCAGTCCCGTGCTGGAACGAATCATCCCGGGCGCAGCCTTGTCCAACGCGTTAGCTCCGCCGACCAGAATCGCCATGGTCGCAGCGAGTCCGACGATGCCCTTGGCGAGTTCGTCCCAATCCAGACCGGAAAGTTGCTTGACGGCGATTGCCAAGATGTCGATGGCCGTAGCCATCAAGATCAATCCGCCAGCAAGTACTCCTATTTTGAGCGCTGAGCTACCAGTGCTGATTTTGTCGAAGAGCTTGAACGCTGCGGCCAGCTGACCGAACATCACTGTGATCGCGATCGAAGCGCGAGTCAGTCCGCCAGCGTCGATCTTCGAAAGACCGATGAACGCCAGGGTCAAGATGCCGATAGCTGCCGCGATAGCAAGCAAGGCCGTTGCGTTCAGGGCGTTTTGCATTCCCTGAAGAGCTCCGGTCAGTCCTTCGATCGCATCCTTGACACCGTCGAGGAATCCACCGTCGACCTTGAAGTCCTTGAACTTCGCGATCAGCTTCTTGATCATGACGAAGAATGCTGCGAAGATTCCGGTGTTGAGAGCACCGAGAATGGCGTCGAAATTCAACCCACCGGAGAAGACTCCAGAGATTGCTTCGCCGACACCCTTAGCCCAGTTGACGAAGGCTTTTGCGGCGCTGGAGAGTTTGTCGCCGACACGGTCGAGGATCTTGATGAAGCCGATCCACGCATTGCCGAGCATGTCGATAAGCTTTTGCGTCGGGCTGAGCGACGAGGTCATCTTCTCGAAGCTGCTTGCCACGGCGTCGACGTTGTCGTCGGAACCCTTGAAGAGGTTGCCGATCAGTTCTGCGAGCTTCTTGATGGCCTTGATCGGGATTTCCACGATCTTGCCGAGAGCCGTGAAGAATTTCCCGAAAGCGTCACCACTCTTGATCGCGTCATGCAATGCAACCAAGAAATCGCCGACGTTTCCAGTGAACGACAGTAGCCCACCGCCGGCTCCGGTCATCTTCCCGATCAGATCGAAGAAGAATTTGACCCCGGCCTTCAGAAGCTCCCAGCCGATTCCCAAGATCGCAAAGAACCCGGCGAAAGTCCTCCGGAGGTTATTTGCGGTGTCGGATCCCAATTTCAATTTGGCCATGAAGTCACGGAACGCGACAGTCATGTTGTAAAGCTGCTGGGCCGTGGTGGCCGGGAATATCTGTCGGAACGCTTGGCCGATGGGCTGCAGAATCGACAGAAGTGCGTGAAACGCGTTGGAAATACCGTCGATCAGAGCTTGTCGACCGCCCAGGTCTTTCCATCCCTGGAGGAGTTCATTTCGAGCCTTGGCGGAGTTAGAGATCATTCCGCCGAGGGTATTGCTGACGTCTGTGAAGAGGCTCTTCGCCTCATCGAAGTTACCGAAGACGATTTGCCAGGTCTGAGCCCAGCCCGACCCCACTGCTTCACGCAGCGTGTCGAGCAATTGAGTCATGGTCTTGACCTTGGTGGCCGCATCGGTAGCGGTCCTGCCCATTTCGAGGATTCCAGCGATCTGCTGCTGGTTGTAACCCATCGATTTGAGCTGATCGGCCGTCAGTTCGCCAGTGAACTTGCTGAGGGTCTCCGTCAGGATTCCACTGGTGAGCCAGCCCTTTTGCAGGCTGAGTCGGAACGATCCCTCGTCCTTGATGAATTGGTCGACCGCCACACCGTGAACCCGGGCGGTTTCGATCAGGGCGTCTTGGAAGACCTTACCGCCCATGCCGGCGTTGACGACCGAGTTCCAGTCCTCCAAGGTCACCTTGCCGGCAGCAAGGGCCTGAGAGAGCTGATACATGGCCGAAGAAGCTTGTTCAGCACTCGATCCGGAAACAGCGGCGAGGTTGGCGATACCTTTGATCGCGTTCGTCGCCACATCGAGTGTGACGCCGGCGGCGGTGAAGGTACCGATGTTCCGAGCCATCTCGGAAAAGTTGTAGATCGTCTGGTCTGCGTAGTGGTTCAGGTCGTTGAGCTTGTCGTTGACCTTCTGCAGACCTTCGGCGCCCTTTAGCCCCGTGTTCGCCAGAATCGTTTGGATCGAGTTCAGGTTCGTCTCATATTCGTGGAACCCGGACATGATGGGTTCCAAAGTCAGCGAATGGACCAGCTGAGTGCCGGCATTCACCGCCTTGTTGACAATATTCGACAGTGCCGTGATGGCAGCAACCTGAAGAGCCGTGAATTTGGCCGACAAACCGCCGACCTGCTCCTGAGCTCCCGCAGTCGAGAACCGCCCAAGCGATCCGCTGATCTGATCGAGACCTTGGGAGGCTCCGTCGAGCTTCAGAGCTGCTTTGAGCTGGTCGAGCTGCTTCAACGTCGAGGCAGCGCCAGTACCGAACTGCGAGTTGTCGAATTTCATCCGAACAATGCGTTCGTCAATGCTGCTCATGCGGAGGTCACCGCCTTCCATACAGTCTCAGCGATCTGATCGAACACAGGTCGCATGGCCGGGTTGATGTAGTCACGTCCGGAAATATAACCACCGGTTCCGGTACCGTGGCCGTACTGAATCATCAGCGCGACCGGGAATCCGCCTTCGACATCGGTGTTTTTCCATCCGATTTCGATAGCGGAAGCAGACTTCTTGATTTCGAACGTCCAAGAAATGGCAGCTCGACCAGTGTCCTTAGGCGTAGCCGAACTGAGAGCTCTCACGCCGGCTTGACCGGCCGCTTGCAGAGTGCTATCGATGTTCATCTTCTGCATTTTCCGCAGAAATGCCTCGGTCTTAGCCCAGTCACCTTCCGACGAAAAGGAGAACGACATTAGTCCTCCGGTCAGTCACTCACACGCATGATCTTGAAGTTGCTGGGGTTTCCGCCTGTCGATTCGGCGTCGGCAACGCCAGTCGAACCGGTAGCAAATCCGTGATGGACACCGAACGACTGTCCCGCGGTCACTCGCTTCTTCACCGTGATGGCGAAAACGCCGTTCGCGCTCTGTACGCCGATGATGTTCATTCCGGTCGTGCTGTTGTCTGCGGTCATCTTGGCAATTCGCGCCCAAGTGACGTTTGTGCCGGCGACGTTGAAGTTCAGATTGAAAAGATATTCGCCGTCTTTGTTGCAGATGATTCGTCGAGCAGTTGCGAGTCCCGTGCCCGGAATGGAGAACCATTCGTTATCGGGGTTGTACGTTTCGACGGTGTCGACCGTATCCCAGGGAACGAAGACGTACGCCGTCGTGTAGTTGTCGCCAGAAGCGGTTCGCTTGACACAGATCGTCGGCAAACGCTTGCCTGCACTGATGACTGTGGCTCGCCAGGAGTCCGTGTCCGCCTTGTACAGACGAACCGTCCCCCACCCAGGCATTGCGATGTTGTCGCCGAGAAGAGTGACACCTCCGGCGCCCACAACCTTCGCACCGCCGGCGCCATATGCCGTGATCTCGATGACGGTGCCGGTTGCGAAAGCCACGGTCGCGTTTGTCGGGATCGTGATGACCACGTTGGCCGTCAAAGACGCGTGGTTCACGTAGACGGACCTGAAAGCGTCGCCGATTGCCAGCGTTGCGTTCGCAGTGACCGTCCGGCTGGGGAGGAGTTTCTGGCTTTCGAGGATCGCCGCGCTCTGCTGCTGGAGAGTCGTGACCTCGGTCGCTTCCGTTGCGTCCGAAGCCTTGACTCCGCCGTCTGCCGTCCGCTTGACGTACGTGTTGTTGGTCGGATTGACGTCCGTGTCGGCGACCTTCACCAACGAGTTGACACTTACCCCACCGAGAAGATCCGAGTTTGCCGCGGTGCCTTCCAACGACAAATACACCGCCTCGAAGGCGACCGGGAGGTCAGACCAGACGTTACTGCCGTCGCCCCACTTGAAGACTCCGGTGTCGGTGGTGACGCCGATTTCTCCGGCAGCCAAGACGTAGTCCGACACATTCCATTCGGCGGCCGTGGCACGCCGCTGCTGCATTCGTGTGCCGACTGCCATTACAGCGCACCTCCATCGATGGTTTCCGTGATCGGAGTAGTGGGTGTGCCGGCGTCGTAGGTGACGAAGACCGGCGTGTAGGGCGTACCAGCGTCGTAGACGTTGTCCTCGAAGGAATCGAAGAGGAACATCAGCTCGGGAGCCGAGGGCAGTCGAGGCGATTCCAAATCGGTTCCGTACAGAGTGTCTTCGATCAACTGCAACAGCTCTGCAGGGATGTCTCGAGAGTCGATCTCGAAATGAGCCGTGGGCCTGTATCCCGCAATGATCGGCGGACGAGCCGTCAGTTTCCAGTTGAACGTCACCGGATCACTGGCGTTCGTCAAAGTCTTGTAGTCGTGGTCGCTGGGCTCCGCCGTCACGTTGTACAGGAAGTGGAGACGATAGCCATGCGACAGCCCGTCCAGTTCGTTACCGATCTTGGACCGGTAAGACATACTGAAAGGCTTACGGCGTTGGTGCCTCAGTCGAAGACCGTTTTCGGTGCGAGCTATTCCGTCACAGACCGCGAATTCTTCCGGGTAAGTGAATGCTTCGAGAGTGGCTTCGAATTCTTCGGGAGATGTACGGTTTCCGACCTTGATTCCGTCCAGATACCGTGGTTTTGCTTGTCCGCCAGACTGAGACTGGTTCACAGAGACGAGACCAATCCAGGGCACGCCGGCGTTGTCGTCGACGTAAAGCACACCGCGATCGATACCGGCTTCGTACACTCGTTCGCCGGAATTGGACCAACTGATTCTTGCCATCACACCTCCCTTATCCTCTTGTGCCGTATCGGTCTCGTTGTGCCGCGACGATTCGATGGCGTTCTGCTGCGCTCATCTTCTTCGGCGGCGTGTTCTTGATGTTGATGACCTGAATCAAGGTGAACAGTCTTGTCAGGTGCCAGCGTTCGCAATCGAACGGGACATTCAGCTGAGCCATCCAGTAATAAATGAGCTCGGCCGTGATCGTCTCCTTCGGAGCGGTCTTGTTTCCCGACTTTGGAAGCTTGGTCGCATTCATCGGAGAGTTGACGTACGTCTGAATCTCGTCGATGTGCTTTTCAAGGAGTCTGTGGAAAATCTCCTGGGGAATTTCGTCGATCAGCATCATCTCGACGTAGGAGATTGTCTGTTCCGTGGTTTTCTTCTCTTTACCAAGGAACGGTTCTTCCCAAACAGACTCCCATTTTGACAGCGAGACAAGAGAATGCTCGAGACGAACCTTGACGGACTTTGCGACGACGAACATACTGGTTGTTTCGTCGAAGTTCTCGTCAGTTACAACTTCGATCTCGAGCATTCTCTGCCTCCTTCGTGGATCAGCTGTAGTCGTAGAACCAGTCGTCATCGACGACGTCCGGGAAGTGGTAGCCCGTCGCCGGGTACGCCTTCACGATCTTGTCCTCGGTGATGACGACCGGACCCGCGGCGACCTCCTCGCCGTCGATGGTGTACTTGACACCGGTGACGGCCGGAATGGTGATCGTGTGCGTGCCCGCGTTGTAGGCCGGCTCGGTCGGGGTGGCGAGCGTGGTGGTACCGCTCATCATCGCGATGACGTCGGCCGGCAGCGGCATCGCCGGGTCGTTGCTGGCGTCCCCGTAGAGGACGTCCTCCAGCGCAGCCAGCCTGTCCGGGTCGACCTTCGTGCTGTCGATCTCGATGCTGGCCGTCGGGTTGTACTCGACCCCACCGATCGTGCCGACCTGGACCGGGTCGGTGCTGACCTCCCACGAGAACGTGATCGCCTCGGGCGAGTCGTTGATCGTGGCGTGGGCCTTCTCCGAGGGGGACGCCGTGGCGCCGTACACCAGGTGCAGCTTGTAGCCGAGGTCGCTGCCCTCGACGTCGTTGCCGATCTTCGTGCGGTAGCAGAAGCCGAACGGCCGGCGGGTCTGCTGACCGACACTGACGCCGGGCGTCGGGACGCCGTTGCCGTCGTACTTGGCGAACTCCGGCGGGTACGTGAACGCCTCGATGGTCGCGCCGAACAGTTCGGCCGACCGGAGGTCCAGGTACTTGATGTTGTCGGCGTACTGGGGGTTGGACTCGGCGCCCGAGGGCGACTCGGTGACGGTGGTCAGACCATTCCAGGCGACACCAGTCGAGTACTCGCCGGCCTGGTCGCGCTCGTAGAGCACGCCGTGGTCGACACCGGTCTCGAACATCCGATCGCCCGTGCGGTCCCACATGATCTTCGTCATGCGTGAGTTCCTTTCAGAAGAAGATGTTGAACACTTCGTGGTTCAGGTTGTCCGCGACGAAGTGACGTTCATGAACGCACATGGGGAGTGCTGCAAGCGCGTCAAAGATGCTTTCGTCCGGGTCTTCGCTGATCAATTGCATGCTGTACTGCTTGGTGACGCTGTAGGGTCGATCATCCGCGAATTTTGTGTCCGCGCGATCCATCTCGTAGACGATCGCGGGGTACACCATCTGCAAGTCCGCAGGTGGTTGGAAATATACGTTGGGACAAACCGCCTCAAGAATGGCTTGCAAATCAAGACGGGATCGGCCCATTGTATACTCCTCCCAGCTCGAGGATCAGACGGGGGTGCGCCTCAGAAACCGAAGTTACCCTCCAGCGCACCCCCTTCCAAACCGCGTATCGGATGGCAGAAATATGATCGTTCGCGTACGTGTCAGACACGATCGAGATTTGAGTCGAAGTGGTGAGATCATTGTTGACTTTCTCACCGTCCTGCGACCGACGGTAATTTCGAGGAATGTCGCCGTAGTAATCCCTTTCGGTGACTACGGTCTTCCAGACACCGTTACCTTGATCGACGTTCTCTCCGTACCCGACCTTCCCAAAATATCTTGCCACCCCGATCTCCTTACGGGCGCGTGAACGACCAGTCCGCGTCGAAGTTGTGCGGGAAGTAGTAGTTCGCGTTCGGAACGGCCTTGACGGACTGGGACTGGCCGGACGTGAGCGCCGTCTGCGCACCCGCGCTGAGCGTGGTGTCGGCCGCACCGAGCGGTCCCGAGTCCTGCGTCTTGTAGGTGACGCCGGTGACGGTCGGGATGGTGATGACACCCGTCGTCGGGTTGAACGTCGGCGCCGTCGGCGTGGCCAGCGTGCCGGCGCCGCGGAGGACGACCTGCGCCCGCTTCGGCGAGATGAGCGCACCCGCGAGACGCGTCTCGATCAGGTACTTGTACTGGTTGTAGTCCAGGTCGAAGTCGTCGAACGTCGTGATCTCGCCACCGCGGGTCGAACCGACCGCGTAGTCCGAGGGGTTCACGATGATCATCAGGACCTCGGCGCCGTCACGCTGCACGCCCTCGAGGATGTCGACCTCGACGATCTCCTGGACACCCAGGGCCGACGCGAGCTCCGCCTTGCTGTTGTAGAGCCGACGCTTGAGGCTGTCCTTCGCCAGCAGCATGTCGACCATGACCGCGTAGGTCATGTAGGCGTTCGGCGCGGTGCCCTTGTAGTCGTTCCGGGCCCGCATGACGGCTTCCACCAGGGCGTCCGAGTCGACGTTCGCCGGCACCGTGACGACGTCCGTGTAGAACGGGTCGTCGAACGCGATGGGGCGGATGTTCGTCTCGCTGATCTTGTCCGGGTCGTCGATCTCCCGACCGTCGCTGACCAGGATCGCGCGCGCGATCTCCTCGCGGAGCATGAAGCGCATCTCGACCCACAGCCACGCCACCACGTCGAACTCCGTGATGTCGATGATGTCGTCGCGGTCGAGCTTCTGCTTCTTGTAGACGGTCTTCGGGGTGGTTTCCCGGAAGGCGATCGTGAAGAACTGCTCCTTCTTCAGCTCACCCTTGATGTAGCCCTTCGCGCGGGCTTCCTCGTGGGTCAGGTCCGCGGTCATGGTCTTGATCCGCGAGAAGGGGAGCTTCCGGGTGCCGTTCAGCAGCCCTTCCACCCATGCCATCTTCCGAGTGATCCACTCGGGCTTGTCGTCGATCTTCTGGGCGTCCGGGAAGAGCACCTCGATGTTGGTGATCCCGTAGTCCTCGGCGTGGGCGAGGTAGGCCTTCTTGAACGACCCGAGTTCCTTGGCCGTCTCGAAGATCTGCTTCATCTGGGCGTGGGACAGGTGACCGCCGGCCGCGACGCCGTCGCCCGAGACCTGCTTGTCGGTCTTGTTCTGTTCGAAGACGTTGCGCGTCATCGTGCCGTTCTCCTTGTGCTCGAGGGACTTGTTCTTGTCCGCGTCCCCGCCGTCGTTCTTGTTTTCGTCCTCGTCGGACTCGTCGGATGTGGTCTCCGCGTCCTTGTCGGTGTCCGAGTGCGACGCGCTCTGGTCTCCGAGGGCCTGCTTGACCATGAAGTAAAGAGCTTCCTTCTGGTCCTCGTCCATCGTGTCGATGACGTCCTGGATGGACTTGTGTTCCAGGGTGTCGCCGTGCTCGAGCTCGAGACCCATCGTGATGACGGCCTCGTCTTCGAGGACCTCGATGGTGCTGTCGCTGTGGGCGACGCGGACGAAGTCGATCTTCGCGCCGGGATTCGCTCCCTTGAGAACGAGGCTGACTTCGCACATCTGCCCGTGGAGAACTTCCTTCTTGCTGTTCTCCTTGAGCTGGTTCGCGTAGATCGACAGGTACGTGATGTCCCCGTGTTCGACCAGCTTCTTCGTCGCCTGGGCTTCCGGCGTGTCGTTGAAGAAGTTGTACGAGTAGACACCGTCGTTCTCGCGGTGTTCGAGCACCGCGTGGCCGAGGATGTTGTGGGGCGAATCGTGCCCGTGCTGCCACACGAGCGGAATCGTCTGCCCGTGCATGTGCTTGAATGCTTCGGACGTGATCGTTCGCCCGTCCGAGCACCTGAGACCGACCTTGGTCGCGTAACCACCGAAATCGTGCTTGGTCACGGTCTTCGTCACGGTCGTCTCCTTTCATGTTCAGAGCGAGTTCACGCTCACGACTCTATCTGGGCTGGATCCACTCGAGTCGAGGGAACCTTGATCGGCTGAGGTTGGTTTCCGAGATCCTTCTCGGGCATGTTGCTGTTGCGAAGCTGATCGGCCTTAGCTTGCTGAGACGGAGCGTAGCCGATACCCTGTCGAATTTCGTTCGATGTCAAGATTTCGTTGCGCGTGAACTTATCCGCGATTTCTGCCAGCTGATCCACCGGAATGTTCGCGAATGGATCACGGAAGAAAAGAATGCTTTGTTTCTGACTGCGGGCCGTTTTCGTCAAGAAGCCAACACGCATGGCTTCGACGATGGCCTGCACAATCGGCTTGATCGTTCGGTTGTGGTAGTTCTGCATGACCTTCGAGTCAGCAGTCCCATCCATGATTTCTTTCGTGATACCCAGCTGGCTGTACAAGAGATCGGTGAGATACTCGACCTGCTTCAGCAAGTTGTTCTCGGACGGTCGGTTCAGCTGCGTGATCTTCTCGGTTCCGTCGACGTAGGCGATGCCGTACTGGCTGCCCTTCAACTGGAACTCGATATCCTTGCGGCGTTGATCGGCTTGCTGACGTTTCGCGTCCGATTTGATCACGTAGGGCAGCTGGATGATCATGTCCAGTTTGCCGGAGCTCGATTGCTCATCGACTGCATCCAGAAGGTTCAATTTCCGGATCAATCGCTGAAGAGTCGAGTTCCTTTCGTTCATCACCGTGTAAAGAGGATTCTCGACGATGGCCGTGTTCCTCTTCAGGACGGTTACTTCTTCACGCTTGCCGGTCTGCTCGTTGTAGAGAGAAACCTTGACCGTGTCGGTGTTCCACTTGACAATTCGCCCAACACGGAGGGAGAAAATATCGAAGTTACCCGTCTCGTTCGGGTTGGCCGACGTGTCCACGGCGACAATCGCGATTGTTCCTTCGTCGAACATGGTCAGCGCCATATCCTGACGGAAATGTCGCGGTCCCTGATCGAGATTCGGCTGTGTCATCAGACAGTCGTTCAGACTACTCCGGATCATTTCCATGAAACGATCTTTTTCGTCCAAACGGACATGCATGATTTGCAACTCAGCCACATCGACAGCAATTCGGTTGTAAATCGCCGCGATGATCGAGCGTTCGTTAGCGACCCTGAGACGAGTTCGATCCGGCCGGGTTCCGTACGATATCTCCGACATCTGGAACGGGTCACGATTGTCGAGATTCACGAACGCATTCCAGCCGTGTTTCAACCCACTGATCAACCGGTCCTTGAAAGCCATCCTCTACCTCCTCTCGTCACTCGAACGCCTCCTTGTTGGCCTTGAAAGCAACGTATGCGTCCATCAGGGCCGCCACGTTATCAATCTTTTCTTCGGTCCTCTTCTTGAGGAGCTTGCGGTTGCCGTTGGTATCTTCAAGAGTGATGGCATTACCCATTGTGAAGCTCATGAGATCTTCATCGAATATGAGCATCCGCTCTTCGGCCAGCTTCTTCAACTCGCCAAGAGGTACCGATTCTGTACGCGCTCCCTGCGGGACTTTCTCGATCCCAAACGGGCCGTTCTCCGTTTCCCATCGCGCCACGAACTCCTTGGCGTTGTACGGGTCGAACCCGAAAGCTCGAACGTCGTAACGGAACTCCGAAATATGAGCGTCGAGATCGTCATAGACTTCCATCATGTCGAGAACGGTTCCCTCCATCACATGGAGGCTGTTCTCTCGCCTGAAGTCATCGTACTTTTGACGCAATGCACCCGGAAGCTTCGTCAGCGTCAGTGAAGAAATGTAACTGCGCGTTTTGATTCCGTATCGACCGCGGGAAAGCGGGAACAGGAATGTGAACGCACAGAAGTCGTCGCCCTGCGAAAGGTCCGCGCCAAGAGCGCAAGGCATCTCCCAGAAATCAACGCGGTTGTGCGCAATTGTCTCTTCGTAGGTGAAGAAGTAAGTGTATCCCTCCATGGGAATACCAAACCGCTTCGCCAAAATATCGTTTCTAGCAGCAGGAGCTTTCTCGGCTCGATCGACATCGAGTTGATACGTGTCGTAAGTGACGGTCTTCCCGATGTTCGGCTGGGCTTTCACCCACATTGCCGGATCGGCGACCTCTTCGAGCGAGTCCAGCTTGTAATGCCAGATCGATGTGTCTGGGCGAAGGTAATCGCCCTTGAGAATCTCAGCCAGCTCCATCTTGATTGTGTCGCCAGAGCCATTTCGAACAGTACCCTCTGAGCTGATGGCGACGATCAACCAGTCATCAAGCTTAGAGGCACCCTGTTCGATAGCACCAACGACATCTTCACGAAGGTCGCCAGACAACCATTCGTCGATGGTTGCAATCTTGGGTCGAAGACCCTGAAGCTTCGCAATCGACATCGGTCGGACCTCAAGAATACTTCCCGTCAGGAAGTTCTCGATACCCTTCTTTGTTGCTGCGAGTTTTTGCCGGAGGAATCGGTTCCCCGTTGTGTTCTGCATCGACCCGAAAGTCAAGAACTTGAACAACGGTCCCTTCGATCGAGTGATGGCCGTACGGAACGGCGACATCACTTCCTCGGCTTGCTTCATTGTTGGAGCTGTCGTGATTTGGTGCGTCGTGGTAGTGTCGATTGTCAAGAAATACGACTGGATGCAGTTTGCGTACATCGACTTCGCTGCACCACGAGCCACAATCAAGAATTGCTTTTTGATCAAACGAACTTTGAGCGTCTTGGTTACGTAATGACCGCCTTGTCCGTTCGGGTCGGGTTCCCAAACGGATCGGTTGACGAAATACCACCAGCCAAAGATCTGCTCTGCCCACAACTTGAATGTGGGAAGCAGAACTAGGTCGGTACCATCCGTCAGGGTGAGCTCGTTTTCGCAGTAGAGAACGAAACCTTCGACAGCCCTATCGTCGTAGTAAATATTTGGGTTCGCGATGAGGTCGTCGATGCGGTTCATCTCCGCAGAAATCTCGCGATTCACCGGGATCTCTCCCCGAAGAACTGCATCACGAAATTGCCCGTAGTAAATCGGAGTCGCCGTGTTCGACAACGTCATCGTTCACCTCCTAGTAGTCGAAATCTCCCAGTGAGAAAATCATCTTGTCTTCTCCCCAGCAGATCGCGAGCCGATCGAAGTAGACCGAAGCTGGCAGCGTGTTGCGACGCTTGGCTCGGTAACTTTCGTCGACGTAATCCGTCTGGGGGACCTGATCCGCGAGAGCCGATCCGGCAGGGCCGATCGAAACGTGCGGAAGGAATTCCGTGAACTCGCTCTGGTTCCAACCCTCCACGACCTGGCGAGCCAGGAGCAGCTGAGGGATGGGGTAGAAAATGAGCGCGTCGACTTCCTCACCTTCATCGCCCAGTTCGCGGATCTCCGTGACCATGAGACTGAAAGTTCGGACGGCACGAGCCGCGGTGATCGCGTCCTTGCCCATGGCGTTGAATTCCGTCTTGTCTCGACCCTCGATGTCGCCGGCGTAAACCAGCGTCATGTGCGGGAAGTCCTGCTTGCACCACGGAGCATTGGCCGGCAAGAACGCGATCATCGCAGCGGTGTTCATCCGAGTCCTCCCGTGGCGGCCTTCACCGCTGCCGTCTTGACGACAGTCTTGGCCGCTTCCTTGGGCCCGAACTTCTTCTTGACATGCGCGTTGACTTGCTGCTTGCC
>Ga0134124_10000424_pt1 | contig 35676 bp, 36 predicted proteins | sample KB304_FD_96880 | JGI IMG/M metagenome (GOLD analysis project Ga0134124, IMG submission 96880) | Terrestrial soil microbial communities without Nitrogen fertilizer from Kellogg Biological Station, Michigan, USA - KB3-0-4 | ecosystem: Environmental > Terrestrial > Soil > Unclassified ... | reverse complement strand
CAGCTTCATGCCTCTGGTGCCGAGTTCGACCGTGTCGTCGAGGTCGCGGTACTCGCGCTTGTCCCACACCTTGATGGCGCGGCGATGACGGGATTCGTCCTGGCCGATGCGCACGCCTTCCGGGTTGTAGCCATAGGCGCCGAATGGCGAGGTGCCGGCGGTGCCGATCCATTTCGAGCCGCCCTGGTGGCGGCCTTTTTGCTCGGCCAGCCGCTTCTTCAATTCCTCGAGCAGCTTGTCGAGGCCGCCCATGGCCTGGATCTGCTTCTTCTCCTCCTCGGTCAGGTACTTCTCGGCGAGCTTCTTCAGCCATTCGGCCGGGATCTCCGCCTCAACCGCATCGGACATGAGCTCAAGTCCCTTGAACACATGGCCGAACACGCGGTCGAACTTGTCGAGGTTGCGCTCGTCCTTCACCAGCGCGGCGCGCGACAGGTAATAGAAGTCCTCCACCTTGCGCGAGGCGAGGTCGGCCTCCATCGCCTGCATGAGGGTGAGGTACTCGCGCAAAGTCACCGGCAGGCCGGCGGATTTGAGCTCGGAGAAGAAGGTGACAAACATGCGACAATTCTACCCAACTGTGCGACTGCCGGCAAAGCTAAGCTCGACAATCGGCGGATTGCACTACCGCGCACCAGCCTTCAGAATTGGAAGGCTGCTCAACGTGACAGGACATGAAATATGGCGCTCGTGGAGCCTGCATTCTCCGGCCGGCTTCGCCTGCTGCGGTTTCCCACGGTCGACGAAACAAGTGGCTCGTTGACGGTATTCGACTATTCGAACCTGCCTTTTGTGCCGGTGCGATCGTTTTTCATAGCAGACGCGCCGGCCGGAACCGTCCGCGGCGGTCATGCGCATCGGAGAGGCGAACAGGTTCTTGTTTGCGTACGAGGGCAGATTACAGTCAACGCTGCCTTTGAAGGCGAACGGGAGACCGTTATCTTGAACGACCCTTCTATCGGCCTGTTTATCGGTGCCGAGGTATGGGCTGAGCAGGTCTACGATGGCGAGAGGGCGGCTTTGCTCGTCTTCGCAAGCCTGCCGTTCGACACCAGCCTGCATTTCCAGCCCGATTGGATGTTACGTGCTCGCTAAGCCTGGTCTGCGCCGGTTTTTCAAGCCTGAAATAACGGTCTGCATCCCGACCTACAACGCCGCGACCTTCATCGATCGCGCCTTACGATGCGCGCAGGGACAGACGTTCCAGCGGCTGAAGATTCTCGTTTCGGTGGACGCATCCGCCGATCGAACCGCCGAGATATGCCGATCGTTCGCACGCGACGATGCGCGCATCGAGGTTGTCGAACAGCGCGAGCGGCTCGGCTGGTGCGGCAATGTCAACGCGCTGTTGCAGCGGGTCGATACCCCCTTCTTCTTTTTGTATTTCCACGACGACATCATCCTCCCGCAGTATTGCGGGCGTCTGCACCGAGCGTTGCAAGAGCGGCCCGATGCCGCGACCGCGAACTGCGATCTGGTCGATCTGGGCGCCATGGAGGATTTCAAGCGCGGGCGGGCTTACGAGGGGTCGGTGGCTCAGCGCATCCTGACCCTTTGGGGCCTCGAAGATCGCGGCACGCCTTTCCGGGCGATGATCCGGACGGATCGAGTGGGACCTGATTACCGGATGCCGCCGGAGGAGGAGAACAGCCTTGCGCCGGCGCAGACACTGCAAATGCGGATGGTCGCCGCCGGCCCTTCCGTGTATGTGCCGGAGACGCTCTATGTGCGCTGGCAGCGCAAGGGCGGCCTCACCGGCGGTTGGGCCCAGTTGCCGTACCAGCGTGCCTTGGATGGCTGGCGCGCCGATGTCGATCGCGTGTTCAGGCTCGTCGATGAGCTTGTCCCCGATCGCACCGAGCGTGACATCATCAAGTTCGCGCAGACGACCTTCGTCCTGCGGGCGCTTCGGTATTTCAGCCAAAGAGACGGCATACCATCGCCGACGCCAGCGGAAATCCACCCGGAGGCATGGCCGCACATCGACTTCGACCACGTGCAGAGGCGCTTCGGAGCTGAGATTTCCGAATGGCTGAAAAAAATGCGTCTCGGGCTCGTTGACGGCTCGGCTTTATAGAGAGGCGCGATGCCGCGGGCCAGGATTGCCATCATCGGTGCCGGCATCATGGGCTGCTGCACGGCCCTGTTTCTCGCGAGGGCGGGATATCGCGTCAGCCTGTTCGACAAAGCGTCACGACCGATGAGCGGTGCCAGTCGCTGGAACGAGGGCAAGATTCACCTCGGCTATCTCTATTCAGCAGATCCCGGCGGCGCCACGGCCGCAAAGCTGATGGCCGGCGGCCTCGCTTTTCGTCCGCTCATCGAGGAATTCCTGGGACAATCGATTGCGCCTGCAATTTCGCTGCACGACGACAGCTACCTCGTCCATCCGGAATCGATCGTGTCGGCCGCGCAGATGGAACGGTATTTTTCCTTCCTGGACGATCAACTCGCCACGGTCGATGCGTCCAGCTATTTGACGCGCACGCGGCGCACCACCCGTCTTTCGCCGAACGAAGTTCGAACGTTCGCAAGCGGGGCATTCTCAGATGGATTTCGGGTGCCCGAGCGCTCCGTCAACACGTTATGGATCGCCGATCGACTTGAACGGGCTGTCGAACGGAATGCCGGCATTTCTTTCGTGCCGAACTTCGAGGTGATGGATATCGCGACAACGGCCGCGCAGACGACGTGGACGATCGACAGCGGGGCGCAATCGTCGGAGACTTTCGATTTTATCGTCAACTGTGCGTGGGACGGGCTTCTCGCCATCGACCGCATGGTTGGATTAGAACCCGAGGCCACCTGGTCGCACAGATACCGGGCTTCTCTTTTCATCGGCACAAAAGAGCCCGTCGATTTCCCCAGTGTGGTGCTGGCGATCGGACCGTTTGGAGATGTGAAGAATTACGACGGGCGTCACTTCTATCTGTCGTGGTACCCCGCCGGCCTTCTTGCCGAAGGGCAGGATATCCGCCCGCCAAAGGTCGACCTCCCCGATTCTCCCGAGCGGATTATCGAAGCCGTCAAATCGGCGCTGCTGGATCGTTTGCCGGCGGTAAGAGCCATCTTCGATTCAGCCGAACGTACGCTGGTTGGCGGTGGCTGGGTCTTTGCACGAGGCCAAGGGTCGCTGTCCGATCCGACATCCAGTCTGCATCGACGCGATCGCTTCGGCATCAGAAGCAGAGGAAGCTACTTTTCAGTCGACACCGGCAAATACTCGACGGCCCCATGGCTCGCGCACGACTTGGCTCAGCGAATTATATCGCAAATCTAACCGCTTGCGCGGAGCGGCGCGATTGCGGGACACCCCCCGCTTGACCGGAACCCGGCACCCTTGATTGACTGTCACATATAACAGGTGGCCGGGGACCAACCCGGCCATAACGAGGATGCCGGGGGATTCGAGATGCCTGCGCGCGTGCGCGCCCAATGGGCGCTTGCCGTCGCCTTGTCGCTCGCGCTGCTGATGGCGCCGGCGATCTGGAACGGCTTTCCGCTGCTGCAATACGATTCCGGCGGCTACCTGGCCCGCTGGTACGAAGGCATCCTGGTGCCGAGCCGCGCCGTGGTCTACGGCCTGATGCTGTGGGCGAGCGTGCCGCTGGCCTTATGGCCGGTGCTGCTGCTGCAGTCGGCGCTCACCGTTTGGATCGTGGCGCTGATGCTGCGCGCGCACGGCTGCGGCGGGCGGCCGTGGCTCGTTTTCGGCGTCACTGCCGTGCTGTCGGTGTTCACGACGCTGCCCTTCCTCACCTCGATCCTGCTCACCGACATCTTCTGCGGGCTGTCGGTGCTGGCGCTCTATCTGCTGTTGTTGCGCAGCGACGCGCTGACGCGCGCCGAACGCATCGGACTGATCGCGCTCGTCGCCGTGTCATCCGCCACGCACAGCGCGACCTTCGCCGTGCTGCTGGCGCTGCTCGCCGCTAGCTGGTTCGTCTGGGTCATCAACCGCACGCGCATTCCGGTGCGCGCGCTCGGCCGCGGCATTGCCGCACTCGTGCTCGGCGCCATGCTGGTCTTTGCCGCCGACTACGCGGTCGCCAAGCGCTTCGCCTGGACGCCGGGCGGCTTTGCGCTCTCCTTCGGCCGCATGCTGCAGGATGGCATCGTGCAGAAGTATCTCGACGAGCATTGTCCCGCTGCGAAGCTCAAGCTCTGCGCCCATAAAGATGCGCTGCCGGGCGACGCCGATACCTGGTTCTGGGGCAGTGCACTGTTCGACAGACTCGGCCGCTTCGCCGGCATGAACGACGAGATGCAGGCCATCGCGCTCGCCAGCCTCACCGAATATCCCGCCTTGCAAGCTAAGACCGCCGCGCTCGCGACATTGAAGCAACTCGTCGCCGTGCACAGCGGCGAAGGCGTGGTCACCTGGATCTGGCACACCTACGCTATCGTCGATCGCTACACCCCGCAGCTTGCGCCGGCGATGCGCGCCGCACGCCAGCAGCACGGCGAGGTCGGCTTTGCCGCCATCAACCGCGTGCACTACCCGCTCGCGCTGTTCGCCATGCTGATGCTGCCGGTCGTCGCTTTCGCGGCCCGGCGCGGCCCGATAGCACCCGAGTTCGGCGAGCTTGCCGCAACCGTGATGCTGGCTCTGTGTACCAACGCCTTCGTCTGCGGCGCGCTGTCCAACCCGCACGACCGCTATGGCGCACGGCTGGTCTGGCTTGCCGGGTTCACGGGAGCCCTTGCGATTGTCCGCTATTTGGCACAGGCGCGCGACATTCCGTCCGCGCCTTACGCCGCAACCGAACTCCCCTCCTCTGCGTTGTCGTGACCGGGCGACTGTGCGCCGGCTAACATTGCCGGCGCTAATAGGGGCTGAGGAATGGCGGACGTCTCGATAACCGGCCGGTCGGCGCAGGCAGGCCTTGCCACGCTTCCGGCCCTGCACACGAGCGTCCTCACCTGGATCACGGTCAGCGCCGGCATGGTGCTGCTGCTGCTCGCGCCCGCCATCTGGAACGGTTTCCCGCTCATCTTCCCCGAGACCGGCGGCTATCTTGAACGTCCGTTCATCGGCACGCTCATCATGGGCCGCTCGGCCTTGTACGGCCTGTTCCTCTATGCCGGCGTACCGGCTGCCTTCTGGTCCAACGCCATCTTGCAGGCCGCCCTCACGGCCTGGCTGATCGCCCTCACGTTGCGCGCGCACGATCTCGGCGACCGGCCGTGGCTCGCGCTCGGCATCGTCGCATTGCTGTCGATCTTCACCAGCCTCGCCTGGTTCGCCGGCCAGTTGATGCCGGACATCCTGTTTCCCTGCGCAGTGCTGGCGCTCTATCTCCTCGCCTTCCACATGGAGGAGCTTGCAGGCTGGGAGCGCGGCGGGCTCGCCGCGGTGATCGCGGTCACTATCCCCTGCCATATGGCGGCGGCCGGCCTATGCGTGGGCCTGCTCGCGAGCCTCTGGCTGATCGCGAAGCTGGCACGCAAAGCCACGGTGCCGCGTCCCGCGCTGACGCTGCCGGCGATCGCCATCGCCGCCGGCATTGCGCTTGGCCCGCTCTCCAATGTCGCCATCACCGGCAAGCTCGCCTTCACGCCCGGCGGCGAAAGCTTCCTGTTCGGCCGGCTGGTCGAAGACGGCATCGTCGCGCGCTACCTCAAGGACCGCTGCCCGGACGAAACGCTGCGGCTCTGCGCCTATCGCGCCACGCTGCCGGACGAAGCCGACGCCTGGCTGTGGGGTCCGAGCACGTTCTACAAGCTCGGCGGCTGGGAAGGTTACGCCGAGGAAGAGCGCGCCATCATCGTCGACACGCTCAAGCGCTATCCGCTGCTGCATGTAGGCACGGCGGTGAGTGCGACGGTGCGGCAACTGCTGTCGTTCCAGACCGAGGTCAGCCTCACCGATAACGAGCCGACCATCGTGTCCTTCCATCAACTTGTGCCGCAGCTCTTTGCGCCGTTCATGGACGCGCGCCAGCAGAGCGATCACTTCCAGGTCGCAATGCTCAACATGCTGCACGTGCCGACCGCAACGCTCGGCTTCCTCGGCCTCATCGCCGTACTGCTGGCGAGGCGGCGGCTGCGGCTCAGTCAGCATATGACTGCCCTCTGCCTCACCGTGCTGGTAGCGCTGGTCGTGAATGCCGCGATCTGCGGGGTGTTCTCGCACCCGGTCGACCGCTACCAGAGCCGGCTGATGCCGCTCGCGCCTTTCGCCCTCGCGATATTGCTGGCGCGGCGCAGCCGGCGGGCGGGAGAGTTGTCCACGCCGGCCATGGCGCGCGCCTGAGGCCGCTTCAACTCCGCGACGAGACCCTCTAGACTTCGCCCTGGGCGCGCGTCGCCGTGGGCGAGTTTTGCCAATGTTCGTTAGCCGTCTTTATTGCATATGTCTTGCGACCGTCGTGTTTGCCGTCTCCGCAACAGCCAAGGCGGACGTCATGAAGGAGCTGGTGCCAACCGGAAAGCTGCGCGTGGCCATTGCGGTCGCGCCGGCGCCGTCCGCTCTATATGCGGTGAAGGACAACGACAGCGGAAAATTCCGCGGCGTCACGGTCGAGCTCGGCGCGGCGCTTGCGCGCAAGCTGGGCGTGCCGGTCGAATACCTGCCGCATCTGGCGTCGGGTGAAATTCAGAATTCAGCGGCGAGCGGCAAGTGGGACGTGACCTTCATGCCGGTCGACGACGAGCGCAAGAAATTCGTCGACTTCGGCAACGCCTATCACCTGCTGCAGAGCACGTATCTGGTGGCGCCCGGCTCCAAGATCGCCAGCATCGCGGAGGTCGACACGCCATCAGTGCGCGTCGGCGGCGCGGCCAACACCGCCACCTTCCGCGCCGCGCAACGCACGGCGCCGAACGCCACCTTCGTCACTTTCCCCGGGGTCGATGCCGCGGTCGCCGCGATGCTCAACGGTGAGATCGACGCCATGGCGCTGTCGCGCGAGTCGCTTACCGGCGTGGCGATGAAAATCCCCGGCTCGCGCGTGCTCGACGGCGGCTTTCTCAACTCCTCGACCGCGGTCGCGGTGCCGAAGGGCAAGCCTGACGCGCTTGCCTATGTCAGCCAATTCGTCGAGGAAGCGAAGGCCTCCGGCCTCGTGCGCAAAGCGTTCGATGCCATGAACCTGAAGACCTCGCAGGTCGCCCCGGCCGGAATGAAGCCGTAAGCGCTAGTCGATGTGCGGCGTACGCACATGCTCCGGCCTGATACCAACGCCAATGAGGCGGCCCGGAATCATGTTCAACAGCGGCCATTGGATCATCCGCATGAACCACGGCGCCCGCGGCCGCTCGCCTGCGCCCTGCAGCGCGGGGCCGATTATTCGGTTCTGCATCGCAAGCTGAATCCGCTGCGTTACGCGCGTCGGAAATTCTCGCCGCGCCTGAACCGATTTCAGCGTGTCGAGCGTGACGGTTTCCTTGCGCAGCGGCTCGGCAAGAATATTGGCCGCCGCCACGGCGTCCTGCACGGCAAGATTGATGCCCACACCGCCGATCGGGGACATCGCATGCGCCGCGTCGCCGATGCACAGCAGCCCAGGTTTGCACCATTCACGCAGACGATCGACCGCCACGGTCAGAAGCTTCACGTCGTCCCAGCTTTTGATTTCGCCCATCCGCGCGCCCACATCGAACGGCGCCATCTCGTCGACTGTTTTGCGAAATTCATCGAGCCCGCGCGCCTTGACCGTCTCAATGCTATTCTTGGGGATCACGAAGGCGCATTGCCAGTAATCATCGCGGTTGAGCATCACCAACATGCGCCCGCTTTCGATGTGCCCCACGATTTCGTCGCCATCGGAGGCTTTGCGGGAAATGCGGAACCATATCACGTCCATCGGCGCGCCCAGATCGTCAGACTTGAACCCGGCGCGCTCGCGCAGCGTCGAGTGCCGGCCGTCCGCGCCGATAACAAGATCGGCGCGCAGGTCGACGCTCCCATCCTGCGTCTTCACGCGCACCCCAGCCACGCGCCCGTTCTCCTCGATGAGATCGGTTGCTTCGGCCTGCATCCACAAATCGAAGGTCTTGTAGGTCTTGCCGTGCGCCGCGAGGAAATTGAGAAAATCCCACTGCGGCATGAAGGCGATGAACTGGCAGCGCGTCGGCAGGTTCACCAGCGCCAGCTTCACCTGGTCCGCGCCGATCTGCATGCTGACGTGATCGACGCGCGAATGCGGCAGCTTGAGGAAGTCCTCGAGCAGGCCGAGCTCGGCCATCAGCTCCAACGTCGAAGGATGCACGGTGTCGCCGCGGAAATCGCGCAAGAAGTCGGCGTGCTTCTCCAGCACCGTCACCGAAACGCCGGCCCGCGCCAGCAGGAAGCCGAGCATCATGCCGGCAGGCCCTCCGCCGGCAATGGCGCAGGTGGTTTTGTGGCCCGTCATGGGCTCAATCTACGCACCCCGCCGCTGCAGCGAAACAGGCTTGCGCAGGTGCGCACCGCACCGCTATGGAACCTCACGAAAGAGGTGACCGTTGAACGACCAATCTCCGCGCCCGCGTCCGCCGGTGCCACAGCGTGCGCATTTCCCGCATATCGTGCGCGACATCATCCGTTACGCCGATCTCGATCCGCAGGGCCACGTCAACAACGCGAAGTTCGCGACCTATCTCGAAACAGGTCGCGTTGCCATGTTCCGCAATCCCGATCTCGGCATCGGCGTCCCCAACGCGACTTTCGTGCTGGTGCGCCAGGAAATCGACTTCCTGCGCGAACTGCGCTGGCCGGGCGATATCGACGTCGGCACCGCGCTCGTCGAGCTGGGCCGCAGCTCGGTGGTGCTGGCGCAGGCGATCTTTCAGGGTGAGGCCTGCGCCGCCGACGGCCGCGCTACCCTGGTCATGCTCGATACGATTACCCGCCGCGCACGGCCGCTCGTGCCCGAGATGATCGCCAAGCTCAACCAGTGGAAATATCGCGGTCCGTGAGATCACCGGCACGGGCCGATCAACGCCTCGGCCAGCGCGGAGGAAATCTCCAGCCCGGTCGCGCATTCGAGCCACATGTATTGCCCCGACGGGTTGATCTCGAGAAACACGGTGCGCCCGTCCGGCGTCACGATGAAATCGAACGCGCCGTAGACGAGACCGAACGCCGTCATAAAGGCGTGGATCTTGTCCTCGATCTCGCGCGGTAATGTCACGGCCTGGTAGTCGACGTCGTGCAGCGCGCGCCGCCAGTCGAGCTGCGCATCGGTGGAGACCTGCGAGTCGATTTTCGCGGCGAAAATCCGTTGCTCGACCACGGTGACGCGCAACTCATAGGCCTTGTCGACTCGCTCCTGGAAAATTCCCGGCGTCACGCGAATGGCGTCGATGCCCGCCAGCACCTGCTCGGTAACGATGCCGGTAAATAGCGCCTTGCCAGGCGCCATGTCGCGCGGCTGCGACAGGCCTTTGTAGATCACCTGTTTCGGCGACCCGCTGACGAAACGGCGGACTTCGTCAGGATCGTTGGTGACGAGCGTTCTTGGGATATCGAAGCCGACCCGTTGCGCCGTGAGCAATTGCGCCGGCTTGGACTTGGCGCGCCGCTCGTTGAACGGCGAATTGATCCACACCGCGTCGCTCACCGACGGCAAGGCCGACAGCGCCATCTGCGCTTCCGTCTCGGCGAAGCGGCGGTCGCCTGGTGCGAGATCGTCGGGGAATCCCGCCGGCTGGTCCCACTGCCACCAGACGCTGCCGATGTCGTTCCAGTCGATGGTGCGGCCGTCGGCGACGATCTGCACGCCGAACGCGTTCTCTGACGCGCGGTACGTCAGAGTCGAGTCGAGCGGGAATTCATACGTGTTCCAGCGCACGCATGGCGCGGAGCGGCGGCGCAGTTCGGCGATCAAGAGATCGGCCGCCGGATCGAAGCGCGCGGTGATGAGAAGAATGGTCTTCATCGCCGCGCGCCGTATTTATTTGAGCATGATCTTTTCCAAAAACCGCTAGGCACTTTTTGGGATTACGCTCTTGCCGGAAAAATTCTATTCGTCGTATTTCGGGCAGTCGCTGCAGCCGGCGGTGACCTTCGCCATCTTCATATTGTTGTTCTTGCTGTAGATCGGCTGCCGGGTGACAGGATCGACCATAAGCTGGAGCTTCTGGTCATAGACCATCGCCGGCACGTCCATCTGTGCGCCCTGCCCGAGGAACTGCTTGGCGAAAATAGCGGTGGTGGCGTCGGCGCCGGTTGTTGCGGCACCGGCTGCGCCGATGCCGAGAAGCGTCATCATCAGGCGGCGAAGGGTCTTGGACTGCGTATTCATTGAAGTGTCTCCCTGTGAGGTCATCGACACATGAAATCCGCGATGGACTCCGTCGTCCGGCTGCGAGGAGTGCCGCCGGCGCGATTCGGTGAGTGTAGGTTCCGCCCGGGAACTATTCAAAGCGAAAAGGGTCCCGGGTGGCCCGGCAATCTCACAAATTCGAGCCTTATTTGATATGCCCTGTAGGTGACAGACCGCACGCCCCGGGTCATTGCCAGGTTGCAGGATGGACAGCGCTAAATCCGCTGCACCGCCTATTGCGGCGGTCCCGTGAAGGGATTCATGACCGGTCCGGTCAAAGCATGGACCGGCCGGCATTTCATGCCCATGACCTTGTCGGCGACGCAATCCGTCGAATGAACCAGCTCAGTCTCGAACTTGCCGAGCTTGTGCCCGTGGCTGGCAAACGTCGTCTTGTGCGCGGCCAGATCGGTGGCCAGGTTCTTGACGATCTTGTCCTCGGCCACGACCGCGGCCAACAAATTAGTTTGCTGCTTCTTCAACTCGTCGTTCTGCTTCTGCAGATCGGCAACCTCTTTCTTCAACTGCGCAATATCCTTGATGATGCCGGCCATGTTGAGGGTCGGATTGGCGTTCGGCGTCGCTTGCGGCTGCGCCTGCGACTGGGATTGCGGTTGCGTCTGCTGCGGCTTCCCTTGCATCTGCGATTGCGCCCCGGCGCCGGGCGCGAAAGCGACGATCGACGCGACGCCGAGCATGATCGCAAACATCGAACGGAAAGACGACATGACGATTGCTCCGTGAATAGAAACGCAGAACTCGGATGTTCTCATCCGCATCTGGTCAGCGAACCGGGCGGAAAGCCCGCCCCGTCGTCGCGCGGCTGCACGCGCACGCGGTGCTTGCCGATCAGCGCCAGCGCTTGGCGGGTCAGGCGGTCGTGCTCGGCGAACTGGCCCTGGTTGGCGACCATCGCGCCGCGCAGTTCCTTGAGCTTCAGCTTGCGCAACTTGGACATTCCGCGCGAGGCGAGCGCCCGGTCGATCATGCGCATCTCGGCGGTGCGGTTGAACGACACGCAGGCGCGCGCATCATCGGCAAGCGCCGCCCCGCCGAGCAGCGCGGCAACCAGCCAGATTGCGAGCCGCGGCTTGCGCATGACCTGACCGCCGTCGCGGGGTGCCATCACTTTTTGACTCCCCACCAGTCGATTTGCTTGTCCTTTTGGGCGGGGTCGTAATTCTTCTTGTACCAGCCGTCGAAGCGCTTGGCGTTTCCGGCCGCGAGCTTGAATTGGAAATCGCCGACCCGCGGCGTACCGGCCAGGATGTAATATTTTCCGGTCAGCGTGGTGCCGTCGCTCGAGAGCGTGCCATGCAGGAGGCCGTCGGTACCTTTGACCTCCCAATAGCCCTCGATCTCCGCACCGTGCGCCTTGAGCCCTGTCAGTCCGGTGCCCTGCTGATCGTATTTCAGGACCAGCCGGCCGCTGCAGTCCGCGGTCTCCTTGACCGGAGCGGGCGCGGGTCCCTTGGGCGTGCAATTGGATTGCGGATCGAGCCAGTTGACGTCCCAGGTGCCGACGAACGCCGATTGCGCCTGAGCGAACGATGCACTGGCGGTGAGGATGAGCGCTGCCGTCGCGATCTTGCAGAATCCGGTCATGATAGGCGCCTCAGCCCGGAATGTCGGTGCAGTTGACGCTGCGGTAGATCGGCTTGGTCTGGCATTTGTAGGCAACACAGCTGCAGCCGTACTTCCACTTGCAGGTCACACCGGTGCGATTGGGAAATTTTTGACCGGACGTGATGTTGGCCTTCACCTGGATGCAGCCCTGTTCCTGCGGAAACGGTTGTGGCAGGTTTATGCCCTGGGCCCCGCTCACCGTGACGCTCACCAACAATCCGAAAGCGGCTGACGCCGAGACAACGGCAAACCTGCTCATGTTTTTGAACCTCCACGGGAATTTGGCCTGAACGGGCAATGCCTCGCGGCCTATTTCAGCCCCTGGGAGGTTAACGCCGGCATGCAACTACCGTTTGTCCGCAAACGCATAAACTCTTGACCTCGCCCCTTTGGGCGCTGGTAGGATTATGCCCACGCGATGTGGGGTCGCGGACAAGAGGCGCTTCGCGCAACCAGAGGGCGCAGGTGCAGAAATTCGCGTTTTCGACGGACGCGCTTCCGCTCGGCCTGAGCGATCGTCAACGTTTCGACGAATGGCAGCGCATGGTCGCGACGTTCTATGCCGAACTCGGCATGGAAACGGCGCCTGATGTGCCGTTCCAGGCCCGCGTGGAAGGCGTGGCCCTTGGATCGTTCAGCATCGGCCGGTTCAACGGATCGATGTCGCGCGTCGAGCGCACGCCGCGACAAGTGGCGCAGGACGCCAACGACGACTACATCGTCGGCATCAACCTGACATCCAACCCGCTACGGCACGCGCAGGCTAGATACGACCATGTCATCAAGCCCGGTGCCGGGGAGTTCTGCACCAACGGCGAAGCGGGTTTCATCGAGTTCGATGGCGCCCACAATTGGCTGTTTCTCGGCATGCCCCGCGCCGTACTGCACGAGATCTATCCGGCGGCCGAGAATCTGCTCGGCAAGCCGCTCGACGCGAGCAATCCAGGTCTACAGCACCTCAAAGCCTACATGGCGATGCTGTTCTCGCCCGGCTCGCTGACCAACAACCCCGACCTCGCGCACCACATCGAAATGACGCTGGCCGACCTGGTCGCGCTCACGCTCGGCATCGAAGGCGACATGCAACACATCACGCGGCTTGGCGGCGTGCGCGCCGGCCATCTGCGCGACATTCTGCGCGAGATAAAGGCGAATTTTGATCGGCCGGAGTTTTCCGTCGACGACGTCTGCCGCAAGCTCAAGCTCTCGCCGCGCTACCTGCAATGTCTGTTGGTGGAGGCGCAGACGAGTTTCACCGAGCAGGTCATCGAATTTCGCCTCGTCAAGGCGCAGACGATGCTCGCCAGCCGTCGCTGCCTGCATTTGCAGATCGGCGAAATCGCCTATCTTTGCGGCTTCAACGAGGTGCCCTATTTCAACCGGCGCTTCAAAGCGCGGTTCGGCTGCTCGCCCGGCGAAGTCCGCCACGCCAACGGTAACGCTTAAGCCTGCTTGTCGGGGGTGCGCACGACCAGCCCGTCGAGCGCGTCGCTCACCTTGATCTGGCACGACAGCCGCGAGTTCGCCCGCACGTCGTAGCCGAAATCGAGCATGTCCTCTTCCATCGGCGAGGGCTCGCCGGTCTTCTCGCGCCAGGCTTCGTCGACATAGACATGGCAGGTGGCGCAGGCGCAGGCGCCGCCGCACTCCGCCTCGATGCCGGGAATGGCGTTGCGCAAAGCGGCTTCCATCACGGTCGAGCCGGCGACGGCCTCGACGGTGCGGGCGGTGCCGCCGGCATCGATATAGGTGATCTTGGGCATGAGGTGGAAGGACGCAACGTGAGGCAAAATGCGTGAAGCCGGAATTGGCGCGGCTTCTATAACGGCATTCCGCGCGTGAGGCCAGTACTCAGGACTGCCGCAGCAACTCGGCGATCAGCGCGCGGGCCTGCTCCACGGCTAAAGCCAGCCGGTCGATGGCCGCGCTGCAGTCCTCGCCGTCGGCGCGTTCGGCCGCCTCGGCGGCGCAGGCGACGTCGCCGGCCCCGATGCCGGAGGCCGAGCCCTTCAGCGTATGCGCCAGCGGTTTCACCGCAGCGCCGGCGCGTATGCGCGCGATCAGCATCTCCGACTGGCGGTCGAAGAGTTCCAGAAGCTCGCGTTCGAGATTGCGGTCGCCGAAGGTCATGCGCGACAGCTGCGCGCGGTCGATGACCTCGGCCGGCAGGACGGCCTCTTTCGTTGCGGTCTGCGCCATGGCTATCCCCCCGCTTCTTTTTGTCTCCGGCCAGTCTGCCGCCGCATCGGCGAAGGTCCGGTAAATGCGGCGCGTGGCCCTGCCGGCGTGGTTAAGGGCGCAGTAAGCGCAATGGGCCGTGGCGTCGGCACGGCCGCATCGTGGCCGCAATTAGGCCGGCATGATCGCCCCGCGTTTCGGGGGAAGCGCGCCAATCATGGTTAACAGAGAGTTAACGATGATCGGAAACTCCCGCCCGCTTCGGTTTCTTTCATGTTGCCAAGACGATAGGATGCAAGCCGAACGTTAGAACGGGACGATTGCGCGCTTCTTTGCGCTTGTCCCGCGGTTCCCCGCGCTCGTGGCGCGACCCGATTAGGGCCGCGCCCAACAGTTTGGCGTAACAGCGAGGCGACGTACCCGAATGCCGACCACTCCGCAGAAGACCAACGACACGACGGACGACGCCTTCGCGGCGATCCAGACCGCGCTCGATGCAGCGCGCCCGGCCTCGCCTGCGGCCGAGGACCCGGCGCACGCCGACCTGTTCCACGAGACCGCTGCGCCCCCGCTGAGCGACGACACGCTGCGCGCCGCCAATGACGACCGCCTGAGCATCGGGCAGATCCTGCAGTCGCTGCGTCGCCGCCCCGGACGCACCCCCTATCTCGTCGCCGCCGCCGCCTCCGTGCTGTGGGCCGCCGGCGGTCTCGCCATCGCCTTCCTTTATCGCGGCGACCTGATGTCGCTGCCCGGCGGCATCGGCTTTGCCGCGATGGTCGGCGTCTGCGCCGCCGTGCTGATACCGGTGATGTTCTTCATGGTGATGGCGCATCTTTATGCGCGCGCGCAGCACATGCGCAACGTCACCGAGGCGATGGCAGAGGTCGCCGTGCGCCTGGTGCAGCCGGAAACCGAGGCGCGCGACCAGATCGTCAGCGTCGGCCAGGCCATCCGCCGCGAAGTCATCGCCATGGGCGATGGCGTCGAGCGCGCCTTGGCGCGCGCCGGCGAGCTGGAGCAGCTCGTGCACAACGAGGTGTCGGCGCTCGAGCGTACCTACAGCGAAAATGAAGTGCGCATGCGCGATATGCTGAGCGAGCTCAGCGCGCAGCGCGAGACCCTGCTCAAGCAGGCCGATCACGTGCGCAACTCCATCGCCAGCGTGCATCTCGACCTGTCGCACGACATCGCATCCATCGGGGACCTTGTCTCCGACAAGGTCGGTGAGGCGGCGCAGCGCGTCACCCGCACCCTCACCGAGAAGGGCGAGCACATCACTCTTGCTCTGGGCCACGCCGGCGATTCCATGATCGACGCGCTGAGCGACCGCGGCTCCAGCCTGCTCGACCGGCTGGAGACGACCAGCGAGCGCGCCACCGGCGCCATCTCTTCGGCGACCGAGCGGCTGACGCAGAGCATCGAGCTCAAAACCGATCACGTCGAGGGGGAATACTCGCAGCTCGCCGCCAACCTGCAGTCGATGATGACCGCCCGCCTCGACCAGGTGGCGCAGGGCTTCGCGCAGAAGGCTGCGATCACCATCGAGGGCATGGCGACGCGTTCGGAGCAGTTCACCGACAAGCTGACCAACACCAGCGCGCATCTTGCCGAGCAGATCGCCGCCCGCGCCGACGACGTCAACGCCCAGCTCAAGGCGACCGGCGACGGCGTCGCCGACAATTTCCGCCGCAACGGCGAGGCGCTGGTTTCGGCGCTCAACAATCGCGGCACCGAAGTCACCGGCCTGCTGCGCGAACGCCTGCAGTCGTTCGAGGAGATGTTCACCAAGAGCGGCACCGAGATCACCGAGAAGATTTCGCGCGACGCCGCCACGCTTGGCAGCCTGATCACCCGCAACATCTCCGAGTTCGACCACACCGTGAAGGTACAGGGCGGCGAACTGGTCGAGCGGCTCGGCCAGCGCACGCAGGACGTCTCCGAAGCGATGCGGACTTATCTCGACAGCTTCGACCAACGCGTCACCGGCCGCGGCGAGGAGCTCAAGACCACCCTCGACCAGCGCCTCGGCCAATTCGAAGGCCTGCTCGGTGAGCGCGTCACCGGCCTTGCCAAGACCCTCACCCAAGGCGGCAAGGACGTGGTCACGGCCATCGACGCCCGCCTCGCAGACGTCAACAGCACCATCGTCGCGCGCGGGGCCGACGTTGCCGAGACGATCGGCGCCAAGGTCGGCGAAATGGACAAGACGCTCGGCGCCCGAGCGCTCGAGGTCGCCAATACGCTCGACACCCGCTACGACAAATTCGAGACCCTGCTGGTCGGCCGCGCCGAGAAGGTCACCGGCGAGATTGAGACCCGCACCAAGGCCGCCGCCGACGCGCTCAACGCGCGCATGGAGCAGTTGAGCCAGGCCATCAAGGTCAACGCCTCGGAGGCCGAGAAGTCGCTCGGTACTTTGGCGCTCAACACCGTCGAGGCGATCCGCGGCTCGGCCGGCGAGGCCAAGCAGTCGCTTAGCGGCATGAGCGAAGAGGTCGCCCGCACCATCACCGGAAAGGCGGACGAGATTTCCAACGCCGTCACCCAGCGCACCAACGAGATGGCGGCGCTGCTCTCCGACAAGCACGGCGGCGTGCTGGCGGCGATCACCGAGAAGGGCCAACAGTTCGCCACCGACATCGCCAAGGCGACCGATGTCGCCATGACCACGATCGAGCAGAAGGGCCTCACCTTCACCCGCTCGCTCATGGACAACAGCAGCGAGATGTCGCGGCAGATCAGCACCGCCGGCGAGACGGCGGCGACCCATGTCGGCCGCACGCTCGGCGAATTGCAGGAGACCGCGCAGCAGGCCATCGCCAGGTCGCAGGAGACCGCCACCTCGACCGTGCGCGAGATGCTGGACACGCACAACATGCTGCGCTCCGACACCACCGCGCTGTTCGAGCGGCTGCGCGAGGCGAACCTCATGCTGCAGGAGGTGCTGTCCGGCTCGCACGAGAACATGAGCGCGCTGGAAAACACCCTGATGCTGCGCGTCTCCGAATTCGTCAACGCGATGCACGAGGTCACGTCTTCGACCGGCGACGTCACCGATCGCGTCGAACGCAACATCACCAATTTCCGCGATATCACCACGCAAGTGGTCACCGAGCTCGGGCAGCTTGCCAACCAGTTCGACTCGCACGGCCGCGAGCTTGCCGAAGCCGCCACCATGGTCGAGCGCAGCAACGCGCGCACCGAGGCGACCGTCGGTGAGCGCCGCGTACAGCTCGACTCGCTCGTCGCCACGCTCGACATCCGCACCGAGGACCTCGACAAGCGGCTGCAGCGCTTCACAGGCCTGCTCGACGAGTCGCTCGATGCCGCTTCCACGCGCGCGCGCGAAGTCGCCCGCGTCGTGTCGGAGGCGAGCGCCGAAGGCTCGCGCGCCATTGCCGACCAGTACAATCGCGTGCGCGAACAGGGCGAGGACATCACCCGCGCGGTGGTGGAGGCGACCGCGGAAAGCTCGCGCGCCATCACCGACCAGTACAATCGCGTGCGCGAACAGGGCGAGGAGGTCACCCGCGCCGTGCTGGAGGCGACCGCGGAAAGCTCGCGCGCCATCACCGACCAGTTCGACCGCATCCGCGAGAACGCCGAGTCGGAGCGCCGCCGCGCCGCCGAAGCCATGCGCTCGATCTACGAGCAGAGCTCGGGCGACACCGAGTCCATCTTCCGCGACGCCACCGAGCGCTTCGCCGAGGCGGTGCAAAGCATGAAGCAGATGGCGGCCGAGATGCAGCGCGAGCTGGAGACGACGCGCAACGAGCTGCGCCGCGGCGTCTTCGAGCTGCCGCAGGAAACGTCGGAAGCGGCCGCGCAAATGCGCCGCGTCATCGTCGATCAGATCGAGGCGCTGGCGGAGCTCAACCGCATCGTCGCGCGCCACGGGCGTAACCTCGACGCGGTCGAGCCGGTGGCATTGCCGCGCCGGCGCGAGGAGCCGGCGCTGCAGATCGTGGGCGGCCGCAACGAGCCGGCCGCCGCGCCGCCGCAGCCGCCGCGCATGGACTTCCCGCAGCAGCGCCCGGCGCCGCGCCAGCAGCAGCCCGATCCGGCGAGCTTTGCGCCCGCCCCGCGCCGCGCGCCCGAGCCGGCGCCGGCCTTGAGCCCATCGCAGCAGGTAGCCGGCCGCGGCTGGCTGAGCGATCTATTGACCCGCGCCTCGCGCGAGGAGACCGAGCCGACCCGCGAGATGCGCGATCCGCCCGCCCGCGAGCCGATGCGCGAGGCCCCGCGCGGCCAGGAAGAGCGCAGCGCCCGGCATAGCATCGAGTCGCTCGACTCGCTGTCGGTCGACATCGCGCGCATGATCGATCACGACGCCGCCGCCGATTTGTGGGACCGCTACAAGCGCGGCGAGCGCAACGTGTTCACGCGCAGGCTCTACACGCTGCAGGGCCAGCAGGCCTTCGACGAAATCCGCCGCAAATATCGCGCCGACCGCGAGTTCAAGCAGACGGTCGACCGCTACATCGGCGAGTTCGAGCGGCTGCTGGAGGAGGTTTCGCGCGACGACCGCGGTCAGGTGGTCGCCCGCACCTATCTCACCTCGGAGACCGGCAAGGTCTACACCATGCTGGCGCACGCCGCCGGCCGGTTCGACTAAGCCGTCATTGCGAGGAGCCCGCAAGGGCGACGAAGCAATCCAGAGCTTTCTTCACAGAACTGGATTGCTTCGCGCTACGCGCTCGCAATGACGTCGCTGGCTAAGGATGCACCGACCACGGCAGCAGGAACTCCAGACCTAATTTGGTGCCATCTTTGTTGCGCCGAATGATGCGGCACTGGCGCGAAAACGCCAACGTGAAGTCGGCCGGCAGCGGACCCGGCTCCACCTCGATCATCGCGCCGGTTTGCGAAATGTCGCGGATCAGGCAAGGCACGTTGGTCGCAATTTCATCGGAGGCAATGACGGCGCTGACCCGCACGTCGTAGCGCAACGCGCCGCGGCGTTCGCGCGCGGCAAAGACCGTCTGGAAACGGCTCATCGTTCAGGACCCCCCTGACAGTTCTGGTTGGTCCCGATTGTCTTTTGGAATGTGTTGCTATCCGCTCGCGGGAGGCGGCGCAATTATCTTAAACTTTTCGGGTTCCGCCGATGAGACGCTCGTCCCCGGCACGGCCATGTCATCGGCCGGCGTCAGTAATTGAGCGGCAGCCGGCTGCTGAGCCAATCTCGCGTTTCCGGCGGCAGCGCGAATGTCTCGCACAGCATCGGGTTGGCGCCACTGGCGGCCTGCGAAAATAGCCAGTGGTAGTGCACGTGCTTCCATTGCGCCGACTGAGGAACCTCCATCGGATCGATGAGATGCAGGGGCACGTTGTAAGTCGCGGGCAAGAGTTGCACAGGGTGATTGCCGGCGACGACCGCGACCGCGATGGCCGCCTGGCTCGTGCCCCAATAGACCGTGGCAGCGCCACCGAGCAAACCTGTCCCGGTCATGACGGTAGGACCAGCCGGCCATGGCATCAGCTTCTCTGCAACTAAGCGCCGGAACACCTCTTCCGTACGCTGAAAAATGCCGCACCCTCTTTTCGCTGCCACAAGCCCGCCATTGTAGCTCGCCCGCACGGAGAGGCCGTCGACCGTCGTCTCGACGAATGGCAATTTTTCGTAATCGACGCCGGCCAGCGCACATAATTTATGCCAATAACCGTCTAACGGGTCGCCGTCACCGGCGGTGCACATGCCCTTCATGTCGACCGGTCGCGCGGCAAGATCGCAGTTCGTCGAAAAATCGGGCTCGCCGAGGAATATCGTATCGCTATCGAGTTGAACGATCACCGGCGGTCCGGGACGGCGCTCGATGGCAGCGAGCGAATGCACACGGTAAGACGTGCCGTAGTCAGGACAGCAGCTATCGATCTCAAGCGGCAGATATTCAGCGCCAAGCTGCGTCAACTTGCGTTGTGCCGATTGCGACGGACTACGCCGGCTGCGGGGCGAAACCACCGTGATTGGCGCGCTCGCGTGATTGCCCGCAAATCGTCGAATGCTTTCGCACAACAAGACCGCTTGCGCTTCGAGAATACCTGCCTCGGCAATAAAAACGAACTCGACACCGTCTTGCGTCGTCATAGTCAAATCGCCAGGGGATCATTGATTTTCACACGACGATTTCAAGGCCGGATCACCTTGGGCCCAATCGCGCGCTGCTTGTTGGCCGTTGCGGCGCATCGCCCGCGAAACCATGTCGGCGCGAGTATATTGCACATTCACGGCTGAGCGGGCGGTAGTGGGGTGATGCCCTCTGAACTTATGCAGAATCCATCGGCCGCCAGCTTTCGCCAGTCTGCCTGCAAAATGTTTTTCATTCCGACCCAGGCGCCTTCGCCAGGGACCGGCGGGTCCCGCATGTACTTGTCGGTCTTCCATCGCATGAAATGCAGGTATGGAAATTGACGATTCCCATCGCGGTCGTTGGTCAGGCGCCCGTCTTTCCAGAACCATCGCTGCGGATAGTTCAAACTGCCATCGTACCAGCCACTCGGACTGAGAACGGTCGTATACCGATGCACGAACAGCCCGCCGTTTGTGCATGGATCGAAACGTTTGACGGCGCGCTGAAGAAACGAAAGGTCCTGCTCGCCCGGGCGAAATACGCGATAGAAAGCGCGCTCATCGAGTTCGCGATATTGCGGATCCGCGAGCGCCTGCCGATAGTTCGGTATGCGACGATAGGCGTGGCGAAGCACCCTTGTGTTGCGCAAGATTGCGAAGTGCCCGGCGAAAATATCCTTGCGCAGCGACAGCACGTTGTTTCGCGCGAGAACGTCGCGGGTATAAACGCTGCCGATGTTTCCATAGAAAAGATCGATATCGCCCCAACCGAAGAAGCGATAGCCGGCAATGTCGTCGGCATGAATATCCCCGTAGGCCGGTCTGAGGTCGCACAGCTTGTAGGGATCGGACGGGTCGAAGTCGATCCGCAAGCGATCGCGGACGAGCGCTTTGTAGTCCGCAAAACTCACGCGCACATAGTCGACATTGTCCGCTTTATTCTCAGGCTCGCTGCAATCGGTATAGAACCGCCAGCGGACATCCGGATTCCATCTGCAACTCTCGATGAACAGGTTCATCCACTCCGGCCAACGGCCGAAGTAAGGCATCAAGGTGATGAGCCACTCTTTCATATTGGGCAAACAGCGCGACGAAGCACGTTAAGGCGCGCGCCTGTCCGCGCGTTACCGCGCCTTCGCCTGCGCCTTCTTCGGATCGTCGGGAGGCGTCGTAGCCGCCGCGCCGCCGCCCCAGATGACACGGGTCGGGTTGGCGTCGAAGTTCTTCACCGCCTTGTCGACGGTCGTCAGCGTGCGCGTGCCGGCTGCGGTCAGCTTCGTGACGCTGACGGCGAGATCGGCGGTGCGCTGATCGAGATGCTCGGCGAGGCTCCGGAACGAACGCGCCATCTCGTTGATGTCGCCGCCTTTGCCGTCGGCGCCGCCGGTCAGATTCTGCAAACCTTCGGCGATGCGGTCGATACGGTCTGAGTTCTTGGCGAGCACGGCGGTGAATTTGTTCAGGTCCTGCAACGAGGAGTCGACGCGATCGGAGTTGCGCGCCAAGGCCCCGCTGAACGTGTCGAGATTGGCGAGCACGCTGCGGAAGCTGGCGCGGTTCTCATCGACGAAATCCTGCAGCTTGCGCAGGCTGTCGCGCACGGCCTGCGTCACGTCGGCCGTCGCGTTGGGCGGCGCCTTCAGCAGCGGCGGGTTGTCCTTGGCGCCGACGAGGGCCGGCGAGGCGGGGTTGCCGCCCTTGAGCGACAGCGCCGCGATGCCGGTGAGGCCCTGGAATTCGAGGCCGACTTCGGTATCCGGCCGCACGGACACGGTCCGGTCGACGGCGATGCCGGCGGTGACCTGAGTCGGGCGCTGCGGGTCGAGCTTGAGGTCAGTCACCTCGCCCACGCGGATACCGTTGAACAGCACGCTGGCGCCGGTGCGCAGGCCCGCGACCGAGCCCTCGAACTGCACGCGGTAGAAGGCGCGGTCCCCTGTCCCATTGAGGCTCTGGAACCAGTAGATGAAGCCGAACACGCCCACCACGACGGCGACCGTGAACAGCCCGATCAGGACGTAATTCGCTCTGGTTTCCATAAACTTGATCCCGAGTCAGCCTCCTACCTGAGTATGGCTAACTCTTCCTTTCTTTACGCTTACACCGTCGGCTTCGCCGGTATCGCAGTACCTGTCCGCGACCGGCTTCCGTGGAAATAGGCACGCAGCCAGGGGTGCTGGGAGGCCAGCATGTCGGTCATCGTCCCCGCGGCGATCACCTTGCCGTCCGCCAGCACCGCGATCCGGTCGCAGACCGTATGCAGGCTGTCGAGGTCATGGGTCACCATGTAGACCGTAAGACCCAATGTGCGCTGCAATGTGGCGATAAGATTGTCGAATTCGCCCGCCCCGATAGGGTCGAGGCCGGAGGTCGGCTCGTCCAGGAACACGATTTCCGGGTCCAAAGCGAGCGCCCGGGCCAGCGCCACGCGCTTGGTCATGCCGCCCGAGAGTTCCGAGGGGAATTTATCGCAGACACTGGCGTCGAGGCCGACCATTTCGAGCTTGGCCACCACCAGCTCGTCCATGAGCCGCTGCGACAGCTTGAGGTTCTCGCGCACCGGGAACTGCAGGTTCTCCCGCACGGAGAGCGAGGAGAACAGTGCGCCCTGCTGGAACAGCACGCCCCAGCGCCGCTCGATCGTCCGCCGCTCTTCATCCGAGACGGCGTCGAGGTCGACGCCGAGCACTTTGATCTTGCCGGCGCGCTTGGGCAGCAGGCCGATGATGGTGCGCATCAGCACCGACTTGCCCGCGCCGGAGCCGCCGACGAAGCCGAGTATCTCGCCGCGATAGACGTCGAGGTCGACCTCGTTGAGCACGCGGCGCTCGCCGAAGCCGACGGTGACGCCGCGCACCTCTATGACAACCTCTCTGCCGTTCGCTTTGCCGTTGGGTGCCATCGGCTACATCCCGACCGAAGCGAAGAAGATGGCGAAGAAACCGTCGAGCACGATGACGAGGAAGATCGATTCCACTACCGAGGCGGTCGTTTGCCGGCCGAGCGACTCCGCGCTGCCTTTCACCGCCATGCCTTCGACGCAGGCGACCAACCCGATGATCAGCGCCATGAACGGCGCCTTGATCATGCCGACCTTGAAATGGTCGAGCGTGATCGCTTCCTTCAGCCGCTGCAGGAAGACCTCCGGATCGATGCCGCCATAGAGCCAGCAGATGAGGCCGCCGCCATAGAGCGCGGCCATGGAGCCGAGAAAGGTCAGGATCGGCACGCCGATGATCAGCGCCAGAATGCGCGGCAGCACCAGCACCTCGACCGGATCGAAGCCCATGGTGCGCAGCGCGTCGATTTCCTCGCGCATCTTCATCGAGCCGAGTTCGGCGGTGTAGGCGCTGCCAGAGCGGCCGGCGACCATGATGGCGACGATCAGCACGCCCAGTTCGCGCAGCACCAGGATGCCGACCATGTCGACGACGTAGATGTCGGCGCCGAAGCGGCGGAAATGGAAGATACCCTGCTGCGCGATGATGCAGCCGATGAGAAACGTGATGAGCAGGATGATCGGCACCGCGCGCCAGCCGACATTGTCGAGCTGATGCACCAGCGAAGTGAATCGGAAGGAGCGCGGGCGGCCGAGAACGCGCAGCATGACGACGCTGAGCTCGCCCAGCATGTTGAGGAACGACGTGGCGTTGGTGCCGATCGAGGCGACGGCGCGGCCGATGGCCGCGAACGCCGCCGCCGGCCCGCCGGGCTTATGTGCCGCGATCTGCTCGGACTTCACCGCGTGCAGTTCGTCCATCAGCGCGCGGTAATCCTGCTTGAGGCCGGTCACACGGGTCTCACAGCCGCGCGCGGTGAAGCCGCGCACCAGCCGCTCCAGGAGCCAGGCACCGAACGTGTCGAGCCGCTCGACCGCGCCCATGTCGATAGCGACCGCCTTGAGCGGCTCGCGCCGCGCGGTCTCGCCGTCGATCAGCGCCTCCAGTGCGCGCGCGTTCTGCGCGGTCCAGGCGCCACCGCCGGACAGCCGCAGTTCGTCGCCCTGCGCCGTGCCTTGCAGCAGCATCTCGCTCATCCGGGGAAGCCCTTCATCGGCCCTATTCCGACCGTCGGAAATGGTCGGAATCGAGGCCATACTTGACCCATGGTCGCCGACAAGTCGAGGGTGTGGGGTCATAATGTGTCGCACTGATGTTGGACTTTTAGCCGCCCGCCGATGACCCGACCGCTCACCCTCACCGTCGCCGTAGAACGCTGGCCGATCGCCGGCGCCTTCACCATCAGCCGCGGCGCCAAGACCGAGGCGGTCGTGGTGGTCGCCGCGTTGGGCGACGGCAAGGTGCGCGGCCGCGGCGAATGCGTACCCTATGCGCGCTACCGCGAAAGCGTCGAGAGCGTCAGCGCAGCCATCGAGGCCATGCGGGGGCCGCTTGCCGCCGGGCTCAGCCGCGAGGCTTTGCAGCAGGCGATGCCGCCCGGCGCCGCGCGCAACGCGCTCGACTGCGCCTTCTGGGATCTCGCCGCCCGGCAGAGCGGCCGCCGTGTGCATGAACTCGCCGGGCTCCCTGCCCCGCGGCCGCTCACCACCGCCTATACGATCTCGCTGGGGTCGCCCGCCGTCATGGCCGAGGCGGCCGCCAAGGCTTCCGGCCGCGCGCTCCTCAAAGTGAAGCTCGGCGGCGACCCCACGCAGGGCGGCGACCCCGCGCGCATCGCCGCGGTGCGCGCGGCCGCGCCCAAGGCCGCACTCATTGTCGACGCCAACGAGGGTTGGAGCGAGGCTACGCTTGCCGCCAACCTTGCCGCCTGCGCCGATGCCGGTGTTAAGCTGATCGAGCAGCCGCTGCCCGAAGGCCGCGACGACGCGCTGCGCGGTGTGCCGCGGCCGATCCCGATCTGTGCCGACGAGAGCGTGCACGACCGCCGCTCGCTCGCTGCCTTGGTCGGCAAATACGATGCCGTCAACATCAAGCTCGACAAGACCGGCGGCCTCACCGAGGCCCTCGCCATGGCCGAAGATGCCGCCCGTGCCGGCTTTGCCATCATGGCGGGTTGCATGGTGGCGACGTCGCTCGCCATGGCCCCCGCCCTACTGCTGGCGCAGCGCGCGCGCTTCGTCGATCTCGACGGCCCGCTGCTGCTCGCCAACGACCGCCCCGATGGCCTGCGCTACCAGGACAGCCTGGTTTATCCGCCGGGCCCGGAGCTTTGGGGCTAAGTACGTAGTATTACTGCTGATTGACATCGATCAAAGTAACTACGCCAAGTTGCGGTCAGTTTGCGCGCACTGATTCGCAGCCATGGACATGCCCGTGCCCACGAAGATCGCCGAACGTCTGATCGCCCACGCCCGCCTGTGCCGGCAGATGGCACGCGAGACCTGGAACGAGCGCGCGGCCGTCGAACTCGAGCGGATGGCCGAGGAATGCGTGCGCGCCGCGACGCCGGACCTGCCGAACGAGCGCAATATCTGAGCGGCTGCGCCCCAGGCCAAGTTCCAACCGCCTGAATTCGTTCACGAAATATCCCAAGCTTTTGGTTAACCAAACCTTTCCGCGACGGCTGTCTTCGGCGTACACTTGGTCCAGTATAGCGGTGCGCCGCTATCGGGGGTTGGACGATACCGGGGGGAGTTCGGGGGTCATGCGGAGTCGGAATCTGCTTGTACTTTGCGCTGCGATCTTGGCGTCCGGTGTGACGTCGGCATCGGCGACGATGCGCATTTCCGAAGATCGCGGCGGACAGATCGGTCAGTACCTGCAGACCTTCGCGTTGGTCCGCTCCTCCGGAGAAAAAGTCGTCATCGACGGCAACTGCCTTTCCGCTTGCACACTCGTTCTTGGCCTCGTGCCGCGCGCCCGCGTCTGCGCGACGCCGCGTGCGCGCTTGGGCTTCCACGCCGCCTGGATGCCGGACAGCGAAGGCCGTCCGGTGACGAGCCCGATGGGGACGCAGGCTTTGTGGAATATCTATCCGAGCAATGTGCGCCACTGGATCAACCGGCACGGCGGCCTGTCGCGCAAGATGATCTACCTGCAGGGCCGTGACCTCGCCGGCATCGTGCCGAGCTGCGGCGAGCCGACGCGCGCCGTGCAGACGCGCTCAGTGGAGCGCTACTCGACGCGCACGCTGCGCTATCAGCGCGCAAGCGCCGCCAGCGATCGCCGCTAGAATCATCGCCGCGTAAGCGCGCACGCCGACGGCGGCATAGAGCACGCCCGACAATCCCATTGCGGCAGCCATCGCCGCACCGAGCGCGACGGCGAGATAGCCTTGCGCCGTCGCGCTCTGGCCGTGCGGCGTGTTGCGCGCGACATAGGTGAGCGTGCCGAGATGCGTCGCGCCGAACGACAGCGCGTGCAGCACCTGCAGGAACGGCAACGCCATCGTGGGCGGATCGAGCGCCATGACGCCCCAGCGCAGCGCGGCGGCGGCGGCGCCTAATCCGATCAGCACGATCGGCTGGAAGAACGCCGGCAGCCGTCCTGAGAATGCGAACAGCACGATCTCGGCGATGACGCCGAGGCTCCACAGCGCCGCGATCACCGTGCCGTCGAGTCCGGCGCCTTGCCACTCCAGCGCCGAGAAGCCGTAGAACACCGCGTGGCTGGCCTGGATCAGGCTCGCCGCCGCCAGCACCGCGAGAAACGCCGGGTCGCGCAGCAGCGGCTTGCGCGCGGTCTGTTGCTCGTGCGTCGCCGGTGCGGGCGTCGACAGCGGCGGCAGCCACAACGCCGCGAGCGCATTGAGTACGCTCGCCGCCACGATCAGCCAGATGAGATGGCGCGCCGGCATTGCATCGGCGGCGAAACCGGCGACGAAATTTCCGGCGATGAAGGTGAGCGAGCCCCACAGCCGCACCGGACCATAGGCCCGGTTGCGCACGGTCAGACCCTTGAAGGCGTAAGTCTCGGCCAGCGGCATCACCGGTGTGAAGGCGAATGCGGCGAGCGCATAGACGATGAGGATCGCCGCCGGCCCTTCGGCCAGGCCGGTGGCGGCATAGCCCAGGACGCTGAGGCAGCTGGCCAGCACCAGCGCCGTGCGCAGCGCGTCGCGCCGGTCGGCAGCACGGGTCACCGCCGGGATCGCGACGATGCGCAAAAGCTGCGGCATGGCCAGCACCAGGCCGATAGTGCCGGCGTCCAGCCCCTTGGCCTGCAGCCAGACCGGAAAAAACGGCTGCATGATACCGGCGACGGCGAAGAAGGCCCCGTAGAGGACCGCCAGCCGCGCCGCAAAGCCGGGTCTCAGGTGCCGGTCGTCCGGGATCATCCGCCTAGCCGAATCATTGGGTGCGATTCATAACAGGTGCCATGCCGAACGAGCTTTTGGCGAACGAGGTGCTGGCGCCGCTGCCCGAGGTGGCGCTGAGCGAGCCGGACTACCGGGCCTTCTGTGCGGCGCTGGAGGCGAGCGCGCGCGGCCGCGCCTTCCTTGCCGAATACGCCAAGCGCAACCGCCACGCCAATACCGAGGTGCTGCTCGCCGCCATCGAGCGCCTGGAGGCGATGGTGCGCGAGCAGACCGCCAGCAGTGCCGCCGACCGCATCCGCCAGGAGCTGCGCGCGCTGCTCGCCGCATTGCAGACGGCGCAGCCGGCGATCGACGCCACCGTCGGCGCACTCAAATCCGCCAAGCTTGGCGCCATGATCGGCTTCGTGCAGCATCGCATCGAGAGCATCGTTGCCAACACACCGTCGCCGCTGCCAGCAGAAGTCGCCGCGCTGATGATGCCTGACGAGACACCGCAGGACACGGCGCAAGGCTCCGCGCACGAGCGCTCGCATCTCTTCGTGGTGCCGGCATCCGAGCAGCCCGAGTTGCCGATCCCCGCGCCGACGGCGATGACGCCGGCCATCGCGCTGGTGGCTGCGCCGGTGCAAGCCGCGGAGCCGGTGCCGGAAGAGCCGCAGCCGATCGCGCTCGCGATCGCCGCGCCCGAACCGGCCATCACCGAACTGCCCGCTCCCGCCCTGTCGCGTCCAACCGCGGCAGTGATCCCGGAAGTCAATCTGTTCGACCCCGCGCCGGTGAAGGCTGTCGCCCCTGCTCCGGCGGCGGTTGTCGAAGTCGCGGAAGAACCGCAAGCGGCGCCCCTCGCCGCGGCGCCGACAGCCGTACCGCTCGCCATCGCTGCCGTTGTTGAGACGCTTGTGGTCCAGGCCGCGCCCGCGCCGGCAGCCGAAGCGCCGTTTGAACCTCCACCGTTCCGCATTATCCCGGCCGATGCCGGCGTCGTCGGCGACAAAGTCGACTGGGAAGATTTCGGAACCGGGGCGCCGAGCGAGACACCACCCACACAACCCGCCGCGCCGGCGCAAGACGCAACGGACGCGGTCGCGCCCGTCGTTCAAACGCCCGCCGAGGATCCGCTCGCGCTGATCATGGCGCTGAGCGAAGCCGAGCGGATTGCGTTGTTTACTTAGAGCACCAACTCGTCATTGCGAGCGGAGCGAAGCAATCCAGGGATGCTAAGTACCAGCCTCTCTGGATTGCTGCGTCGCTGCGCTCCTCGCAATGACGGCGACTATGTCAGCCTATCAGCTTCGCGAACAATTCCGCGTCGACATTGCCGCCCGATAGCACGCCGACAACGACCTTGCCCTTCACCGCGAGCTTGCCGGCGAGCAGCGCGGCGAGCCCGATGGCGCCGCCCGGCTCGACCACGAGCTTCAACTCCTCGAAGGCGTAGCGCACCGCGCGCCCCACCTCGGCATCGCTCACCACCAAGCCCTGCCCGATCAGCGCCCGGTTGATCGGGAAGGTCAATTCGCCCGGCGTGTTGGTCATCAGCGCATCGCAGATGGTGCCGCTCATGCGCTCGTTGTGCTCGCGCTGGCCGCTGGCGAAGGAGCGCAGCGTATCGTCGAAGCCTTCCGGCTCGACGGTGAAGATCGTCGCGTCCTCGACGCGCGATTTGATGCCAAGCGAGATGCCGGCGGCGAGCCCGCCGCCCGAGGCGCCGATGACGACGATCTCCGGCTTGAGATTGAGCCGCGCCAGATCCTCGACGATCTCGCGTCCGATGGTGCCCTGGCCGGCGATGATCAGCGGATCGTCGTAAGGCGGAACCAAGGTGGCGCCGCGCTCGCCGACGATGCGCTTGGCGATCGCCGCGCGGTCTTCCGTATTGCGGTCGTAGAGCACGACCTCGGCGCCGAGCGCTTTGGTGCGCTCGCGCTTCAGGCGCGGCGCGTCGGACGGCATGACGATGGTCGCCGGCACGCCGTGCAGCCGCGCCGCGGCGGCGACGCCCTGTGCGTGATTGCCCGACGAGTAGGCGACCACGCCCGCTGCGCGCTTGTCGGCCGGGATCGACGAGACCTTGTTATAGGCGCCGCGGAATTTGAACGAGCCGGTGCGCTGCAGCGTTTCGGCTTTGAGGAACACACGCGCGCCCAGGCGATCGTCGAGCACCGGCGCATTGATCAGCGGCGTTCGCACCGCGACGCCGAAAAGCCGCTCCGCCGCCGCGTCGATATCGGCGGCCGTCGGCACGATTCTGTCCAGGATGCCCATGGGGGAAAGGCTAGCGCCGTGCCAGCGACTGCGCAAACCCTCGATCCGTCACCCTGAGGTGCGAGCGGCGCAGCCGCGAGCCTCGAAGGGCGACGGCCTGAGAGTCGGCGGCCGTTCATCCTTCGAGGCGCGCAAAAGGCGCGCACCTCAGGATGACGGAGAAGCCTACGCCGCCAGCGCCCGGCCCGGCTGAACCGCTTCCGTCACCGCAGCGAGGAAAGTCTGCGCGCTCTTTTCCCAGGTCATGCCCAGCGCAAAGTCGCGGCAGTCGTCGCGCGAGCATTCGAGCGCGGCCAGGCAGGCGTGCCGCAAGTCCTCGTCGAGCGCGCCGACCGGCGCTTCCCCGATCACGTCGCGCGGCGCCGCGGCCGGAAAGGCCGCCACCGGCACGCCGCTCGCCAGCGCCTCCAGCAGCACCAGGCCGAAGGTGTCGGTGCGGCTTGGAAACACGAAGACGTCGGCGGCGGCATAGATGCGCGCCAGCTCCTCGCCCTGCCGCGAACCGATGAATTTCGCATTGGGGAATTTGCGCGACAGCGCCGCGCGCGCCGGACCGTCGCCGACGACAAGCTTCGTTCCCGGCAGATCGAGCGCGAGAAAGGCCTCGATGTTCTTCTCCACCGCGACGCGCCCGACCGTGAGGAAGATCGGCCGCGGCAGATCGAGCACGGCATCCTTGCGCGGCTTGAATAGCCGCGCATCGACGCCGCGCGGCCAGAGCCGCACGTTGTTGAAACCGCGCGTGCCGAGCTCGCTCACCAGGCTCGGCGTGGCGGCGAGCACGGCCGCGGCCGGCGCATGGAAGCCGCGCAGCCAGCGCCAGACGAGATCGGACGACCAGCCTTTGGGGAGCGGCAGCCGTTCGGAGATATAATCGGGAAAGCGTGTGTGGAAGCTGGTGGTGAAGGGTACGCCGCGCTTCAGGCACAGCCGCCGCATCGCATGGCCAAGCGGACCTTCGGTCGCGATATGGATCGCGTCCGGCCGAATGCGTTCCAGCCGCCGTTCGATGTCGCCCGGCGCCGGCAGCGCCAGCCTGATCTCGGGATAGCTCGGCAGCGGCAGCGTCCAGAATCAGCCGGCGTGAGAACATCGACGTCGACGCCGAGCACACGCGCCTCGCGCGCGACATGGCCGAGCGTGCGTACCACGCCGTTCACCTGCGGATGCCACGCGTCGGTGACGATCAGAATATTCATGCGGCCTGTTTTTCCCGCTGCCGCGCCGGCCGGACGGCCTGCCGCTCGCTGCGCTCGTGCGTCCAGGTGATGATCTCGAAGCCGCCGCCTTCGCGCTCGGCCACCGCCGTGCAGCTTTCCACCCAGTCGCCGCAGTTGATGTAGCGCAGGCCGAAATCGTCGTGCAGCGCCGCGGTGTGGATGTGGCCGCAGATCACACCGTCGGCCTGATGGTGCTTGGCTTCGGTCGCCAGCGCCTTTTCGAAGGCGCCGATATAATTGACCGCGTTCTTGACCTTCAGCTTTGCCCACTTCGACAGCGACCAATAGGGCGCGCCGAACACGCGGCGCAGGCCGTTGAACACGCGGTTGACGGTGATGGCGAACTCGTAGGCCTTGTCGCCGAGCAGCGCGAGCCAGCGCGCCTGCGTCACCACCAGATCGAAGATGTCGCCATGCACGACGAGGTAACGTTTGCCGTCGCGACCTTCGTGGATCGCGTCCTGCACCACTTCGATGCCGCCGAAATGCGTGCCGTAGTAGTCGCGCAAAAATTCGTCGTGGTTGCCCGGGATGTAGATGACGCGCACGCCCTTGCGCGCCTGGCGCAGAATCTTCTGCACCACATCGTTATGCGCCTGCGGCCAATACCAGGACGAGCGCAACGCCCAACCGTCGACGATGTCGCCGACCAGATAGAGCGTGTCGGCTTCGTGGGTGCGCAGGAAGTCGAGCAGTTTTTCGGCCTGACAGCCGCGCGTTCCGAGATGGACGTCGGAGATGAACAACGCGCGGAAACGGCGCGTGGCGGTGTCCGTCACGGCGCGCCCTTGTTCTGTTGCTTCTGCATATGCGGGTCCGATAGCACGGTTGAATGACGCGTTTATGACAAGGTTCACGCCGCCGCTTGCCGGTCTTCGAGCCGCCGGAAGCGTACCAGCGTGTAGACGCCGAACGGCTTGATCCTGCGCCGCTCGATCAGCTCGGCGCCGCCGTATGTCTGCGCCCATTGCGCGAGGCGTTGGAATGGAAACTCCGGCCGCAAGCCGACATTGCGCGCCTTTTGCGCCAGCAGCCGCTCGACTGCCGCCGCGAGCCCTTTCTCCGAATAGAGATGATTGACCAGAATGATCTGCCCGCCCGGCCGCGTCACACGCGCGCATTCCGACAGCACGCGCTCCGGCTCAGCCACCAGCGTGATGACGAACTGCCCGACCACGCAGTCGAATGAAGCGTCCGGATAGCGCAGCGCGTGCGCGTCCATCACCGCGAGGCCCTTCACGTGTGGATAGCGACCGCTCGCGGCGCGCATGCGCGCCCGCGCGATCATCGGCTCGGAAATGTCGATGCCGGTGATCTCGGTGGTCTTGTCGTAGTCGCCGAACGACAGGCCGGTGCCGACGCCGATCTCCAGGATGCGTCCGCCGATCTCGCGCGCGGCCTGTGCCGCCGCGCGGCGGCCGTTGAGAAACACGGGTCCGCACAGCATGTCGTAAACCGGCGCCCAGCGGGCGTAGGCCTTCTCCATCGTCTGTCGTTCGGGATCGCGCATCGCGTTTGCCTCGAATCGTTGGCCGGCAGCGATGTCGGAGGTAGCAATCCTGTGCGACAGGCAGGCGACAGTCCGGCTTGACGCGCCGCCCGGCCTCAATCGACACTCGCGCGAACGCACAAAAGGAAACACCCCATGGATCTCGGAATTTCCGGCCGCAAGGCCATCGTCTGCGCGTCGAGCCGCGGGCTCGGCAAGGCCTGCGCCGTCAGGCTGGCGGAAGCCGGCTGCGAGGTCGTCATCAACGGCCGCGACGAGAAGGTGCTGGCCTTAACCGCCGCCGAGATCGCCAAGGCGACCGGCGCCAAGGTGACCCCGGTCGCCGCCGACGTCGCCACGCCCGAAGGTCAGAAGGCTTTGTTCGCCGCCTGCCCGGAGCCCGACATCCTGGTCAACAATAACGGCGGGCCGCCGGTGCGTGACTTCCGCACGCTTACGCGCGAACAGATGGTCGACGGCGTCGTCGCCAACATGGTCGTCGCCATCGAGCTCATTCAGAAGGTCATCGACCCGATGACGGCGCGCAAGTTCGGCCGCATCGTCAACATCACCTCGGGCTCGGTGGTAGCGCCGCTCGCCGGACTCGATCTGTCGTCCGGCGCGCGCGCAGGCTTGACCGCGTTCCTCGCCGGCGTCGCGCGCACGGTCGCCGACAAGAACGTCACCATCAACAACATCCTGCCCGGCGCCTTCGATACCGACCGCCTGCGCGGCACGCTGAAGAAGTGGGCGGAAGCAAAAAACCAGACTCCCGAAGAAGCCGCCAACGCCCGCAAGGCGATCATCCCGGCGCGCCGCTTCGGCGAACCGGCCGAGTTCGGCGCCGCCTGCGCCTTCTTATGCTCCGCGCATGCCGGCTACATCACCGGGCAGAATCTGCTGATCGACGGCGGCAATTTCCCCGGCGCGTTTTAACGCACGCACTCTCGTCATTGCGAGCGGACGCGAAGCAATCCAGAGCCACAAAATCCAACTGGATTGCTTCGTCGGCTACGCCTCCTCGCAATGACGCGCTCCTAAAACGAACAAGGCCGGCGTTTCCGCCGGCCTTGCCGTCTAGCGCGTGTTGCGCGCGATTTACTTGGTGATCTTCTTCACCGCCACCGCCTGCTCGACGCCCCACTGATAGCGCAGCGCGAGCGAGAGGATGTGGATCTGCGACTTGACCGAGCCGGTGTAGGTGCCGGTGCCGTTCAGCCACGGATTGCCCGAAGCGGCCGAGATGTCGATCGGCGTGCTCTTCACGTCGATGAACGAGTAAGCCGCATCGAACGTCAGGCCGCGCAACTGCGCCGGCTTGTAGGTGGCGCCGACCGAATACCACATGCGGTCGTTGTCCGGCAGGCGCGGCGTGCGCACGTTGTCGGTGATCGGGCTCTTCTCGAACGCGATGCCCGCACGGAAGATGAGGGCCGGGTCGTACATGTATTCGGCGCCGAGCGAGTAGAAGTAGCCGTCGCTGTAGTTGAACGGGAACACGATGGCCGTGCCGCCGAGGGTGGCCGCGCCGTTCGGCGACATCAGCCTTGTCGTGCCGATGCGGCTCCAGTTGGTCCACTCAAACCCGGCGAGACCCGTCCAGCGGTCGCTCAGCCGCTGACGCAAGCCAACGGTCACGCTGTCGGGCAGGTTCAGGGTCAGGTTGACCGGGCCGGTCGTCGTCGCCGGCAGCGCGGTCGATGACTCCAGCGAGCCGTCGATCTTCTGATCGATTGCCGAGCGATAACCGATACCGATCGTGGTGCCGGGCAGCGGGGTGATCGTCGCACCGGCGGTGAAGCCCCAGCCCCAGCCGCGGCCCGAGATGTCGGCCGTGTTCATCGTCGCCGGCACGGTGAGCGTGCCGTAGGACACCTTCATGTACTGCGCCTGCAGACCGGCGCCGAGGCTCAGCCAATCGGCCACCTTATAGGCGACGGTCGGCGAGAAGTTGTAGGTGACGATGCTCGAGTCCTGCGCGTATCCGGCGCCCGCCCAGGTGCGCGGGAATTGCACGCTGAGGCCGAACGGCGCCGACGTCGACATGCCGACCCAGAGCCGCTCGCTGAGCTGGAAGGACGAATAGCTCGACGGAACCAGCGCCGCGGCGCCGCTATTGTCGACGCCCTTGGCGTACAACGGGGGAATTGCCGTCGCCAGGAAGCTGCTGCTGTAGGAGTGCTCCGCATGCGGGAAGATCGCGGCGCCGCCGAATTCGATGTTCTTGCCCGCGAACTGCGTGATGGTCGACGGATTCCAGAACATCGATGAGAGCGCGCCGCCTGCGGCGATACCGGCGAAGGACGCGCCCTGCCCGTATACGCTCTGCTCGCGGATCGCGAAGGCACCGGCGTTCGCCTCGACGCTGGCCACGCACACTGCACTGACAGCCGTGCACGCCAGTAACCACGAACGAATGCAACGAGACGACATCACCACCCCCCAAAAACAACAAGACGCGCCTTGGTCACAATGGCGCTTGCTGAAAGTCATGGTGCCGACAAATCGGGCAATCGACAATGCAAGTCAGTGGGTAAACCGGCGCTTCGGCGGCGAAAACTGCGTATTTTCAAGTCATGTGGCGTCTTTGCCACAGCTTGGGACGGTTCGGCCTGGCCTGATAAGGCAATGTTATCAATCAGAAAGGCGCAAGGCCGGCGTCCGAGTGGCCATGGCCGAAGGCGGCCGCGCCAAGTACGGTTAACGCATTATTAGGCGGCTTTGGCCTCGAATTCGACGCCCATGCGAGTCGCGGTGCGCCAGACCACGTGGCAGGGCTGCCGCAGGTGCTCAGCCTCAACCATCAGCACGAAACGGTCGGGAATGCCGACCTGGCTCGCCACCTCGAGACAAGCCCCCTCCGGCGACAGGTTGCGAACGCGGCAATCGATGGTTCCGGCGCGGTTGAAGGCGATATGGCCGGCTTTCAGCGTCCGCTGGCGCGAAAGCATGCGTCTCTCATCCATGACGTCCTCCATCGGTGATGGGTGGTCATGAGGGAAACGCCCCCCGCCGGCAGAGGTGTCGCAATACGTGCCGGCGTGTCGGCGCGTGGTCAACGCCCGGTCACGGCAATCCGGACAATTTGAACGGTCTCGCTCAGCGGCTATAGAGCGGCGCCGGATGCGGGGTCGCCTTCGGCGCCCGCGCATAGGCCTTGTACTTGCCGCTACAGGCGCCGAGCCCGCTGAAGCAGCGGGCGCGCGCGATACGGTCGGCGCCGCGCGTGTTGCCGCGCGCTTTGAGCACCTGCTCCGCGCTGCCCATGCCGCCGCTGGCCGAACGCGATTGCGCCTGGCTTTGCGTCGTTGGAACCGCAAGCGCCAACCCCAGCAACGCCACCATAATGAATGTCTT
>Ga0134124_10000422_pt1 | contig 35823 bp, 44 predicted proteins | sample KB304_FD_96880 | JGI IMG/M metagenome (GOLD analysis project Ga0134124, IMG submission 96880) | Terrestrial soil microbial communities without Nitrogen fertilizer from Kellogg Biological Station, Michigan, USA - KB3-0-4 | ecosystem: Environmental > Terrestrial > Soil > Unclassified ... | reverse complement strand
GCAGCTGCGCTGATCGACCAGGTCACGCGCATGGAGATGTCGCCGCTGGAGTCGATGCGGCGGCAGAACCTGCTGTACGACCTCGAGCTGTACCTGGGCCAGCCACTCTCGTCGCTCTACCAGGTGCAGGGCGACCACGGCGCGCGCCTGTGGAACCCGGAAAACCTCGTCTTCAACGTCTGCTACTCGCTGACCAACACCGTCCGCAATCGGATCTGTTCGTTTCGGCCGCGCGCGCAGTTCCTGCCCGACGGCGCCGACTACAAGATCCGGATGGGCGCTCGGGACATGACCGAGATGTCGGACGCCTGGGCCGAAGAGGTGCACTACCAGGACGAGGCGTCCTTTGCCTTCCGCGACCTCATCACGGGCGACGGCGGCGTGTACAAGCTCTGGATGGACGGCGCCAGCATCCACGGCGCCCGCTTCCCGTCGTGGGAATTCATGTTCGACGAGGGGGAGAGCATCTACGGCGAGCCGGAGTGCGCCTACCACGTCCGCTACATGCCGGTGGAGCAGGCGGCCGAAGAGTACAAGGTCGACGAGCAGAAGCTGCGCAGGCAGGCCGTGTCCACGCCGCCGTCGATCATCTACATCACGAACCGCGAGCTGGTGCGCGTCGTCGAGGCGTGGCAGCGGGCCAGCCGGGACAACGACGGCAACATCATCCCCGGCAAGCACGTGATGGTGGCCGGGACGGAGATCCTGACCAAGGAGGGCGAGGACGTCTGGAAGTACGACGGATTCCCGCTCATCAAGAAGGTGTTCGACGAGCGCCCGGTGGGCATGTGGGGCGTCGGTGGGATCACCATGATCCGGTCGATTCAAATCGAGCTGAACGAGTTGCAGCGGACGTTGCGCGAGGCGCACCACCTGTCGTCGGTGAAGTACATCCAGTTGCAGGAGAACGAAGAGTCGCCCGCCAAGCTCAACAACGACTACATACAGCTGCTTCGCTACAAGAATCAGGCGGCGCAGATCGACACCCCGCCGGCCGTCAACGGCGAGATCTACCAGTACGCCGAGCTGCTCAACAAGCAGGCGTACGACACCTGGGGCGTCTCGCAGTTCATCGCCCGGGGGCAGAAGCAGCCCGGGCTGAACGCCGCCGTTGCCATCCGTGAGGCGTCCGACCTTCAGACCGATCGGCTGGCGCTCCTGTCGCAGCGCTGGGAAGACATGCGGGTGGAGGCGGCCGGCTGGTGGTGGCGGTTCACCAAGGAGCTGGCGCAGAAGGGCATGAAGCCGAAGTGGCGGGCGGTCACGCGCGGCGTGTGGCGCGAGCTCACCATGGAGAACGCCGACGCCGAGTATGAGATCCGCCGCTTCCCCACGTCGGTGTTCGGCCAGACAGTGGCGGCCCGCCTGCAGCGCGCCACCGAACTGATCCAGGGCGGCTTCTTGAGCAAGGAAGACGCGCTGAAGGGGCTCGACATCCCCGATCTATCGCCGCTCATCGACCTCACGCTGGCGCAGCCGTATGCGATGGAGGCGATCTGCGACAGCATTCTAAACGACGGCAAGTACGTCACGCCGGACCCGTACATTGACCCGTCGGCGATGCAGTCGTACGCCCGGGCCCGCTATCTGCGCGCGATGTACGACGGGTCGAACTACCCGGCCGAGCGCCTGAGCGACATGCGCCGGCTCATCGACGCCCTGCAGCCGGCGGTCGACAAGGCGAAGGCGCCCATGGTCCCGCCGGCGCCGCCGATGATGCCGCCGCCCGGTGGCCAGGCGCCGATCGCGCCGGTGGCGCCGACCATCACTCAGATTCCGCCCGTCACGCCGATCCCGGCCGCAGCCTGACCCAAAGGAGAAACGTCCATGGCGAAACAAGCAGTCACCGCGTCCGCACCTGTTGCACCACCGCCCGCAATCGCACCACGCCAGCCAACTGGAGAGCGCGTCCAGCGCGTCACCGGCGCCGCGACCGCCAGCGAGGTTCCGACCGGCGGCCAGCGGCACGCGCCACCGATGCAGCCCGATCCGACCGTGCAGGCGACCGCGAACGCGACCAAGGTCATCCAGTGGGACAACGGCGCCCCGCGCGGCACCAAGCTGGACGACGAGACGCCCCCCGGCGCGGCGCTGGGCGACCAGACCACGGCCGGCACCGAAGCCGCCGCTGGCGGCAAGCCGGCGAAGGTGCCCAAGGATCGCGATGAGCCGCTGAAGCTCGACGACGACGAGACGCCGCCGGCCGCCGCCGCCAAGACGGACGACGAGCCGCAGAAGCCCGCGCCCGCCGCCCGCCGCAGCGCCGCGCTCGCCAACCTCGAGGCCGAGCGCCGGGCCCGCGAGCTCGAGACCACCGTCAAGGACTTGCAGAAGAAGCTCGAGGCCGTCGAGCCGGTGGCGAAGTCCATCCGGGAAGGGACGCTGGCCCAGAAGGTCAAGGCGCTGGGCCTGTCCAAGACGGAGACGGCCGAGCTCCTGGAGAAGCTCCTGGTGAAGGATCCCGAGCTGGAAGGCGGCGAGGACGCGCCGGCCGCGGCGCCCAAGAAGTCGGCCGAGGTGCTGGCGCTCGAGAAGAAGCTGGAGGAGCTCGAAGCGAAGGTCAACGGACGCGAGGGGAACGAGCAGGCGGCGAACATCGCGCGCGCTGAAGCCAACGTCGCCGAAGACCTGAAAGACGCCGATCTGCCCCTCACGCAGTCGGAAGTCCCGGTCACCATCACGGAGGACGGCAAGCAGAGGGTGGTGAGCCCGTACCACCTGGTGCTGCTCACGTCCCACCAGATGTGGCTCGACAGCGGCAAGAACGGCCATCCGAGGGACTTCGTCAAGAAGGCCGGGAACAACGTCGAGGCGCATCTGCGGGAGAAGAACCCGAAGTTGGCCGCGCGACTCGCCGCCCAGGCCGCGCGCACCGAGACCGAAGACGAGCCCGCGCCGGCGCCCCGCGGTGGCAGCCCGTCGCTCGGGAAGCGGGCCGGCGGCGGCGCGCCGACCAACCCCCCGAAGCTGCCCAAGGATCGCGACGCGCGCGACATCGAGATCAAGCGCCAGTTCGGTTTGTAACGAAAATAGTTGCAACGCCTCTCACGCTGTGAGTAGGCCGGAATTGTCACCGGGGTAGAGCGCCCCAAGACGCAACACCAAAGCCGAAACACCTCAAGCGCTCGAGGCCGGGTTTTCACAACCCAACTCGTGAGGTGTTTCGATGCGTCGAGCGTTGCTGTTTGTTGTCGCGGCCCTTGTTGCTGCGTGTGCGCTGTTCGTTCATGGCCCCGTTGTCAATCACGTTGCGGTGCTGCTGCTCGGCCTCGCGGCGCTCGATTCGCTCGGCGCGGCAATGTTCGGCGTTCGCATCCTGGCGAGCACCGGCGGCACGTTCGCCAACCTGACGAGTGCCCTCAAGCGTCGCTACGACGACGACTTCCTGGGCGAAGTCGGATGGTCGAAGGGCGCGCTGGCGGCCATGGTGCGCAAGCTGTCGTGGACCGGCTCCAACCCCGTGTGGGCGAACCGCGTCGGCAACTCGCCGGCCCGGTCGGCGACCTACGCCACGGCGGCGGCGAAGTCGGAGGATTCCACCTACGGCTTCACCAAGGTCAAGCAGTGGTCCGGCACGTGGATGAAGGACTACGGGCGGGCGACCATCGACGGTCTTCTGCTGGCGACCGCGGGCGACAAGCTGGGGAGCTTCTACGACAAGTTCGTGGCCCAGATCGACGGCGCGCTGGACGCCACGATGCATTCGTTCAGCACCAAGATCTACCGGGCCGGCTACGGCCAGATCGGGCAGATCGCCTCGACCACCAACCTGGCCAGCAACGTCATCACGCTGAGCACGCCGGAAGACGTCGTTCTGTTCGAGCAGGGGATGGATCTCCAGTTCGCGCAGTTCGAGAACAGCGGCGCGCTCCGCAACTCGGGCGCCGTCCTGACCGTCACCGCGGTCAACTTCACGTTCTCCAGCGCCGGCACGCTGGTCGGAACCGTCACCACCAACGCGAACCTGAACACGGTGACCGGCATCGGCAACACCGACTACATCTTCGCGTCCGGTGACCGCCAGAACAACGCGTCGCCGGTGCCCACCGCCATCCAGGGGCTGGCCGCCTGGGGCAACATCCTCAACAACGCCTACACGGCGCCGTCGGGGGGTGAGAACTTCTTCGGCAACGACCGGTCGACGGACAGCCGCCTGTCCTTCGTCTACTTCGACGCTCGCAACATGTCGGAGGAGGAAGCGATCATCAAGGCCAGCGTCGAGCGCATCCGCTTCGGCGGCACGGCCGGGGTGATCTTCATGAACCCCACCCGCTACGGCAACCTGCTGCTCGAGGGGCAGGCCCGCCGCCGGCCCATCGAGATCCAGGGGCCTTACGGCATCGGGTTCAAGGGCGTGGCGCTCGAGACCACGAAGGGCGAGGTGGAGATCTTCCCGGACCTCTACTGCCAGTCCCAGTTCAGCTGGATGCTCCAGATGGACACGCTGCGCTGCTACGGCGCGGGGACCACGAAGATCCCCGACTTCATCACCGCCGACGGCAACAAGATCCTGCGCCAGGCGGCGGACGACGGCGTCGAGTGCCGCGTCGGCTACTACGGCGTCTTCGGCTGCAACGCCCCGGTCAAGAACGCGGTCATCCAGCACGCCTAAGAGGTCGCCATCATGGGAGCAAGCTCGACTGACAAGTGGCCCGTTTCCGGTTTCGTCAACCGGAAGGGGGTCCAGTTCTTCACGCACCGGATGCTCATCGGGGCGTCCGGTGCGATCACCGGGCAGGACGCCGACTCGCGGGTGGTCGCCACGAAGCAGGGGACGGCTGGGCAGTACAAGATCCAGCTGCCCCGCGGCTACAAGCGGTTCGTCTGCAAGGAAGTCGACTTCACCGGCAACACGGGCTCGGTGGTGCCCGACTGGCTCACCGATCAGGTGACGTCGGTCGCCATCCCGGGCGGCACGGTCGCCGGCACCATCGACGGCAGTATCTTCCTGCAGCTGCGCAACAGCGCCGGCGCCGCGACTGACCTCGCGTCGACCGGAACCATGACGCTGTTGATCGGCGTAGAGAACGGCGTCTGATGGCGTCCGAGGTGGAGAGCATCGCTCGGCGCAAGTCGGGCGACGACAGCGACGAGGCCCCCATGAAGTCTTACGGCGACGTGGAGGAAAGCGCCGTCAACGATCTCATGGACGCCCTTGGGGTGGACGAGGGAAGCCGCGACCAGGCGAAGACGGCACTCAGTCAGTACGTCAAGGCGTGCATCGAGAAGGCCCTGGACGAGGAGTAACCCACCGTGGCAACCCAGCTCTCGACCCTCGAGCAGCGGGTGCAGACGCTGTACGACGTGTCGGGCTCGACAGTCCTTTCGGGCTCCGAGCTCGACCAGTTTATCAACGACGCCTACCGGAAGCTCTGGGCGATGGTGGTCGCCGTCAACAAGGACTTTCGGATCACCACCCTGCCGTTCACGCTGGCGAACGGGCAGCAGTCGCAGGCGTTCCCCGCCGACTTCATGGAGATCCGTTTCGTCCGCCTGAACCCGGGGACGGACAACCAGATCTACCTGACGAAGTTCGGCGCCAAGTCGGGGTCGCAGCAGTGGGACCGGAGCTATCGGCCGGCCGGGGCTGCGCTGTTCATCGAGCCGATCCAGCGGGCGGCGGGCGCTTACGCGCTCGACTACATCCCGCAGCCGCCGGTGCTGGCCGCGCCCACGGATGCGCTCGACGCCGAGCTGGACCAGTTCTCCGACTTCCTGGTCTACGACGCCGCCATCACGGCGCTGGCGCGGGAAGAGACGGACGCCGGGCAGCTCGTCGCCATCTGCTACGGCGTCCCGGGCGATCCGCACAACACCGGGATCGCCGGGCGCGTGCGGCGGTGGGCGTCCGACCAGCGCACCGCCGACCCAGACCGCATCGAGGACGTGCGGCGCCGGTCAACCTGGATCTTTGCCCCGCCATGAGCTTCCGGCGACCGACCGCCGCCGGCATCGCGACCGACCAGGGCCTGCTCGACATCCTGGTCGGTCTCTACGAGAAGATCGACAAGCCGGCCGGCGGAAACCTCACCCAGTTCATCAAGACGGTGATCAACGAGACCGTCACCGGTGGATCTGGCGGCGGCGTGCTTGCCAGCTTCGCCAGCTCCGCGCTCGTGAGTACCACGTCGGGCAGCGAGTTCGCCGCGCCCGATCTCTGCTTTCCGTTCCTGTGCGCCGGGATCACCAAGCCGACCCTCGACATCGCCGCCGCGCTCTACACCGCGTCCGCCGGCGGCACGGCGCAGTTCCACCTGCGCGTCGGCGGCGTCCTGGGCGCCACGGGCCTGCCTGACGCTGCTGGCACGCTCGTGGGCTCGACGGCGCAGGCGTCCAGCACGTTCGGGAAGCAGGAGATCAGCGGAACGATCCCGAACCCAGGCGGCATCGTCCTGCTGAAGTTCACGCTGCAGGCCGGATCTGCCGCGGCCAAGGTGCGCGGCGTCCACGTGGTGGTGAGCTGATGTCGGGCCTGCAGAAACAGACGATCCGCCTTCCCGTCGCCGGTGGCCTCTCGGGCAAGGAAGCGCCCCTCATCCAATCGCCGGGGACCTACATCCGGCTCGACGACGTTCGGATGGAGCGCACCGGAGAGTGGCGCCGGCGGCACGCCTGGGCGCACAGCGTCGCCGACGATCTCACCCTCGCCGGCGGCAAGGACATCGTCCGCGCCGTGGAGCTCCCCGGCGGCGGCCTCCTCGCACTGACCGAGATGTCGAGCGACGTGAACACCTGCGCCCGGCTCTACTCGCCCACGGCCGCCACGCGCTGGACCGTCCCGCCGCAGTTTCTGCCGCTCTACGGGGGCACCCCGAGCGCCGGATCCGGGCAGGCGTCCCTGCCGCTATGGTCGCGGAAGTCGCTCGGCTACATCAATGATCCGCGGCCATTTACGACGTTTGCGGTCGGCAACGGCATGCAGTTCAGCGCCTGGGCTGATTCGACCGCTCCGACGTTCGCGACGGCGATGTTCAAGACGCTGGCCGAGGGCGAGGCGCAGGGCCTGCCGTTCACGTTCGGATCGACCAGCGTCACCACCACCGCCAAGCGGCCGCGCGCCGTCTACTTCCCGGGCTCTCCGGGGACGTTCCTGCTGGTCTGGATCGAGGGCAACAACCTGGTCGGCCAGACCTGGACCGGCAACGGCGCGGCGGCGGCGGGGCCGACGATACTGATCGCGGGCGGCGTGGCCACCGGCTCTGGCCTCGACGCGATCATCTATCCCGGCTCGGCCAACGCGACCGTCGTCTACCAGGACACGAGCAACCAGCTGCACATTCTCGAGGTGACGAGCGCGATGGCGCTCGCGACGAACGTTACCACCGCCGTGAGCGTCACCCAGTGCGTGCAGCTGTTGCCAGACCCCGACGGCTCCGGCGTTCGGTACGCGGCGATCTCTCGCGCCAACGTCCAGGCGGTGATCCGGTTCAACAGCGCGGGCACCGTCCTCACGGCGACGGCGGCGGGCTCGCGGCCCACGGTGACCGGCTTCGCTGGCGTGGCCGTCAACGGCGGCGGCGGCCACGTGGTGGTCTTCCAGACGTCGACCGGCGGCATCTGGGCGTCGAAGTCGATAACGGCCCCTGGCGCTGGCGCTGAGACGCAGATCGTTCCCGACGGCACCGGCATCTACATCGATTCGAATGGCTGGCGCGAGCCGGGGACGGACGCGATGCACTGGATCGCCGGCGTTCACATCGGCCTGCCCGGGACTCTTGCCCCAGGAGCTGACTTTCAGCACTCGTTCTACGAGATGGCGCTGGAATACGGCGGCACCACGATCGTCATCAACCAGTTCTGCGAGCCACAGGCGCGCATGATCCCCATGCAGGCGGGGCCGCCGGCCGGCTGCGATCGCACGGGAACCATCTTCGCCGGATCTCAGTGCCAGGTGGTGCGCACCGGCGCCAGCGCATTTTCGTTCATCTTGCCGCGCCTTGCCCGAACCGACACCGGTGCTGTTTCGCACCCGGTGCAGTACGCGATCGACCGGTGGGACGTCCTGCACCTCAAAGCCTCGAACATGCAGGGCGTGAACCTCGGCCAGGGCGTCAAGACCGCGTCGGCCTCCTACCTGCCTTCCGGTCACCTGCTGCAGACGGTCGACGGGCAGCAGATCGTCGGACACGGCGCCAGCGCGCTGCCCTACAAGGTGCAGCTGACCGCCACCACCGGCGGCGGACTTACCCCAGGCAGCACCTACGGCTTCGTCCTTGTCGTCGAAATGAGCGACGAGGCCGGCAACCTCTGGCGATCGACGCCCAGCATCCCAACTTTCGTTACGCTATCGGCCGGGCAGAACGCCGTCGCCTGGGTGGCCACGCTTACGCCGCTCGAGTCGCAGCTGCGCGTGCGGACGGCGAAGCTCTATCGCACGTTCGCCAACGGATCGGTGTACTTCCTGACGTCGAAGCAAACCGGCACGGCGCAGGCGACAACGCAGATCTCTCTCACCGACTTCAACTCTGACATCGATCTGGGCACGCAGCTCATCACGGCGCTGAGCGAAGGCGACGTCGGCGAGCAGCCGGCCACCGTCACGCCGCCGTTCTCCCACGTGGTGCTGTTCGACGGGCGGCTGTGGGGCATCGATCGCGACTTCCCGACGCGCGTCTGGTATTCGAAGCCGATCCTCCAGGGCACCTCGCCCGAGTTCCCCGCGTCGTTCAACTTCGACACGCCCGACGAGCTTGGGCCGTTCTCCGGCATGGCCGCCTGCGATGACAAGCTCGTCCTCTTCAAGAGCTCGCGGGGCATCTACTACGTCCCCCACGGCGGCCCCGACAACACCGGGGGCGGCAACCAGTACCAACCGGTGCGGCTGTCGTCCGAGGTCGGCCTGCTGCTGGGCCAGCCGTACGTTTCGACTGGCGCAGAGGTCTACTTTGGCAGCGAGCAGGGCATCTACCGCATCAACGGCTCGCTGGGCATCGACTTCGTTGGCCTCCCGGTCGACCAGTACCTTGGGCAACCGCTCGTCAACACGCCAGACACCCTCATTTCGGCGACCTACAACGGCGACCAGAACGAGATCCGTTTCCTCGGCCTGGCCGGCCAGTACGTGTTCGACCGCCTGCGCAGCCTCTGGATCCGCGACACCTTTCCGCAAGGCAACGCCCCGCTGCTCATGCGCTCGGTTGGCGCGCAAGACGTCCTGTTCTTGAGCGGCGGCACCATGTGGACCGAGGGCACCGACGCCAACCTCAACGATCCGTCCGGCACCAACGCCAGCTACCTCGGCCGCATCCGTTCGGCCTGGTATCGCCCGGCGGACATGGGCGGTTACCTGCGCCTCTACAACGTGCGGCTGCTGCTCGACCTGACGGAGGTGAGCGGCCCGCAACAGACGCTGCTCGTCTATCTCAACGACCAGGAGACGGGCGCCAGAGTCGCTCTGTCGCCGGTCACGGTCACCCGCGGCGAGTACGAGGCGAAAACCGGCGGGCTCGGGAAGTGCGGATCGTTCTCCCTCGAGATGCAGCTGGCCAGCGGCGACGTCGGCGTGCGGCTCGATGCCTGGTCCGCGATCGTGGGCATCAAGTACGGCCCGCGGAAGCTCACGCCGGGACGGCGCTGGCAGTCGTAAGGCCGCGCAGTTATTCACTTGATGCGATTCGCTAACGGGGACAATGTCCCCGCTTCTGGCGGCGCATCAATTGAGCTGGACGGTGAATATAGCGACGGCGGTTATCGTTCCGCAGGACGGGCTGCTGCCAGTCCAGTACATGTCGATTGTGCAGGTGGATCCAGATCCGTTCGCGTTGAAGCCGCTTGCGGTCCAGGACGGTTCGTTGACGTCGACGCCATTGACGATGTTCGCCGTTTCTGATGTCGGAGAGCAGGAAGTCGGGGAGCTTTGGCCATATTTGGAAAATGACTTCGTCACCGACACGACCTGCGTAATATCGACCGGGGTAAGGGCGGCGCAGTTCTTCGTCTGCGCGTCAGTTCCGGCGTCGATGGCCTGCGACCCGCCCGTGCCGCCGGTGCCGACCGCAGCGCCGGCAACGCCGCCCGTCGCGGTCATCATCATGACGTGGCCGCCGGTGCCGCCGGTCGCCGCCACCGTTTGCCCGCCCGCGCCGCCCGTTGCGGCGGCCTCTGGAACGGAGCCGTCGCTGCAACCAACCAGCGCCGCGAGGGCGCAAAAAATGATGACTCGCATGGTCCCAGGGTGTAAGCGCCGAGGGTGGCCCGTCAAGATGAACGCCTGAACAGGGGGCGCTGAATGGCTTGGTACAACCCGCTCGATGACATCCGGTACGGCACCGACAAGCTGGGGATCACCAACCCGGCACCGCCGAACCTGGCGACGACGGACAACCCTGCCTACAAGAACCTACTGGACGCGGCGACGTCCTATAACCAGGACTACGGGCGCCAGCAGGCGAATCAGGAGCAGGCCCAGGGGCAAATGCAGCATGCCACCAACCTGCAGCAGCAGACGATCGACCAGCTGCGCGCGGCGGCCAGCGGCGCGCCGACGGCGGCCACGAACCTCATGCGGGCGCAGACCGACCAGAACGCCCGCAACGCCGTCAACGCCGCCGCCGCCTACACCGGAACGAACCCGGGCGAGGCGCTTCGGGCTGGCCTGTCGAGCGCCCAGCAGACGCAGATCGCCAGCACCGCGCCCGGCGCCGCGATGGCCGCCCAGGAGCAGGAGGCCGCGCGCCAGACGCTCGCCAATGCGACCGCCCAGAACCAGAACGCCGGACAGCAGCAGTTCGCGACGTCGTCTGGTGCGGTGGCGAACGCCGCGAACGCCTACAACAGCGCCAACCAGGCGCCCTTCAGCGCGCAGATGGGCCAGCAGCAGATCCAGACCCAGGCGAACGCGGCCAACCAGGCGGCCATGGGGCAGCTCTACGCCGCCGCCGGCAAGGGCATCGCGGCATCCGATCCGCAGCTGAAGACCGACGTGCACGATGGCACGAAGATGTCGGACGAGTTCCTGGACTCGCTCTCGAAGCCGAAAGAGTGGGAGTACAAGGATCCGGGCGCGCCGGGGCAGGTGCCCGGCAAGCGGTTCGGCCCGATGGCGACCGATCTGCCGACCCACGACGTCACCACCGGGCCCGACGGCAAGAAGTGGATCAGCGCCACGGCGATCTCCGACATCCTCGGGGGGCTCGGGCGCCTCCACCAGCGTGTGAGCGGCATCGAGGCCGCGCGGGCGTACGCCTGATGGATCCCGCGCTCAACGCCAACCAGGCGGCCGATCAAACGGCCTACCCGTATCCGGCCGGCGTGATGCCGCCCGAGCACGAGCAGACCGACACCAGCGGCTCGACCACCACCAGGGGCACCAACACCGAGACCAAGGCGCTGTCGCCGGTCCAGGTCGAAGCGGAGAAGGGACAGGACGCGGCCTCGGCCGAGGGCGAAGGTGTCATCAACGAAAAGACCGCGCAGAAGAGGCGCGAGGCCGAGATCGCGGCCGACAGCGCCCGCCGCGCCGAGCTCGCCGGCCAGGGCTTCCAGAGCGAGACCGACAAGGCGTACGCGGACACGCAGAAGATGATCGACGAGGGCCGCGCGCGCGCCGCGGTCGCGCAGCAACGGCTCGACAACACGCCGCCGGCGTCGTTCTTCCACCACGGCGACACCTGGGGCGACGTGCTCCGCGGCTTCGGGCTGGCGCTGGGCGCCGTCGGGGACGCGAAGGTAGTCGGTGCGGCCGTGCGCGCCGGTCACGCGCCGCCGACGCTCGACACGGTGGGCAGCATCATCGCCTCCGACATGGAGAAGCAAAAGGCGCACATCGCGGAAATGAAAGACCACGTCGTGATGGCGCGGACCGGGATTGACGACGCCTTCAAGGCCCGCCAGCAGATGCTGCAGGACGTTTCCTTGCGCGAGGCGGCGGCCTACGCCCAGCTCGAGCGGATCGGGCGCGCCCGGCTGGCGGCGGTGGGGCTGTCGCAACCGGACATCGACGCCCACGAGGCGATCGCGGCGCTCCACGAGAAGCGCGCGGCCGCGCACGCCGAGTACGTCAAGCCGCTCTACGAAACGATCTCGAAGCACGTGGAGGAGGCGAAGCGGAAGGATGAGGCGGTGACCAGCCGCACGAACGCCGCCGCGCAGGCGAAGGCGAACGAGGGCGCCGCCGCCGCGCCGCCGCTGGCCGCCGACTTCAAGACGGTCGCCGGGTTCCAGCCGGGCATGCTCGAGGGGGTCACCCCGTACGCGCTCAAGGACTCCGAGGGGCAGACCGCGGAGGGCGCCAACGCACGGTTGAAGGCGGCGGTTATCGGCGATCTCGTGAGCAAGAAGGCTGTCGCCAACCCAGAGGCGGCCGACCGGCTGTGGCAGGATCAATACGAGGTGCGCCCGTCGGACTCGCCCGAAGCGCGCGCCACGAAGCTGCAGCGGCTGCATCAGACGCTCGACCAGATCACCGGGGGCAATGTCTCGCGGCATCTCGGATCTGGAGCGCCGGCACCAGCCGCGACAGCCCCACCGCCCGCCGCGCCGAGCGCGCGCCCCGCTCCCCGGCACGTGGGCCCGCCAGCGCCACCTCCGGATCGCGCCGCTCAGCTGCGCGCTGGGTCTGATCTGCTGCAACGGCTGCGTGCCGCCGGCGATCCGCGTGCGGCGCAGGTTGAAGCCAGGATCCGGGAGCTGGTCCGTGGCGGATGACGCCGACGCATGGCTCGCGGCGACAGCGCCGCCGGTGGCGCCCGCTGCAGAATCCGCCGGCCCCACGGGCAAATTCGACGGGTTGCTGGAGCCGGGCAATATCGACCTTGCGCACCGTCCCCGGGTGAAGAACCCGGACGGGTCGATCAGCACGGTTCGATCCGCATCGTTCAACATCGACGGCAAGGAGGTGCTGCTTCCGACGGTGAGCGATGGACCTCATGCGCGCGTTTTGTCGGACGACGAAGCCGTCAAGCAGTACATGAAGACCGGGAGGCATCTCGGCAAGTTCAAGGACCCAGACGCGGCGACCCGCTACGCGCAGGCCCTTCACGAGCAGCAGGCGAAGTTCTACGGCGTCGGCGGACCTCCCCCGTCGGCGGCGTCCGATCCTGTCGATCAGTGGCTGGCCGCCACGGCACCGCCACCCGCGCCGGCGCCGGTCAACCATCGTCCGCGCTCGGAGTCGATGAGCGACGAAGATCTCGGGATCGGCACCGGGGCGCAGGTGACGCCGCTGGGGGAGATCGGCCTGCCCGCCCGCGCCGCATTCGTGAGCCCGCCGCAGGACATCAACACGCCGTTGCCGAAGCCGGCGCAGGGGTTGCCGGGTGAACTGCGTGACGATCCGACCGCCCGTGGCGTCGTCTCCACCGTCCTGGCCGGTGGCGCCGGCAAGCTCGTCGCCCCCGTCCTGGGGAGGGTGGCGGGTCCGCTGCTCACGCGCGCCGGGACAGGCGCTCTCGAGGGCGGGATCCAGGGCGGCGGCCAGACCGGATCGGCGCGCGATGCGCTCGAAGGCGCCGCGCTCGGCGGTGCGCTGGGGGCCGGGGCTGGCGCGATCGAGGGGGCTCCGGCGCGAGTGCGCGCCCGGGCGCTCAAGGACGTCGTCCAGGGCGAAGGCGAAGGGGCGAAGCCGACAAAGTCTCAGGTGCGCAAGCTGGCCGCGCGCGCGGGCGAGGAGGGCGAGCGCCTGGGCGACGTGCTCGACGAAGATCCGGCGCTCGAGCACACGCTGTCGACGGCGGCGGCGCGGAACCCAAAGAAGGCGCTGGAGAGCGTCCAGGAGATCATCGACCGCAATGACGCGATGAACGCGCCCGTTTACAAGGCGATCACCGACGCCGGCGGCGTGAAGCTGACCGACGTCGTTGGGCCGATGAAGAAGCTCAAGGACGGCTATCTCGGCGCCGGCAAGGGGCAGGCGGCCGAGGCGGTGCAGCGCGAGATCGATTCGCTCGTCAAGAACTACGGCGGCAAGCAGGCGGAAAACGCCGTCCTGAGCGGGGAGCAGCTCCGCGGCATGCGGAACGAGATCGGCGACGCCGCGTTTGGCACGACGCCGGGGGCCTCGCGCGCGCTCAAGACGCAGGTGAAGCGCGATCTCTACGGCGCCTACCGCGGCGCGATCGAGGACGCCACCTCGCAGCTGGAAGACGTGGCCCCCGGCGTGAACCTCGATCGCTTCAGGGCCCGCAACAAGAGCACGTCCGTGCTGATCCCGATGCGGGACGTGCTCAAAGAGCGCCTCATGAACGAGCAGACCGGCGCCAAGTCGCTGGTGGGCCGACTGCGCGAGGCCGCGCCTGAGATGCTGGCCGGCGGCATGCTGGGCGAGGGCGTGCACCTCGCCGGCGGTGGCATCAAGGAGGCGGCCGCGGCCGCTCTCGCGACGAAGGTTCTTCCCGCGGCCGGCCGCGCGGCCGCCCAGGTCGGTCGGCACATCGACTACGGGCTGTCGCGGGTCGCCGCTGGAGCTCCAGCCGCCGCCGAGACGATTCCGGCGACCGCGGCACGGACAGCGACCGTCGGAGCCGCCGCGAAGGATTCGGGGGCGCCCAGCAAGCTCCTCAACGGCGTGCGCCTGTTCGGCCGCCCGGCGACCGCCGAGGAGCGCACCGCCGCGGGCCTCCCGGCGGCGCTGCACCACGCGCTCGACGTCAACGACCACAACCTGGGGCATGCTGCGCTCATTCACGAAGTGATCGCGCCGTGAGCTGGCTCAACAAGCCGCCCGCGCCGGCGCCACCGGAGCCCGCGCACGTCGACCTCGAGCGGATGATGCAGGTGCTCACCGCAGAGCCCGATCCGCCGACGCTGGCGAAACAGTACCTCATGACGAGGACGCCAAAGCTGCAGCTCGACAAGTGGGGCGCGCCCTTGCCGCTGTCGGCGGTCGACCAGGATCGGCTCGACCGGGTGTTCGCGGTGATCGCCTCGCCGCACGATCGCACGCGCGCGCTCATGCGCGCGGGGATGCTGGGGCCCGACGAGGTGGACGCGGTCTCGTTCGCCTTCCCTGAGATCTACGGAGAGCTCGAGCGGGAGGCGCTCCATGATCTCGTGACGACGGCGCCGCCGTACGAAGGCTGGGCCGAGACGGTGCTGGCCGTGCTCTTCCAGAAGCCGCCGGCCGACGTGGTGACGGGCGGGCTGGGCGGGCCCCAGGAGAAGCCCCAGGAGGGAGAGCCGCCCAAGGGCAAGCCGAAGGCGACGTCGGGCGCCAACGTGACCGCGATGGCGACGCCCGCAGACCGGCGCGACGTCGAGGTGCGCCAGCAAACAAATACTTGAAGCAAAGGCCGCGCTGTGAGTAGGCGGCTACTGTAGGGCTCACGACGAAACGCCCTCTCCACGGATGGAGGTGTTTCGTGAGTCGGTTCAAGAACAATCCCGCCTACATCGTTGCCGGGGACATGTCGAACGCGACGCCCCCGGATAGCCGCTCGACGGCGACCGTCGTCGGTCCCTGGATCCGGCTCGAAGATATGGATTCCATCGGGGTCCAGATCAAATGGCCGCTCACCGGGACAACGACCGCCGCAACCGGCGCGTTCGATCTTGAGGTGACCAACGACGAGGATCCGAACGTCTCGCGCAGCGTCCTGGGGCCCGTCGCCATCACGCGCACCGCCGACATGACCAGTTCGAACCCGTCGGGCGGCACGTCGGGCAAGGCGCAGTTCACGCTGGCCGGGGCGAACTTCCCGCGCTTCAAGTGGGGGCGCGTCGTCTACACGCGAGCGTCGGGCGGCGCCGCCGGCGTGCTCAACGTGGCCGTCAACGTGAGGGGGACGTAATGGCTGGCAAGCAAACTGTCCCGGGCGGCCTCAGCTTCAAGGACGTTGCCCCGGATCTGAGCGTCCTTGGCGAGTCGGTGATCGCCCGCGTTGGCGGCGTGCTGCAGGTGAGCGCCGATGGCACCCCGTACACGCAGATCGGCGGCGGCAATCCATGGGCGACCGCGCGTCAGGCGGTGCTGAATGCCGCCGTTCCCGGGCTGTCCTGGCAGTACGTCAAGCCCACCAACATCCAGCCGGCGACGGACGCCGTCAACCCGACGATCGACGCCAACGACGCCGGCATCGAGGGAGGCGGACGGACCCCCGCGTCGGCGCACGTCCTCACCTTCACCGGCGGCATCTACACCGACCTGACGACCAAGCGGCACGCCTGGTCGTTCCGGGGGCGGTTCTCCGCCGTCGAGGCGGGCGGGCAGTTCGTCGGCGTCTCCAACGCGGCGTTCAACGAGACGGTGAACCTGTGCGCGCGCACGTCCATCGACGCGACCCACCTGGTGCTGCAGCTGTCGAAGAATGGCGGCACCACCAACATCGTCACGTCGCACGTGGTCGACGGCAATCCGCACAACTACTCGGTCTCGTTCAACGGCACCACCTACGTCGCGTACGTGGATGACGTCGCTGTCGGCAATACGTCGGTGCTCACCAACCTCACGGCCGGCGCCCGGGCGTTCTTCGCCTACAACGCGACGACCGGCAACGTCTTCGTGAGCGACATCACCTACGGCTACGTCTTAGTTTGACTGCCCCCGGTCGGGGCGCTGGGCATCAAACCAGCACAGAAGGTGGTCTTCATCGGGGACTCCATGACCGCAGGGTTTCCCGACGCGACTTACCAATGGATGATCCCGCTGCAGGCGTCCATCCAAGCCCTCTTCAACGGCGCCGGCTCTCCCCCGCCAACCTTCGGCGTCAACGCCGTGGGGGGTGACACGACCACGGACATGCTCTCCCGCGTCGCCACCACCACCGCCCTCAACCCGGACCACTGCATCATCCTGTGCGGGCTCAACGACCACGACAACCACAGCGGGACGCCGATCCCCCCGGCAACGAGCGCCGCCAACTACGTGGCGTACTTCGCGGCGGTGAAGGCGGCCCGGCCGAACTGCAAGTTCCACGTGATTTCGAACATGTGGTACCAGAGCGAGCTCTGGCCCGACGGCTCGGGCGCGCACGACGTCGACACGCAGAACACCAACGCCGCCATCAAGGCGGTGGTCGCGGCGGAGCCGAACGCCGAGTGGATCAACATCCGCGACCAGATTTTCACCTTCGACGAGCCGATCCAGAACCCCACCGACCTGTCCTCGGGCATCCTGACCCAGGCGCCCGGCACCCACCCCACCAAGACGGCAGGCCAGAACGTGCTCAGCAACCGCGTCTACCAGCGGCTGCAGTTCGGGACGTGAAGCCCATGAAGCGAGTGGCCAGCATCGTCTGCTTGCTGAGCGCCTTCGGCGGAACGGCGCGGGCCGCCTACATTTGGCAGGACGATCGCGACGGGAACAACCTCGCATGCCTCAACGTTGGGACTCTTCAGGTCAACGACCTGGCCGGCTCGGGCACCCGCTGCGTTGCGGTTGACAGCACCGGACATTTCCTCCCGATGAGCGTGCCGTGTGGGACCGGCACCATCACGGGCGTCGTCGGGACGTCGCCGATCTCGTGCTCTGGCTCCCCGGTGGCGACGTGCGGGATTGTCATCCCCGCCCAGCAGATCGCCTACGGCACGGGCACCAACATGAGCAGCTCGCCAGATTTCACCTGGGACAACGCCGCCAAAGTGGAATCGGTCAACGGCGAGGTGAACATCACGGCCGCAGCCGGGTTCATCAACCTGCCCAACGCCGACAACACCGGCGCGACCACGAACGGGTGGATCGCCTCGGCCGGCCGGAATCTCCTCGGCATGGACTCCGGCAACCATACGATCCTGAACGCCTCCATCGCAGCCGGTGGTGAGTTCGCCTTCGTGAACGGAGCCACCTACGCCAACCGGTTCTTCACGGTCTCGAACGCCGGCGTCACGTCGATCAAGTCGATGGCTGCCCCGGCGACCCCGGCGGCAGGGTGGGTGACCTTCTACGGCGACTCGACGTCGCACACCTTCAGCAGCAAGGACGACGCTGGGAACGTCACCCACGGCGTGCGAACGCAGGCATGCCCGGCTCACGAGTTCGCGACGTCGATATTGAACAACGGAAACATACCATGCACACAGCCTGACTTTTCCGACCTTTCCGGCTCTTCGGCCTGCGCGCAGCTTCCCGCTCTCACGGGGGCTATCACCACGTCGGCTGGAACGTGCGGAACGTCGTATGCCGGACTCCCGGCCGCATCGCAGGTGATGCTCAGCGCGGGGCCAACGGCCATTCCGGTTGGCGACTCAACGTACACCTTCGACACGGCGTTGCACGTCCAGGCGGCCGGCAACGCCGTCGGAATCAACGGGGCATCGGTGCCCACGAACGCTTCTTTGGTCTGTGGCCACACGACGAACGCGGACCGCGACCGGGTGCAGTTCAACGTGGGCGGTGGCGCGCTGGGGGCAACGGGGACGTCGGACAACACCTTCGTGGACGTCAACCCATCGAACACCACCATACGAACGGGCGTAACGGCAGGCATCTATGCGACGGAGCGCATCCGGGCCGTGAGCTACGCCAACCCAGGATCGTCCGTCTCGATGACCGAGGCGGCGACCGTCTACATCGACAACGCCCCGACCATCGGCGGCCTCGTCTCGTCGACTGCCGTGGCGCTCCACGTCGCAGGAGGGCAGACCAAGCTCGGGGGGAATCTTACCTGCACCACCCTCAGCGGATCGGGCAACATCATCGTGGCCGCGGACACCAGCGGCACGGTTGGCATCGCTGGCGTCGGCGGCCTCCCCGCTGCGGTTTCGGGGACGCTGCCCTACTACATCAACGTCGCAGGGTCGACGCTCGTCACCGGAGGCGCGGTTTGGCTCGGGACGTCATCCACGGCTGGGCAGGGCGGAACGGCGCTCGAGTACGTCCAGAGCTTCGCCGCGACGAACGTCGCTCTCAACGTCCGGATCATCACGAACGCGATCACCTCGGGGACGCTGGCCGTTCAGATCACCCGCAACGGCTCCTCGTTCTCGACCATCACGCTCAACAATGTCTCCGCGGGCAACCTGACCACCGGCACCGTTTCCGTGGGCAGCCCCAGCGCAAGTGACCGCTGGGGGGTCCTCGTGTCGGGCACCGGGACCGGGATGACCGGCAACATGATCTTCACCGCCAACCTGCTGATGGCGCCCAACATCTTTTGACCCATGGACGACCGTGCGGCGGGACCTCGAGAGAATCATAGCGGCCCAGCTGGAGGACGCGCGCGGGCGCAGCTGGTCACACGCCATTCGGGCATGGGCGAAGCGGTGGACCACCACGCTAAAGGCTGTGGGTGCGCTGGTGGGGGCCGCATCGCTCGTCGGGTCTGGCGTCGCCGTGGGCGCATCCAAGCTCTACCGGGCGGCGCGCAAGGTCTACGGGGCGGTCACGCTGATGCGAGCTCGCGACGTCGGCCCCCCGGAGCTTCCGAAAACGGGGGTTGCTTCGACTTTCTCCGATCGTGTCGAAAAACCGAAAGACCAGTGAGGAGCCGTGACCAATGAAGAACGCGACCGCGCTCTCTCAAAGCTCGGAATGGAGTGCATCGACCTCGGGTACGTCTACCGAGACCTCGGGCGAGCACTGGCGGCTTTTGGGGCGAGCCTCCACCGCACTCGACCGGATGAGTGCGAGAGATTCCTCGCCCGACTCCGAGCCACGGCGGCACGAGCTGACGCCCGCGCGGCAAAAATCGAGGACGAGACCAGGGAGGCCAATCGCGGCGTACCCAACGACGGCCCCGATAAATGGGCCGCCGATCTCGACACCGCATTCCGCCGACGCTGAATGAACTTGCCTTCGCCGGTGCCCTGTGGGTAGCCGCGAATCATGACGAAAAAGCAGGTGCTGCACATCCTGTTGCTGGGGCTGGTGGGGATCATCGGCGGCGTCGCTGACTGGCTGTCTCAGAGCCACTACGTGTGGGCCCCCATCGCCGTTGCCATCCTGGCCGACGTGAAGGTGGCGTTCCCGGCGTACTTCAAGCCGCCCGCGGCCATTCTCGCGCTCGTGATGCTGCTGTCGCTCTCCAGCTGCAAGTCGGTGCTGGGACCAACGCCGCCGCCCAACACGCCCGGTTTCGTGAACTGCTCGGAGGCCGCGCTGCACGCCGCCGCGCTGGACATCCTGCCGAGCGCGGAGACGGCGATCGCGCAGGCGAACTACGAGGCCGCGGTGGCCGCGCTGATCGCCGGCATCGGCGGGCCGCTGGCGCTGGCCGAGGTGGAATGTGCGCTGCAGTGGATCGCCAGCAAGGCCGCGCTACAGGAGACCGCCACCGGCGACCCGCTGGAGGCGCTGAAGGCGGCGCACGCGCGGGCATGGCTGGCGGCTCACCCGGTCACGTTCCAGTGAGGGGCTTCGCTCGGGACGTGTTCCTGGCGCTCTTCATCCCGGTGGCGCTTGGGATCGCGGTGGCGGCCGCCTGCTACGCGACCACCGGGCCGACGCCGACGTGCGCGGCCGACCCGACGCAGCCGTGGTGCCCGCAGCCGATCCACGACGAGCGCGCGGACGCGGGGCGCTGATGCAGTTCGCGTGCATCAACTCCAGCTCGCTGCCCAAGGACGTCTTTCTGTTCGCCGTCCAGGCGTGCGGGGAGCAGCTGGAAGAGGTCGCGGCGGCGTGGGGACTGAAGCCGCCGGCGGCCGCCGCATACGAGACGGTGGCGCAGCTCCCCGCCGACGACATCTATATCGTCGAGATCGTCGATGACATCGACCAGCCGGGCGCGCTGGGGTTCCATTCGGTCGACCTCGTCGGGCGCCCCTACGTGCGCGTGCTGGCGCAGGGCGCGGCGACGTCGATCACGCTCAGTCACGAATTCATCGAGACGCTGATCGACCTGTTCTGCGACCAGTGGATGCCGCGCCCGGACGGCACCCAGGTCGCCAAGGAAGTGGCCGATCCGGTGGAGGGCGACGCCTACACCCATCAGACGGAGGTGCTGGACGAAACGCGCCCCGTCCAGGTGAGCAACTACGTGCTGCCCGCTTGGTTCGACGCCGACAGCGCTGGCCCCTGGGATCACATGGGCACCGTCAAGGCGCCTTTCGGGATGAGCCCCGGGGGCTACATGGTGGTGCTGGACTCCGACGGCAACGAAAACGAGGTGTTCGCGCGCCTGCGCTACGCATCGCTGGCCGGGATCGCCACGGCGGGCAAGCGGCTGGCGGTGCGCAACTCGCGGCTGCTGCGCCGGCTGGACGGGCGGCGCCGGGGCGGGAAGTGAGCGCGCTCGGTCAGGCGGCGCTGGCCGTCGCGCAGAGCGAGCTCGCGAGCGGCATCCATGGCGGCGGCGCGCCCTGGGGCCGCTTCCGCGGGCCGCGGGTGGACGACTACCAGCGCGCCGTCGGGCTGGCGCTTCCGGCCGACATCTCGCTCGAGGGGCATCCCTGGTGCGCCGCCGGTGTCTTCTGGTGCTTCCGCACGGCCGCCGCCAATGCCGTGGCGCCGAACCCGTGCCCGCGCACGCCCGGCGCGCTGCACATGTGGGAGCTGTCGCCGCTGGTAGCCCGCCGCCAGCTCGCCGCGCCCGGCGACGTGTTCGTGCTCGACAAGGGGAAGGGACTCGGCCACGTCGGCTTCGTGCTGGCGGTGAGCCCGGACGGTCAGACGCTCACCACCATCGAGCCCGACACGAACGCCGCGGGGTCGACGACTGGCGACGCCTGGGGCCAGCACCTGTGGAAGCCGAGCGATGGCGTCCGCGGGCACCTGGTCGGCTACATCGAGCTCTAAAACAGCACCGCGCCGTCGTAGCGGCTGATCTGAACCGCGACGCCCGGCCGCTCGGGGCGCACGTCGAAGCGGTCCGACCACGACTGAACGAAGCGCCAGCCGTCGCCCCGTAGGACGCCGGCCATCACGAGCCCGTCGAGCACGAGCTTTCGGCCGCCCGCCGCCACATTGTCGGGATCGCGGCGCCGGTCGCGCTCGTGCCAAGTAAATTGGAGCACCACTCGGTGTGGGAACGCCGGCACCTTCTGGCGCTTCGCTTCCGCCCATACGGCCTCTGTCCAGTCGCGTTTCAGGCGGGCGTATCCGGCGCCGCGGCCGCCTGATCCCTTCGCCGCGGCGATCATCTCGTTGAGCCCCGGCAGAGGCCCCGGCACCCACAGGCCGGCGAGCGTGCTACTTTGCGCCACGTGAAGCCACCGGCCGACCTACCCAGCGTTCTCGTAGCCTCTGGCGAGGCCGTCGCCCGCCGACTCGACATCGACCCGGGCGACTTCTGGGCGTACCTCTACCGCAAGAAGTCACCGCCGGCCGAGGTGCGCGCGGCGCTGGTTGAAGCGTTCTTCCCGCTGGTGAAGCCCACGGATTTCCTGTTGACGGCACACGATCGTCGTAGCACATTGCACACGATGCACACAAGCGACATCGCCGCGCCTCGCCCCGGGCGCCCGAGCAAGCTGCGGGAGCACCCGCTGATTGCGGCGCTCGAGTCGGCCGGCGTCTCCGTCGCCGAAGAGGCTAAGGCCATCCGCCGATCGCCGGCATCGCTGCGCAGCTTCTGCTTCCCCGCCACGTCCGAGCACTACCGGCCCGTGCCGCGTGCCATCGCCCAGCGGTGGCTGCAAGAGTACGGCGTCCCGCTCGCGACCTGGCCGCGCATCTCGGATTGATCCCGTCCGACACCCCCTGTCGATTTGTTGTTGACGCTCGTGTGTAACGTGTGTAATGTGATGGGCATGGACAACACGAACGAAGCGGTGCCCGAGTTCATCGAGGTAGAGCTGTCCGACTTCTTCGACGACAGCGAGCCGGACGACGGCCGCACCTACGACGACGAGGATGTGTCGTGGTGAGCCGGCCGCCGCTGCACGCGGCGCTCATCAGCCTGGTCGCCGACGGGCTCACCGTCCTGCGCGTGCGGGACGGCGTCCCCCTGACGGACGAGCAGATCGAGGAACGCGCCGTCAACGTCGTGGCTGCGCTCGTCGGCAATTACGAGGTGGCGCCGATGTTCGAAACGCCTCTCATCGCCGGCCGCCCGGCTGGCCATTCCGGGTCGTGCAGGTGCGACCGCTGCGACACCTACAACCGAAGCGTACGAAAGGATCCCCAATGACCGCAACCAACGCATCCGAATCGCTGGCGCTGGCGCAGCGCGCGCCGGCCGGTGAGATGGCAACGCCGCCGGCGCAGTTCTTCCGCGGGTTCGAGGGGGCGGCGACCGAGCCGTTCCCCGAGGCCGCGCGCAAGGTGCTGGCCGAGCCGCCGGACCCGCGCGACGTCGAGATCAAGCCCGACGGCATCGTCTTCCTGCCCGGCGTCGCCTACCGCCGGATCCTGACGCGCGCGTTCGGCGCCGGGGGGTGGAGCATCCTGCCGCGCTCGCCGGCCCGCGTGATGGGCAACATCGTCGTCTACCACGGCGCCCTGGTGTGCCTGGGCCGCTTCGTCGCTGAGGCCGTCGGCGAGTGCTTCTACCGGGAGAACAACCCGAACATGTCGTACGCCAGCTGCGTCGAGGGGGCGAAGACGGACGCGCTCTCTCGCTGCTGCAAGGATCTGGGCGTCGCGACGGACATGTGGGACGCGAACTGGAGGGAAGAATGGAAAGCGAAGTACGCGATCAGTTACCAGAGCAAGGACCGCGACGGCAAGCCGAAGACGATGTGGAAGCTCAAGAGCCGCGTGAGCAACCCGCACGACCTGATGGCCGGCGCCGGCGGCGTTGCCCCATCTGCCGATCCCCTGCGTTCGCCGTCCGCATCCCAGCCGACGGAATCGGCCAGTTCTCCTGGTGCGGCTCCTGCCGACGCACCTTCAAGCGATACCCCTGACACCGGCGAGGCCGCCAGTCCCGAGGCGCTGGAGGCCATCAAGGGCCAGCTGAAGCGGCTCGGCTGGAAGCTGGGCATGATGCGCATCTGGTTCGCCGAGCGGTTCGGCATCGAGACAGCGCAGATCGACGCCGTTCGCATCCTCGGGCGCCTGACGGAGATGCAGGCCGTGACGGCGCACCTGCTGCTGAGCGCCCACGGCAAGCCGCTCTACGACGTGCTGCTTGCCGACGCGCGGGCGAAGGGGCAGGCGAAATGAGGCGCTGGTTTTGGCACCTCGCCACGCGGGTGTCGATGGCCTGCGTGCGCTACTGCGCCACCAAGCGGGCGAAGTATTGCCCGTGCCCGAGCTGCTACATCTTCGCGCACCGCGACCAGTTCATCGCCGACGCGGTGCGCGCGATGGCCGGAGAGAAACCGATCGACCGGAGGCCGTCGTGATTGTCTCGGCGTCGGCGCTGGTGCGCCACTGCGGGTTCGCGCGGAAGCTGAATCGGGAGCGGCCGCGCACGCCAGAGCAGCAGGCGGCCATGGATCGCGGCACGAAGTTCCACGCCGCCGTCGAGGTCGACCCGGTGGGGATGTCGCGCGGCCAGGTGCCCCAGGTCGACGACATGGAGATGCAGGGGTGGATCGATCTGCTGGCGTCGACCGACGAGTTCAGGCCGACGGTGAACGTCGAGACCGAGATCTTGTGGGGGCTCGGCTTCGACGGCCAGTACGTGGCCGCCGTGGAGACCCAGCCGCACGTCTACGATCCGGCGCCGGGCCAGCCTTCGCTGCTGACCGCCGGGCGCGCCGACATCGCCTGGGAGCGCCACGGGTGCATCTACGTGGCCGACTGGAAAACGGGGAAGTGGCCGACCACGCCCGCCGTCGACAACCTGCAGGTGAACGCCGCCGGGACGGCGCTGGCCGCGCGCACGGACAGCGCGAGCTACATCCCCATGATCTACTACGCCCGCGACGGCTTCTGGGACGTCGGCCGCGAGGTGGTGATCGGGTCGGCCGACTGGATGCGCATCTTTGGCGAGGTGAAGAACGCCGCCATGCTCGACGAAACGCCGCGCCCCGGCGAACACTGCCGCGGGTGCTGGTCAAAGCGTGCTTGCGCGCACGCTCCTACGTAAATCACTCAAGCCCGACGTCTGGGATCCGATGTCGCCCTCCGGGGGGAGTGGCGTCGCGACAGGAGACGCCCACGTGGAGACGAACGACGAGCTGGTGCAGCGGATAACCGCTGCGGTGACGGCGGCGATCCGGCCGACCGGCGCCCGCCTGACATGGTTGGAGCTCTGGGAGCGATACGAGCCAGAGATCGAGCAGCTCGAGGCGCCGAAGACGCGCCGGAGCGAGGGCAAGCACGTCCTGCGACTGCTCGGGCCAGAGGCGGTGGCTGAGACCGGCATCGACCGCGTGCGCGCGTACCGCAAGACCCGGCGCGGCGAGGTAACGATCCGCCGCCGGCCGCCGAGCGACAAGACGATCAACAACGAAGTGATCCTCATCCGGCGCCTGACGAAGCTGGCCATGCGGCGCGGCTGGCAGGAGCGCGATCCGCTGGCGGCGGCGACTGAGGCCGATCTGCTGGCGCCCGTGCAAAACGTGCGGCTCAACGTCGTGGAGGAAGACGCGGCCGCGCCGATCTCGCTGGGCGCCTTCCTGCGCCGGGCCGATCTGCTCGAGCGCGCCCTGGTGCTGGTCGCCCACAGCTCGGGGATGCGCCGCCGCGAGCTCGCGCTGCTCGAGGTGTGTTGGATCGACCGTCGCCGCCGGCTCATCACGATCCCGCCGGGCATCGCCAAGGGGCGGCGCGGCCGGAAGAAGGGGCGCGTGACCATCGTGAGCGCGGACGCGCTGCGCGCGCTCGACGTCTACCGGCGATCGCTGCGTGAGGCGCGCTTCTGCCGCTGGGCGTTTGTGAACCCGCGCCGGCAGCGCCCGTACTCGCCGGACTTCTTCACCCGCCGGTTCAATAAGCTCGAGCGGCGCGCCGCCGCCGACGGGCCGAGCGGGCCGACGTGGCTGCACGATCTGCGGCGCTCGTTCGTGACGCTGGCGATCCGCCGCGGCGCCGACTCAGTGCGCGTGATGAAGCTCGCCGGCCACTCCACGCTGGAGAGCCAGCAGCGTTACAACGTTGAGTCGCTGGAGGAAGCGATCGGGACGCGCGACAAGATCGAGGCGGCCCGCTTCCGCGAGTGGCGCGATCGGGCGCCGCCGAAGCGCGCGCCCATAGGTCCTGCGTCACAAAAAGCAAGGGCCTGATCGCTTTTTCTTGCGGTCGTGTTTCGGCTCTGTCATCCAAGAAGGTGCCACCGATGGATTTCGAGCCTGCAAGCCTTCGCGCGTTCTTCCCGCAGCCGTCGGTGGCCCTTCTGTGTGCAGAAGGCGCGCGGAGCCTTGTGGGCTCGAGACAACCTCAGAACGGAGACCAGCATGGAACCCCATTCCGCTGCGTCGGCCGGTCCGGCTGATCGTTCGGTCCCGAACCGAACGCGCTACCAGGCTGCGCCACGCCCCGATTTTAAGAAGCCCCAGGCGTCTACCGCGTCGGTGACACCGCGTCAAGCGGTGGCCGAGGTGTTCGACATGTTCGCGGCCGCCTATCTTGAGGCGCTGGCCGAGATCAAGGCGGGTGGCCGATGAACGGCGGGCTGCTGGCCGCTCATGAGAAGTACCCCACCGACTGCACCGCGCCGGCGGTGGTGCCGTTCGAGGATGACCAGACGAAGGTCACGGTCGCTCTCGCCCGGCTCATCCGGGCGGCGCTCGAAGACTCGGCCGCCGACATGGACGGCGGCAGCTACTACGGCGACCACGACCAGCGCGAGCGCCGGAAGAAGCGCGTGGCCGCAGCTGGGGAGCGCGCCAAGGTGCTGCGGCGCCTGCGCGACGAGTTCGAACTGGCGATGGCCGGGGCGGTGCTCGCGTGAAGTGGCTGGGATACAAGCAGCTGGCCGTCAAGGCGATCCGCGTCGACATGAACGACGTGAAGCGCCGGACGAAGGCGCCCCACGTCCAGGCGCTGGCCAAGGATGAGGACGACAGCGGCAAAGAGTACATCCACGCGCCGACCGTCCGGGCCGACGACAAGCTGCTGATCTGCGGGCGCGACCGGTTCGCCGGCGCCCTGCTGAACAAGCGCAAGAAGCTGTGGTTCCACGTCGTCGACTGCACCGACAAGGAAGCCGCCGAGCTGGAGGAAAAGGAGAACATCTACCGCCGGCACTCCGAGGGTGAGCGGGCGCAGGCGATCCTCCGGCTGGTCGCCCTGCAGGAGCAAAAGATCCGCTCAAACGACGCGCTGAGTAACGGGGACAATGTCCCCGGTTCTAGCGGCGCGTCAAAGTCTCCGAACAAGGTCAAAGCGGAGGCCCGCAAGGCCGTCGCGCGCGCCGCCGGGATCACCCCAGGAGCGGTCAAGAAGGCCGAGCAGCGCGCCGCCGCGTCCGCTGCGCCGGCCGTGACCGAAGAGGCCGCGGGCGGCCCGATCGAGCTTCCCGACGGGTTCAAGACGTTCGACCTGGAGGTGTCGCTGGCCAGCCGATCGGTCATCGACGAGACGGCGAAGTGGCTGGGCGATTGGGATCAGTCGCTCAAGAACATCCTGCGCGAGCTGACCGAGATGGAGAAGCGCGGCGACTACGCCGTGGCGGGCGCGCACCTGCAGCGCATCCGCGAGCAGGTGCAGAACGCCGGCCACGCGGTGCGGGACGCCATCCCGGCCTCGCTGTGCTTCTACTGCAAGGCGCAGCCGGCATCGACGCCGAACTGCCCGGCGTGCGGCGGGACGGGCGTGGTGGGGCGCCACGGCGGCGACAACGTGCCGCCCGAGCTGAAGCTGGGCGGCGACAAGGCGCGTGTGGCCGTGGACGGCAAGTTTGTCCCGGTGGGCGGCGCGGCGAACGCCGTGGAGGCGACCAAGGCCAAGCCGGCGACCGGGAAGCGCGGCGTCCGCGTCGTGGCGGTCGATGAGACCGGGGCCGAGACGGACGTGCCGTTGCCCGGTGGCGACGACGGCGAAGAGCTGGCGTTCTGATGAGTGCGACAGGGGCCACACTGTCGCTGTTCGACCGACCGGCGCGGATCGCCGCGCCGGAGCCGTTGCGCATGACGATGCGCCCCTACCAGGACGAGGCGATCGCCCGGATCCACGCCTGCCTCGGGGAGCATCAGTCCACGCTGCTGGTGCTCCCAACCGGCACCGGCAAGACGCGCACGGCGGCGACGTATGTCCGCCAGCACGGCGGCCGCGTGCTCTGGCTGGCGCACCGCCAGGAGCTGATCGAGCAGGGGCGCGAGTCGCTGGAGGACGTGACCGGACAGGCGGTCTCGATCGAGAAGGCCGACCAGTACGCCCGCGGGACGAAGGTGGTGGTGGCCAGCGTGCAGACGCTGCGGGGCGATCGGCTGTCGACCTTCCGCGACCGCTTCAGCCCTGACCTGATCGTCACCGACGAAGCCCACCACGCGCCGAGCGCCAGCTACCGCGCGATCTACGACGCATTCCCCGGCGCGCGGCACCTTGGGCTGACCGCCACGCCCGATCGCCACGACGAAAAGGCGATGGGGCTGGTGTTCGACTCGGTGGCGTTCGTCTACGAGATCCGCGACGCCATCAAGGACGGCTGGCTGTGCCCGATCCGGGCGCTGCAAGTGGAGGTCGCGGCCATCGATCTGCGCTCGGTCGGCACGGTCGCCGGGGACCTGAACCAGGGAGAGCTCGACGCGATCATGTCGGCCGAGGAGGCGCTGCACGGGGTGGTGGGCGCCGCGCTCGAGCACGCGGGCGACCGGCGCACGATCATCTTCACCACCAGCGTGGAGAACGCGCACCGGCTGGCCGAGATCTGCAACCGATACCGGAAGGATTCGGCGCGCGCGGTGGACGGTGGGACGGACCCGCGGGCCCGCGCCACGGTGCTGCGCGACCACAAGGCCGGCGCCTACCAGTTCCTGTTCAACGTCGGCGTGCTCACCGAGGGATACGACGACCCGGCGATCTCCTGCGTCGTGATGGCGCGGCCGACCGAAAGCCGCTCGCTTTACGCGCAGTGCGCCGGGCGCGGCCTCCGGATCGCGCCGGGCAAGGTCGACTGCCTGCTGGTCGACCTGGTGGGCAACGCCGGCAAGCATTCGCTGGTGACCGCCACTGACATCCTCGCCGGCAAGTACGACGACGAGACGCTGGCGCTGGCCAAAGAGAAGGTGGCCGACGCCGACGGCGGCATGCTGGCCGACGAGGCGCTGGAGGCGGCCGCGCGCGAGCTCGAGCACCGGCGCCAGATCGAGGCGGCCCGCCGGGCGGCGCTCAAGGGCAAGGTGCGGACGCGGGTGCAGGAGGTCGACCCCTTCGGCATCTTTCGTGTGAAGGACCCGTCGACCGACGAGTGGTCAGAGCGGTACGCGACGCCGGCCAGCGACAAACAGATCTCGGCGCTCAGCCGCTTCAAGATCCCCATCCCGGAGAACTGCACGAAGGCGCAGGCGTCCAAGCTGCTGTCGACGGCCATCGGCCGCCGCGAGCACGGCCTGTGCACCTTCGGCCACATGAAGTTCCTGGGGAAGTACGGGATCGACGCGCTCAACATGCCGTTCGAGACCGCCGGCCGGATCTGCGGCGCCATCTTCAAGAACGGCTACAAGGCGATCCCGCGGGCCGAGCTCGCCACGCTGATGGGCCGGGAGGCTGGCCTGTGACCGTCGCCGCCGTCCCGTCGCCGGTGACGAAGCGATACCTGCAGCTGGTGAACTGGCTGTGGGAGCTCGGCGTTTGCTGGCGATCGCGGTACGTGCTGGCCGCCGCCCAGGTCGAGCGCGAGCTGACCGGCGTGAAGGACTACAAGACGGAGTTGACGTGCGACGACGCCGCCGAGTGTCGGGAGAAGGCGAAGCGCGGGTGGAGCTCGATGCCGGCGCGCTGATTTTCGTTGACCGCTGTGCGAAACGTGCGTAACGTGTGCAAACGGAGGCTAGGACCATGAAGAAGATCAACAAGCAGTACCGGCAGGGCGACGTGTTCATCGAGCAGGTGACGGAATCGGTCGCGGGGCGGAAGCGTCTCGACGATGGCAAGGGCGAGGTGGTGCTGGCGCTCGGCGAGGTGACTGGGCATTCGCACCGGATCGCGGAGCGGGGAGCGGCGCTCTACCTCGAGCAGGCGACGACCGCGCAGCCTGACCTGGTGGCGCTCGGTCTGGGCGGCGGACTCATCCCGGATCGGCTGCTGGAGGTGACGAACGAGCACGGCGTGTCGGTGATTCACGAGGAGCACCGGACGATCCATCTGGACGCGGGTACCTATCGGGTCCGCATCCAGAAGGAGTACAGCCCCGCCGAGCTCCGCAACGTTGCCGACTGACCACCATCAGACCGAAGGAGACGACGACCATGGCCACCAAACGCAAATACGAGCTGACCGAGGAACACCGCGCCCAACTCGCCCCGTGGCGAGACCGCTGGATCGCCAACGGGCTCAATACCACCCCGATGGACGACAACGACCGCGACGCGATGCGGGTCGCCGTCAACGGGCTGTACGAAGCGGCGAACCTCGCGCGCCCCGAGCGGATTGTGTTCTGCGCGTCTCCGATCGGCGGTGCCATCGCTGCATCGGCTGCGGCGGGCGTTTGGTGGCTGCGGGAGAACCCCCAGAAGCAGCGTGACCTGTTCGGCCGGCGCCTCACGGAAACCGAGCTCGAGATGGCGCTGCGGCGGGCTGTCGCCTTCGCGGTGGCTCGCGGGGTTCACATGACCCGAACGCTGAAGCCGCTACCGCGGCCAGAGGCTAAGAGATCAGCGGCCGCCGCCACGGACGACGCCACGCGCGCCGCCACGGACGCCGCCACGCGCGCCGCCACGGACGACGCCACGCGCGCCGCCACGGACGCCGCCACGCGCGCCGCCACGGACGCCGCCACGCGCGCCGCCACGGACGACGCCACGCGCGCCGCCACGGACGACGCCACGCGCGCCGCCACGGACGACGCCACGCGCGCCGCCACGGACGACGCCACGCGCGCCGCCACGGCCGCCGCCACGGACGCCGCCACGGCCGACGCCACGGACGCCGCCACGCGCGCCGCCACGGACGCCGCCACGCGCGCCGCCACGGCCGACGCCACGGACGCCGCCACGGCCGACGCCACGGACGCCGCCACGCGCGCCGCCACGGACGCCGCCACGCGCGCCGCCACGGCCGACGCCACGGACGACGCCACGCGCGCCGCCACGGACGCCGCCACGCGCGCCGCCACGGACGCCGCCACGCGCGCCGCCACGGCCGACGCCACGGCCGCCGCCACGGCCGACGCCACGTACGCCGCCACGGACGCCGCCACGCGCGCCGCCACGCACGCCGCCACGGACGACGCCACGCACGCCGCCACGGCCGATCCCGTCGCAATGTTCCTGGTGCGCTGCTCGACATGGTGGGGCCGGATGTACGTCGGCGGGAACTTCTGGTCCGGATGGTCGGCCTACCTCTCGTTCTTCCGCCACGTCGCCAAGCTCGAGCTGCCTATCTACGAGAAGTTCCAGCACTACGAGGCGGCGGCCATCCACGGCGGCCCGCGATTCATGCACGCCAAGTTCTGCATCGTGAGCGACCGGCCCACGGTCATCGCCAAGGACGACAACAACCGCCCGCACCGGGAGGACGGCCCGTTCATCGCATGGCGCGATGGCTGGGCGCTCTACGGCTCGCACGGTGTGCGGGTTCCGGCGCACGTCATCGACGCGCCCGCCAGCATCACGGTGGCCGAAATCGAGGCCGAGGCGAACGCGGAGGTTCGGCGGGTGATGATCGAGCGCTACGGCGCCGCGCGCTACCTGCTCGACTCCGGAGCGAAGGCGGTAAACCGGACCAAGTACGGCGTGCTCTACCGCAAGGAGGTTGAGAACGACGAGCCGATCGTAATGGTGCGCCTGCTCAACTCGACGCCAGAGCCGGACGGCAGTCTGACGAGCGCGGAGGCCCGAGCCGAGTTCGGAGCTCGCATCTTCAACCGCACCGCCGCCCGCGCCGGCGCCACGCCGGACTCGCGCTGGAAGGCGTACATGCTCAGGGTCCCGCCGACCGTCGCCGACGCCACTGAGGCTGTCGCATGGTTGTCGGGCAAGACGGCAGACACGTACCAGCCTCTGGTGGAGACCTAGCCCGCCAGCCTGGGAGCGAATGCAAACGCCTCACCGCCAAGGCGCCCGCTCGCGCGGGCAACGCCTCTCGGTCGACCGTTCGGGGCTTGGGTCGACTGGCGAACGTGGGCGCGCTCTTAGGGACATACCCGCGGCGTCGCGCGAACACGCCGGCCACGCGGGGCAACAGCAGCAACGCCTGGGGAACCCCCCAGAAGAACGCCCCGCGTGTGTCCTTCGAATCACTGGTAGGGCTCCGGTGGTGGCGCTGATTGAACACCGGTACGACCACGGGTGGATTCGGGTGCGACTCTGGATGGGCAGCAAGTGGCCGCGCGGGGTCCGCTGGTCTCACACGGCGCGCACCGCGAACGAGGCGGACGTGATTCGGGTGGCGACGCCACGAGAGATGGCCATCGGGCATCCAGCGTAGCTCTTGCGCTGCTGCGGCGTTTGTGAGTAGCCGCGGTGAATGACGAAACGTGAAGGTCGGCAATGAGCGCGGCTGGAGGCAGCTTGGCTGTGCGGAACGCTCCGGGACGTCCGTTCAAGCCCGGTGAGTCGGGCAACCCAGGGGGAATGTCCAAGGCAGAGCGCGAGTACCGCGACAAGGTCAAGGCGGCGCTGCGGAAGCAGGAGAACCCGTCGCGCATCTGCAAGCTGGTGAACGCCATGTTCGTGCAGGCGCTGGCGGGCGAGAAAGCGTCCCCGGCGGCGGCCAAGGTCTACGGGGAGCTGGTGGGCGTGAAGGACGCCGTCTCGCTCACCGAAAACGAGCGCATCGCGCTCGGCGTGCGCATGGAGCTCGAACGCCTCCTGGGAGAGGCCGAGGCGGCGCAGGCGCGGCGGGAAGGGGCGATCGAAGTGACCGCGGTGAAGAAGTGACCGCCGTCGCCGAGTCTGAGCTGCCCGTCGAGATCCGCCCCATGCGGCCGACCGACTACCAGTTCGTGTTCGAGACCACCGTCAAGGTGCGCTGGCCCCGCCGCAATAGCATCCCGTGGGGCGAGTGGAAGATGATGCACGGGCCCATGGTCGACCACTGGATGCGCGACGGCCAGGTGCACGTGGCCGAGTCGGGCGGCGTGCTGCTCGGCTTCGTCGTCGCGGCTCCGACCGGCGTCGCCATGCTCTACGTGAAGCGCGGGTTCCGCGGCGACGGCATCGGCCTGCGCCTGCTGATGGACACGCTGCTGTGGCGGCCGATGGGCATGCTCAAGCCGATGACGGCGCTGCTGCCCACGCCCAGCTGGCAGCGCTGGTGCGAGCGGCGCGGGGTGAAGTGGGAGCGTGCCACGTGCTGAACGTGGAGGCGGATCACTACCTTCCGACCTGGGCGGGCGATGAGCCGAACCGCTCGCGCGTGGTCTACGCGCTCAGGGTCGACGGCGTGGTCAAGAAGCTCTACACGTCGCCCGAAAACTTCGCCATCTTGACGTCCGGCGAGGGCGGCCGCGTGCCGGACGATGCGTTGTCCTGGCAGGTGACGTACGTGGACCAAATCAGCATGGATTTCCCGTGCTGAGGGCGATCCGTGAGGCGCTGGAGACGTATGCCAGCGGCATGGGAATGCCGGCGGCCGACGTCATCCGCGAGTTCAAGAAGCTGCCCGAGGCCGACAAGTTCCGCATGCTGGCCGCCATCAAGGAGCTGGAGAAGAAGCACCAAGAGTGGGTCGCCAACGGCGGCAAGGCGCCCGCGCCGCCCGAGCCAGAGCCGACGCCGCAGCTTGACCTGAGCGCCGTGGCGCGCGCCCAGCGGGACGATTACGCCCGCCAGCGGCTGCTGTCGCGCCAATCGCTCATCGTCGACAAGTGGGGCCGCCCGCTCAGGAGGGACTGATGCCGCTTCGACGGGGCCGCAGCAAGAAGACCATCCGCAAGAACATCGCGACCGAGATCGAGGCCGGCAAGCGGCCCGACGTGGCCGCGGCGATCGCCTACAACAGCGCGCGCGAGTCGAAGTGACGCCGGCCGAACAGGCGCGCGCCGACGCGAACTGGATGCGCTGGCAGGTGCAGCAGGAGGACGCTGCCCACGAGCGTCTGCAGCGGCTCATGGCGCCGTTTTACGAGTACGTCGAACGGCTGGCGGTTGAGCTGATCGAACGCTCGCGGCTGCCTCCCGATGCAGTGGGGCGATGACGTTCGCGATCTCGCCCGGCGGGTAGTCGCCGCGCGCGGCGCGCGCACCTGGGACGGCTATCAGCGCTTCCGGCCGATCCTGGCAGATTACCAGCTCACGTTGGTCGACGACCCGGCCCCGCTGCTGTCTCGGCACTGGGGGCGCCGCACCGGGAAGACCACGGCCGTCGTCGGCAAGACGCTCAAGACGTTCGAGGAGCACACCAACGCGCGGGTGTTCTACTTCGCGCCCACTGGTGAGCAGGGCGTCGACATCATCTGGGAGGAGCTGCAGCAGTACAACCGTGAGTTCGACCTGGGGCTGCAAGAGCACTGGTCCGACAAGTGGTGGTCGCTCGAGGGACGGCGGCTGGAGATCTTCAGCTTCCACGATCGCAGCGACGTCGCCCGAGCTCGCGGCCGCAAGGCGCATTTCGTCGACATCGACGAGGCGCAGCTGGCGCCCGACTGGTTCGCCCACGAATGCGAGTCGGCGATCTTCCCGGTCACGCTCGACTACCTCGGCCAGGTGTGGGCCAACGGCACGCCGGGCCCGGTCGCCGAAGGGTTCTTTTTCGACGCCTGCCACGAATCGAAGTGGAAGTGCGGCCCGCCGGTCAACGCCTCACAGAACCCGTTCTTCACCCGGCAGGGGCGCGACCCGCTGCAGGAGTCGCGCGAGCGCTTCAAGCTCACTGAAGACAGCATAATTTATCGGCGTGAGTGGCTCGGGCTCTGGATCGTCGACCCCGACGCCCTGGTGTACGCCATCCCCGACAAGGCGGTCATTGCCGCGCCGGCGCCGTTCTACGCGCACGTCTACGGGCTCGACTTCGGCTTCAGCGACAAAGACGCCCTCAGCCGCGTGGACGTCACCCAGGCGCGAGACAGGGCCCACCTGGGGTGGATCGTCGAATGGGACGGCAAGCAGACCAACCACCAGCTGTTCGAGAAGATCCTGCAGCAGCAGGAGCGCTTCCCGGGCCCGGTGGTGTTCGACCCGGCTGGCCACACGACGAAGAAGACGATCGAGACCTTCCGCAACGACGCCCCGAAGATCTTGTGGGTGATGGCCGACAAGGCCCGCAAGGTCGAATTCATCCAGACGCTGAACGACGACTTGCGCAGCGGCGTTGCCACCGTTGAGCCCGAGTCGGCAATGCTGCGCGAGGCGCGCCGGCTGCGCTGGAAGAGGCCCGGCAAGGTGGCAACGGACGCCGACCACTCCGACCTGGGCGACGCCTGGCTGTACGCCCACCGCTACGCCCGGGACATGCTGCGCGCGCTGCCACCGCCGCCGCCGCCAAAGAAGCTGCTCGACCCGTTCGAGGAGTACATGAAGCGCCAGCAGGAGGCGCAGCCCACCAGTCACCGCGGATATTTTGCTGACAGACGCAGAAGGCTGGGGTAAGCGCGCGAATGGCCAAAATCACCGTCGAGTTCGAGAAAGAAGAGGCGCGGGTCGTTCGGTTCCTGCTCGCGGGCGCGCCTCACATGCACAACGTTTCGCCCCCAGATCGGCTCGCCTCGCAAGACGCGCTGACCAAGATGGACGCCGCGATCTCCGGCCCCGTCGAAGAGTCGACGCCGAAGGCCGGCAAGGGCAAAAAGCAGGACTGACCAAGCGGGGACATTGTCCCCGGTTCGAGCACTGCGTTATCGAATCATTGCAATGACATACAACCAGGCGCACCAACGACGAAACGACCACGCGCGCCGCCACCGGAAGGTGCTGGAGCGTGGGCGCAACGCCATGGTTCAAACAGGATAGAGGCAGCCTCGCAGCTGCGCTGATCGACCAGGTCACGCGCATGGAGATGTCGCCGCTGGAGTCGATGCGGCGGCAGAACCTGCTGTACGACCTCGAGCTGTACCTGGGCCAGCCACTCTCGTCGCTCTACCAG
>Ga0134124_10000421_pt1 | contig 35847 bp, 26 predicted proteins | sample KB304_FD_96880 | JGI IMG/M metagenome (GOLD analysis project Ga0134124, IMG submission 96880) | Terrestrial soil microbial communities without Nitrogen fertilizer from Kellogg Biological Station, Michigan, USA - KB3-0-4 | ecosystem: Environmental > Terrestrial > Soil > Unclassified ... | reverse complement strand
GGGATACTCGGTCTTCGCGGCCGACTGGAAGGCGAAAGCCAGCATCCCAAAGATCGACCCCGTCCTGGCTATTATTAAAGGACTCAGGCAATACCAGAAGATCAACGCCACTTTCCCTCAAACCTTCAATGAGGTCGAGGCAAAGGTTTGGAAGCATCCGAGACCGCCGGATTTTGGCGCAAACGGGCATTCGCTGCTGCTCAAAAACTATTACTACCTTTACACGTTCATTAGTCCCACTCGCTGTACGCTATGGGCCGTTCCTGTAGGTCCTAGCGCCGGCGAAGCCAGTTCGTACTTCCTGATTCTCACACCCACAGACCGCGAGAAATACAAAGGACCACCACTCGATCTGAGGGAGGCGAGCGCAATCACCGGTACGCCGACATATGCCCAGCTCGGAATGCTGGGGATGATCAGACAAGATCCACTACCTCAAAAAAAGAGGTAGGTTATGAAAGTTGTCTTTCGCATTATTTCGACTGGCGGAGGCGCCGGCGCCAGTCGGGTTACTCGTTATATTGCTGAGCACGACAAGGATCCAGTTCGCGAAGGTCCCGGTCCGCGGCCTTGGTTTTCTGATGATCGCGAGGGGCTAACCTACCGCGTTGCTGATCGCGTACTCGATCCCGACGGCCAGCCGCAAAAGAATGATCTGCTTCATTTATCGGTCAGTTTTGAAGAAGCGGATTTCGAGAAACTCGGCGCCGATGAGAAGGAAAGACAAGCGCGACTCCGCGAAGTAATCCGTGAGGGAATGAATGGTATGGCGGAGGAGCTAAATGTGCAGCGTCTTACCTGGGTAGCCGGCATTCATCGCAACACCGAGAATCCTCACGCTCATATCGTGGTCCACAAACAGGCGGTTGAACGCGGAACAGGTCAGGAGAAGAGAATTAGCCGCATTCCCAAGGATCTGCTTCCTTACAAGAGAATACTAGAGGGCAGGGAAGTTCTTGTTGCAGGTGGCATTGGCTACAGGTTTCTGGCCGCGCTCGAGAAACAACAGGCGCTCTATTTGACTCCTGAGCATCCGCAGCCAAAAGCGCCAATGAGAATGGACCAGTCGATCGAAAGGATTCAGCGCGGAAGAGCGTCGCAGACGGGACGCAGTGGGCAGGACGAGATACAGGGTCGGATTAGCGAACGAAACGCCGAACGTGAGCCCGTCCAGGAGGTCATGAGTTCTCTTGAGGGGTTTATGATCGCACGAAGTTGGACCGACGATGGAGAAGCTCGAGGCGATTATAAGGATTTGCAAATCATACTTGGTCGGCGTTTGGAGTTGAGCATGCGTCTGAGGTTTGCTGAGACCTGGTACGAACGTGCAGTAGAGCACGGTGATACATTTCGCTTCGAGGTTGTCGATCAATCGACCGGTGAAGAACGCAAAATTTCAGACTTGGACGTGCATCGGCGCGCAGCTGCTCGTGCTCATCATTTGCTAGAGCGGGACGACCGCGAATCCGCTTATGAGACGGATCTCTCTCGCCACCAGGAAACACTCAAGGATTTGAACGAGGCCAGGGAAGTGAAGATTGTGAAACTTGAGGCGGAAGTTGGCGGCTTAAGTGAGTCATTGGAAAAAATCGAAGCCCGCCTGACGCTCACGCGCGAAACAGATTTGGCTGACGTCACGCCGATTATCTCACGCCGGACCCTGTCTGACCTGCAGGACGAAGCAGTCAAGCTCACTCTGCCGGCAGCCTTTCAGGAACTGGAAAATGCGCGCGTGGCTCTGTCCCGGGAGCACAACGCGCCGGCACGTACGAATGAGGAAGCGCAAACGCTCGCGGCGCAGTTTAATGTTGTGCGCGCTGACTACTTGGACAGAGAAGAACGTTTGGATAACTTTGAAGCCTCTGTTCATCTGGTTAACTATGAAGTCGGCGATGAGCGCTGGTCGCTTGCCTCGCTCGACAAGGAGATAGCGAAGCGGCGCGAAGATATGAAGATTATTCCAGAACGTGCTGCCCGCCTCGACCTGCGAGCGCTCGCGCGCATCAATTATTTGCCGCGGGCTAGAGAAAAAGCGGCGCGAGAGGTGGAACGTCTAACGCATGCTCGCGAAGAAGTACTGCGACAAATTGAGGCATGGCGCGAGGAATTGATTGCCGATCGGGATCGCGCTCGCGAAATGGGTGATGTTTTGGAGAGTGCATATACAAGCGAAGAGCAGTCGCGCGAACGAAGCGGCCAGAATATGCCCGGCCCGAAATATAGTGAGGTTCACGTCAAATCACTTGAGGCTAGTGCCGAAGTCTTGCGCGATACCAGACTCCTGGGAGAAGTGCATGAGTGGGAGAAGGTGGCATCGAAGTATGATAAGACCATAAATTGGCAGGGGCGGGCAGTAGCGCGAGAAATTGTGGCGGACGCTGGGGCGGAGGAGACCAAACAGCGACTTGAGCAGTTCCTGAAGAGTAAGAGAGTGGCTTCACTACATCTGGGAGATCATCGCACCGGCAAATTGCGTCAAGTAGAAGCTCGCACCCTTACGGATTATTTGGCGCGCCTCATCGAAACGAATGCGCAGCGCGAATATCGTCACGCGGTCAGGCTTGCAGCCAAAGAACATCGTGGGCGTTTGGTAGCGGAGTTTGAAAAGGCTAGCGATTATCACGACGCCGCGCGAGAACTTGCCTCAGCAGTAACAAACCGCAACCCGAAATTTACTGATAAGGAAAAAATTAATTTGGAGATCTATGCCGAGCGACAGATTGATCCACAGGAGCGTGAGAGGTTTTTGAGTTTGGCTCGCGAGGGTGTGGGCAGTGCTCACGAACGGGAAGGTGCCATCTCTCGAAGTCGCTGAGGTGACTGCCGCAAATAGTCGACGTCATTGGTCACGGCTCCGAACTTGGATCCGCTACGCAATTTCGATCTCCGCGAATGATCATTTCAGCCAAAAATGGAAAACCTCGAATCGGCATTGCGAATGGATTTGGCCTATCACTGCATGACTTGTAATGCAGTGACACGCAGTAGCATTAACTTAGATTCTTCAAAGTGTTGCAGCCAGCATAGGAGAAATTTTTTGGCAGTATTTGACATCGAATTTCATCGATTCGCAGAGAGTTGGGGTGACGAATCGGTCACATTTTTTGCCTTCAGATCACTCCGACCTTGGGGTTATGAATCGCGTACTTTGGCAAAACCTAAATATTTGCCGTTTCGAAAGTTGCAGCCACCAAGAATTTCGGCCTTTTTTGCATTCTTTACGATTCATCACCATCGTGTGTCCGTGCTGTCCTGTTCATTCTGGACACAAATTGGACACAACGTTTTGGGGTGAACCCCTCGGTTGAGACAGTTTTCATAGCTAAATTTGCAGGTCAAATAGATTCTTCTGCCAATTTGGTTCGCAATTATTCCCACAAATCTGAACCAAATTAATTTGACTAACACGGGGATTTTCGAATATGGTCTCCCCGAAATAAATGGGTCCTCAGACTCGAACAACTATGTGTCCTGCCACTAATCGCCTCAACAAACTGTAATCATTCGGGCAGGAAATCTCAAAGTTGGTCATAGGTGTGCACACGGAGGCCTCGCTTGTCACACTATACTAACCATTGAACTCCCAAGAGGGCCGTGCTTTTGCGAAGCGTGCAGTAACTTCAGCACTCCCATATGATCGTCAATTTAATCAAACGACTAATGGGTAGCGGATATGCTCCGTTTTCAGTTTTTTGGCGGCGGCTTGTTCAAACGCGAGTATTTCTATGTTTGTTAGTTATCTCATTTGCCTATCTGGATACGAGCACCCTCAATAAAGATCAGGCGATATTTTTCGCTGTTGGCTATCTCACGTTCAACATTCTACTGGGGTTTATCAGTTCTGACATGCTTCAACGGGATGTGGTGAGGGTAATTCCCGACGTAGTAGATGTCCTTTTTATCTCCCTAGTGATTTACGCCTTTGGCGGGATGAGTAACTCCTGGTTCTTGATTTACTTTTTCCCCATCATCTCAGCCTCACGATACTTGGGGTATGGGGCCCTCTTGCTGGCGACTCTGTCTAGTATTTCCTATTTACTGCTTTATTTAATCTCCTTTCCGGGACCAAACTTGGATCTACCTTCCTTGATTTTAAGGTGCCTAACCTTCTTTGCCGTTGCAACGGTGGCAGGTAACTTAGCCCGAACCAAACAAGTCGAGGAAGTTAGTCTCATTAAGGCCTTTGATGAGATCAACGTGTCGATGTTATCCGGGATGAAACGAAGGGAACTATTCAAACTAATACTGAAAAAAGCATTAGAGATTACAGATTCAGAGACCGGTCACATTAAGCTACTGGATCCAAAGACAGGAGAGCTGGAAACTGTAGCAGCCATTGGTCATGCCAAAAAAGAAGAATGGGGAATGCAGCCAATAGCAGAAGGCTACTCAGATAGTGTCATTCGTTCCAAACAACCACTAATCATTTCGGACATCAATCGGCTGTTTTTAAAAGCTCGCCTCATTCCTTACCACAATATATACACACCCAGGCCTAGATCGGCTTTGTTCTTGCCGTTGGTCCGCGAAGAAGCAGTTCTTGGCGCGGTCGCTGTTTTCTCTCGAAGCAGATTCCACTACAAGAAAACGGAACTGACAAGGCTCAAAAGTTTCGCGTCTCTGATAGTGATGGCTCAGAATAACGCAGAGTTATATGAAGAGTTGCAAAACCGCTTAAAACTGCTTTATCACATCGGTGAGCAACTAAAGGCAGGCCAGAATCTAAATGAGGTTTTTGACGATGTGGTGAACCTGATCTTTCAGCAACTCGATTCGGAGGAGGCCGCTCTCTTTGTTCCAGATGAGCAGAATCCGGGCAGGATTGTAAAAGTTGCAGTACGCGGTCCCAGCGAGGATGTAACAGGCGCGCTTCGCACAGTTGAACAATATTACTCAAGCGGTGAAAGCTTCGCTGGTACCATCTTTCAAAATAAAGAAGCCATTTTTACTAACTCAGTCTCTTCGGACGTCCAATATGTTCAAGAATATGAGCAGGCGATCCCTTCAAATCAGATTCGTCATTATATCGGCGTTCCTCTATTTATTGGTGATGAGATATTGGGCGTCATTCGCGTCATCAATAAGAAAGCGGCTAATTATTCGTTGGAGCAAAAAAAGTTTGAGTTATCGCCGGTCGGCTTTCTAGCTGCGGATTTACAGTTGATGCAGACGATCGCTAGCCAAGTATCAGTAGCCATCATGAATGCCGGTCGACTGCAAAGTGAAAAAATGAACACACTCGGAAGGCTAGCGCACACTGTCGGACACGACATAAAGACGGATATCGGAACGGCGCTAAACTATTTGGAGATCCTCTCATTTGGATTGCATGATGACTCCGAGAACGTAGCTGAGCGTGACAAATTTTATTCGGAGATCGAAAGGGCACTTACTAGCTCCGTCGATAAATTGCAGAGCTTGCTCATGGTCACTCAACCCAAGGCACCGGAAATGTCTGCTACGACTTTGGAAGAGATAATGTTAGGGATACATGAGCAGATGGAAGCGCAGGCCGCAGGCAGCGGGATTAAACTTTGCATAAAGTTTCCGCCTGAGGAATACGGCATTTCAGCAGATATCGGTCAGATGAAACAAGTGTTCTCGAATTTGTTCGACAATTCCATACACGCCATAAAGAAATGCGCGAAGTCGCCCTCAGATCCGGGACGGATCATCCTTTCGGCAAAACTTAATGAAACGTATCTACAAGTTCACTGGGAAGACAATGGGTGCGGGATTTCAGAGAAGAACCTTCCAAACGTCTTCTTGCCTTTTTACACTGATAAGCGTTCGGGCAACGGATTAGGTCTCTTCCTGGTACGCACTGTAATTGAGAATCATGGTGGAGTGATATCAGTTGACTCAGAGGAAGGTCGAGGCGCTCGATTTACGCTCATGCTTCCGCTTCTAAATGCGCCTCCTACACATCTCGATTTCGAGGAGACATGACAAGCTGAATGCGAAAGCTAGACCTTTTTTGTTTGCGACTCAAAAGCTTAAGCGTGCCAAGAGTTTTTCTTTGTATGTTGTTATTCTGTGCGTCCTCCGAAATGTCAAAGACCCGCGGCGGAAATGTTACCTACCGCGAAACGGTCAAATTGATCCGCTCGAGGAATCTGAAAATACTAATAATAGATGATGAAGACGGTTACCGGGCTTCAATGAAGGCTTTGCTAGAAACAATCTTCAAGGCAAAAGTTGACGATGTTGAATCAGGCGCGGCTGGAATCGCAAAGATCCAGGATGGGAATAATTATGATGTTATTTTTTTGGATCTCATGATGCCCGCTATGAATGGCAATGAAACTCGTTCAGCGTTGCTGAAGGTAAGTGCCGGCTTATTCATCGCTTTCATGTCCGCATACTCAGACAGTCAAGAATGGCAAATAGCGAAGAACTCGGGAGTGCCGCTACTTTCTAAACCCTTACAGCGAGATGATTTGATGAAGGTCTTAACTCAAGCTGGAGATGTGGCGTTATGACCAATAGAGAAGTCTTAATAGTTGAGGATAAAGGACAATATCGAGACTCGATTAAGAGGGCATTCAAGCGAGATCGATATTTCTTCTTCGAAGCAGGAACTGTGCGAGATGGAATAGATCTTTTAGAGAAGAATCGAAACCTAAGAGTCATCATTTTAGATCTGTCACTTCCCGACGATTCAGGTGTTGAACTTTTGACATGGCTAAAACCCCGAGCGGCCGATTACAGGGTGATCGTTTTAACCGGGCATGAGGAGCTACTCAAGGCTGAAGGAGCTACTGAGTTTGCGGTATTTTACTATCAAGCCAAAGCAACCAGGTTTTCAGTTCAGTCTATACGTTTTGCAGTCGATCAGGCATTTAAAGATCTTGAAAACGAAAAACTCAAAAGCAAGCTCGCAAAGCACCTCGCGATTCAGAAAAAGATCAACGCAAACGATCCGCTAGATGAAATCCTCTCTTTAGTATGCGATTCAGTTTTGGAACTTGTGGACGGATACACCTGCCACATTCGAGTCTTTGATCTTCAGAAAGGCGATTACGTCCTACGTGGCTACGACGGACCTTCACGTGTTCAAGACCTATTTAGTTATCCGAGAAAACTCAGTGGTCCATTTTCAGGAAGAGTTGCCAGGACCAATAGGCGAGACATAATAAAGGACCTACAAGCCGATCCGGAGTTCCTGCAGGAGAAGGAATTGCTACTCTTAACCGATGGTCTTTCCCAGGAGATTAGAGACTATTTGGAAAACGTGGCTTCAGCCTACATTGTACCAGTGTCAACAGCTGTATTTGAGAATGAAGTTGACGCCGTCTTCAATATTAATAGCGTGCAGAAAGCGTTTTTCTCCCCTGATTTGTGCAGATTGGTTGATGAATTCGTTAACGAGGCAAATGTCGCCATTGCTAAGGACTGGTTGCGCAATAAGAGAGAAGAGGTTCATCGAGACTACAACTTAAGTAGTAATCTGTTGGTTGAGATCAGTGAGCAATTGAAAGGCGTCGATATTTTGGAGAACATCTATGGCACCGTCATGGATGCGATCATTGAAATAATTAAGCCAGAGATGATTTCCATCTTTCTCTATAACGAACGTAGCGGCCTTTTAGAAAAAGTAGCCGAACAGGTCGCGAAGGTGATGACAGAAGCTCTAACCGAAACGTACGAACCGGGTGAAAGTCTTACGGGTAAGGTATTCGCGTCAGGGACGGTTCTTTCTCTCAACAAGAATCCAACCGAACATCCGGACTTTGATCCTCGTCGTAAAGAAATTGACCTCCGTAAACTTCCCAGCCGCCAGATTCGTCACTATTTGGGTGTCCCGCTTAAAGCAGGCAATAAGGTAATCGGAGTTATTCGCGCGGTTAACAAAAGGTCCGGATACTACGAGGAGATTGAGAATATCAATGGAAATGAAGACTGTCTCCTTACGCGAGGCTTCAGTAACGACTGTCAGACCTTATTACGGATAATTGCAAGCCATCTATCGGTGACGATTAAGAATGCTGAGCTATTCAATAAGCTAAGCGGCACCATTAATCAGTTGCAGACGCTAACAGAAGTGGCTCGTAAAGTGAGTTCAAACTACGAGATGGATACGGAGGAATTGCTCCAGTTGATCGTAGAAAAGACTGCAGAGGTCACAAATTCAGTGATCTGCATGTTGTTTCTGAAGGACGAACACGACCAAGATAGACTTGTGCTAAAGCAGGCATATGGAATTCCTGAATCAAAGAGGCAAGGCATTTTCTACGCATTCGGAGAAGGTAAAACGGGAATGGTGGCCCAAACGGGAGAGTCTACGCTGGAAATCGGTCTCGGCGACTTTCACATAGGAAAGTACGACTCCTTGATTTTGCAGGTACTCAAGGATGCCGAAGGAGAAGATGCTCGTATAGAGTCATATATGGCGGTGCCGGTCATCATAGATGAATCTCAGATTAGTGGCCGCGAGGTTATTGGTGTCTTAAAGGTAATCAATAAGAAACAAGATCATCTTCCTTTCGATAAGAGCGACGTCAAGATCTTTGAAACGTTTGCAAGTCAGATTGCACTTGCTCTTGCGATTGCGGGTCGGAGTTACGCGCTGACCCAGTTGGTCGGCGGCGTTAATCATGAAATCCACAATACGTCAACTTTGATTCCACCTACGGTCAGTAAGATCAGGGAGTTGCTTAATCAGGTTGATCCCGAAGTCGATGGTCGCTTGACTCGTGTATCGATCTTGGCAAAACAAGCTGTGGAATTCGCTAACGATCTATTAGGTTTTTCCGAAAGTCGAATGCAAGATAGGAAACCTATGGATATCAATCTGTTGGTTGAAGAAGCACTAGACTATTTTTCACCCGATACACTTAACATTGATAATTTCGAGCAAGTAACCATCCTGAGAGACTTATCTCGCGCTCCTATTTCCTGTGACGTGAATGAAACCCCTCTCGTCCATATTTTTCGAAATGTAATTACGAATGCGTATCACGCGTTAGAGGAGAAAAACGATGGTCTATTAGAGATCCGGACCTACGTGAATTCGGTTGGAAAGGTCGCGCATATAGAGTTTTCGGACAATGGTATCGGTATCAAAAAGGAGCACCTTGCAAATATATTTCGATCGGACTTCAGTACAAAGAAAGGGCTAAAACGTAATGGATTAGGTCTCTGGTTAGTGAAAACTTATCTCCGCAGGATGGGAGGCAGCATTTCCGTAAGGAGCGAGCATGGAGTAGGGAGTATCTTCACAATACGTTTTCCGATTTCCAAACAGGATGAGACAGCCGATGACTGAGGTAATCAGAGTGCTGATAATAGAGGACAATAAATTTGTTCGGGATGTTCTAAGGGATTGTACGACCGGGCTCACATGCTCTTTTACTGAAGTAGAAAATGAGACGGAAGCTTTGGAACGGATTCGTACTGAAGACTTTGATGTAATTTTTTTGGACCTGGGTCTTCCTGAGGGCGATGGTTTGGAAACGTTTAGAAAGGCAAAAGAGATGCGCGCGGATCTTCCCCCTGTCGTAGTGTTGACGGGGCATCGACAGGAAGCACGCCGAAAGAAAGCTGAAGAGTTGGGGGTATTCGACTATTTAACGAAGGATCAGTTATCCACTGAAGAGATTACTAGCAGAATCAGAATTGCATTGGAATCGCGAAGACTGCATGGGAAACAAAAAGAAGATACTCATTGTTGAAGACAACCAGATAGCTCGTGACACTATTGAGGACACGCTCTCTGGTCTCGATTGTAAATTCACTTGGGCGGAGTCAGGCGAACAAGCTCTCCCGTTAATCAAAAAGATTGCGTTTGACGTAATTATCATGGACATGAGGCTTCCGGGTATAGATGGCCTTGAGACCTTTAGAAGGGCGAAGACTCTTAGGACCAACCTCGCACCAGTGATCGTTTTGACCGCGTATGCTACGACGGAATACGCTTTTCAAGCCGGAAAGCTGGAGGTATTTCATTTTCTTTCAAAAGACGCACTTGAGGAGAGATTAAAAGACACAGTTATTCGAGCTGCCGAGTGCGAACCTGAATTTAACAATATGAGGATCAAGCGTTGCTTCAAGTATGACTTTCCTGGATGCTTGTACAAGATTCCTAACCAGCAGGACCTGGTCTTCGTAGGAATGCCATTTTCTATTAATGATATTTACACGTACGGAATAAAACCCACTATTGAAGCATTCAAGCTGAAATGTTGGCGCGCTGACGAAGACAAGAAAATGGGGGACATTAGTTGTAAGATCTGCGGTATTCTGCAGTCATGCAGGTTTGCGGTTATAGATATGTCAGGATTGAATCCAAATGTCTGTATCGAGGTTGGCTTGGCCTACGGATATGGGAAACGGGTGATTCTCTTGAAAAACCGAGAGACTTTAATACCTTCAAATCTGGCTGGCATTGAATATTTGGAATATGCCGGTATCGATTCGATCAAAGAAACATTACCAGCTTATATAAAGACTGCATTAACGTAAGTCCTATAGAATTCTTGGTGTTTTCGATATGTCAACGAGACGCAGACTCTTAGTGTTAGATGATAATGAGCATTGGCTGGAAACGATAGAATCGATACTATCGCCAAGCTACGAGTTAGTGTTGTTCACTGATCCTGACGAAGCAATAACTTCCTTTAAGCAGAATAGATATGAACTGGCAATCCTGGACAAGAATCTTCCAGGAGTGTCAGGTTTAGTTATCTTGAAGGAAATGAGAATGACAGCCCCGGACTTGAGGGCAATTATACTGACAGGTTATGCGGATGTTGAGTCCGCTGTCGAGAGTATGAAGATCGGCGCTGTCGATTACTTATCAAAGGGAACTGCAGAACTATCGAAAGTGCTTCAGCTGAAAATTGAAGAAGCACTCGGTAGCAGTTCGCGAAACACATCAGAACAATTCATACGCGAGCTTATTGCTAGTGGAGAGAGCGATACCTTAGAGTTTAAGGCATCAGCACGTTGGGATTACCGCGCCAACAAAGTCAATAGGGAGTTAGAGAAAGTCATCCTAAGAACTGTGGCTTCTTTTCTCAATGCCGCGAACACGGGCAATTTGCTTATAGGGATCGACGACGACGGAAATATTATTGGTCTTGAGGCGGATTATCGCGCAACCGGCAAAAGGTTAGGTCGCGACAGCTATGAAAATTTCTTGATGACTGTATTGGTTGAAGAATATGGTAAGGATGTTAGTCCTTTTATTCAGATTAAGTTTCACCTCATAGATGGCCATGATATCTGTCAAATAGCTGTATCACCCGCTACGAAACCGGTGTTTGTGAAGCAAGGAAACGGCGAACATCTCTTTATCCGAATTGGCAATTCCACGAGAGCCCTGTCGACCAGAGAAGCCATCGAATATTGCAAACTTCGCTGGAAATAACAATCCTTGGGCCACTGCTGCTTAAACTCGGATCAGAACTGGTCAGTAAGCACTTGCAGTACAAGGAGCACAGTGTGGAACAATGCGCTGAATAAATGGCGCGCCGAGAGGCTATGTAAGTCTCCCGAATTTAGGACCACCCGTGAGTAGAGATTTCCGGTTTTTGAGCTCCTCCCAATTTCGCTACCGGCCTAAAATAGAAAAAATTGGACCATTAGAGTGTTGTTGGACCACGTCGTTCGGCGTCAGACCCGATAAGGAACTATGCGGTCTGAAACCATTATACTCTTCATTAAACAACCGGATTTTTTCTTTTGCATCCTCGACCGAAAGGAACCAGCTGACGTTCAAGCACTCGTCGCGAAAGCTACCGTTGAATGATTCGATGAACGGATTATCCGTCGGTTTTCCCGGCCGTGAGAAGTCGAGCGTCACCTGGTTGTCATAGGCCCACTTGTCTAATGCCTTAGAGATGAATTCGCTCCCGTTGTCGCACTGGATTCGTTGCGGCACCACACCGCGCAAAGCTTTGATCCGTTCCATCACTGCCACCACGTCGATGCCTTTCAGGTTCTGGCCCACCTCGATCTCCAGACATTCGCGACTATAGTTATCGACTAAAGTTAAGGCCCTGAAGCGGCGGCCATCAAACAGCTGATCACTGACGAAATCCATGCTCCAGCATTGATGTGGTCCAGTCAGCAGCGGTCGCTGCTGACGATGCGCCGCCGTCTTGTTGCGGCGCGGTCGCTTACTCCTTAAATTCAGCCCTTCTTCCTTGTAAATGCGGTAAGTGCGCTTGTGATTGTCGCGCCAACCTTCGCGCCGCAGCAGGATGTGAATGCGCGCGAAGCCGTAGCGTACCCGCGTCTCCGCGATCTCTTTCATGCGTTGCCGCACTGCCCGATCGTCGCGCGGCTGGTCCAGGTAACGATAGACCGAGCGGTGTAAAAATACCGTTGCACACGCGCGTCGCTCTGAGACGCGATACTCCGCCAGCAGCAGGCTCACGAGTCGCCGGCGCTGCCGCACCTTCAGAGCTTTTTTTTAACACGTCCTGCAGCATCTGTTTGTCCAGCGTCAGGTCCGCTACGATCCGCTTCAGCTGCGCGTTCTCTTCTTCCAACTGCCGCAAGCGGCTCAGCTCGACCGGGCCCAGCCCGCTGTACTTCTTCTTCCAAGCATAGAACGTCGCTTCACTGATGCCGAGTTTGCGGCACACTTCCGCCACCGTCACTCCGCTCTCGGCCTGCTGCAACGCAAACACGATCTGAAACTCCGTGAATTTCGATTTTTTCATGGCAATCGTCAGGCTCCATCCTGTCATGAATTTGCCCGCTTTTCTCTATTTTATTTTGGCCGTGTTTTTCGGGAGGAGGTCACGAAGCGTAGTAGCGAATTTTGAAGATTGACAGGATATTAGCGATTGAGTCCCATAGATGAACCTTTGCTCCCCAACGAAATAAAAACAAAACCTTTGCCATATCTAAGGGGCACGGTTTTATACGCAGCAAGCTCCCAATCTATTAACCCTAGCGTCATTTGAGGTTGACATTAATGAATGCAAAAGAATGTCCAAGATGTAAAGCGAAGTGTAAGGTATCTGGAGAAAATATTTACCTCGGAACCTTTATCGAATGCTCTTCCTGTGGTTGCAGGTTTGAATTCATACCAAGAAGCTCGCCTGATTTCGCCGCATCTTGTGCTCGTCTGCCTGTGCGCCGTCGGTCTATTTTAGAACTGGAGCCGAGCGAATCTAACAAAGAACCAGATCCTACTCCGCCCGAAAACAAACCGCGCATTAGCTGGAAAGGTTTTCTGATGTTAGTGGTTATTTGGATTTCACTCTCTTTGTGGTTCCGTGTTTCCACCATCACCTTTCTTTTGCCCTCGAGTCTGATTCTTATTGCGTTCTTTCGCACGAACAGAACGCAGTACAAAAAGGCACACAGCAAAACGTTCGCCTACTTTTCACTTGATAAAGGTGTTGAGATCTTTTCATGTCTTGCTATCGTGGTCGGGTTTTACCTGGCCGCTTCGTGGGTTTTTGACGACAGTAGCGATCAATCGACGCTTGCATACCTGTGGCAGTTGGAGGACCGCTTCACACACGTCAAGGAATTTTTATCAAGCTACGTAATATTCAAGCCTTGGATCTCCGGCTTATTGATAGCGATGCTGATTATGATCGACCTCCTTTATTCCTACGTTGTTGGGTTCGATCCGGCCGCGCTGAAAGAGAACGTTCATGACGACGGCAAACACGCGTCCCTGGTCTCGCGATACCTCGCCTTTCAGAAACTCAGTAAGCGTGCGTACATAGTGCTCGTCTTTCTCTGTTCATTTTCTTTCTTCGGCAATGCAGTTGTCGGCGAGAAGATTGCCCGCGTACAAGTCAAGATCGAGAAGATCCGGACGGGTTATGAGGAGGCGCGCACCGAGACTGAGGCAGCGTTATCAGCTGCAGTGCAAGAACGTCTATTACAACAGATTGATAACAATATTTTTGTGGGTCGGACGTGGGGAACGTACGACTTCAAGTATTACCACGACATTGTCTATACCTATAACAGTAACCTCGAGTCTCTGCGAAAAACCTATTCGAACGCGAGATCAACTCCGAATGTCGTTATCGAAGGCAACTTTGAGGCACGGGTAAGGCAGGCGACCAGCAGAGCGCCTCCTGCTTACGACGGACCTCAGCCCGTCCCATATTCCGACGACCTCGCTGGCGACGTTTCGGACAAGACTGAGACGCTTTATACATCTGAGTCACGTCCTGCGGGGTTGAAAGACCTGACCCTCGAAAAGGTTGAGGAAGCAAAGAGCTCTCTCAAAAATAGGGCAAAACTACGGAGGTCAATTTCAGCAATTAAGCTCGCTGATGGCACAGAGATTCTCGTTCAGTTGCCAAAATCGTTTACGAAGGTCATCAAGGGCGCCGTCTTCAGTGATTTTACAAAGCGGTTCCCGTTCCTCGAGCCCATGTTCGATGGGTTAGTCTCGGCGTTTGATAAAACGATGGAAGAAAAAATAAAGGCTAAGGCTGGACCAGCACTTGATAAGTTTCTGGACCACTGGTTTCCCGGACGTACTCTCTCACGATCCGCCTTTGAAGATGAGGCACGCGAGATTGTCGACTCATCACAAATAACCCTCACCAGCCAAGTCATTGACGACACCAAAGCATCAGCCTATCAATTAACAAGAGCTATAGGTGAGATTGATACGCTCACTAAAGAACTCGAAGCTCGAATCGAAAGTGCCAAGGTTTCCGAACACGACCGACTCGACCTGAGAACTTTACCTGAACCTACTTGTGTTAAGTCGGCGATGGAACAGTATGTGGGTCGACTAAAACAGGCCAAAACTCTGGAAGATATGCAAGGTGCAAGAGACATATTTGACTATGATTTGAAAAGACTGAAAGAACGCGAGAGCTCTGGAATTGCGAAATTGAAACCTGGCTGACAAGGCTAGTTTCGGAATGGAGTTTCCATTCTTCTGAGTTGGTTATTCTTGAATTTGGTGTCCGAAAAACACCACGTAAAAGGAGGAAACCGAAGTATGACTTAGGCGATGTGGATTGTGATGTGGGCTATTCTAAGCGCGCTGTTTCTGGCTGCTTTTGTGATCAGCGGTTCTCCTGCACCCTACTGGTAGTATTTGGTTAGGGCAGAGTATTACGCTAATCGCATTACGGCATTCACCTAGTTAGTAATGATCATGGCGAATGTACTAATGTGTCGCAATCGCACACCTCGTTTCAATGATATAAGCGATGTGTGAGCGAATCCAAACAAACCATCCAAGCTCGGCAGCAATGAATCAAGCTTTATCAACAAACTCAGAATCCTGGACTCGTTTGTCGTCGCTGCGGCATCTCTCGCCCGACGCTAAGAAAATGGTGGTGCCGCTTTCAGCAACATGGTGATGAAGGTCTGTTGTCCCATAGCCGGCGACCATCGAACTCACCAAAGCGAAAACTAGACGGTCCAACGCAAATATCGGATTGGTATAAGCAACAACAGGGTAAATCAACATCACTAGTTAAGGTCCTCTTTAGCGTCAGAAGCGATGATAATAAATGACAGATCGCGCCCCCAATTTCTTTTACTTCCACGTGCTTTTCAACTGAACCTTTTATGCTTGATTCTTTTCGGCAAGGCCGGTTTTATCCGGATCTGCTTGATCAGGATAGCCATAGTTCGGTAATTGAACACCGTGCCTTCCGCGATTCCCGCTTTGCGAGCAATCGCGCGAGTCCTAGTGGCGTCGAATCCCTTAGTCTGAAACAGACTCAAGGCCGCGATGACCAGACCATCACTAATCTACGGAGTTTCGCATTACGAGACGCAGCTTCCCTTCGTTTGAAACACGTGCGAGATGTTCTGCCTGCTCAGTCGTAACTTGAAGAGTCACGGCCTTGACTCTCGCAGCCTCTTTTTCGTTCTTGGGACCAGTCCCCACGACCATTATGTTCTCGAGCACGATTTTGGCGACTCTTTCTCGGCCGTTATCGCCCCCACGCTCTATTACCACGACGACGTCAACCAGCGCACCGCGCATGATGAAACCTGAAGCACCCACTACTTCATCAACCCTCACGGTCGTCGGCCGATAGCCTCGGGGAATCACCGACGAGAATCCCGCAGCCGATCCAACCGGCACCAGACGACTCTCCATGATCGGCTCACGCGGTGTGATTCTCGCGGCCGCTACGCGACCCAGCAGGTTGTCATCTATTGTATGAAAAGCCCCTTCAACTGCGACGTTGCGTGGGAACTGCGCTATCGTCAGATGCTCGGCAATGATCCGAGTGCCCACAGGAATTTCCGTTTTGGCGACGACGATCGGGAATAATTGGCTATCAAGGTCTCTGGGGCTAATGTTAGGGCCCAATGAATGGTAGTGAGTTGATAGGATCACCGCGAGGATGAAGGTGGAAAACCCGCTGGCGATCCGGGTAAGTACAATCGAAATTCGGTGCTGGTTCCGTTCGGCTGCCATCGGTTAGCGTGACCAGATCGATAAAGAGAAAGGTCGAAGAAATTCGCTTTATGCCGAGCCTTCCCCCGAGGTTAGAAGGAAAATAGATACGAAACGAGGAACCCAGAGGCTTATACACTGATGGCCTTCAGGACTTCAAGAATAAAAACCGAAATATTTTCATAAACGCTCTTAAATAATGCTCAGCCATTCTCAGATCCTCTTTCTTCAAACACATTTGAGCATTGCCAAGATTGCGCGTGATTTCGTTCGAGCACAACGCTGCGCTTGAGCGGCTCGCCCACAACTTTACAAACAAGTTCGTCCACGGCGAGTCCCCTCGAAGCGCGTGTTAGATTTCCGCCGCATCCAAGCGACACTCATTAAACGAAGTCGCAATGAAATAGCAGCCGCTTCAGAATCAGAACTCCCACGGGTTCACTAGTATCAAAGATAAAACGACCCTGTCTTGATCGAGGTTTCTCTGACCTTTCTAATCCTCTGGTTGCTTCACTGCGCTTTGATGAGATTGAATGAGTCTATAAATTTCATCGAGAGTCTTTCGTAAACCTTTGGGTCGGCAGCTTTCGAATCATCTTTGGGCATGAAGACCGTTATGAAATAGGCTCGCTTCTTCACCACAATCGTCTTGACGCGAAAGATAGCGATGTTGTTAATATCGGCCACCATAAATCTTCCCGGGTAGGCGTCGAATGTAATATCAGTTTCACTCAGAACAGTGAGCTTCCCGCCCATTTGCTCCTGTTTGTCCTTTTGGCCATCGCGAAGGTCGTCCAGAAAAGACTTCAGTGCTGCGGAATCTGTTGGCGTTGGCGTTTCTGCATAATCAAAGTACATCACGCTGTATTGACCTGAGGAGGCGTAAGCCGTCTGATACAGAGTTGACGGCGGACGAAGCTCCAGCGGGACTGACCACTGGAGAGGAGTGCCCGGAAATTGAATCCGGTATTTCCCTTCATTTGATGAAAAATCTGTCCAGGTTGCAGTAAGGTCAGCCTCTAGAGGTGCAACGACCTCGAATGAATCAAAGAAACTGCGTGCGGAATTATCATAGTTCTTCTGAGCCTCAATATTTTTCGGATCGCCTTTTGGCGTCCCGACGCTAAGCACATATTGGCGGTTTCCGATCAGTACGATTTCATAACGTATTATTGCGTCGCCTTTTAGCTCGACGCGAAGAAACCTCCCAGGATAACCGTGGACCGAGATATCAGCTTCCGTCACGATGCGAGGGTCTTCCTTCGCAACGCGCGCCAGGCTGCCGTCACGTGCTTTGTCGAGGGTTGCTTCGATCACATCGGGTTTATCGAAGCTTATGGGGTAGTCGATGTAGGCCAGCCAATACGTGATGTTGGAGGTATGCATCACCGTGTGCGATACGATCGATCCGGACTTTGTTTCAAACGGTAAATCAAATTCCTTGGGCACATCGGGAAAACGAATCTTGAAACGGTGGTCAGCCGAGATATATTCCTTAGCGAGAATCAGATCTGGAGGTCTAATTCTTTGGTCCTGTGCGATACCAGGAACACCGCTGCCGAGGAAAGCCAGAACGACGAGGATCCATCGATAAGTTTTCATAGTTTTTCTTGAATGTCCGAAATCAGGGTTGACAATCCTCCGGGCCCTGGCGACATCTATGGGTCGCTGAATTCACACGCCTGCTACAGGATATGGAAAAGCGTTAGCGGTGGGCAATGTTCCATCTCCGTGTTTGCGCAGGCGGCGTTGCAAACTGCGTAGCCCAGTTAAAGATTTCTCCTGTAACGTTGCGTCAAGTAGCCTTCAAACGAGTCGCCACGGAGAGCGTGATCGTTTGATCAAAAAGACAGTTCATTGCGTAGGGCAGAACGTATCAGCAATGTTGGTGCGGATGTTCCAGTCAGCGCCACTGCGCAATGATTGTTTGTACGAGTCGAAAACTTGTCGCTTACGGAGACTGCGAACCTGATGACCGCTCCTCGCTCCAGTACGTTCAGTCGTGTCAAGAATGACTCAGTTTTTTACCTACTATCCATGGCCCTGCGTTGTTCAATTGATTAATTGTTTCCTGGATTAGGACCAGCCAGTCATTCTTGACGGTAAGACAGTCCACAATCGTCACCGGTTTATTCCCGGTTTTCCTCACTGTCCAAACCCACTTGTTATCGGATTTTTGTACGTAGCCGCCAGGTATTAGTGAGGCCAGTACCGTCAGATAGGTTTCTCCGATCCCAGGATAGCCAATGCGCTCCGTCAGAGCGGCGATACGACGATTCAGAAAACTGCCGTTCGTTTTGAAGATGCCAAAATTCAGTTCGATACGGTTGTGAGTTTTTATTTTTGTATGAGTGAGTTATCGCCGCGATCAATTGACAATCCACGCGACTTGGCGTCGTCAAGAAAGGCTCGCAACTCATACGCCACGCGCGCGTCTTTGTTCTTAGGGCCACCTGGTTCGGGAAAGAGTCATCTCGCCCAAGCGCTCGGTCAGGCCGGCATTCAACAGGGTTATCGCGTGCTCTATCGTGAGACGCACACTTTGCTGGATGAACTCGCCGAAGCCACCATTGACGGTTCGCGTAAAGAGTTTGTCGAATGGCTGGTGGCCAGGCCCTTTCTGATCCTTGACGATCTCGGCATGCGCAAACTGCCATTGACTGCCGCTGAAGATCTGTTGGAGATCATCATGCGTCGTTACGAGCGCGCCAGCACGCTGGTGACTTCCAATCGCCCGGTGGAAGATTGGGGCAAACTGCTCGGTGATGCAGCGGCTGTGAGCGCCATGCTCGATCGGCTACTGCATCAAGGTCACGTGCTGAAGTTTGGACCACGCAGTTGGCGCACTAAAACTGAGCTCGCGTCGGCGTAGGTTGTGGAAACTGCAGCGCCGTGGAAACCGTGGAAAACGAACCGCGTGTTTTCCACCGTTCCCACCGCGCTTGGAAAACTCGGCAAACCGCGCCGAGTTTGCCACAGTTCCCACAACCTCTGTGGCTGGATATTGTCTTGCGGAAAAAAGAAAAAGAACTGTTGCTACGGAGCTAATAGAAATCGGGTAGACAAGATGCAGGCAAAAGCGTAAAAACCAGTAGTCCCGGCCACTCTCCTATGGCCGGGTTTGAAGTGACCACCTATGGCCGGTTTTCAGGTGACCACCGAGGCCAATGTATCTAACGAGAGTATTCGTTGCGGTAAATACATCGCAGGAAGCTACATCAACCGTATTGAGAACAAACCAAAATTAAGACCGTCGCCTGACCGTCTGGTTGCTCTGGCTGCTGGTCTAGGTGTTCCAGCCGAAGAACTATTTGCGCGAGCAATAGGTGTTGTCCCATCCGGCGACTCTACCAAAGAGCTTGAGTTGCTCGCACGATTCAGGAAATTGTCACCAAAACGAAAGGCTGATGTTTTGAAGATTGTCGATATGTGGTACTCACAATCAAGACTTTCCTCATAGGCAACTAAGACCGGCCTGTGACGCAAACCTTTAAGGAAGGTCTCGGTCGAGAACGTGTTTCGTGGCGTGAAACACCCACGGATCGTTAGACTTCGACAACTCGTTCAATCGTTTCCTGACGCTGTCACGAGCCAGCAACTGCGACACTTTTTCAGCTTCCGGTTTGTCCTCGTCGTAAGGTGCTGCTTGCCCATCCCAATGGGTGCCACCAAGCCACATAAGGGCGGCTGTTACTTGCGCACTGTGGGTGGAATTCAGCGCCGCCTCCCAATCATCCGCCGTTCGCGCAGACAACATCGGTCCAACTGTAAGATTGCGATAGCTGTATCCGTTGCGCTGGAACTTACCACTTTCTTCCAAATACGCAAGCACTATTGAATTGCCGACAAGTATGTAATATTCCGCTGATGGACTCCCACCAAAACAGTAATCACCGTAGACCTCTAACACATCATGGTTCAAATAATCGTACTTTCGAATGGTCATAGCCGTAAGAATGGTGCGCCAGCCGGCAGAAAAGTCTGTGTGCGAAAGCACGTCTCCGACCTGGTCGAAAACGTGAATGCGGAGGCGAGATTCGCCCGGAATCATAATAAGTGGTTGCTCCTCAATGAGAACGTATTTGGTTTCGCCGCTGTCGTTCGACATAGTTCTGAATAGTCGCGGCTTATACGACATCGGCGATTCTGGCGAACCCGTGAGTGTTTTAATGGCATTTTGAACACGCAAAGCTGATTCGGGCCTCAAGTTGCTGAGATCCTGGTTTTCAAACAAAAGCAACGTTTGCCAAGCCGTGGGCTGCTGTTTGTGAAAGTAAGGTCGCAACTTAACGATCGTCACACCGAGCACAAACGTCAAAACCGTGACGGTTGTCATTAAAAGTACTAGTTTGCTTCTTCTCATGGGCCCTCTACTTGGATTTGCTCACAGCTTGCTGAATCCCTTGCGGGAAGACTCACGCTTAGCAGGCATTCCGGAAGACGTCGGGATCGTGAGTGAAACAATGAAACGTTACCTCAATAACCGACTCTTGGAGTCGATGACTTGGCTGGAGGTGACAGTTGGACCAGTTTCTCAGTGACCGACTCAACCTTCTTCCGCGTGTAAAAAACCGGGAAGTATTTTCCGGCGGACCAGTTACGGTTGTGCTTTTTTTGGCGCATTGTCTGCAGGTATCAGGTATTTATCTCGCTCCGCAGTCGTTAATGAACGCCCAGCCACCTTAAGCGCGAGTTGTTTTAAGTCCGGTAGGTTCATGAACCAGACTGCATCTTTATTATCCCAAAAGTATTTGTCATTGACCGCAACGATTTCCGAAGACAGCAAAAACGAGTGCGACACTGACGCTTTTACTTGCAGATTCCAGACACGCTGAAGTTCTGTTTGTTTGTCCAGATTGAAGAGCCAGGGGCTGTCCGCGCTAAACCGGAAGTTGGATCGAAAGTCGGTAAGCAGCGACGGCTTTGTCATGCCGGTGTCTAAGTCACCCGTCAGGTCTCGTAGAAGTGCGGTAGTACCGGATTGTTCCAGCAGCCAATGACTATCGGGGCTGAAGTGCCTGACTGATTTTTCCGGCCTGGGAAGCTCGTGATATTTGAACACACCGCCTTTCACTTCGAAAAGCGCACTGTAAGTTAATAGAAATCCGCTGTTGGGGCTGAACGTGAAGCCGCCCAGTTTCAACCATGTATTGTCCCGCCCAAATAGTTTCTGCTTGCGACCCGAATTTTCAAGGTCCAAAACATACGCACCGTTTTGTCCACTAGCTGAAACGGCCACCCAGCGGCCGTTCGGACTCATCTCGGCATTTGAGTTTTCAGATGTTGCACCATTTAAATCTTGTGGCGAGCTGGCCGTGACGCGCGATCTCAAATCCCAAAGTCGTGGTTGCGAACCATCTTGGGTCAAGAGCCACAGGTCATTGGGGCTGAAATGAGCAGTCACTCCAAATACAGCATCAGCGTGTTTAGTGATATCTTTGCAGGCTACCTTTAACGGGGCCTCTGCATCGGCTGCTAACTCCCACAAGGTAATTAGACGCGTGTTATAGCTCTTCGTTACAACCCACTGACCGTTATCACTGGAAGCGACAAACCAATTATCCAAAAGCTGATTAGGCTTGGCTTTCTCCTTCAGATTAAGGTTCCATAAATGGCTGGAACCAACGAACAGCCAGCGGGAATCTGCGGTGAAGGTCAACGTGGGACCGTACTGTTCAGGGAGATCGAAATAAGTGGGCGACGTTGCCTTCACCGACAAATCCCAAACCCGAATCGTACCGTCCCGATTTGGTGTGATTAACCGCCGAGCACCGGGACTGAACGTAGCGTAGCCGCAGAAACCCGGCAAGTCGATCGATTTCGGTTTCGGAATGTTCGTTAAGTTCCAAAGCATCCCGTGGCCGTCTTTATCTACGGTAAAGAGCCAACGACTGTCATCACTAAATACCATTGGTGAATGGATCGTAGAGTTCGTCTCGATGAGCGGAGCATCGTCAAGCTTCTGTGTCTGAACGTTCCACAATGCGCAGGGCGTCTGAGGACCACAACTTGCGAACCAACGTCCATCAGGACTGAACTGGTTCTGGGCACCGCTTTGCGCGCCGATAGAAGTTGGCTGTACGGCGGCGAATTTCCTGGTGAGATCCCAGAGCCGTGGATGGTTGTCTTCACCGATGGATACTAACCAACGTCCGTCTGAGCTAAAGACGCACCTGTTAACCGTCCCTTCATGGCCTCGCAGGATTAAGGCGCCCCTGTATGAGGCGCGATCATACGACCAACCCTTTGACAGGTCGTCGATATTGATGATCACTATAGTGTTCTTTTCAGTGAAAACGATTCGAGTGTTGTCGGGTGAAAAGTTTGCATAGCCTATTCCTTGCGGCACCACAAACTTGATGTCCTTTGAGGAGTCTGGTGCGGATATGTCTCGCAAAATCAATTGTCCGTCATAATTTATAAAGAGCACCCATCGTCCATTGGGACTGAGACTGATATGATCGGCTCCGCCAGCATTTCTATCGATTGTTGTCTCGTCGTCTTCCTTACTTGGCAACCGCAAATCCGCCATCCACCCCGACTTGCCAATCAGCCACCGTCCATCCATGCTGAAGAAGCCAGTTTCGTCTACCTCATTACGGACCTCGCCCATCCCAATAACATTCGATTTCGGGGTTTTTGGGTCATCCAGGTTCCAAAGTATTTCGTCATCACCAGTTCGTTCAAGCAGTCTTGACCCATCGTGGCTAATTGCTATCCTGGTCCTGGTCCGATTGTCTTTTAGATAATTCCAGTTAGTAAGGTGATTACTACTATCATGATCGTGCAAGGCGACAGTAATTGCCGGCGCCGATAGTTGCGTCAGATTTCGAATTTGCGCTTTGCCGGCGAGTGTTTTGGTGACCAACCAGCGACTATCACCGCTGAACGTTATGAAGGCCGATTCAGGTAACCTAAGAATCGCGCTCGGAGGCCGCGAACTCTGCAAATCATAAATCCAGGTCGTGCTTTGCTCGTCGGAATAAACTAACCAGCGCCTGTCTATGCTGAACAACGCATTTGGCCAATAATCCGAGGCAAGCTTGAAGGGTGATGCGTCTTCAGCTTTTATTGTCATCGCTGAAGCAGTTTCACCCGCAGTGAATCGCTGCGTACTCAAGTCATAAAACAAGGGAGCTCCCGGAATGTCGCCGAGGACCAAATACCTGTTGTCTTGGGTGAAGGCTGCTTCGTCGGGGAGGGAAGGGATTCTGGTCGAGGTCGTGGGAATGGTGATCGATTTTGCTGCCGGCGCACTCTGCCTGAGATCCCACAGGAGGATGATCTGTTCGTCGATTGCCATCAGCCAATTGCCATCCGAACTAAGATCGATTGACGCAGTGTCGCTCTTGAGCCTGGAAGCAACCGCGGGCATTTTCTCCGGAAACTTCTGGGTCAGGTCCCACAACTGTAATTCTTTATTATTGAATGACAGAAACCAGTGGTTGTCGCGGCTGAACCGTGCAATCTTTTTGGGTTGCCTGATTATGGCTTCCCCTTCGTATTCGGAGACGTCTCCGACGAACCATGGCTCCTCGTCATCAGGATCGCGGGGGGGCGGATGATTTTTATAGCGGTCCGAAATGTTGTCGTCCGAAACTGTTTCGACCGCCTGCGTGTCAACCGCCGGCGCGTCAGCGGGCATAGGACCTAACGGCAGACCGCCCAGGAGCGATAACTGTCTGCGCAGTACGGCTTCGGCCGCGAAGACACGCGGCTCGTCCACTTTTTCAGTTGCATTTAAGGCTTCGACGGCTAAAAGCAGGCTGAGCTGCGGGCTTTCAACGGCATTCCTATCTGCCTCAGAAGCTAACCGCTCAGCGATCGAGTTCTGCGTCTGTTTTTCCGACTTAACACGCCGATCTTCAGCATCGCCGGCTTTTGCCTCGGCGTCAGCGCGGCTATGATTTGCTTCTTCAGCACTGAGCTTCGAGTTGATCGCTTCATCATTTGCGGTTTTCGCAGACGCTATCGCCACTTTCTCATTAGCCTGAGCCTTCGCGTTGTCAGCATCGGCGCGCTCCTTTGCCGCTTGTGCCTTGGTGATTTCGGATTTCGCAACTTCAGCCTGTTGCTGTGCCAGCGCCGCGTCAGCCCGCGCATTGGTCATAATTCTCACGCTCCACAACGCGCCTGCAATTGATACAACAAGTAGTAGCGTGGCTGTTCCTGAGCCTAGCCGCAACCGATTCTCCTGGCGAAACATTTTGCGCGTGTTGCGTAACCGCTCGAGAACTTTAACGGAAGGACGAGCAATCTGAATGGCTTCCTTGGTTTCGGCTACCTGAACCGCGCCAACGAGGCGCAGCCGCAAGCGCGATTTTGTGAGCGCACCGTCAACATTAACGGGAAGGATCGGACGCTTTATTTTGGTGTATTCTTCTACTTCTCGCAAAACGTGATCCGACATTGCCGCGCCCGGAGTGATGATGACTACCAACAAGGATGCCCTATTTAGCGCCCGCCTTAATTTCTTAGGCAGCGTACTATCAGGAGTCGTTTCGTACATGTCCAGGTATCGCGACACGTGCATGTCTGCAATTTGCGAGGCAAGGTTTTCGGCGTAATCCAAACCATCAAAGCGCGAATACGAAATAAAAACATCGCGCCCAAAAATCCAGCGTAGTGGAGTATCAAGAACAAACCAGAAATAGCTGGCAAACACTGACCATCGACTTCGAGGAACAATGCTTTCTTCCTTTGGAGACGATGCGGTGGTAACAAAGGACTCTTCGTTTTCCCTCAATTTTCCTACCTTTATTTAAGAAAGATCATTTGACTTCGAATCTCACTGTGTAGAAGAAAGCGTGATTGGTTTCGGCATAAAAACTTAGCAGGTATGTTCCAGGCGTAAACCCTCTCGTGCCTAAATTCAAAATGTATCCGCCACCGATTCCCAAACCAGGGTCATACCGGAAATTGTTATCTGGATTTGCATTGCCGGAGTCGATAACGGGTGCCGACGTGGTGCCGCCTACTCGTTTCAGGTCACGAGCAGTCAGAACCGTGCCAGAGGACGACACGTTTGCGTTGGAGGAATTAAAGAGCCCGATCTTTATCGGTACCGTGCTGCCAATCCTGTGTGCCTTTGTTTGGTCAAAGAGCGGAACTGCGTGCGGGTCTCTTCGCACCAGATAAAATGGACTCAGAGATGTAGTAGCAGCATAGATAGTGAGAGTTGAGTAGCTGCGCGCAGGTGAAGTCGCTGTCACATTCACCAGTGTTCCGCCTTCGTTATGAAGGATCGCAAGCGCGTTAAAATCGGCTTCGGACATAGGACCAGGCACGGCAAACCCAATAGTGATGGCTCCCGAGAAGCGCGCCGTAGAAGTTATCTGATAAGCAATGAGTTCACTGACGCCTAAACCACCCGGAATCTCTCCGATCGTTGAAGGGTCGATCGACGTGACGGTGGTTTGCCCGGCGGAAGTCACATCAGCAAACACCAGGATCGTCGTACCGGACTCGACAACCACATCGGTTCCAGACGGCGTATTAGGACCGCACGTGTTGAGCAAGGCCGAAATTCCGGCGTAGTTGCTGATGACGAGGTCAGACTTGCCGTCGGAGTTCAGATCTGTAACTCCAATGGCCCGTGGTCCGCCAACTGGGAAAGACGCTGAAGGTCCAAAGCTCCCACTGCCATCTCCGAAGAACACGATTATAGAGCGCAGAGAAGTACTAGCGATCAGGTCTAACTTGTTATCGCCGTCGAGATCGGCAGTGGCAACTGAAATTACGCCGTTCGCAGCAAGAGATGTTGAGGCGACGAGTCCAGACGGAGTGCCCCGAAAGAGCGCTACGGAACTGTTAACCGCGACGGCCAAATCGCAGTATGAATCGCGATCGAGGTCCGCCGCGATTACTCCGGTTGGCTGAGGCCCAACGGAAAAGCTAGTTGGCGCAGAGAAGCCGCCCTGGCCATCATTCATCAGAATACTGATGTCCGCCGAAAATTCATTTGAGGTTGTAATGTCCCGATAGCCGTCACCATTAAAATCACCAGTGGCAATTGAGCGAGGCTCGGAGCCGACTGCATAAGACGTCGGCGGGCTGAAAGTCCCTGGTCCCGTATTTAAAATGACTACGACAGTGTTGCTAACATTGTCCGGCACAGCGATATCTGGATGGCCATCGTTGTTGAGATCATTAGCCGCGACTGACCAGGCGCTTGATACCTGTGCGATGATATTCGGAATACTCAAATGACCTAAGCCGTCGCCATAAAGCACAAACACATTATTCGTTGAGCTATTTGAATCGGTGGTCGTAACTACCAAATCGGTTTTGCCGTCGCTATTGAAGTCGGCGGCGGCCACGCCGAATGGATTCCCACCTACTGGGAAGTCGTTCGCGGGTTCGAATCCGCCAAGACCATCGGCCAGAAATATGCTCACACTATTTCCAAGGGTGTTAGTTACTGCCGAATCCGATCTACCATCGGAATTGAAATCGGCTACGACAAGGCCCCGCGTCCCGATTTTATTGCTGGAATAGGCCCGCGGTGCGCCGAACACTCCGTTTCCATTTCCAAAAAGAATAGCGATGGCATCTGGTTCTCGCTTGGTTATCGCTAAATCAACCTTACCATCACCATTGAAGTCATTTGAGGCGATGGCATTGGGACTCTCACCCACAACAAAAAGCGATTGAGGCGCAAAACCGCCCGAACCATCGCCTAGCAGGACACTGATGGTGTCTGCACCGAGATTTCCGACCGCTAGATCAAGGTTCCCATCGCTGTTGAAGTCATCGACCACCAAGGCGTTAGGACCATCGACTATTCCAAACGTCACGGGTACGCCGAACGCTCCGGTGCCGTCCCCAAGTAGGATATAGATGTCACCCTGCAAACCGTAGCCTGCCGCTGGCCCGCGGTGCTTACCGACAGCCAAATCAGGGTTTCCGTCGTTGTTAAAGTCTGCTGCGGTTACGGAAGAAATACCGACGTCCGAGACTCCGATAGGAAGATCTACTTCGGACCCGAGTCCACCTATTCCATCGCCAAGAGTCACGGCAAGATGGTCGCCGACCGCGCTTATTACATCTGATCTTCCATCGCTATTGAAATCGGCGACGGTCAGAGACGATGGTCCACCGGTGCCGAAACATGTCGGCGACCCAAGCCCGCCGGCTCCATCCCCCAGCAGTACGCAAACGCCAGCACTCGCGACAACCAGATCCACATTGCCGTCAGTATTGAAGTCGCCTTGGGCCATGAATGTTGGTGAGGAGGGCATTGAATAACTATGCGCAAGGCTAAAGCCTCCTGATCCGTCTCCCAGGAGAACATCTATAGAAGCAGGTTCCGTGTTGCCGACGATCAAATCCGGATTAGCATCTTCGTTCAGATTAGCCGTGATCAAGAACTGCGGCCGACCGGTAACGGCGAAGTTCACTGCGGGCAGGAAGCGGCCAGCCTGCTTCCCCAGGAAGATAGAGACATTCTGACCCAGGTGGTTAGCAACCGCCAGATCCTGAGTGCCATCGCGATCAAGATCTGCATTTATGATGGAGCGAGGTAAGCCCGGTTCTGATAAATAGAGTGGCGCCTCAAATTGCACCACGCCGCAGGTACTACATTCCGAAGTTGGCGTGAAGATGTTAAGCAGGATTAGGACAGCAGAGATACAGAATATCAACTGTAGAAATTGGAAATGTCGGTGCATCTGAGCTCCTCGTCTATCAGCATCGCCAACGAGCAAGTGCACATCGCCAAGGACAGGCGCTATTGAAATTTCGTTAGCTAATGTTTGGTAAGGACTGGATGCACGATGAGCGAGGATGCAGAGGCTCCGGCACATCCAGCCATTATCGAAAGCGGTGCGCAGCTTATTTCTAATACGAGATAAATGTCAATGCAATTGCGGGGGATTATGCCTTTGACACACGAGTCACCGGCAAAGACTTAGATTCCCCGTGTCAACGGTGACTGATGAAAGTCTGAGGTGGATTCGCATCAACTGTCAGTCGAAGACCTTGAAGCGGCAATCAGTATGCGAAAGTCGGAGCGCCGGAATCTTACAGGGAATTGATTAGGGCAGTCAGTCTTGATCCGGTGGTTTCTTTGCGCTTGGTTGGGATTGTTGGTACTTCTCGGCAGCCGCTCTCAAAAGGCTTGCTAACGACTCTGCAAGCTCTCGTTCGTCAATGGGAGGCTCAATCAACAGCGCATAATCATCCTCATTAGTAATTGCTTGAGCGAAAGCGAGTGTGCACATTATTTGGTCCAATGCCGAGCTTAGCTGCGCACATACTTACCCACGGCGCGCCAGCGATTACGATCACAACGATCGTCAACGCCAGCAGCAGCAACAGCGCAACATAAGGAATAGCATTTTAGTGATTAATTGGATCGTTTCCGTTTTCGCCTGTTCCGCTGTCATTCCTTTTTAGCTAATTTCTTCTGAATTACACCTGCCAGATCCAGAATGGCTCTGCGACCATCTCCACGAAAAGAAGTACCATGCATCAGCGCGAGAGTTCGCGGCTCGAGATCAGCAAGCCGGCGTAGTGTCGCATCAGTGTAAGGCGTGTAAGGCATGTCGTTAGCGAGCGGACCAGCCATGCCTTCCGTAATCGACGTGCTCGCGCGGCCCACGACGTCAGATTCCGTCAGCGGCTCCGGATCTCCCGGATGAAAGAAGAGGTCAGAGCATAAGAGCGTCTTGTCGCGCTCTTCGAAAAAGAGACCTGCATCCCAACCGTGCGGAAGGTGAGGAGTCGCCAGAAACTTCAGTCGATGACTTCCAATTGCGAAGACTTCGTTATCAGCAAGCGCTCGCGCCGGCCGGTCGGCAAAATCATTGACGGTGACCATCGCGCCCACAAAGCTGCAAACTGCCTGCGCATTCGGCGCGAGATTCAGCCATTCATTCAAGGCGCCACACTCGTCTGACTCGAAATGGCTAAACCCAATCCAGCGCAACTTCGCGGGTTCGATCAAGGAAGCGACCGCCTCACGTGTGACGGCAAACATCTTCTTCATGCCCGTATGCATGATGAATGGCTCGTCGTCTTTTATCAGGAACTGATTAAACTGAATGCCGAAGTCAGGATGAAAAGTCGAAATCCGATAAATGTCCGGCGCAATTTCCATTATGTTACTTTTCATAATGCCTCCTGCTGATGGTTAATTCTTCTACTGAGTTTAGGGGAGAAACTAGTTTCGCGCTTCCTTCAGAACGACGCAACAGTTCTCAGGATTCAGTGGTGGTTGCATCAAGGACAACAAAGTCGTACTGATCGTGTTGCCAGGTTACTGCTGGCGAGAAAAAAAGATGTTTGATGTACGGTACGGTCGAGTCAATCTTGATCTAAGGTTTTCGAGTCTGGCAGTCAGAAAGGGAGAAAACAAAAAATGCGAGTCGCAAGCAGAAAAATCCCCTCGATGAAGAAGTTTCGGGCCACAGGGCAATAATTTCAGCGCCAGTTGATTCGCCAGCGCCTGTTCGAGTTCCTGCTCGACCGCATGCAGAAGCGAGGCAGTACTACAGCCCTCCACGCAACACCACCTCTTTCGGTGGTTTACCTGATTTCTTGGAGTGATAAGAGAAACGCTCCGACTCGCTGCTGCGGGTATAAAAGGCCCATGGATGCTCAGGTGTAAGACTTGCGATGTCTATCGTGCAGTTGACTAAGATAATTTCATCTTCTTCTGGTGTGGGAACATCTGCCAGATTGGTATACACACTAACTGCTAATTCAGTCGGGTCAGGAAACCGTTTAGATAATAGGCTAAACAACTGCTTCAGATTCTCTTCAGTGAAGGATTTCCCATCTAGCAGCACACTGAGTCCACGAGCTTTCACGTTTGGACCATCTTGATAATACCGGTATTCGTGTACGCGATTCCAAGTGATTACATATCGAAACGGTGATCGAGGTGAGTCAGGACACGGTTTGATTTGAGTTTTATCGGCTGGAGACTGCGCTTCGATTGGTCGATTTTGAAGCATGAATAATACCGTCACCACGCTTATTAGAATCGTTCTTATCCACATGTTATTTGCCTCGGCAACAAGAAGACGTCCAACTATGTGTATCTCGAGCTGAATAGAATCGCGAAGCGATTTAGCGGTTCGTTTCGTTCCGCATTAAAGAAGCGGCTCCATTCCGCCCAATCTGTCTATGCATGGCATTTTGGCGTCTTGAACCGCCGCCTCGCTACCTTATCGGGCTTCCTATAAACGGCCTTTGCTAAACGCCTAACTGTCTACGCCGCCCCAGGAACGTGAGCGCCAGGTACGGTGTCTCACAAGCAGGTGACGCCCTATATCCGTTCAAAAGCACGAAGGCGGGTCATCAAAGTAACGATTCGCCTTGGACCAGGGAGGACCAAGTTGCTCCCGTACGCCTCATCTTTGAGAGGCCGCAGGCGGGTCCGGATCGAATTCTGAAGAGTACAACTCGAACTCGGCCGGGGGAAAGCTTGTTTACACACCGAAGCAAAAACGCCACTACCTACGGCAGAAGGCAGTGACAATCGATAAATCGGAGCGACTTGATGACCTTCCCGAACAACAGGGCCGAAATAAAATAGAGAAAAAAGGGCAATTATGACAGGATTAGACGTGCCAGTTCGCTGGTCCGCACTGAAACTATGCCGGACCAGGATCGATTTATTAAATTTGCAAAAGAAAGGGATCTAAATGCCGTTCAAACGCCGTGTCTTTTGCAGTCTTCAGAATCCAGACCTCCTGGACGAGCGACGCAGAGAGCTCCAAAACAAGATCGTCGAACAGGTTGTCGCACTCGGGCTGCAACCGGAGATTTTTCTTTTCTCAGGGAAAGCAGCAGGCTTGGCTTGGTCGTTTCGGAACGTGATTGACGTTATGCGCCAATGCATTGCAGCTGTTGTTGTTGCTTTTCCACGCTGGACCGTGGTCGATAACGATACGACGTTTCATCTCCCCACTGAGTTCGCTCACATCGAGGGTGGCATCGCGTGTACCCTCGGACTGCCGCTACTCGTGATCTCAGAACAAGGTCTGATAGACCGCGGTGTGATTTGGACTGGTGCTGGCCATCCCATTTTGTTCATGCCTGCTGACGCGCAAACGTCGTGGCTCAGCAGTGATGCCTTTTTGCATCGATTTCGACTATGGTCAGATCAGATCGCCGAGCGCTCAGACGTCTTCTTAGGATATAGCAGTAAAGCCAAAAGCCTCGCACAGGCTGTACATCTTTTCCTGACGGAGCGATTAAGCTTACGAGTACGCAACTGGGAGATTGATTTTGTTGGGGCCGGAATTATCCTGGACGAGATCGAAACTGCGTCACGCCTCTGTTCTGGTGGTGTGTTCTTATTCACTAGGGATGATGTGCTTGAGGGCTCGGAAAGTCGTGCGGCTCCTCGCGACAACGTTGTCTTTGAGGCCGGTTATTTCGCCGCCGCAAAGGGTCGGGATCGTGTGCTAATAATTCGGGAGGAAGGTGCAAAGATGCCAGCCGATCTCGGCGGCAACATTTACCTATCGCTCACCGATACGAATGATATTCGGCCAATAGAATCTGCTATTCGCGATTTTGTAGACCGACGATTGTGAGAGGTAGGGATAGTCAGTCGCACGAATGACGGCCTTTGATGGTTTGAGGTCATTTTGCAAATGTAAGTAAGCAGGAAGCGTTAAAACTCTTCGACTCAAAAGAATTGTCCACAGTGGAGCAATGAAAAGGGCCGTTAATACAAATGGGCCCTCAGTACTTGAAATAATATGAGTTGCTGGTGGAGGATTCTAACCTCCGACCTCACAATCCCGAAAAGTGTAGCCGCACAGTTAATGCTTATCCTCAAATACTACACAATGATTTTCCGGCATTTTTGCTAGCCTTTTCCGTGGTCAAAGTCTGATTTTCCCGATTGATTTGGCCGTGATAACATCGGGCGAAATACCAGCTCTGACCATTTCGAGAATTTCAGCGTTGGTAAGTCTAGGCAACGGAGTCGACTCAGGTTGTGCCTAGGTGCTCGGCGTTATCAGAACCGTGCAAGCGACAAGCAATATAAAACTTCATAAAGTCTGATTTTCCCGTCGGTCGAAGACTGATGTTAAGGCAGAGGTGCCCTTGTAATGGAAGACAAGGAATGTGCCATACATCCACGAGTCAAAACACTCGTAGATTCCACTAACGGTATACAGGGCATCTGCGCGCTGGAGAGCACTTGCGCAATTCGGTGCAGGCTTAGTTGCGTCTCAGTTCGCCAATGATTGCCTCGTCGAGTCTTGATTAGTCTCATGACAATGCCAAATGAACCAGTTTTACCGGCCGACCGATAAATCTTTCACAAGCTTTTGAAATGCGTTCTCGAACGAGTCGTGATCTTTCCAACTTGAGAAGTCAGGAATGTAATATTCCCGAACTTCTTTTGCCATATCTTTTCCAGTGTCGCTATCAAAACATTCCCAGCTTCTAATTGAATCAAAATCTACAAGGCGAATTGGAAAAAGTTTTCTTCGTTTGCTCGCAATTTCCTCCTGTAGTGCTTTTCGAACTTCGGTTATCACCCATTCGCTCCGCAGGCTATTCTCGGAGAGCACGATCAGAATTTTATCGTGGTAGAGAATCGCGTGGTCGATTTGAGGGCGAAGCTTTTCGCCTCCCTTTATGTCTTCAGGTGCAAACCAAACTCTAATATTCGCATCCCGCATGCGGGAATATAGTCTCTTTGCGAAGTCTTCGTCTTGATGGCTATAGCTTATAAAGCACGAATAGAATTGGAGTGCTTGTTCAGCTCCCACATGGGAACGGACAAACGCCAGGAATGTATCGGGTAATCCAGTCCCCACCAGAAAACTGTCTGGAACGTTTCCGCCGGACAGGAACAGCGTATCAATGCCTATTGTGGACGGACCAACATGGCGAACGGTTTCAAGTCCTTTTACTCGACTGAGGTTAACATTGCTAAATGAGGTCCAGCCAATCGCACACTCCCGCAAATCTGCATCAGTAAGATCAGCACTATTGAAGGTTATTCCTTTCAAACTGGCTCTCTTCAGGTAGGCAGTCGCTAGGATAGCATCCCTGAAATTAGCACCCCGCAACTCTGCGGATAAGAAACAAGCCCCACGTAAATTTGTTTCATTGAACATGGCGTTCGTTAGATCTGCCTCAATAAAGGTAGCCTTTTTCGCCGAGGCTTTAGCAAAACTCGCTTCCATAAGTGCCGCACCACGCAGCTTCGCCTCGTTCAGATTTGCCCATCTAAAATATGCGCCAATAAGATTTGCTTGATTTAGATTTGCGTTATTTAGGTTTGCTCGGTAAAAGTTCGCTATACGGAGATCGGCTCTGCTTAAATTTGCTCCCGTTAGATCAACTCCACTTAAATCAGCCCCCATCAGATCTGCGCGGTCGATCCGGGCGTGACTGAGATCGATCCTGATACCATCATTCTTCTTTTTCCAATCATTCCAGGCAAAGGTGCCGCTTTTAATTAGATCCAAATGTTCAGGATTTGGCATTTGTTACCTCAAGTGGTATATGAGTTCCTCCCAATTTCATTGCCGCTGGCCGGCGATGGCCCAACAAGAAACATTCAGCCTTGATAAGAAGTCAGCTAATACAGGCGTCATAAAACTGTTGCCCTAGTTGGGTTAGAGAAAGTTTCTCTCCTTCAACGTCAAAACCCGTTAGCTGGAGATTATCCCGACTTGACCAGGACTGGTAACGCCCATACAGATACTTCACCTTATCATCTTGAAGAATCAACTCACACGTCTTCGATGCATTCATGCCGGAATAGTACTCGGAGGAACTTGGTTGCTCGAGTACCTCATGCCCGTCGGATGCTCGCAGTACGACTCTAATCGTTTCCGGCTTCTTCTCGGAGATTATTACTAAGCCTAACCGCTGTAGATTATTTAGATAACTCGGAATTAATTTGGTATGCAAACAATTCGCTTCATGAGCTAAAAAGTCATGGCGTGTTTGAACAACCGTCGTATTACCGTTTGCTCGAACAGCTCTAATCTCAAATAAAGGGAACAAAAATTTGGAGCTCAAGACGCGGAGCACACGACCCTCATCAGCCGTCATTTGCCGAATGAAGTCTACGAAGGCGGGATGAGCATTGCGTGCACACTCCGAATCCATTGCAGTGGCGAGCAGGTTTGTGTACATGTCCCTGAGCGAGGAATTGTGAGCCGCGAATCGCATGGCTTCTACTGCGGGGCCGGCAACATTTAGGTCTGGAGAAATGATACGTTGCGGCGGAAATTCTTTGAATTTTGCTGTTAACGCCGCATCTAAGTATTGCTTGATCTGATCGTATCCCCAGACCAACGCGGAGACAGGGGCAAGTGCTAAATGGATTGTTTTAGCGACTGTTTGGAGAGCGCCACCAACCTCTTTTGCTGCCGGTTGGATGAGGTCTTGATAAACGGGCACCGCTTCAACAATCCCTTTCACCACTTCGGCCGTGTCTCGGATTTTACTTTCCTCGCTCATAACTGGCTCCTCCCCGTTTTAAATTGTCACAACCTCAAGAGTTGGCGCTTGCGAAACAGAGATTGGCGATGGTTGACCGAATGGCAAAGCTTCGGAGCCATCAATCTTTTCCGCTGCATGAATCTTGTCGCTGCGGTTTGCTAAAGTTAGATCGCTTCGACAGATGAAACGTACTGTAGCTGGTCCATGCGACAATCGACACGCTACCTCGCTCTGGGCGTGATGGTTATAGAAGTGACGGGGTGAATTTCATTCCACCCGTGTTCCATATCACGAACGAATGCTCCGGTCACTTCAACGTGAGTAGCTCGAGGCCTCTTCTGTCCTAAGTTAAGTCGGACTTGCTCCAGAGCGATAAACTTTTGGCGGAAGGGAGTGCATGCGCGTTGTTTAAGTGCGCTTCCCTCAGTCGGGGCTCTCATGCAAATCGGCTCGACAACAAGACTGCCTCTTTGACCACTCCAGTTCTTGGCGGTCAAAGGCACCGCTTGTCCTGGGTCGAGGCTCAATAGAATATGAAGGTCGCCATCGGATTCCGGCCTCATGGCTACAATGTATCCGGTTACAGTTTTACATCGCTCAATAATCTGTAATCTTTCCTGAGGTTTCTTAAATTGGCGTGGGTCTCCGGTAAACACTTCCTTCCACAAAGACTCATCACAACGTGGGGCCGGCGGATGCGCTTTCTGTTGAGTATAAGCAACACTTGAACATAGCAAGAAGGTGAGAACAAGAACGAGTTTCACAGGCGAAGGGCTCCTTTATTGGTGTGGTGAAGAGCGACGGATATTAACACTCACGAACAGGGTATTCTCAATTTCTTGTCAATGACGCTGAACACCCCCAATCGAACCAAGATTATCGACTGCTACTGGACCGGTCATCGGCTGCGGGTTTTCCTTATTTGAAGCAGCTGATTTTCTAATCCTGGTGCCATGCGTAGGCTAACCCAATAAGCCCAGCGTTATGGTAACGAGACTGGTGCAGACGCCTGCTTGCCGGCAACGTCAGGATATCCAGCCAACCAGTTCATGGCG
>Ga0134124_10000420_pt1 | contig 35853 bp, 36 predicted proteins | sample KB304_FD_96880 | JGI IMG/M metagenome (GOLD analysis project Ga0134124, IMG submission 96880) | Terrestrial soil microbial communities without Nitrogen fertilizer from Kellogg Biological Station, Michigan, USA - KB3-0-4 | ecosystem: Environmental > Terrestrial > Soil > Unclassified ... | reverse complement strand
CATCAATCATCCTGAATCCGAACCGATGATCATCGGCCGGAACTTTCTGGTGAAGATCAACGCCAACATCGGCAATTCCGCGGTCGCTTCTTCCATAGAGGAAGAAGTAGAAAAGATGCGCTGGTCGATCAAGTGGGGTTCGGACACGGTGATGGATCTCTCGACCGGGCGCAACATCCACACGACGCGCGAATGGATCATTCGCAACTCGCCGGTGCCGATCGGGACCGTCCCGATTTATCAAGCGCTCGAAAAGGTCAACGGCAAAGCTGAAGATTTGACGTGGGAGATTTATCGCGACACGTTGATCGAACAAGCCGAGCAAGGCGTCGACTACTTCACGATCCACGCCGGCGTGCTGTTGCGCTACATTCCGATGACCGCGAAACGAACGACCGGAATAGTCTCGCGAGGCGGGTCGATCATGGCTAAGTGGTGTCTCGCGCATCACGAAGAGAGTTTCCTTTACACCCGCTTTCGGGACATCTGCGAAATCATGCGCGCCTACGATGTTTCGTTCAGCCTCGGCGACGGCTTGCGTCCCGGCTCGATCGCGGACGCCAACGATGAAGCTCAATTTGCCGAACTCGACACGCTGGGAGAACTGACGAAGATCGCATGGGACATGGACTGCCAGACGATGATCGAAGGCCCCGGCCACGTGCCGATTCACCTGATCAAAGAGAACGTAGATCGGCAGCTCGAGGTCTGCAGCGAAGCGCCGTTCTACACCCTTGGTCCGCTGGTGACCGATGTCGCGCCGGGCTACGATCACATTACTTCGGCGATTGGAGCGGCGATGATCGGATGGTTCGGGACCGCGATGCTTTGTTACGTCACGCCCAAGGAGCATCTCGGGCTACCCGACCGTCAGGACGTTAAGGACGGTGTGATAGCTTACAAGATAGCGGCTCACGCGGCTGACTTAGCCAAGGGGCATCCGGGCGCTCAGTACTGGGACAATGCGTTGTCAAAAGCACGTTTCGAATTCAGGTGGGAGGACCAGTTCAATCTGGCGCTCGATCCTGAGCTTGCTCAGCAGTATCACGACGAGACGCTGCCGCAAGAGGGGGCAAAGCTCGCGCATTTTTGCTCGATGTGCGGCCCGCACTTCTGCTCGATGAAGATCACGCAAGAGGTGAGGGAGTACGCGGCACAGCAGAATTTGAGCGAAGTGGTCGCGCTCGAAAGCGGCTTGAAGGAGAAGGCTGAAGAGTTCAAGCAGGCGGGCGCGGAGATCTATACTAAGGCATAATGTGGTGGGCCGGATTGTTTGTTCGAGCGTCACCCGGAGAGGTATCCTTCGCACATGGCCACAATACTCGAAATAGAGAAACTTGCGCTCAGCCTACCCGAAAAGGAACGAGCGGTTTTGGCGGCGAATCTTCTCGAGTCCCTTCCCGGCGTTTTGTTCGACGAAGATGAAGGCGTTGCCGAAGCGCTACGCCGCGATTCGGAGATTGATGCGAATCCCGATAAGATTATTTCGTTGGCGCAATTGGATGCTCAAATCCAGAGCCGACGTAGCTGATGCGCCTGGAATTCCACAAGCAGGTTGCTTCGGATATCTCACGGATCATGGATTACTACGAGTATGTGGCTGGACCAGAACTGGCGGATGAGTTCTATGCTGAGCTGCAGTTCTTCTTCCGCAAGGCAGCCGACTCCCCCGAATCGTACAGCGTTCGCGAAGGCGATTTGAGGAGGGTGAATCTTGACAGATTTCCTTACCATTTTCTTTTCCGCATAGTCGAGGACCGCGTACGAGTATTAGTCGTTCGTCATCACAAAAAGACGACCGTCACTCGGGATGAAGCGACGTTAGGTCGCTCCAACGCCGGATCGCTGCCATTGAAGAGCGGCTTGGCGAGGTTTATTCTGCTCTTAGCGTGAGCGCGATGATTTCTGCTAAAGAATTAGTTGGGGAGGAATGGGCCGAGTGGTATTCGATGACGCCGATGGAGCGTTGGGAAGAATCGGGGAAGCTTTGGGAGATGTACCTTGCAATGGGAGGCTCGCTTGATCCAGAACCCGACCCACAGAGTCCTTTCTTCGATCCAGACGATCCTCAGTCATTCCCGATTGATGGCGGGCGAGAACTTCGGCTTGTACGACGCAATGGAGTACGCACCTTTGAATTGATATCCGATCCTAAGGGGAAACAAGACGACAACCACTAACCTCCGAATCATTTCACTCATCGCAAGCGCTACCGAAATCGTTTGCGCGCTCGGGTTCGAAGACCAACTCGTAGGGCGCTCCCACGAGTGCGACTATCCGCTTTCAGTCAAGCAGCTTCCTCAACTCACCAGCCCCAAATTCAAAGTCGAAGGCTCCAGCGCCGAGATCGATCAACGAGTGAAGGCGACTCTGCAGGATGCGCTGAGTGTTTATCACGTCGACCCTCGAATGCTCGAGGAACTGAAACCAACTCACATCATCACTCAATCTCAATGCGAAGTCTGCGCGGTGAGCTTGAAGGATGTCCAACGAGCGGTCTGCGAACTGACCAGCTCGAATCCCGTCATTGTCTCGCTCGAACCGAACGCGTTGGATGATGTTTGGGCGGATATTCTTCGCGTCGGCGAGGCGCTGGGTGCACCCGAGCGCGCAGAGACTTTGGTTGATTCATTGCAGAGCCGAATGGATGACATCGTTCAGCGAACCCATTGGATCCCTAACAATCCACCGCTTGCTTACATAGAATGGATCGAGCCGTTGATGGCCGGCGGCAACTGGATGCCCGAGCTTGTAGAGATGGCCGGCGGCGTAAATCTCTTCGGTGAATCGGGCAAGCATTCGCCGTGGATGACGTGGGATGAACTGGTAACAAAAAACCCTGACATCATCTTCGTCTCGCCGTGCGGCTTTGATATCACGCGCACTCTCGAAGAGATGAGCCTGCTCAGCAACAGGGCCGAATGGAAGAAACTGAAAGCTGTGGGTGATGGGCGTGTGTTCGTCGCCGACGGGAATCAATATTTCAATCGCCCAGGCCCAAGGCTCGCCGAGTCATTGGAGATTCTCGCTGAGATCATTCATCCAAACGTGTTTCACTTCGGCCACGAAGGCACGGGCTGGGTGAGGTACGTTTGGACAGTGTAGGGGCGGCCCTCCGTGGCCGCCCCTCGATCGTGAGACGTTATCGTTGCACCAAAGAGGGGCGGCCACGGAGGGCCGCCCCTACATGTGAAATGTGACTTATTGCGTGAAAGGTGACTCATGCAAAGAAAGAACATCGCAAGCGGCACGAAATGGGAGCCGATAGTTGGTTACTCACGGGCGGTTCGCGTCGGCGCTTCGGTTCACGTCTCGGGGACGACCGCAACCGATGAAGCCGGCAACGTTGTCGGCAAGGGCGATGCCTACGCGCAGACGGTTCAGACCTTGAAGAACATCGAAGCCGCGCTTCGGGCTGCCGGAGCCAGTTTCAAGGACGTCGTTCGAACGCGAATCTATGTGACCGACATCGACGAGTGGGAAAAAGTCGGGCGAGCACACGGCGAAGTGTTTCGCGACATTCGTCCGGCGACGAGCATGGTCGAGGTTAGTCGCTTGATCGATCCGGATATGCTTGTGGAGATTGAAGCCGAGGCGGTCATCCTCTAGTCCAGACCTAATCAAGGTCCTTAGGCACAACGACGTGACGCATCAATCGTTCGATCAGGTTTTTTCGACGGTCCACCCGGCGGCGGTGTTTGGCGGGATTGAACGCGCCGTTCGGACTTGGGATGATTGACGACAAAAACGCGGCCTGGTCGGCTCCAAGCGCGGCCGCCGACGTGTTGAAATAGTTATGAGCCGCCGCCTCCGCGCCGTAGATTCCGTCTCCCCATTCAATCACGTTCAAATAGAGTTCCAGTATCCTGCGCTTGCCGAGAATCCACTCCATCTCTTTGGTGATCAATGCTTCGTGCAGCTTGCGAAGCGGATTCTTCGAGGTCGAGAGAAAAAGGTTTTTTGCGAGCTGCTGAGTGATCGTCGAAGCCCCTCGCTTGAACTCACCCCGGTTCCAATCTTCCTCCAGCGCCTTCCTCATCTCCTCCCAATCGAAACCGGAGTGATCGAAAAAGCGCGAGTCTTCTCCCGCCAGCACGGCTCGAGTTAGATTCCGGGAGATCCGATCGTAAGGAACCCACACCTGTATTCTTTTTGGCAGCTCGCCCCGATCTCTTGCTTCAGCGGCGCGCTGCTCCATCATGGCTGTGCTCGAGGGATTCGAGTTCTTGTATCGAAAGACGCTGATGACCACCCAGGCTTGATAAGCAATCGCAACGATGACGAGAGCCAGGACGATCCGCTTGGTCCATTTCCACCACGGAAATGAAACGGATTTTCGGGCGACGGTCCGAGGTCGGGCTCGAGCAGTCTGAACCATGGCAGGCATTATACTACTGGTCTATGTGGTGTTCTAACTTCGTCTGGTGTGAAAAGAGTTCCAGATGAAGTAGGCCGGTATGCCCGCCAGCACGATTGCGAACACCAGCAGCGCTCCGCTGGAGTCATACGGCAATTTACCGCCGGTAAACAGCGCGCGGTAGTAACCGAAGTTGTCGCCCAGGGCGTGCCGGAGATCCTCCAGCAGGGCGTTGCCGACGAGGAGAATCACCGCCAATATGAACAAGACCGGTGTGATCGGATAACCCCAGGTCTTGTAAGTTCGCGGCAGGTCGGGGCGCTTGCGTCGCAATGCGTAGACCGCGGCGGCGCCGCCCGCATAAAAAGGCCAGATCGCCAACACGAAAGCGTCCGTCAATTGCTCGAACGATCTGACCATTACAAACACAACTGCGAGCACCGCTGCCAGGGAAATCGCGACGTGCGGAGTCTTGAAGCGAGGATGAACTGAAGCGATCTTCTTGAAGAACAACCCGTCATCGGCCATTGCGAAAAAGATTCGAGGACCCGTCATCATCGAACCGTTCAACGTGCCAAACGCAGAGATCATCACTGCGATTGAAACAAGCTTGACTCCGGTTTCGCCTACGATTCTGTAAGCCGTGTCCGCCGCAACTAACTTTGAATTAGCAATCTGTGGGATGTCGAGCAGGTGAAGATAGGCGAAATTTGCAAGCAAGTAGATCGCAATCACCGCAAGCGTTCCGCCGATGATCGCAAGCGGCAAATTTCGCTCGGGACGCTTCACTTCCCCGCTCAAGAACGTGACGTCTGCCCACCCATCGTACACCCACAACAGGGATATGAATGCCAGCCCGAACATCACCAGCGTGGTGTGCTCCGGCACTGCGACTGGAGCTTCCGGAAGCGGCGCCGGATTGTTGCCTCCGATAACGAACGCGGCGAGGACAAGTATCACCAAAGCGCCGTACTTCGCTCCGGTCGTCAGGTTCTGAACAAGCGCGCCGAGTTTGACGCCGAGAATGTTGAACACCGCGACGAGCAGGATTGCGGCGGCTGCTACGTAATGAACACCTCTCGGACTGTTGATCCGAAGCAGGCGTAAACAATATTCCGCGAAGACCGTCGCAACTGCCCCGAGCGCCGAAGCTCGGATGATCGTCAGCTCAGACCATCCAAACAGAAACGCGGGCAGCTTGCCCCATCCCTCGCGCAGATAGACGAACACTCCCCCGGTTTGCGGCAGTGCGCCCGCCAGTTCGGCTAACGTCAACGCGCCGCATAAGGAAAAGAAACCGCCGAGCGCCCACAGCAGCAAGTACAAGCCTTCATCGGGGACCTTGAGCGCAATACCCGCGGGCGAACGAAAGACTCCGGTGCCGATAGTCGAGCCGATCAGCACAGCTACCGCGCTGATCAACCCGAGCGTTCGAGGAAGCGAGGTTCGGCGTTCGCCGTTGGCCTCACGCGCGTCATCTTGTTCTGAAGTAGTCGCCACGAGTTCAGGCGAGATTATAGTCCGCTTCGATAATCGTCAAGGCAGGAAGCGCATCGGCGCTTGAAATCGGAATTTGCGCTCAGGATGGAGGCTGAATCTGGTAGCTGTGGGGCGGAGCGAGCAGTAGCACTTCTCGGCGAGGGAAGCTGTAGATGACATCGAAATTGTTGGTCACGTCCCGGCCCAGAATGGAACCGTCGCTGCTGCCAGGATCGGTGAAGACACCAAACAGCCCTTGAACGTTCACTAGTTGCCCGTCGTCTCACACGAAGCCAAGGCGAGTCCGAGCGAAGATGCAGGAAGCCTTCCCGCCCACACCTCCGAGCTCCGGCGCCTCGTCGGTAGGCACGGCCCGCGTGTGAAGCACAGTCAAGAGCCGGGCCTCAAACACCGTCCGATCAGCTCCTGCATCCAGCAGCAACATGGCAGCCTGCCATGTTCCTACAGCCGTCTGTACGAATGAATCAACGACTGGCCTCAGAACGCCATCGTCGAATAGATGCCAGCGACCTTTAACACGCATAGATTCGTTCGTATCTTTCTTGTGGTATGTACTGCACGAACGGCTCGTCGTCGGGATGTTTCTGTTTGGCCAGGCTTTGCGCACCAGCGGCGTCGCTCGAAGCGAAAACCTCTCCTTCTGAAACCGCGATGTATTGACCGCGAAATAGCTCGAAAAACGGTGCTCCGTGCTGAGTCAGCCATTGCCCGTTCCGACGAAACTGTGCCAGCCGCCGATTGAGTTCTGGGTTCTCTGGTTCCTCAGTTATGGTGATCTTGTCGTCCATCGTCACACTCCAACCGGTCATCATTGACACGCATAGATTCGGCTCAGCTTCTTGAGGGGGATGTATCGCACATGCGCAACTTCATCCGGGTACTTTTCGCGCACTATGCGATCGATTTCCTCAGGAGTGTCAGCAACAAACAATTCCCCGCCCGCGGCAGCGACATAACGACCGCGATAGCGTTCATATACTTCTAGCTCCCTGAGGTGTTCGCTGAACCATTGCCGATTCCGTTTGGCCTTCTCAAACGCGATGGCGAGTTCAGGCGGCATTGGCCCTTCTTCGATGATAAGTGGCTCGCTCATGTGACGATCATACTCCACTTGCGGCTGGTCAAGTCAATCAATCTATTGCCCGCGTAATCGAGATGCGCGAGGCGCGTCGCCGAAGAGAAATACGAGTCGGCCGGACGCCCGACGTTTGTGGCAAGCGTAGTCGCGTCTACCGCGAGTGCCACGAGCGAACGGTTAGAAACATCACTACGAGACCTGCTACCATCGCCGTGCCCATCAGCGATACCGAGTACTGATGCAAATTATTGAATTGCATCCTGAGCGGATCCCCGGCAGGAACATCGTCGATGTGTCCGCCCATCGCAGCCCGAAGCGAAACCATTTGAGGCGAAATCCAAAAGCGCGACGACGCAGCAGCCGCGATCATCACGAGAACAAGAATGACTCGCAGGCTTTTGGTTAGTTTGCTCGAATGGGTAGCGCGCCAACTCGCGGCTTGAATGAGAATCAAGAGAGGACCGATCACCAAACCAAGAGTTTCGAGCTTACCAATAGTGCTGGTGACCATCGCTCCCGCAAGCTCACGCGTAGGAAGCACCGCGAACGCGCTGGGCGCTACTGCGAAGCTGAAAAAGATCATCGAACCCAGCCACACCGATAACAGCAGCACTTCGACGAACACCAGGATTCGTAAGCCTAACCTGAAATTGGCTCCTGAAGCCTGTTCCGCGACGAGAGTGGGTTTTTCGGAAACCGGCATGTTTGTCTAAACCGCGACTCCCGCCTGTGCATGTTTCAGGTGAGTGATGTACTTCTCAGCCGCGAGCGCGGCTACGGTTGCATCGCCAACCGCGTTAGTGATCTGTCGCACTAACTGCGATCGCAAGTCTCCGGCTGCAAACAGGCCGGGGATTCCCGTCTCCATTCGATCGTTGGTCAGCAAGTGGCCGCCCACGTCGTGCGCCGGATGATCTTCCAGAAAATAAGTATTGGGCTTGAAGCCAACAAAGATGAACACGCCCTGCGTCGGATGCTCGCGTGTCTCGCCGGTCTTAACGTTCTTAAGCAGGACGCGATCGACTTCCTTCTCGCCGTTGATCGTTTCCACTACGCTGTCCCAGATGACTTCAGCCTTGGGATTTTGGAACAACTGGTCCTGAAGAATCTTCTGCGCGCGAAACTCATTTCTGCGATGAACCACATAAACCCGGCTGCCGAAACGTGTGAGATAATTTGCTTCTTCCACCGCCGCGTCTCCGCCCCCGACCACAGTTATCACCTGGCCGTTGAAGAACGCGCCGTCGCAAACCGCGCAGTAGCTCACTCCACGCCCGGCCAGTTCGTCCTCGCCCGGGACCCCCAGCTTGATAGCGGTACCTCCAGCGGTCGCGATTACGGTTGTGGCGTGATAGGTCCTCACGTCAGTTCTTACTTCGAAGGTCTCGCCAATCTTTTTCACCGACTCGACGCCTTCGAACGTATTGATCTCGACGCCGAACTTGCGAGCATGTTTTTCCATGAGCTGCGCAAGTTCAGGACCGGTGATGTGTTCAAATCCGGTGTAGTCTTCAATCGCTTCGGTATTGAGCAACTGGCCGCCGACCAGTCCCTTCTCAATGATGACCGTCTTCAAGTTTGATCTCGATCCGTACAAGCCGGCGGTGAGCCCAGCCGGGCCCGCGCCGATAATAAGCATGTCATATGTCTCTGACATCGTTCCTCCGTTCGGTTACTGTCTTGCTGACTTGCAATGTCCGGTCAGTCCTTTGCGTGCTTTGCGGTCCTTTGCGACTTTGCGTTGAGTATCGTGTATTGAAAGAGCGAGACGCAATACTCAACGCAAAGACGCAAAGGACCGCAAAGCACGCGGAGGCTATTAAGCAACGCATCATCCCGAGCGCTACCCAGTCCTCGATCATCAATCTTCGATCCTCTATTCCTTATCCTGCGCCTTTGCTCGATTCAAAACAAAGTTCGCCAGTAATCTTACACCAAAGCCAGTCGCGCCTTTTACGAGATACGGTTTTTCGTTTTCTATCCACGCCGTCCCTGCAATATCGAGATGAGCCCACGGCACCGTGCCCGCAAAATGTTTAAGGAAGAATCCCGCGGTTATTGAACCGGCGGTACGATTTCCCACGTTCTTCACGTCGGCGATGTCGCTCTTGATAATGTCGCCGTAGGCGTCGTCAAGCGGAAGCTGCCATAACCGTTCTCCGCACTGCTCGCCCGCGGCTACCAGGTCGTCGATCAATTGCTGGTTGCTTCCCATCACCGCCGCGCGGGTTTCGCCTAACGCAACGACGCAGGCTCCAGTCAGCGTGGCTGCATCGACTACGCAAGTCGCGCCGTTGTTGATCGCGTAAGTAATCGCGTCGGCGAGAATCAAGCGTCCTTCGGCGTCTGTGTTTACAACCTCTATCGTCTTTCCGCTGAAGCTTCGCACGACGTCTCCGGGTTTGACGGCGCGACCCGACGGCAGATTCTCAGACGCCGGCACAACGCCAATCACACGCACGTTCGGCCGCAGCCGCGCAATCACTTGCATCGCTCCAATAACTGCCGCGCCGCCGCACATGTCATACTTCATCTCTTCCATTCTGGCGGCGGGCTTGATCGAGATCCCTCCCGAGTCGAACGTTATGCCTTTTCCAACCAACGCAATTAAGTCGCTCGACGCGCCCGCTTGCTCGCCATCCGGCTCATACTTGAGAACAATCAAGCGCGCAGGCTCGGTACTTCCCCGAGACACTGCGAGCAACGCTCCCATCCCGAGGCGTTTCATCTCGTCTTCGCCGAGCGCCTCAAAGGCAAGGCCCTCGCCGTTAGCCATCTTCTGAGCTCGATCCGCCAGCTCGGTCGGGGTCATCACGTTCGAAGGTTCAAAGCCAAGCCCACGCGCGTAGTTGGTTGCTTCACCCATCGCACTGCCCGCCTTGATTGCGCGGTCGAAGTCTGGCGGCTCCGGTAGCTCACTTATCAGATCAAGAGCCTCGATCTCCGCCGTTGATTCGTCTTTCGCCCGATACAGATCGGAGCTCATCTGACCAACAAGAGCGCCCTCGACGATTGCCTGCGCGAGCGCTTCGCTCTCAAGTTTACGCGTGACCAAAAACGCGGCGGAGCGAATGACGCGGTGCTTGAGTATTGCTCGGATCGCAGCGCCCGAGAGCCGCCTCACGCTCACCGAGTCGATGTCATCGGCTTTGCCGGCGCCGTATAACAGCAATCGTTTGGTTGAAAACGGGCCGACGTTTTGAAGCAGCACCGAGCTATCCAGCTTGCCCGTCATTTCGCCTTCATCAAATAGCGAGGCAATCGCGCCCCGAGTCAGGTGGTCCAACGCCGCGAGGGCGGACGCGTTATCAGAATCGCGCGGGGTCTCACCTTCGAAGACGGGCACTATCAGCACATCTTCGCTGATCTCTCCCAAACTTGTGCGGCTGGCAGTGATCTTCATCTGGTCCTTTGAGTCCGACAAGCTTCAGCTTGTCGGTAAGCGACGCACAATGGCAGTTCGTATTGAACCACTTCGACAAACTGAAGTTTGTCGGACATCCGTTCTAAAGAGAATGAATGATCGCATCGGTGAACTCGAGCGTCGTGGCTTTCCCGCCCAAATCACGCGTCAACACCTTGCCTTCAGCCAGCACCTTCTCGAGCGCCGACTGGATTCGCGCCGCTCGCTCGCGCTCATTCAGATACTTCAGCATCAGGATGCCGCTGAGCAACAAAGCCGTCGGATTAGCAATGCCACGCCCGGCGATCGTGGGAGCCGCTCCGTGTACCGCTTCGAAAACCGCTATGTCTTCGCCAATGTTGGCCCCCGGCGCGACGCCCAGCCCACCGATGAGCCCCGCGCACAGATCCGAGACGATGTCGCCGTAAAGATTTTCGAGCAGCAGGATATCAAACTGGCCCGGGTTAATCACAAGCTGCATGCAGGTGTTGTCAACGATCAGGTCGTCGGCTTTGATCTCCGGATAATCCTCGGCGACTTCGCGGAAGCAGCGGAGAAAAAGTCCGTCCGACAACTTCATAATGTTTGCCTTGTGAACGGCTGTAACTTTTTTGCGCCCTTCAAGCCGGGCATATTCGAAGGCGAACTTTGCTATCCGGCGAGAGGCCTTGTCGGTGATGATCTTCAAGCTCTCGACCACGCCGGGAACTACTTCATGCTCGAGTCCGGAGTAGAGGTCCTCGGTGTTTTCGCGCACGACGATCAAGTCGATTTCCTCGTAGCGGCTCGGCACACCCTCGAGTGATTTGATCGGCCTCAGATTGGCATAGAGATCGAGCGCCTTTCTCAACCGAACGTTAGAGCTTACGAAACCCGTTCCGATCGGAGTCGCAACCGGCCCCTTCAGCGCGATCTTGTTTCGTTTGATCGAGTCGATCAGGTCCTGCGGCAACGGATCGCCAAAGCGCGAAAGAGCCTCGGCGCCGACAACGAACGTCTCCCACTCGGCTTCGAAGCCGGTAGCTCGCAGGACGGAGATTGTAGCGCCGGTTACTTCGGGTCCTATGCCATCGCCCGGGATGAGCGTGATCTTATGTTTCACTATGAGCGCCTCCCCACAGACGAGCCCATCGCGCTCGCCGCAAGCGAACAATGATATACGAGCGGCCAAGCGAGACACAACGCGCATTGGTCATTAGTCATTAGTCATTGGTCATTCGTCATTCGTCATTGAGTGATTCGTCATCCCGACAAGCCCGCGTAGCGGGCGACAGGGAAAAGCCCACGGCGAGTCAGCGAGCTCTGGGAGACCGGGAGTCCCAGCGTCATCACGAAGCACCACTGACAACCCTGCGGTAGCGGTCGACAGCATATTGCTCGCGATCGTTCTGACTCCCGAGAACACTATCGCGAGTCGGACTCTTATTCACACCCGATCTCTGACCACGGACATCCGGGTAATTTGACATAGATGTCCTAAAGTTGTGTTGGTATTCACAGACACAAGACAACGACGTCGGGTCGAGTGACGGCATATTTGGAGTGCGGTGCGGTCTGTGCGTACGCGCCGCTTTGGCTCCTGGTGGCGATTCAAAGCAGTCAAAGCGGCGCCTACGCACAGACCGCGCCGCACTCCAAAAACGCCGCGCCGGTTTCCTCGTCGACCAACACAACTCTAGGAGGCCACCTAATTGACAAAGACGCCTCCCTCTTCTAGCCTTTTAGGCATCAACCTGTTTTACGGGTAGGTGAGGAAACGATGTACGAAGTGATGATCGAAGAAGAATTCTCGGCGGCTCATGCGCTGCGAGGCTACCGCGGCAAGTGCGAGAACATGCACGGCCACAACTGGATAGTCGAAGTATACGTTCGCGGGGAGCAACTCGATAACGTCGGCATGCTTGTCGACTTCAAGGACTTGAAGGCCGCAACCCGCCGCGTAATGAAGTACCTCGATCACCAAAACCTCAACGAGCTAAAGCCGTTCGACACCGAGATGAATCCTTCAAGCGAGCACCTCGCCGGCTTCATTCTGCACAAGGTCTCTGAAGAGATCAGCGACACACGCGTGAAGGTCTACAAGGTCCGAGTATGGGAAACGCCATCGACCTGCGCGACGTATGAAGTTCGTTCTTGAGCGCGCGGTTCTTCTGCATTCGATATCGAGTTACGCATTCGCCCTGCTAACCGGTGCCCCAAAATAGCCGCCAGAAAGAAGGTCCTCCCCGCGAGTACCGCCCGCACAAGACTGATAGTTTTGCCCACGCCTTCTCGCCTTAGTATGTGGGAAGGACTGGAAGGGCTCAACGGCTCGAGCGCGGGTCAAACGGCATTCGGCTCCGTGAAGGCTTGCGAGTCATGTAATGTTTTCTGGACTCCCACCATTACGATATGAAGAGCGCACAAGGCGGGCCGTTGAAACAGTACTCAGACATTGCAGCAGCGTGGAACCTCTGTCGTGTCGACCTTATTGACAAGCGTTTCGACCAAGCATACACTCCCCGCCTCAGTTTGTAGTGGCTCTAACAATCAGGCGTACTGCTGCATCGCATATTCGACCCCAAACCAAGGGTCAGTTCTTGAGAAGGTGAAAGGTGATTCATCTTCGCATACCGGAATGTTGTTGGAGGAGACGTTGTAAAAGCGCGATAAGGAGGAAGAAAAATGCCTGTTCAGCGAACCGTACACGCAGACGCAGACGCTAATGCCGTCCTCTTGGATGTTACCAACGATGAGTTCCTCGTTTACAAAGTCACGGCAAGAGGAGCAATGGCTCAATTCACAATAAAGGACTCAAACACCGGCGCGACCGTAATGTCGCCCCAGAAGTTCGACACCGAGGATCCACCAGGAACCTTCAAAAGAAAATGTCCACAACCAGGTGATCCGATTCAAGACGATACGACTCACACTTTAGGATTGGAATTCACCTTGACGCCCCAGTACTCGTACATAGTAGAGCACCACCGCGTGGATGATTCCGTCGTGGTGCTGAAGAACATTGACTATACCGGGATTCCCGGCGATTCGTTTTTTGAACCACTGGCCATAAGGACCGTGTGAAGGAGGTATGACTTATGAAGACGAAGAGAGTGCTAACAGTTCAGGCAGTGCTGTTTTTCATCTTAACAGTCCCTGTGCTTTCGAAGGCTCAAAACTCGCCAAGTCCGCAACAGGGACAAGACTTTACTCTTTGGCTCAATGAAAAAGTCAAGACGGCCGTAAGCGCCAGAATCAATCAGAAGGGCAACACGAATCAAACCGAGACGCCGACTATGAGCGGGAACACCTCTTCACTGGTGGATCAAAGCTCTGCATCAGATTTAATCGGAGTCGGTTTGAACCTGGCAGGTCTATCAGGCGCAACAAACGACAAAATGGAAGCCAACTCAGTCGCCGTCACAGCGACGGCCTACACTCTTTATTCGGCATTCAAGGGGGCTGATCCTTTGAGGCCGGATTTCTACAATAGCCATGAAAAATGGCGTCGATTATCCTTCACGCTCGGGTACGACAAAGAAAAGGCAACGGATGGCACCGACACAACAAACAGGGCAACACTCGCCGGAGCAAAGATTCTGCTCATAAACAAACGCGATGCAACCAGACATGTAAACGATGACAAAATAAAGACCATTACCGATTTTCTGGGCAAAGCGGCTACCGATTTTGGCCGGATTAGTAAGGACATACAGCACCAGATTTTTGAGGATGCCTCGGTAAGGCAAACGTTCTCCATGGAGAGTGACTTTAGGACATTTCTTGAGACCGAGTATAAGGAATTCATTGATAGGAGAATCATCGGCATCGGAAAGCAAATTCAAAAGCTGGAAGATGAGCGCGCCGCGCTTCAGGGAGCTCCGCAAACCTCAGAGACCGTTGCGAAGTTGGAGGAGACCAATGGACAACTAGTCGTCAAGCGAAGGAACCTGGATGCGGCAAAGACGCTGAAGGATGAGATTCCCGATTTGAAAGGAAAACCGTTCAACCAGTTCTTTGACCCTGAGAAGCGGAAAGATTGGACTGAGGCAGAGAAAGGGTATGAGGTGCATTTTTACAACACCTATCTTGGCGTCACGAATTTTCCAAAGGTGCTTGAGGCTCTCGGCGAGCAGAAGGTTCAAGCGTTCAATCGCCTCATTGAAGAGCAGATTGATTCATTCGTCGGGCTGAACAAAGCATCTCAAGAAGCGATTGAGTTGATCCGAAAAGCTCCGCAGTTTTCTGTGTCGTTCCAGTCCAAGACCAGGAAGATGGGCGTTAACGAGTACATGGGCGAAGCGATTTTTGACTATGGAATCATGAACCGCCTCAACCTGACCTTGAATGGAGCCTTTGAGTACAAGGATAGCCAAATAATCGGCGGTGACACTCGGGGGGCGAGAGTAGCGGGTCAACTGCAATTCCAGATCACGCCGGAGAAGGCCCTTGTGGGGAGGAACCCGATTCTTTTCGACGTGGGAACCGAGGCTAAGTGGATGTCAGGTATGGACGCCACATACAAAGCGCAGGTCAAGATAAAGATTCCGGTAATGGACGGGATTGATTTTCCCATCTCATTCACATTCGCGAACAAGACCGAATTGATCAATGAAATGGATGTAAGAGGGCAGTTCGGCTTCACTTTTGATTTAGCGAGACTCGGGAAGGCACTCGGATTTAAGTAGCTAGCGTACCGGGCCGCAAATCCTGTAACGTGGTTTGAGAGCTCAAGTGCTTAAATCGATGGCATCCGCGCCGACCTCTAAAGTTGCGATCCGCTGGGCGCAGTACACTAGAAGACCAAAAGAACCTGAAGAGAGCGGAGCTCCAAATCACAAGGCTATGCGGCAGTGCCGCCTGACCGCCCGACTTGGATGCTTGGGGCAGTACACCGAGGAGAACGTTGGGACCGCAGTCTTACAGTGTGTCAGGCATTGGCTATCGCAACAGAGCAAGGTTCAACAGCGACCGCGATGATTTGAAGACGCTTGGGGAGTCATGACTGATACTTCGCATACCACGTCGACTCGCTGGCGCGCCAAGCGGACATTGCGCAAATAGTCATCGATCCGAAAGTAAGCGCGCGCCGCGGGCAAAAACAGGAGTGACAAATCATGAGCAATCTACCACCTACGGATGATGTCAGACACGAGGTTCGCTCTGGCGAGACACTGTCCGGTATCGCAGAACGAAATGGGATTACGCTCGATGCGTTGCTCGCTGCGAACCCGGCGATCAAAGATCCCAACCGGATTCAAATTGGCCAGGTGATTATCATTCCAGGGCAATCAGAGGCCACAGGTGATGAGCCCGTCGAGGAAAATGTAGACGGGACGGACCCTTCCACTCCTCAATCGCCCGCGGATGACACGGAAGAGTCTCGATCGATCTTCCTCGGCTTCGACAGACTTGAATATCCCGGCGATGCTTTCATGCGAGTCTTGCGGGCAGAGGCACAAGTTTCCTGGACCGGTTTCTATCTTGCGCCGGCCCCGTCACAAGGCAGCACGACTTGGATGGAGAAGCGCGCCTTCTTGAAGGGACTCGGGTTCGGTTTTGCTCCAATCTATGTCGGTCAGCAGCAGAGGCAAGTGCGCGGATCACACCTTCTCACGGCGGCACAGGGTGGGAGCGATGGCGAGAATGCGGTAGCGCTTGCCAAACGAGCTGGTTTCCCGGAGGCATCTGTTTTGTATCTCGACATAGAGACCGGGCCACCGCCTGAGCCCGCGCTCCTGACGTATTACAAGTCCTGGGTTCAGGGCGTGACGGACAATGGATTCACCCCTGGAGTCTACTGCTCGCATTTGCTGCCGCCTGCACTCCTGCAGCACGCTCAAGCAGTCGTGTGGATTTTCCATTTGAAGTTTGACAATGGAAGTACCTTCTCTCCGCCGCTGCCCTTGATCGATCCATCGCAATCCACGTTCACCGGAGCGCGAATGATGCAGTACGCCCAGCAAGGTAGCCTGACTATCGGCGGCAGGACTTTGAGCCCAATCGATCTTGATAGCAGCCACAAGGCCGATCCATCGGAGGTATGACAAATCATGCAACTACAACTCATTCGAAATGTATTCACTGACAACAGCACGATCGGAAAGCTTTCGGTCAACGACGTCTTTGAGTGCTTTACGCTCGAAGACAAAGTGAGGCCGGTAAAAATAAAGGGCGAGACCGCCATTCCTGCCGGCACTTATGAAGTCGCGGTCACCTTCTCAAACAAGTTTCAGAAGTTCCTGCCCTTGCTCCTTAGCGTGCCCAACTTCGATGGCATACGAATTCACCCGGGCAACTTTCCCAAGGATACGCTCGGCTGCATTCTCGTTGGGCAAGGCAAAGGGGTGGATATGGTTAGTAACAGCCGGCTAGCTTTCGCTCAATTATTCGAGAAGATCCAGGCTGTCGTCAGAACGGAGAAGGTCTTTATCGAAATCACAGAGGAACGCTAGCCAGGCGCTGAAAAACGCGTCTAAAAGGTTCACTTGCGCCCGTCCGAAGTCCGCAACAGTTAGTTTGAAGAAGTGACATTCGGGCCGAGCACGTTCTTATGGTATCCGTATCGACGATTCGCCCAGAGGGTGATGACTGAAAGGAAAACCGTTATGACTCCCGAGCAACCCACCGATCCCAATTCACCAAAGTCGACACCAACTCAAGATCAGCCGACGGCTGCCGGAGCTGGCCCAGGCAAGAGCACTGTCAATGCGGTTGGCATCATTCTGATCTCAGCATATGTGGTCATTGAGGTTTTGTTATCAGGTTATCTACTCATCAAGGTCTGGCCTCACTGTACCGGAGTTCCCATTCCGCCTCTTACTCACACGAATCAGACCGGAAACTCGAATCGGCCTCTTGCTGCAGCGAATCAAAACGGAAATCGACCAAGTGGGCCCGCCCCTGGGGAAAGTGAACAACCACCTCAACCTCAAAGTCCGAACCTGGCTGCCACGAGCGAGCCTCAATGCAAGAACCCGACATGGATAGAGTTCTTTTGGGGTGGTTACTGGATTTGGGAAGAGGTCCGGCTGCTTTTGATCGTTATTATTGCCGGGATACTGGGGGCGCTCCTTCACATTATCCGATCACTCTTCTGGTATGTAGGCAATCGCGACTTCCGATCGAGCTGGGTGCTTATGTACATCCTGTTGCCCTTTGCCGGCGCTTTGCTGGCACTCGCGTTCTATTTCCTGATTCGTGGTGGCTTCTTTCCCCAGGCGAACGCGAATGAGGGCAATCCCATCGGATTCGCGGCGCTCGCTTTTTTGATTGGACTATTCAGCGCTCAAGCCGGGCTAAAGCTAAAACAAGTGTTTGAGACAGTTTTCAGTGCTGCGCCGCCCGGCGCGAACGCCAGGCCGCAGACACCCGTAACACCGGCGCCCGCTACGCCGGGCGCAAGCGCACCAAAGATATCGGGCATTTCTACCGACAAAGGCGCCACAAGCGGGGGCACATCGCTGACGATCAGTGGAGCGAACTTCTCGGAAGGGGTCGCCGTCTTCTTCGGCGCTCTCCCCGCGAAAGCAGTGACGCTGGTGAATGCTACTACAATCACCGCTCTGACACCGCCAGCTTCGTCCGCGGGCAAGGTGGACGTCAAAGTTACGAACAAAGACGGTCAGAGTGCAACGCTGCCTCAAGCTTACACATACGAATGATAGGTGATTTAACTTCCCGTTCGAAAGAAACCGTCGGCGCAATTCTGCGAGTAGACTAGAGCGTTCAGGACTCTCTAGTTTCCCTTGAACTCAGGCTTGCGCTTTTCGATGAAGGCTCGCACACCCTCTTCTTTGTCTTCGCTCGAGAAGCACAATGCGAAGAGATCGACTTCCGAATCCAAACCTTCGCGGAGGTTCATTCGGGCCGCGTTCTTTACCGAAGCCTTCACCATCGCAAGCGCCACTGGACTCATCTCGGCGATTCTTGTCGCCAGCTCCATCGTCTTTGCCTCAAGCTCTTCAGGGGCATAAACGTGATTCACTAAGCCCAACGCGAGAGCCTCGTCCGCCGAGATCATATCGCCGGTGAGCATCAACTCCATCGCCTTCCCTTCTCCGATCAAGCGAGTCATTCGTTGAGTGCCGCCGCCTCCGGGGATGATTCCAAGCTTGATTTCAGGTTGGCCCAGCCTTGCCTTGCTCGATGCGATGCGAATGTCGCACGACATCGCGAGCTCGCATCCGCCGCCAAGCGCGAAACCGTTGATCATCGCTATCACCGGTTTGGGAAAGTCTTCGACTGAATCAAAAGCCCGGCGGCCTTTCATTACGCTGCGTTGCTCGATCGCGGTCTTGCCGGCGAACTCGTTTATGTCGGCGCCCGCGATGAAGGCTTTCTCTCCGGCGCCTGTGATGATCACTACGCGAACTTCGTCTTCTTTCCCGAGTTGCTCGAACGCCTCGAGGATGTCATTGCGAGTCGCGATGTTCAGCGCGTTGAGCTTGTCTGGGCGGTTGATGGTGACGATCGCTATGCGACCGCGCTTTTCTATCAGAACATTTTCAAGGGCCATGTCTTCTTCTCCAATGCAGGGATCAACCACAAAGGCACAAAGTCACAAAGAATAGGCCGAGCGCCTTTGTGTCCTTGTGCCTTTGTGGTTGAGTTTCTCTTATTCACCTTTGAACTCCGGTTTGCGCTTCTCGCGAAACGCGCGAATGCCTTCGCGATGATCCTTGCTTTTTACCAGAACACTCTGCGCCAGGGCTTCGAGCATTCGCCCGGTTTGAAAGTCGCTCGTAACCGAGTGCCATAAGATTCGCTTTGCGAGCCCGAGCGCCTCCGGCGCCCTCGTCAAAAGATGCTCGGCAAGCGCCCGAGTCCGGCTCATCAACTCATCGTGAGGGACTACCCGATTGACCAACCCGATTCGTTCCGCTTCAACGGCCGATATCATCTCTCCGGTGAAGATCAGCTCCTTCGCTTTACCGTAGCCGATCAGCTTGACGAGCCGCGAGCAGCCGCCGGCGCCGGGGATCAACCCGATGTTATTTTCTCGAAAGCCGAATTGAGCCTGGTCCGATGCTACGCGAATGTCGCACGAAAGAGTTATCTGCAAGCCGGCGCCGGTGCACGGACCGTTGATCGCCGCGAGCACCGGCTTTTCGATCAGCTCGAGCTCGTCGAAGAATTGCGTGAGACGATGGTTTTCCGCGCGGAACTCCGTTGTGCTCCACTCGCGCTCGAAGTAACCGATATCACCGCCAGCCGAGAAGGCGCGTCCCTCACCGGTGAAGACAACAACGCCGATTTCTTTGTTGGTCTGAAGCTCGGAAAAGAGTTGCGTGAAATCATCGCGCATTTCTTCGTTGATGGCGTTGAGCCGTTCGGGACGATTGAAGGTGACCGTGGCTATGCGGGAGGTGAGGTCAAAAGTAATTGCTTTGTAGGGCATGATACTTTCGCGCAAAGACGCAAAGAACCGCAAAGACGCTAAGATCGCTTAGTGGCGACGACTACTGATTTGGTTTCCGAGTAATAATCCAGCGCTTCAGTGCCGTGCTCCTTGCCGAGGCCGCTCTGTTTGAGACCGCCGAACGGAAGTTCGTCGTAGATGACCTGCGCGGAGTTGATCCACGTGTAGCCCGCGTCGATGCGTTCCGCCGCGCGCGTTGCTCGATTCAAGTCGTTCGTCCAGATAGACGAGCCTAATCCAAAGATCGAGTTGTTGGCCTTTTCAATCGCTTCATCCAGAGTCCTCACCCGGAAGATTGGGAGAGCCGGACCGAATACCTCCTCGGTTGCTACGCGCGCGTCTTCGGGCACGTCCGCCAGCAGGGTCGGCGCGAAGTAGTACCCGTGATCGTAGTCTCCGCCTCGCAAGCGTTCGCCTCCGGCAAGCAATCGGGCACCTTTATTGATTGCGTCCTGTACCTGGGCTTCGACTTCGTCTCGTTGCGTCGCCGAATGAAGGGGACCGATCATCGTGCCTTCGGCCATGCCGTTACCGACTCGCAGCTTTCTAGCGCGGCCAACGAGCTTCTCGGTGAACTCATCCGCGATTGAATCGAACAGGTACAGCCGCTTGATCGCAAGACACGCCTGGCCGCAGTTGAAGAAGCGCCCGGTTGCCGCGGCCTTAACCGCGTCGTCCAGATCCGCGTCGTCGCAAACGATCATCGGATCCGAGCCGCCAAGCTCAAGAGTCACACGCTTGATCCCCTGTGCCGCCGACGCCATAACGCGCCGGCCCACTTCGGTTGAACCGGTGAACCCGATCTTGCGAACTTTGGGATTGGTGACGATCTCTTCGCCGACCACGGACCCCTGCCCGGTTACAACGTTGAGCGCGCCTTTCGGCAGGCCGGCTTCGTTAAACAGCCCGACGACCTTCAAATCTGTCAGCGGAGTCGTCTCGGCCGGTTTGATCACCATTGTGTTTCCGGCGAGAAGCGCGGGGCCGATCTTGTTGCCCATAAGCGACACCGGAAAGTTCCATGGCACGATCGCTCCGACCACGCCGAGAGGACGTTTGATGATCAAGCCGTACTTGTTCTCATCGATCTGCGGAATGTACCCGCCGCGAATGTTTTTGCCGAGGCCGGCGTAGTACTCGAGGGTATGCGCGTAACGCCGAATCTCGAGCATCGCTTCGCGAAGCGGTTTGCCCTGCTCCTTTGTAAGAAGAGTCGCAAGCTCTTTCTCATGAAGGTGAATCAATCCGACAACGCGACGAAGCACGTCGGCCCGCTTCGCCTGGGTCCATTCGCTCCATTCGGCGAATGCGGCGTAGGCTGCGTCGATTGCTTCGCGAGCATCGTCGGCCGTCGCGCGAGGAGCAGTATCGACCGGCTCACCGGTCGCAGGATTAAGAACTTCGATTGAGTTGCCGCTGCGAGAGCCGACCCACTCGCCGCCGATTAGCATTTGCGCCATCTATAGTCTCCAGTGAAAGGCCGATCATTCCTTACTTGGAATATGCTGAAACAACGCGCCAACGGTGCAGGAAAATCCTGGCAATAACGGTGACTCCAAGGAGTCGCTTTCGAAGAGCGTTGCGACGTAATGCAACTGCGCCTGATCGCGACGATACACGTCAATAGAGCGAAGCCGCCAGTCTACGATCCAGTATTCACTCACACCGCGACGTGAGTAGAGCTGAAGCTTTGCCTCGCGATCACGCCGCTCATTCGCGCTGCCTGGAGAAAGGACCTCAACCACCACCTCGGGTGCGTCGTGGAACTTTCCATCATCCCAAAGAGCCGTTGCCATCTGGTTATTGCTAATCCAAATGACATCTGGCGCAACATCATCGTCCTCGGCAAAGATGAGGCCGGGGGCGAAATATGCCCTCCCCAGTCGTTTCTCTTTGTTCCACTCTCTCAGCTCACCTAATATCTCGGCGCAAACATCCTGATGATTCGCGTGGGGTTGTTTCGACATGTAGAGCTCTCCGTCGATGATCTCGTATCGCGTACCGTCTTCCGGCATGGTTTCGAGATCGGCAGATGTCCATCGGGTCATTGTGCTCATATCATTAACCTCACTTTCCCCAGGTAAAAGCTTGGCTGGTCCAGGTCTCGCGTCACGCGGTGTTATCTCGTGATAACCACGCCCTTCGGCTCGAGATAATAATCCAGCGCCTCCGGTCCGTGCTCTCTCCCGAAGCCGCTCGCCTTCACGCCGCCAAACGGCAACTCGTCATAGCCGTAGTGCAAAGAATTCACCCACACGTTCCCCGCTTGAATCCGATCGATCGCGGTCTCGATGTTATCGAGATTCTTCGTCCATATCGAAGACCCAAGCCCGTACATCGAATTATTTGCGCGCTCGATTGCTTCATCGATACTGTTCACACGGAAGATCGGCAGCGCCGGACCGAATGTCTCCTCCTGGACCGCTCGCGCATCGTCGGGCACATCGACCAGAATCGTCGGCAAGTAGTAGTTGCCTTTTTCGTACTCAGCGCCTTCGGGACGCGCGCCGCCGAGCAACACCTTTGCGCCGCGATCGACCGCATCGTTGACCTGTGATTCGATCTCATCGCGCTGCGCGGCAGTGTGAAGCGGACCCATTCGAATCTTCGGTTTCTCGGCTCTGGTCATTCCATCGCCAACGTCATAGCGTGCAACTTTGCTCACCAGCGCCTGGACAAATTCATCGAAGACCTTGTCGAAGACATACAGCCGCTTCACCGCAAGACAAGCCTGGCCGGCGTTCCAAAAGCGGCCGACCATCGCGCCCGTTACTGCCTTTGCGATATCGGCGTCATCACACACGATCATCGGATCCGAGCCGCCCAGCTCGAGCGTCACTCGTTTGAAACTGCCGCAGGCAACTTCGGCGACGTGTTTACCCGTCGATGATTCTCCGGTGAACGCGATGCGCTTCACCTTAGGATTCGCGAGCAGTTCTTCGCCAACTACTCCGCCGGGTCCGGTAATCACGTTCAACACGCCTTTGGGAATCCCGGCTTGATTCATGAGCTCGATAATTCGAATCGTCGAAAGCGGGGTCGTCGAGGCGGGCTTCACCACGACGGTGTTCCCCGCCGCCAGCGCCGGCCCGACTTTCGTGCCCATCAGCGTGAGAGGAAAATTCCACGGCACGATTGCGCCGCACACGCCGAGGGGCTTTCTTATCACCATCCCGTAAGCGTTCTTAGCGGGCAGCGGCACATGAGCGCCTCGCACCTTGGATGCAAGCCCGGCGTAGAAGTGCAGGCCATGATCGAAATGCTCGAGCTCACCGCTAGCTTCCTGAAACGGCTTACCCTGTTCGCGACAGAGAAGCTCTGCGAGTGACTTGCGTTCCGCTACGACTAGCTCCGCCGCTTTCGACAGGAGCTGGCCGCGTTCTTCAGCGGAGGTATGCGACCACTCTTCGAAGGCAGCTTCAGCGGCGTCGATTGCGCGGCGAGCGTCTTCCTCGTTACCCTTTGGCGCGGTATCAACCAATTCACCATTAGCGGGATTGCGAACTTCGTAGGTCGCGCCGCCTATCGCATCAACCGACTCTCCTCCAATGAACATCTTTGCCATTTATGATTCCTCCAGAATTAGTCAGTAGTCCGTAGTCAGTAGTCAGTAGTCCGTAGTCAGTAGTCAGTAGTCAGTAGTCAGTAGTCCAGAGTCAGTAGTCCAGAGTCCGCGAAATCCGTAGCTACGGACTACTGACTACGGACTACTGACTACGGACTACTGACTACTGACTACTGACCACGGACTACGGACTATCTTCCTTTAAACTGCGCCTGGCGCTTCTTCGCGTAGGCCTCAAGCCCTTCGTGAGCGTCCTCACTTTCAAAGAGCTGCTGCAGCAGCTCGCGTTCGAGCGCCAGCGCTTCTGTCTGCGGGAGCTCGAATCCCGTTTGCACCGACCGCTTGATCAGGCCGACTGCCTTGCTTGCTTTTGCCGGAGGCACGAACTGCTTCGCGTACTCGAGCACCTTCTCGAAAAAGTTCTCCTCCTCAAACACATGATTCACCAATCCGATCGCGTGAGCCTCTTCGACGGATATCGTTCGTCCTGTAGCCAACATCTCCAACCCCCGGCTCTTTCCTATGAGTCGCGGAAGGCGTTGGGTCCCGCCCATTCCCGGCAACAACCCGAGATTGATTTCAGGCAAGCCAAGCATCCCAGGGCCCTTCTTCGCAATTCGCACATCGCAGGCGAGCGCGACTTCGAGCCCGCCACCAACAGCGTGACCGTTTATCGCGGCGATGATCAGCTTCTGCGTGTTCTCCATTCGCATCAACGTCTCGTTGCCGTGCAGGCTGAAGAAGTAACGAAACTGAGGCGTGGCTGACAGCAGCATCTTGATGTTCGCGCCCGCGCAAAAGAATTTGTCTCCAGCGCCGCGAATGACGATGACGTGCACGTCTTCATCCAGCCGCGCTTCGAGGATCGCGTCATCAAGATCGCGCATCATCTCGTAGGTGTAGGTGTTGGCCGGCGGGTCATGCAGCTCGATGGTCGCGATGCCATCCTGGGTGCTGTAGTTGACCAGCTTGTTCTCCATAGCTTCTCTAGTCATGCATATTCTCCGATAACGTAGTCATTGGCCATTGGTCATTAGTCATTGGTTATTGATCGTCTATCCGCTGCGTTCCGAGCCAATGACTAATGACCAATGACTACATCTTTGTGACTTGGTGTCTTTGTGGTTCATCCTCCTCATTGCTGCTGCCAGATCGACACGTCGCGCGCGAGATGTGATTCGCGCCCGGCTGGCAGGCTTCCGGCTTCGTGTGCTTTATCACCTAAAAACCCTGTGAGGAAAAGCCGGGTGACATGATTCGAAAGTCCCGCTACGTCGACGTCCTTGCGCGGGTCGTACCAGTTGTAGCTCCAATTCATCATGCCGAAAAGCAGAAAGGTCGCAACCCGGGTGTCGACGCCTTTGATCCGGTACTTGCGAGCGAGTTCATCGAGCAGACTGATAACCAGATCGACGTATTGCCGTTTTCTCGTGTTGACCTTCCTGAACAGCTCTCCGGTTATCGAGTTCGCTTCGTGGGACAGCACTTTCATCTCGCTCATGTTGTGAACGAAGTAATTGAGGTGATTCTCTATGAGCAATTTCAAACGCCGGATGGGATCATCGACCCCGGCAAGCAATCCACGGCAATCATCGATCACGGTGCTGAAGCAATAGTCCTGTATGAGAAAGAGCAGCTCTTCCTTGCTTTTGAAATAATAGTATAGCCCTGAGAGGCTCATCTTTGTAGCGCGCGAAATATCGCGCATACTGGTCGAATGGTAGCCCTTATCCGCGAAAACCCTGGCTGAAGTCTTCAGCACGTGAACAAGTTTTTGATCGTATTTCGACTGCGGCTCAAAAGGCATGCGATTTACTCAAAAGAGATTCGAACAAGTGTTCGATATGATAAGGGGTGACTTCGCGGTCGTCAAGCCGCCGGCCTTCAGATAAGACAATGTAAGGGCGGCCCTCTGTGGCCGCCCCTCTTCAGTCCACCGAGGGCGATCACAGAGGAGAGGCCATGGAGGGGCGGCCACGGAGGGCCGCCCCTACATGTGCGCAATGATAAACGGGGCCACAGAGGGCCGCCCTTACACGCCGTTGAATGCTAGAATACCGGCGCTCGAAGTCCAGCGATGACCAAACACTCTGATCGCAAACCTCACAGCGCGCTTCAAGACTCGCAAGAGCTCGGCGCGCTCGGCTATGCGCAGGAGCTCTTTCGCACAATGGGCGGGTTCTCGAACTTTGCCATCTCGTTTTCAATCATCTCAATCCTTACCGGAGCGGTCACTCTATACGGACACGGGCTCACGATGGGCGGGCCCGCCGAGATGGCCTTCGGCTGGCCGCTGGTTACGCTCTTTACGCTGACGGTTGCCATGAGCATGGCAGAACTGGCGTCGACGCTGCCAACCGCCGGCGCGATGTATCACTGGTCCTCCAGGCTCGGCGGAAAGGGATGGGGCTGGTTTACAGCGTGGTTCAACATAGTGGGTAACATCACCGTTCTGGCCGGAATAGATTACGGCTGTGCCCAGTTCCTTACACCTCTTCTTGGGATGGATGCGACCACAAGGAACCTGCTGTTGGTCTATGCCGCCATACTTACTTCGCACGCGGTGATCAACCATTTCGGCATTCGGCTCGTCGCCCTGCTGAACGACTTCAGTGTGACGGTTCACATCATCGGGGTGATCGCGATTGTTGCGGCGCTCTTCTTCTTCGCACCCAAACAACCGATAAGTTTCTTCTTCACTGCAGTGACACACAATCCACAAGGGTCACCGTACTGGTGGGCGTTCATCATCGGTCTGTTGCAAGCGCAATGGACCTTCACCGGCTACGACGCCTCGGCAAGCGTATCGGAGGAAACCGTCGATCCACGGCGTCGAGTCCCGTGGGGAATGATCATGGCGGTAGCCGTATCGAGCATCGCCGGTTACCTCCTGCTGATCGCGCTGACTCTGGCGATCCGGGATATCCCGGCCGTCCTCAATTCAAAGGACGCAAGCGGCAATGATGTTCCGGCAGTGATCACGATTCTCGAGACCGCGCTCGGCTCACGAGCGGGCGCATTGTTTTCCGCACTCGTTGCGATGGCGATGTGGTTTTGCGGCCTGTCGGCAGTCACGTGGTGTTCGCGAGTCGTCTATGCTTTCTCGCGCGACAACGGTTTGCCTGTTTCGAAATTGTGGAAACGAGTCAGCAAAAAACACCTGACGCCCGCGCCTGCGATCTGGTTGTGCGTCGCGGTAGCGTTCGTAGCCGCGGTCTATAGCGGGGCATACTCGGTGGTAACTTCGATCAGCGTGATCGGTCTTTACTTCTCATACACCATTCCGGTGTTTCTGGCATTGCGATCCAGGCTCGCAAAGGGAGAGGATAAGCGCGGCCCCTGGAACTTAGGGCGTTACAGCTCGATGGTCAACATCATTGCAATTCTCTGGGTCGCGTTTATCAGCGTGATTCTCAGCGTTCCCGACAACGGACGCGCCGGAAAGACTATCGCTGCCGTGACCGCTTTGCTTGTTATCTGGTACGTGTTGAGGGAGCGGCACAGGTTTACGGGACCCGCGTGGTCAGCCATGTCTGTAGCGGCTTCGCTCTCAGAAATGGAGAGGCATCGGGACGGACAAGAGCGATGATAGGAATTTCACGTTGGGAAGGGTGTGATTAAGAATGGGACTTATGGCGGACAGGGCTCCTCGTCGATTGAAGCTCTGGAGAGTTTCTTAGAAACCCGTAGGGGCAGTAAATGTTTATAGTATCGAGATCGCTACGTTGCCAACCCCGTAGGGGTGGAATGTCCTGCGCGCTAAGGGTGTATGCCGCTCCTAACGGAGCTCGGAAGTCCGCAGCGGTCTTTAACTATAAACATCGCACCCCTACGGGGTTGCCGGGCGGAACGCTCGATCGCCGCTTCGACGTGCCGCGACCCAAGTGCGGCCGGCGTGGTCCAACTTAAAGGATCGAAATGAACCTCCACGAGCTCACCAGGCTATTCGCACTCGCAAACGAATTCAAAGAAGGCGACCTGTCTGTAGGTGGAACCCGAGACGGCCAACTGCGCGCAGAAGCACGCGAGGAACTCGCTTCACTTCGCATCGAAGACATAACCAACGCCGTATTCGTCGAGGATCAAATTACGGAATCGATCCATCGTGCGCTTGATTCAGAACACAAAGACGATCTGGATCGCCTGACGGTGCGGGATCTCAAACTAATCCTGCTCGGTCCGGATGTTGCGGCGTGGGCGCGACGATATCGCGACAGCCTGTCCAGCGAGACAATCGCCGCAGTGGCGAAGGTAATGACTAATACCGAGCTTGGAGAGGTCTCACGAGCCTTGTTCAATCCGCTTCCCGGGGATGGAATCGCCGTCGGCTCCCCGCTGCATTTCGGATCGCGAATCCAGCCTAACAGTCCGGGTGACGATTCCGAAGAGATCCTGTTCTCGATTCTCGAAGGCCTGGCTTACGGATGCGGCGACGTGATAATCGGCCTGAACCCCGCAAGCGATGACGTAGACACCATCATCCGGCTTGAAGAACTGCTGTGCAGCACGGTCGAAAGGCTCGAGCTGCCGACGCGCTACTCGGTACTCTCGGACATCGTCAAGCAAACCAGCGCGCGAGCTCGCACTCGGGTCGATGTGGGCTTTCAAAGTTTGGCCGGCACCTCCAGAGCGCTGGATGGAATGGTCGGGCTTGATGTCGACGGCCTGCTCGATCTGGCGCGCGGATTCGAGGGTCTATATTTCGAAACAGGACAGGGTTCAGCCGTCACCAACCTGGCTGCGGAAGGCGTTGACATGGTAACGCTCGAAGCTCGCGCATATGGATTAGCCCGCTATCTGCAGCAGCAAACGGGTGCGTGGACGATCGTGAATGACGTTGCCGGCTTCATCGGGCCAGAAGTTTTTCGCACCGGCGGGCAGCTTCTTCGTACCTGTCTCGAAGACTCAATGATGGCCAAGCTTCACGGGATCACGATGGGGCTCGACGTCTGTGCAACGTTTCATATGGGGATCGATCCGGCGGAGCTGCATCAACTCACCGCGCAGATTGTTGATTCAGCCGCACCGGCATACCTGATGGCTGTGGCGGGAAATGCCGACCCGATGCTTGGCTACCTCACCACTTCATTCAGGCAACATCCCGGCATTCGCCGGCACACTCGCAAGCAAGTCTCGTCGGCGATGAAAAAGCGACTGGTCGGGCTTGGTGTGATGAACGAATCCGGCGAAGCTGACGGAAGCGGTGCAGCCTCATTATACGCAGCTTATCAGAAGGCTGGCGGCGATACACGAACGGTTGACACGCTGCGCGCCGAGGCGAAAAGGAAAGTGTCTGCCCTCGCGGAACGGGGATTTGACCTTGGCTTTGATTGCGATGCGGATACAGCGTCGCGCGACAGGGTCACGGCCCGAATCGACGCGATCTATGCGCACGCGCGACGAGCACTCTACTCGACGCTCAATGATTCAGTGATCAAAGATGTCAGCCCTCGGCTTCTCCGCGTGCGGACAAACGCTACCGATCGGGATGACTATCTGGCGCATCCGCCGGCCGGAGAAACGATTTGCGCGGAGGATGCGTCTCGCATACGAACGCTCTACGGCGCAATCCGGCCGCGTGTGCAGGTAGTTGTCTCTGATGGTCTCAACGCCAATGCCTTGAATGAGAACCTGCGGCTGGTTCTTCCGGCGCTGAAGCGTAGCCTTGCACAGGCTGGTCATCTGGCCAGCGATGCCGATGTTGTCATCGAGAACGGCCGCGTGCGAGCCGGCTACCACGTCGGCTTTCTCCTCGATGTCGAATTGGTCGTTCATCTTATAGGTGAGCGGCCGGGCACCGGCATCGACACGATGTCGGCATACCTGACTTATGGTCGAGACAAGACGGGCCGATCACGATGGAGCGCGAACATCGACCATTCATGGACGACCGCGGTCTGTGGGATTCATCATCAAGGCAAGCACCCTGAAGCGGCCGCGAAAGAGATTTCTAAATTGGTTAGCGCGATCTTCGAGCAGCGATCTTCAGGCGTAGAGCTTCAGATAAACCCGACTCTATAGGGAATCTACGGAGATGAGGGGTTTGGACTCAGGAGACTCGCTTAGCCCAGGATGTCATCCACTTTGAGAGAGAGAGCGGTGACGGCCGAGGATGTCAACGTCTTGCCTCGTTTCAGGCGTTGGACTTTGGTGTACTTTCCATTCTTCGGTTCGGAGTGAACTTCGATGACATCTTTTGGCAGGACTACAAGCCATGCTTCAGGGATTCCGGCTCGGGCGTAGAGGGGGAGCTTAACGTTTCGGTCGTAATCTACGGAGGTATCACATACCTCGATCACCACCAGCACGTCTTGGGGTGCAGGATGTGAATTGGAATAGAAATCGGCGCGAGGTTTGAGCAAAGCCAAGTCGGGTTGCGGCTCCGAAAACTCATCGATGCCAACGGGGCTCTGCACGCTGACAAACGCGAGATCATCTACTCCGCGATTGAGAAGTCTATTCAGGCGAAGCACACATCCAGCGTGTCGCTTACCAATTGGGCTCATCTCGATTACCTCGCCTTCGATCAGTTCGACTCGGGCATCCCTGCGGAGGACTCCGCCTTGAGCCATCAAGTAGTATTCATCGACGCTGAAAAAGTATTTCTGTGGTTCCGCGGACATTGCTCTCACCCTTACCAATCTCGGCGAGCCAATCTTATCACAAAGACGCGCGAGTCTCGCCAGTGTTCAGCACAGGTGGTGTCCTAACGTTGTGTTGGTCGACTAGGAAACCGGCGCGGCGTTTTTTGGAGTGCGGCGCGGTCTGTGCGTACGCGCCGCTTTGGCTGCTTTGAATCGCGACCAAGAGCCAAAGCGGCGCGTATGCACAGACCGCGCCGCACTCCAAATATCTTCGTCACTCGGCAAGGGCCGAACTCGGCAGACTCCAACGCAGGGTGCTAGGATTACGTCGATGGCCACGGACGTGATAGTGGTAGGAGGCGGGGTGATCGGATGCTCGATCGCCTGGAGGCTCGCGCAATCGGGTCTGAAGGTCACCGTCTTCGAGCGCGGGCAAGTAGGCTGCGAGGCTTCACGGGCCGCCGCGGGAATGCTATCGCCTCAGGGTGAGGCGCAAGGGCCGGGACCATTCTTTGACTTTTGCCTGCGCAGCCGCGCGATGTATCGAAGCTTTGCTGAAGAGTTAACCGAAGCTTCGGGGATCGATGTCGAGTACAGGGACGACGGTACTCTGTTCGTTCTTACCGAGGGCGAGGACGAAGGTGCGCAAACGAAATGGGCAGAGTGGCAGCTCGAGGCCGGGCTTCCGCTGGAGCACATTTCCTCCGGCGATCTTCGGCGGCTGGAGCCCGCCCTCTCAGAACTGGCTACCAGAGCCATTTTCTTACCCGAAGAGCATCAGGTTGACAATCGCCGATTGATGGACGCATTGGCAGTGGCGATCAGGCGAAACGGCGTCGACGTGTTAGAAGGAACCGAAGTCTCTGCTCTCTCATTCGAGCGCGGCAGAGTCACGGGAGTAGTCTCGGGCGGCAAGCGTTGTGACGCCGGTGTTGTCATCGTCGCCGCGGGAACGTGGTCGAGTCAATTGCTCGAATCCGCCGGATTGAATGTCACAATCATTCCGGCGCGCGGGCAGATGATTGCAGTGCGGGGCAGCGGCTGTCCCATCAAACGCGTGATGCATTCAAGCAGAGTCTACGTCGTTCCGCGTAACGACGGCCGCCTCTTGATTGGGGCGACAATCGAGTACGCCGGGTTTCAAAAAGCGATTACCGCCGGAGCGATCAACCATCTGCTGAGCGCGGCGGTCGAACTCGTACCCTCGCTTGCAAACTTCGAACTGGACGAGATGTGGTGCGGGCTGAGGCCTGACACGATCGATCATCTTCCGATCATCGGGCCAAGCGGAATTGACAATCTCGTTCTCGCAACCGGGCACTTCAGGAATGGAATACTACTGTCGCCCCTAACCGCCGACCTGGTCGTTAAACATATCGTCGACAACGACGAGCAGGGAGACACATTCTCGGCTAACAGGTTTCTGTTGCCGACTAGTCGCTTGTAACCAGCATATCTCTAATCCGTGTCTCTAATCCGTGTCTCTAATCCGTGTGAACCCGTCAAATCCGCGTCATCCGTGGTCTATTCCTCCGAACTATGGACCACGGATGACACGGATTTGACGGATTTGCACGGGTACAACGCCTTCACTATTTGATTTGACGAAGCGGGGCCGGCGGGTAATTCTTAGATCGCATGAAAGTGGCCCTTCGACCATTGGCGCAGACTAGAGGGCCGGCGGCTGCCCCGCATCGCGCCAGTATTATCATCGTAAGCTACAACGCCCGCGCAAAACTGCTGGCGTGCCTCGCTTCCATTTCGAGTCGCCTGCCGGAGTGTTGTCAAATCATAGTCGTCGACAATGCTTCATCCGAGGGAAACGCCGATGCCGTCGAAGCGGATTTTCCTGACGTGACCGTCATCCGTTCCACCGTGAATCTTGGTTTCGCCGGCGGATGCAACCTCGGAGTCCTGAGGTCCGATGGTGAGTTCCTGGCGTTTATCAATCCTGATACCATAGTGGAGCGGGACTGGTTGAGTGCCCTGATTGCGCCGCTCGAGGCGAAGGATCGGGTTGGTTTGTCGACCAGCAGAATCTTATTATTGGATCAACCCGAGACAATCAACGCGTGCGGATGCAACGTGCAGTTAGCGGGGCTTATACTGTGTCGCGGCACAGGCCGTTCCAAAGAATCGTATCCGCGCGCGGAACACGTCGCGGCAATATCGGGCGCCTCTTTCGCGATCCGCCGCGATCTGTTTGAGTCTCTCGGTGGATTTGACGAAGACATGTTTCTCTACGGTGAAGACACGGACCTGTCGTGGCGCGCAGGGCTCGCAGGGTGGCTTACCGAATATGTGCCCGACAGCATCGTGTTTCATGACTACCGGCTGCGCATCGCCGGCCTTCGAGTTTTCTGGAATGAACGTAACCGATATCTCATGCTTCTGAAGAGCCTTAAGTGGAAAACTCTAGTGCTGCTCACGCCGGCGTACGTGATCGCAGAGTTAATCACCTGGGGGTTCGTGCTGCTCAGCGACCGCGACAACATTCGGAACAAGTTAAAGGCATACAAGTGGATCATCGACAATTGGGGCCGTGTGATCGAAAAGCGCAGGGCTACACAGGCGTTGCGGGTAATCACCGATCGCGAGATGCTTCGAAGGACTACCTTCGCGGTTGATTTCCGCCAGGCCGCGTCTCGGCCCGTCGCCGGCGCAGCATCTTTGATCTTCAATTCGCTGTTCTTTGTGCTCAGGGGTATCGCGTTGGCACTGGTATGGTGGTAAACGTATAATGCTCTCGCGTTCACTCCTTGCAGCGCAGAGATCAAAGCAGGCGAATCCACTCAGACCGTTTGACCTCAATCGAGGCAATATGAAAACGCTCCTGATAGTACCGGCTCACAATGAAGCCGAAAACATCGGCGGTGTAATATCGGAGATCACGTCGCTCAACCTGCCGGCCGACCTGCTGGTTGTTGACGACGGCTCGTCTGACGAGACTGCTGCGCTTGCCGAGCGCAGGGGCGCACGGGTTGCGAGGCTTCCGTTCAACCTCGGTTACGGAGCTGCGGTGCAGACGGGACTCTTGTACGCGGTGCTGCACGGCTATGACGCCTGCGTTCTCATTGACGGTGATGGCCAGCATGACCCGAGCCATATCTCGGAGCTGCTCGCGCCCCTGGAAAGAGGGGAAGCCGACCTGGCGCTCGGATCGCGGTTTCTTGGTCGCGCCGATTATTCCATTCCCCTGGGTCGACGACTTGGAATGATTGTGTTCAGCAAACTTGTGTCGCTGTTCACACACCAGCACATCACCGATCCGACGTCCGGGTTCCAGGCAATCGGCGGCAGTCTCATGAAGTTCTTCGTTAATGATAACTATCCGTACGACTTTCCCGACGCCGACACTTTGATTCGTCTGTACTTCGCGGGATTCAAGATAAAGGAAATCCCGGTCACCATTCGTCCGCGCTTGCACGGCGAGTCCATGCACGGGCCGGCCCGGTCTCTTTATTATGTCTACAAGATGTTCTTCTCGATATTCATCGCGCTCACTCAGCGGCGGATGCTGATACAGGAGGAAACCAATGCCTTTGGCGACAAGAGTGATGATGGCGCTATCGAGCCTAATAGTGCTGCTGACAATAGTCCAACTCGTGCGGCGAAAACGGCTCGATGAGAAATACGCTCTGGCGTGGCTGGTTGCGGGCGTTGCAATGCTGTTCGCGCCGCTTGCGACCGGAGTCATTGACGCATTCAGCACTGCGCTTGGATTTCACTATCCTCCCGCGTTCATCCTATTGATCGGCTTCCTGACGTTGTGCTTGATCAACCTGCAGTTTTCCGTAGTCATTTCGCGCTTGAACAAGCACAACAAGCAGCTCGCGCAGCGATTCGCAATCATGGAGCAACGCGTCCGAGAGATCGAACGATCACCACAATCGTGAGTTAAGTTTCGGCCAAGCCGGTCACTTTACCGATAGCTGATGGCTACCGGCCACCGAGTATGCGCTTACAAGCCCAGACATCAGCCTTCCTCGATTCCATCTCATCACTAGCCTGGAGGACGAAGCTCCTTCTCTGTATTTGGACACTTTTCTTTATCCTTGTCGCGTTTGGGATTCACGGTTCCTCACCCGGCGTAACCGCCGCGTGGTGGGCCCCGGAAAAGCCATACTCCGGCTATCTACTGAATGTGCCGGCACGATTCAGAGGTCCGGATTCTCCTGTCAATGCGGGCGGCCTCGATAGCCTTCTCATGCGCAATGCTCGCACGATCAGATGGGACGAGCTGGCCGTAGGAACACCTTTCGCCCTGAGTCAGCTTGCGCACAAACCTCGTTTCCCCGTCGTCAACACCAATATTGGCGAAGGGCAGAACATGCTTGTGGTGCCTTATACGCCGGTGCTGCACATCGTCACAGTCTCGCGGCCGGCGACGTGGGGTTATTTTCTGTTGGGGGCGCAACGCGGCCTGGCTTGGTACTGGTGGTTCCCGCCGTTTGCCTGCTTCACGGTGCTCTTCCTGTTGTTTGAAGTGGTCCTGGGTGGCAATCGAAAGCTTGCTGCGCTGGGCGCATTCTGGTTTTGTAATTCTGCATACGTCATTTGCTGGTCGCTGCTGCCCGATCACGTCATCTTTTTTGCGGCGCTCGGTTGCCTTTCGGCATACCACCTCCTGAATTCAGAAAAGCGTGGCGTCCGCCTGGCAAGCGCAATCCTTCTGGGGCTCAGCATCCCCGGCTTCATAATGATCATGTATCCTCCCTGGCAGGTGGGCGCCGCGTATTTCATGTTGTTTGTTTTCGCATCGCTGATCATACGCGACAAATTGTACGTCTCGCCCGTCGCCAGGCTCAGACATCGAATCGCATATATCGGCGTGGCTCTCGTCATCGCAGCAGGGCTGACGCTGTCGTGGCTTCTTGCGTGTCTCCCGGATCTGAAGATGATGTCGAACTCAGTGTACCCGGGCCATCGCATATCGCTGGGGGGCGATTATTCCCTGGCCCTGTTGTTCAAGGGCGTATACAACATGGCTACCATCTACGACGCGCCTCCAGCGCTCCGCAACCAAAGCGAGGCAGCGTCGTTCTATTACCTCTTTCCGGCGGTGCTCATAGGGCTCTGTCTTTCGCGGAGATTTGCGAGGAAGCTTGGTGTCGCAGGCTGGGCGATGGTCGCTTACATCTCAGGTGCGCTGATCTTCCTATTCGTCGGCTTGCCGCAAAGCATAGCGAAGCTGACGCTGCTGAGCTACATCCCCAGCTATCGAGCCGATCTGACCATTGGCCTTGCGTCAATTCTGCTCTCGATGCGCGTGCTCGCGATTACCAGAGATTTGCGCAGCTCGGTTCGCGGACGGTGGGAGAAGCTCTGGCCAATGGTAGCCGGCATAGGAGTGCTGTCGGTGCTCTTATGGCACGCGTTTGCCTTCGCAAAGGAAACAAACGTTTTGCCATCGACGCGCGTCGCTGTTCTGACGGCGGTCACCGGCGGTTTAGCGTCCTATTGTCTTCTGTCGGGCCGCGTCAAGGTTTTCGCGGCATTCATCTGCGTGCTTGTAGTCGCGACCACAATACTGTTCAATCCCCTCTCAACCAATCTAAACCACATTTACAAATCGGAACTTGCCGGCGAAATAACCCGGCTCAATCGGCAATCGGATCGGCCCCCGCTTTGGGTTTGTTATGGCGGCGTGCATCCGGGCGTTCTGGTCACCATTCTCGGCGGCCGATCAGTCTCGGGAGTTCATTGGCCGCCACAGCTTTCGATGTGGCACGTCCTGGATCCGGATCGCATCTATGAGTACTTCTATAATCGATATGCCGAAGTCTCACTGGATTACATGCCCGACGTAAGCCGCGTTTCATTTCGCGCTCCGCAAGATGGGGAGCTGAGGGTCATGATTTCCCCGGACTATCCAGGGTTGAAGACGCTCGGCGCTCGTTACCTTCTGGTGGTCGGAGAGGCACAGGATGTCGTTCCCGCGGAGAAGTTTCACACCGTCTCACGGT
>Ga0134124_10000417_pt1 | contig 35989 bp, 28 predicted proteins | sample KB304_FD_96880 | JGI IMG/M metagenome (GOLD analysis project Ga0134124, IMG submission 96880) | Terrestrial soil microbial communities without Nitrogen fertilizer from Kellogg Biological Station, Michigan, USA - KB3-0-4 | ecosystem: Environmental > Terrestrial > Soil > Unclassified ... | reverse complement strand
TTTTTCTGCGGCGGCAAAGACACCGTGGTGAGCTGCGACGGCGTGCACGACGTCTTCCTCACCGTCAAGGATCAGCCCGCCTTCTTCATCGACGAGCTGAACTCGGACCACGGGAGCTGGGTGTACGGGGGAGCAAAGGGCGTTTCTCTTTCCATGGCTGCGGCGTGGTTCAGAGTTCACCTGATGGGCGACACCGCGAACCGCAAGTATTTCTACGGTTCGGGCTGCACCTTCTGCACCGACAGCCGCGTCAAGGCCGAGCAGAACAGCCTGATGACCCAGTAGACCAAGCGGTGTGACTGGCCGCTCCAGTGAACGCCAGCTAAACTGGAACGCATGGCGACGGGTAGGCCGTGTTCGTGGAGGGTCGCGTTGATTCTCGTCATCGCGAACGCGATCTGCGCTTGCGGCTTCATGCAGTCACAGGCTCGGATCAGCGTCGCGGCGCAGTGCCAGCAATCGTGCGCCAATGTGCCGGCGAGCACGCAGGGCGAGTGCATTGCGCGCTGCCAGTAAGGTCGCGCTTACGGGCCGCACTCGGCCGGGTTCGACGCGCCAGGTGTGCCCATGCGGTCCCAACCACGGTCCGAGCTTATGGGCGCATGAGCCGCCTTGGGCAAACTGAGCGTTGTTGGGGAGCCAAGCGTTCCGCGTGCAACGGGCGCAGTGGCGTTGGACGTGACCGGTCGGCCAAGCGGATCTGCGCGCCTTCGTGTCCCCGAAATACCGGACGAGTACGAGCTGAGATACCCGCGCTAGGGATGAACGAACGGAGCGAATCGCCATCGAAAATACCATGCGTCGCGGCTCACGAGCGTCTTCTGAGCTTTGCGACGCACAGTGAGAGCTTTGCCCGCTTACCCAACCCCAAGAACCGATTTCGCGTCACCCTGTTCGAGATTTCTTGGTTAGCGGGCTCTGCATGCGTTGTCCGGCGCGTAGCCCGTTGCTCGGCCTGTCGAGCGGGGCTCATCTCACGCGGCGCAGTGCGACCCTGCGCGTCGTTCTGATTTGAAAGCAATTGTCCTGCGTTGACACCCGGTTCGGGTTCCATTGGACTCGCTGCGTGAAGGGGCCCCACGCGCGCCGCGCTGCAGGTTTGCTCGAAGTCGTGGCCGTCGCGGCGATCGCGCTCACGGCGTACATGAGGTTATGCCCCCGATCGCCATCGCTGCCCCTCGAAACTGCGATTGACGGCCCAGAGCCAGCAACGGCCGCGGGCGTGCTCGTCCTTTTGCATGGCCGCGGAGGGAGTACCGCGCGAACCGCGCACCTCGTGAAGCGCGTGCGCGAAGCGGGATTGCCGGCTGACGTGTCGATTGTGCTTTTCGAAGGTCAAAAGCTTTTTCGATGGCCGGGCTGCTGGGCCGGTCACATTTCGGTCGCCGGGGTCGTCAAACTGCAATCGACTCAGCCGTCGCTGAGCTTACGGAGGACCCATGGACACGAACACCGGCGTACTTTCAACGATTGAAGCGATGACCAGCGCCTTCCACCAGGGAGATATCGAAGGGATCATGCGAACCTACGAGCCAACCGCCGTGGTGGTCGGGCAGCCGGGCGCGCCGGTGCAGGGGGATGGCCCCTTGCGCGCGATGTTCGCGGGCTTCATCTCGGCCAAGGCGCATTTTACCTTTGCCAGCCACGAAGTCGTCGCCGCTGGCGACATTGCGCTCCACGTCACTCCGTGGACGATGACGGGCGTAGCCCCAGACGGAAGCGCAATCGCTGGAGGTGGACTCTCCGTCGCCGTGCTGCGGCGGCAGGCCGACGGTAAGTGGCTGATGGTGATCGACAACCCATTTGGCGATGCCGCCTTGCAGCGCGTCGCGGAGCGCACGCCACTGGACAAGGTCGCTCGATGACAGCGCCGACGCTCGAGGATCTCGCGCTTCGAGCCGTGGCTGGCGACCGCAATGCGGTCGCCGGCCTTGTCCGAGAACTCGAGCGCCCGATCTACGCACTGGCCCTACGGATGCTATGGCATCCGCAGGATGCGGAGGACGCGACGCAAGAAATCCTCGTACGAGCGATCACGCGTCTTTCTCAGTTCGACTTTCGCAGCCGCTTGACGACGTGGGCCTACCGCGTGGCGACGAACTACCTGCTCGACGTGAAAAAGAGCTGTGTGGAGCGCCAAAAATTGAGCTTCGACTCGTTTTCCCAAGCCCTGCTCGATGGACTCTCCGACGAAGGCCCGGCAGACACGGAGCAGAGCATGCTCACGGAAGAGGTGAAGGTGGGCTGCACGCTGGCGATGTTGCAGTGCCTCGACCGCCCTCATCGTCTCGCCTACGTGCTCGGCGAGATCTTCGACTTGCCTGCTCTCGAAGCCGCGGACGCGCTGTCCGTAGACCCCGCTGCATTTCGCAAGCGTCTTCAACGAGCCCGAGAGGAGATCGAGACGTTTACGAGGGCACGCTGCGGTCTCGTGAACGAGCAGGCTCCTTGTCGCTGTCATCGCCGCGTTCCCGCCGCCGTGAGCCTCGGGCGCGTCCGCCCTGGTCTGCCGTTGCTCGCCGTACAGCACGCCTCATTCCGGCAGGCGCGCGATCTGATCTCACGCGTGGAAGACGCGAAGCGTGTGGTCGAGGTTCATCGCACCGCCCATCCAAAAGGCCCGTCGGCGGACATCGCCCGGCTCGTGCTTGCCATGCTCGAGGCGTCCCCGGATGAAGTGTCCAACTGAGTGATCGAATTTGCCATTCCCTGGCCTTGACGAGACCCGCTGGCGTCCCTCCTACGGAGCGAGGGACCGTCTTCTGTACTGGCCCGGCGACACCGATAGATGCCTGCGAAATGCAGCGCCGAACGCCGTGGGTGAGTCGTACCCTACGCTGGCCGAAATTCGTTCCGCCGAGTCCGAGGTGGTGCGGAGGAGCCGTGCCGCGAGGTTCATCCGCCATCGCGTAATGTAGGCGTGGGGAGACTCGCCAACCAGCGCGGTGAACCGGCGAGCGAACGTCGCTCGGGAGGTTGCGACCTTCGACGCAAGCTCGCCCACGGTCCAATTGCGCTGCGGAGCCTCGTGGATCAAAGAGAGCGCGCGACCGATCTGCTCGTCGCGCAGCGCACCAAGCCAGCCCGCGCTCTCGGCTGGCTGCTGCTCGATCCAGTTGCGCACGATGAACACCAATAGGGTGTCGACGAGCCTTGGGACGACCAACTCGGCGCCCATGCGCTCGTTCAAGGCTTCACGCACGAGGATGCGTGACAAGGTCGCAAGGCCGTGATCGCTCTCGGCAAGCAGGGCCGAAACGTGGATGAGACTAGGGAGTACGGTCATCAGAGGATGCGGCTCGGCTTCGTCGAACTTGATCTCGGCGCAAACCAACACCGTTCTCTCCTCTCGTTGTGGCGCTCGCTGTTCTCGTCGCCTGACTTGGCTTCGAAGGGCCGTCACGAACGGTTCAGCGGGCGTGCGCGGGTCGTCTAGCAGGGAGTGGACCGTCCCGCGCGGGATGAGGACGATGTCGCCCGCGCCCAGCCGGATTGGCTTGCGCTTTCCGATCCTCAGCCAACAGAGGCCCTTTTGGACGATGTGAATCGCCGCACGCACGGCAGGGCCGACTTCCAGCCCGAAAGGGGCTACCAGCTCGGATCGATTCAAGATCGCGTTCCCGAGCGCCGACACGCGGAGAACGTCCGCCAACACGTCCATCACGCTCTTCTATCACGATAGCGTGTTTGGCTCGAACATCGCGCTCATGTGAGACGAATGAAGCAGAACTCGAGCGTTGTCAGCCTCGTTCGTCTGAGTCATTCGTTGCAGGTTGAGCTACGGCGAACGCGCCGAGCAAACAGGAGGAACTTTCATGCAATTTCCCGTGCATACCGCAGAGTCCGCACCGCCGGGGGCTCGAGCCGCCATCACGAGCATCATCGCCAGCTGGGGTTTCCTGCCGAACCTGGCGCGCGTCATGGCGGAATCGCCGGCAGCGCTCGAGCTACTCTTGGCGGGCTACGCGGCGCTCTCGACGAAGAGCACGCTGAGTCCCGCCGAACAACAGCTCATTTCCGTCGTCGCGAGCCGCGAGAACGACTGCGCCTATTGCGTTGCAGCACATTCGACTTTGGCACTCGAAGCGGGCCTTGCTCCGCACGTACTCGTCGCGGTCCGCGACGGGACCTCGATTGACGACCCACGACTCAACGCATTGCAGATTGCGACAGAGCAGCTCGTACGCAAGCGAGGATGGTTGGACGCAGCCACCAAACGCGTGTTCCTGGACGCAGGCTACCAATCGGGGCAGCTGTTCGAAGTCGTTGGCTGGCTAGCGCTCAAGCTGCTCACCAACTACACGAACCACATCGCTGAAACGCCCGTCGACCCTCAATGGCTGGGGCAAGCGTGGAAGGCGCGCGATCGAGCGGGCTGAACGAGGGAGGCGCGGGGCCGCGCCGGTCCGCGTCAGCTGCCCCCATTGTCACCAGTAGAAAGCGCGTGGTGCCGGCGATCCGAGCGCTGATGAACACGACGGGGCTACGTCCGAATGCGCCTGCGTTTTACCGTTTGATCCGGTTCGACCTCCTCGATTTCGGCGCTCAGAACATTTCGATAGCGCACTTGGCGAACGAGTCGACCTCGCGCGAAGGGGCCCTGGCCTTCTTCGAAGAAGACTCGCTCTTCCCGGTGACGGCCTTGCTCGAGCGCCAATTTGCCTTCGAGCGAAGTCGAATCCACATGCCAGCGACCGACATCCTCCGGCAGCGGCTCTAGGACGCCGAGACGCTCCTCTGCTGCGCCCGGGACCAGTTCGAAAATGAAGAGCACGTAGATGAAGATGCTGGCAACGGCGACGAGCGCCAGGAAGACGTAAAACATGGCATGCCTCCGGACGTCTCGTGAGCACGATTCATGCCGTAGAGCTCTCGTTGCAAAAGTTTCTGCACTGCTCAGCAACTGGTCGTCTGAGCCACGACCGAATCCGTTCTTGTTCGGGCGACGTCGTCTCTACTACAGAGCGCACGTGGCACACGGGCTGCATCGGTCTCCGAGAGGTAAGCGGAATGACCCACCAAACGATCGATGAAATTCGCATCAGCAAGCTGGCGTATGAATACTGGCAGGCGCGCGGCGAGCCGCTTGGTTCGCCGGATGTCGATTGGCATGCGGCAGAGGCAACGCTCGGCGTAATGCATGCCGAGCGCGAGCTGCAGTTGCCTGGGGAGTTCTCTGGGCCGGATGAAGGCGCGTGGCTGCCGCGGTGATGCGGTGATGCGGTGATGGTGGTCGCTTCTAGACGAGGTGGAGCTTGAAGAAATCCGCTGTCCGCCGGTTGGCGAGGTTGGCAGCGGCTTGGTCATAGTGGGCGCCACGGTGCCGGGCGAAGGCGTGGCGGCAGCCGGGATAGGTGTACACGGAGGCATACGGGCTAGGGGCCAGGGCTTTGATGATCGCGATTCGCGCTTCTTTTGGGATGTATTCGTCCTCCTCGCCGAGGTGCATGAGCAGTGGGTTTTTGATGCCACCGGCTTCGTCCAGGTGCTTTTCGGTGCTACCGCCGTAGTAAACGACCGACGCATCCGCGCCTTCGCGAGCGGTCGTGAGGAAGGTCATCAGGCCGCCCAAGCAAAAGCCCATCAGCCCAACCTTTCCACTGGCTCCCTCGAGTGCGTGCGCCGCCTGCATCGTCGTTACGATGTCGGCGACGCCCTTTTCGAAATCGAACGCGGTGTACAGGGCGAATCCCTTCTTCCATTCGGCTTCCGACTGATCGGACATGTCGACGCCGGGCTCGAGTCTCCAGAACAAGTCCGGACTCAGGGCGAGATAGCCTTGCGCAGCCAGTTCGTCGCAAGTGTCTCTCAGGTCTGCGTTGACGCCGAAGAGCTCTTGGACGACGACGACAGCGGGCGCCGGCAAAACGCTCGGTCGTGCGAGATAAACCTGGAAGCTTCCGTCGGTGGCATTCAGCGTGATGTACTTGCTCATGGTCGCTAAGCGGAGCACTTTGCGTGCCACTAGAGGACTCAGCGAGCGCCTCATGAGCCACTGGCGCAAGCGCCGTTCGGCGACGAGAGTGCCGCTTGGCGATTGCGTTCGGTCGAGCACGGATTGGCCGGGCTGACCCAATTGCGGTCGGCTGAGTCAACGGTTGGGCAATGAGCGCGAGCAGCAGGCCGAGAAACGACGACCGGTGCTCTCGTCCCCCTGACCCGTATCGGCGGCACGCCTCGTGCAATGGCTGTGCTCGCCATGCAATCAGCGCTTGCCTGCAGTCAATCCAAAGTGATGCTCGTTGCCGTCGAATACGGCGGACAGTGGCCCGCGGGTCTGCGGCCGCGCGGCGACGTCGATCTGGTGATGGTGGTCCAAGTCGAAGGCGAAGCACCGCTGCTGTTCGCCAAGCGCTTCTTGCGGAAGGTCAGCGCGATCGTTGCACAGGGGGGCGACGTCGTGCTCGGGGTGATGGCGGTCGCGGCGACTCTCGGGCTCCGTGACTTGGAGGCGCGTTGCGCTGTCGCCCGGACCATCCTTCGGACCTTTCGAATCGGGCGGAAGAGCGCGCTTTACTTGGTCGAACCGAATCAGGCCAATTCGGATTGTAAGGCGCATCTGGTCGCGATCGCGAATGGGCTAACCGACAACGCGGCGACCGACTGCATCATCCAAGTGGGCTTCGACACGATCCACGACGGCGCTGCAACGATGGCGCGAACGAGCGGCTGAGGCCAAGGAGCGAAAGTATGTCTCGAGAGTTGTGCTTCGGCACGGGCCGCACCTTCGAGCAGACGACTTCGGCAACGGTCTGCCGCTGCGAGGCGTCCGAAAATGAGCCCCTTTTTGACGGGAGCCACGCACGAGTCGGGTTTATGTCGGAGTAGTTCCGGCTCGTGCGCCCGTCAGCTGCGCGGTCGATGAACACGCACCTGGCTAGGGCTCTCCATCCGATTGGAAACGCGCTTCGACTTCGGTCATCTTACGCGCGAGCTGATCAGGGGTCAGGATCCCCTTCTCGAACAAAATATGTACGAAGGCGGCTATCCAGCGTTGATAGTACGAGAGCTTTCCGATCATTTCGCTGCCCAGCGCTTCCACTCCCCGGCGCTTTTCTTCGGTGTTGATCAGCTTGTGAAAATCGAGCACGTCCGCCAATGCGTGACAGCGCTTTTCCCACGGTTCGAGCGGGTGATCGACCCGCTCGAAACCTTCTGCCGGGAGGCCGCCGATGTCATTGGGCAAGTGTTTCAGTAGCAGCTCTGACTGATTCACGGCTGACCTCCGGCGCTCGGCAGAGTGACTGGAACCACGCCGATCATCGAGTCGCGGGTCACCAAGGCGGCGAGCTGCTCCTCATCGAAGTCTTCGGTGCCCGAGGGGCGCTTCGGCAATACCAAGTAGCGAACCGCCGCGGTCGAGTCGCTCACGCGAATCTCGACGTCATCTGGAATGACGGTGCCGAACTCCGCGAGCAGCGCTCGCGGCTCCCTGACGGCCCGCGCTCGATACGGCTTGAGCTTGTACCAATCAGGCGGGAGCCCAAGCACCGGTCGCGGGTAACACGAGCACAGGGTGCACACGAGCAGGTTATGGACCGTGTCGGTGTTCTCTACGACGATCAGCTGAGTATCGTCGTAGAACGTGATTCCCTCTTCCTCACAAGCGGTGCGACCGTTGGCCAATAGCCGCTCGCGAAACTCCGGATCGAGCCACGCCCGCGCCACGATCTTGGCGCCCAGCGCCGGTGTGCGCGAGTCGAGCACTTCAATCTGGCGCCGAATCTCGCCAGCTGTGAGCAACTGCCGCTCGATCAGCAATTCGCGGACTGCGGTTTCCATGATTTCGTAGTAACTCGGAGGCGTCTCCGAGTTCGTGATTGGCGTGTGGTCGTGATCATGATCGTCGTCATCGTGATGGGCTGTCGACATGGTTGTCTTTCTCGATGTTCATGGCGCACTGAGCCTGCGCATGGAAATGGCGTAGTAGGTCTGGAAGCCAGTGCCGTCATCGACCTCCAAGCGCTCCTCGAATCCGCTTTCGGTCGGCTGCAGGACCTTGCGCGCTCGGGTCCACGTCCGCGAGTGGTCCGGTGGAGCATCTGCGAAATTCAACGACTGCTCGCGCTGCTCCACCGCGTATTCGTGCACCAGCCCGCCATCCGTGAAGGCCCGGCCGGTAATGGCGCCGGATGAAGGATCGGCACCGACGATCACCAGCGCCTTGTGCACGTCGCGCCCGCCATCGGCGGTTGGGTAGCTGGCGTCCATTCGCAGCGCGACGAAGCGACCTCCAGCCTCATAACTGCCGACGAGCTCCTTTTGGAAGGTATACCGACTCATGCAGTGGGTGCCCTGGCCACGAAATCGGCCGAGCAGGAAATTGAGCGGCCGCAGATGGGCGCCGAGCTCTGGCCCGTGATGCCCTGGGTCGAAGAATAGCCGCTCGGCGTCTCCGGCAGGGACGAGCAGTGAGTCTGCTCGCGCCGCGTCCTCGGCGAAGCTCATCAGCGCGGTCCAGTCGCTCGCCGAAGCGACCTCGCCGAACGCTTGACTGCGCTGACCAACGCGAAGGGAGGCGATCGGCGCCCGTTTGCACAGGCCCTGACAGCCTGTCTTTCGAACCGCGAGTCCCTGTAAACCATTGGCACTGATCGGCCGATCGCCGGATAGTTGGAAGTCGCGGCGGTCTCGACACGGCCGCTCGTCGCACACCGCGAGCTGTCGAGGGTGCTCGAGGTACTCCCGCTTCGCGCGCTCGATAGCACGCAGCAAGACCTCCGTCGTTGGCTCGAGTCGGCGAAGCCTCAAGAAATGGCGAAACCGAGCGAGGCTCGCGTTCGTCCACGTGCCTCCGTCGCGCACGATGAAACCGGAGGCGTGGAAAGCCAGGTCCAACCCAACTTCGCTCTCGTCATCAACGCTAGACAAGGCCTGCTGCGTCATGTTCTAGACCCGCTCCAGCCACGTCTCGAAGACTTCGATGCGTAAGCTGTCTTGCTCCGAGCCCGCGTATTCCGGCCACAGATCGTGCAGTGGGATCGCCAAGCGATAGTAGTGGAGCTTCGCGCCAGCGTTTCGGCCAAAGCCCTCCTCTTCGTTGTTGATGGCTAGGGGCTCGATCACGAGCTCGACGAGTGCCTCCTTGCCGCGAATGTAGAGCGGCACGCGGTAATGCCCAACTGGATAGCGTTTGGAGATCCGCACTCGATCTCCAGCCTTGAAAAGCGGGGTCTCTCCGAGTGCTTTCACTAACTGCAGTGGATTGCGTGGGGTCGCCATGAGTGTTGATCCACAGCCGAGAATTGCACGCGTTGTGCCAGCTGCTCGAGCTTGGCATTCGCAGCGTCGCACCGTGAAAGATGAGTGATCGCGGCGTAGATCGCGCGCGCCGACCCCGAAATAGACGGATCGAGTGCGACGCTCGGAGGTCTGCAGGTAGACGAGGAGTTGGTCGACTGGCACTAAATATGGTCGACTGAGCGAGTTTCGAGCACGTCAGTGTCGAAGACAGATCGTCAGTTTGCGATCCGATGGCTTGCGTTTCCGGCACGCCGTTTGCTCGTTGGCCAGGAGCAGCAACTTTCACCCAAGCCGAAGCAGGAGGAGGAGGCGGGGGGCTTGGCCACGACCCGTCGAAAGCCGGAAACAAAACGTTGTCGAGTCGCTCAAGAGTTGGCCGACTCGGCCAATTTCTTCGCGACTCTCGAGACAATTCACTGAGTAGAGGGCAGCAAAGCGACATCTCCGCTTGTTGGCGCGATAGTTGCGTCACGCGCGATGGAGCACCACTTGGATCGAGCTACATCTGTTTGTTTTTTGCGGCGGGCAACGCCATGACGGACACCGGGCTCGCCGAAGTTCCGCCGGCCAAGACGGAACGCCAGCTCAAGCTGGCGATGCAGCTGTTGCTGTCGTCCCTATGGGAATTCGTTTTAACGGATGGGCGGGTCGAAAACAGCTACTTGGACGACGGTGCCGTCTTCTGGGAAAGTGGCCGTGCCTCGCCCGCTGGGACGGACTTCATTTCGAGCATGGCAGCGCTGGGTGTCGTGCCGGAGGACCGCTCACCCCTGGCACAGGCGATTCAGGCCTGCGTCGATGGAAAGACACCGACATTTCGTTGCGAGCTGCGTTTGGAGCAGCCAGACCGATCCACGCGTTCGCACCTGGTCCGCGGCACGGTCTCGCGCGACAGCGCCGGAACAGCGCGTTATTTCTCCGGAGTCAGCAGCGACATCACCGAGCTCCAACGAGCGGGGGACGCACCGAGTCTTCAGCAATGCAGCGCAACTCATACGGAGGGCGAGTCCCGCTGGCGCAGACTCGCCGAGACCCTTCCGCTGCTCGTCTTTACGGCAGCAGCCGACGGCACGATAGAATACCTTGGGAAGCAGGCCATCGAATATACAGGCCGAACCGAGCAAGACATGCTCGGCGCAGGCTGGGCCGAATCGATTCACCCTGACGATTTGGAGCGGACTGGCAAATCCTGGTTTGCCGCGATCGAGCAGCAGCACACTCATGAGGTCCAGCACCGCATTCGCCGTTCCGACGGCGAATATCGCTGGTTCACGACTCGCGCCCAGCCTGCGCGAGACAGCGCGGGCCGCGTGTTCAAATGGGTGGGCACCTGCACCGATGTGACGGACTTGAAGCAACTCGAGGACGCGCTGCAGCGCACGAAGGATCGCTTGGAACTCGCGGTGCGCAGCTCGAATCTGAGCATTTTCGAGTTCGAGCTAGCGGACGGTACGCTGGAGAACAGTCGGCACACGTTGATCAACTTTTGGGAGCAATTGGGCTATGACCCGACGCAGGTTCCAACGTCTTTTGCTGAAGCGGCTCAGCTGGTACTGACGCCGGAAGGGCTCGCGCACGTGCCCGCCGAGATGCAGGCGTACTTGAGTGGCGCAATACCTCGCTTCGAAATGGAGCACCAGGTTCGACATCGGGACGGTTCACTCCACTGGCGGCTGGCGCGCGGCGTCGCGCTTCGCAACGAGGATGGGATCTCGGTTCGTTTCATTGGCAGCCACGTCGACATTACGAACAGCAAGCGCATGGAGCACAAGCTGCGCGAGAGCGAACAGCGCTGGCGCACCCTGGTAGAGACCGTGCCGCACCTGGTCTTCACGACGGAGCCCAACGGTGAGGTGGACCACTTCAGTGCGCAGACTCTGGCGTTTCTCGGACGCCCGGAGAGCGAGCTACTGGGTTCTGCCTGGACGGACGCCATTCATCCCGAAGATCGCGAATACATCGGTCGGGAATGGGCCAAGTCGATCGAGCTGCAACTCCCTCACGAGACGCATCACCGCGTTCGCCGGTGGGACGGTGAGTACCGTTGGATGACCACGCGGGCGATCCCGCTTCGGGACGACGCGGGCCGCGTGCTCAAGTGGTTCGGCACCAGCACCGATATCACGAACATGAAGCAGCTCGAGGCAGAGCTTCGCCACGCCAAGGAGTTGCTGGAACTGGGCATCCGGGGCTCCAACGTGGCCATCTTCGACTTCGACATGCCAGACGGCAGGATCGAGACCGCGCGTCAGACGATGATCAACGTTTGGGAGACGCTCGGCTACGATCCCGCCACGGCACCGAACCAGTTCGGCCCTGGGGCGATGCTCGCGATTCATCCTGACGACATCGCTCGCGTCCAGCAGGAGATTGGCTCGTATCTAGCGGGTCATAGTGAGAATTTCGAAGCCGAGTACCGCGTCCGTCACAAGGATGGCTCAGTGCTCTGGCGCATCGCACGGGGGACTGCGTTTCGTGACGCGGCTCACAAGCCAATCCGATTCATAGGCAGCTTCTTCGATATCACCGACATCAAACGCGTGGGGGATCAGTTGCGCGAGAGCGAGGAGCGCTGGCGAACTCTCGCCGAAACGTTGCCTCAGCTCGTGTGGAGCGCCACTGCCGACGGGGGTGCCGACTACTTGAGTGCTCAATGCCAACGATTTTGCGGACGCGCGGAAGCCGAGCTGGTGGGCGAGGGGTGGCTCGACGTCATCCACCCCGACGACCGCGCGGCAACGGCCGAAGCCTGGTCCACGGCAGTCCTGACAGAGGGCCTGTACAACGTGGATTATCGCATCCGCCGAGCGGATGGCGTGTATCGCTGGTTCACCGTGCGCGGCGCGCCGCTCCGCGATCGCTCCGGTCGTGCCTACAAATGGGTCGGGGCGTGTACCGACATCGAGGACGGCAAGCAACTCGCCGAGAAGCTGCGCGCGAGCGAGCAGGCCTGGCAACAGTTGGCCGAGATGGTGCCGCACTTCGTCTGGACCGCGCTGGCTGACGGGAGTGTGGACTACTACAGCGCGCAGGCGACGGCATACACTGGGCTGCCAGAGAGCGAGCTGCACGGTTCCCGCTGGGCTCAGACGTTACACCCGGAGGACCGGGAGTACACGGTCAAGGCTTGGCTCGAAGCCCTTGGACATCAGCAACCGCACAATGTCGAGCACCGAGTCCGCAGGCACGACGGGACTTATCAGTGGTTTTCAACCCGCGCTGTGCCCATTCTGGATCACGCTGGCCGAACCGTTCGATGGTTCGGCACGAATACCAACATCGAAGGCTTCAAGCGGCTCGAGGCGGAGCTCCGTCATGCCCGAGACTTACTGGTCTTGGGAGTGCGTGGTTCGAAGGTGAGCATCTTCGAGTTCGACATGCCGGACGGCAAGATCGAGAACTCTCGCAAAACTTGGATCAACCTCTGGGAATCACTCGGTTACGACCCCGCTAAGGCCCCGCCCGATTTTTCCAGCGGATCCGCGCTTGCCGTGCACCCCGACGACCTCGAGCGCGTGTACGCGGAGATTCATTCGTACTTGAGCGGCGGGCGCGAAGACTTCGAAACGGAGTACCGGGTGCGGCGGAAGGACGGTAGCGTGCTCTGGCATCTGACGCGTGGTGTGGCGTTCCGTGACTCGAATGGTCGGGCGCTTCGCTTCATCGGCAGCAGCGTCGATATCACCGACAAGAAGCATGTCGAGCAGCAGCTGCGCGGGAGCGAGCAGCGTTGGCGCAGCCATGCAGAGAGCTTGCCGCAGTTCGTATTTACCACGACCCCTGATGGGGTCGCTGACTACTTCAGCGCGACGACCTCGGCCTATACGGGGTTTTCTCAAAGTGAGTTGGTCGGCTGGGCCTGGGGAGCTGCGATTCATCCCGACGATTTGGAGCACACCACCCGAACTTGGTTGGACAACTGCGCGAACCAACGCCCGCACCAGGTCGAGCACCGGATTCGCCGCGCGGACGGCGTGTACCGCTGGTTCACCACCCGGGCTGCCGCGGTCTGGGATGATGAGGGCAAGATCGTCGCCTGGTTTGGCACGTGCACGGACATCGAGAATCTGAAGCAGCTCGAAGTGGAGCTACGGCACACCAGGGATTTGCTCGAGCTCGCGGTACGCGGCTCGAAGGTGAGCGTCTTCGACTTCGATATGCCAGATGGCGAAATCGAGAACGCTCAGCAAACGATGATCAATCTGTGGGAGTCGCTCGGCCACGATCCACTAACGGCGCCAACCCGGTTCAATCCTGGGGCCGAGCTCGCGGTTCATCCTGACGACATCGCTCGAGTTCGCGCGGAGATCCAAGCTTACCTGTACGGGACGCGCCAAGACTTCGAAATCGAATTTCGCGTCCGACACAAGGACGGTACGGTGATCTGGCACTTGGCGCGCGGCTTGGCGTATCGGGATCCAGAAGGCAAACCCGTTCGCTTCATCGGCACCTTCGTCGATATCACGGACAAGAAAGAGGTCGAGGGACAGCACCGCGAGAGCGAGCAGCGCTGGCGCACGCTCTCCGAAGCGTTGCCTCTGCTGGTCTGGAGCGCGAACGCCCAGGGTGTACCCGACTACTTTAGTGCTCAAACGGTCGAGTTCACCGGGGTCTCGATGGCTGAGCTGTGCGGCGACGGCTGGCTGAACTCGGTTCACCCCGACGATCGAGCGCACGGTTCCGAGGTTTGGCTCAAAGCGCTCGCGACGCAGAGCCTCTATCAAGTGGACTTCAGGATCCGCAGGGCGGACGGTGAGTATCGCTGGTTCACGTCCCGAGCGCGGCCAGTTCTCGATAGCGTAGGTCACGTTTCCCGCTGGTTCGGCACTTGCATGGACATCGAAGAGGGCAAACGGCTCGCCGAAGAGCTGCGCTCGAGTCAGCAGCGCTGGCAGACCCTGGCCGAGATGGTTCCACACTTCGTGTGGAGCGCGTCGGCGGACGGCATGGTCGACTACTACAGCGCGCAAGCGACTGCGTACACCGGTTTACCTGAAAGCGAGCTCCGCGGCATCCGCTGGGCGCAGACGTTGCACCCTGAGGATCGGGACTTCACCGTCAAAGCTTGGCTGGACGCCGTGGCACAACGGCGACCCCACAATGTCGAGCACCGGGTGCGTAAACACGACGGCTCGTACCAATGGCTGTCGACTCGCGCGGTGCCAATCTTGGATGCCGCGGGCAACACGGTCCTCTGGGTTGGCACCAATACCAACGTCGAAGACTTCAAGCGCCTGGAGGCCGAGCTACGCCACGCTAGAGACCTTCTGGAGCTGGGCGTGCGCGGTTCCAAAGTCGCCATCTTCGACTTCGACATGCCGGACGGCACGCTCGAGAACGCCAAGCAAACCATGATCAACCTGTGGGAGTCACTCGGCTACGACCCAGCTTCGGCCCCGGGCGATTTCGGCACTGGCGCGCGGCTAGCGGTCCATCCTGATGACCTCGAGCGAGTGCGCGGCGAGGCAGAGCTGTACTTGAATGGAAATCGCGACGATTTCGAAGTGGAGTTCCGAGTCCGACACAAAGACGGCTCGGTGCTCTGGTACCTATCGCGCGGCGTCGCGTACCGTGATCCCGACGGCAAGCCGCTCCGCTTCATCGGCAGCTTCGTAGACATCACGGACAAGAAGCAAGTGGAGGAGCGTCATCGCCAAAGTGAGCAACGGTGGCAGACGCTCACCGAGACATTGCCGCAACTCGTCTGGAGCGCAAATGCCGATGGCGCGGGCGAATATTTCAGTACACAAGCCGAAAAATTCATTGGCGTGCCGGAAGCCGAGCTGATCGGTGCCGGCTGGCTGAATGCGGTTCACCCGGACGACCGAGCGCATACCGTTGATGTTTGGCTGGAGGCGCTGCGCACGGAGAGCCTTTACGAAGTGGACTTTCGAATCCGCCGATCAGATGGCGTCTATCGCTGGTTCACCACTCGAGCGCAACCCTTGCGGGATGGCTCGGGTCGAGTCTTTCGTTGGGTCGGTACCTGCACGGACATCGAGGGGGGCAAGCAACTCGCAGAGAAGCTTCGCGCCAGCGAAGAGCGTTGGCGGAGCCACGCCGAAAGTCTGCCGCAGTTCGTGTTCACAATGACGCCCGACGGCCAGGCCGATTATTTCAGCGCTACGACATCGGCCTATACGGGCCTCTCACAGAGCCAGCTATTGGGCTGGGGTTGGGGAGCAGCTGTCCATCCAGACGACCGCGATCGCACCATCGCCACTTGGCTAGACAACCTCAGTAAGCGGCGCGGGCACGAGGTCGAGCACCGGATTCGCCGCGCCGATGGGGCATATCGTTGGTTTACCACCCGCGCCGCCGCAGTGTTGGATGGCAGCGGGGAAATCGTTGCTTGGTTTGGTACATGCACGGACATCGAGGACCTCAAGCAGCTCGAGGCCGACCTTCGCCAGGCGAAGGAGCGGCTAGAGCTGGCCATCCGCAGCGCGAATCTGTGCATCTGGGAATACGACATGCCTCACGGCACTCTCGAGAACAGCCGCGAGACACTCACCAACGTGTGGGAGTCGTTTGGCTATGACGCGCTCGACGCTCCGCCGTCGGTCGCTGCCGTGATGCATCCCGACGATATTCCGCGGGTGAGCGAGCGGATTATGGCTTGCTTGAATGGCGACACTCCGGCGTTCGAAGCCGAGCATCGCGTTCGTTACAAAGACGGGTCGTACCATTGGCTCCTTGGCCGCGGAGTGACGTTGCGTGATGCGGAGGGTCGCCCCACGCGCTTCGTCGGGACCAGCGTAGACATCAACGACATCAAGCGCATCGAGGCAGACCTGCTGCGCGCTCGAGAGGCCGCTGAATCGGCCAACCGTGCCAAGGACGAATTTTTGGCCAATGTCAGTCACGAAATTCGCACGCCGATGAACGCGATCCTCGGCATGACCGAGCTCGCGCTCGACTCTGCGCGCACCGAGCATCAACGGCAGCTGCTGTCGACGGTCAGAACTGCGGCCAGGAACCTACTCAACATCATCAACGATTTGCTCGATTCTCGAAGATCGCCGCGGGTAAGCTGGCCCTCGATGAAGCCGATTTCTCGTTGCGCGGCGCGCTCAGCGACGCGGTGCGCGCGCTCGCACCGCGCGCACACCGCAAGGGGTTGGAACTCATTTCCCGGGTCAACTCAGATGTGCCCGATTTCCTCTTCGGAGACGCGGGACGCCTGCGTCAAGTGCTGATGAACCTGGTCGGAAACGCGCTGAAGTTCACCGCGCAAGGAGAAGTGGTCGTGTCGGTCGAACTCGCAGCACGAGCTGGCGACTCGATCCTGCTGAACTTTGCCGTGCGTGATACGGGCATCGGCATCGCGCGCGACAAACAGGCGGCGATCTTCCGCGCATTCGAACAAGAAGACGCTTCGACGACGCGTAAGTATGGCGGCACGGGCTTGGGTTTGACCATCTCCTCGCAGTTGGTCGCGCTGATGGGCGGTGAAATTTCGGTGCAGAGTGAGCCGGGGCGGGGGAGCACGTTCGGGTTCACAGCTCGCTTCGCGCTCTCGTCTCGCGCTGATTGGGGGGGGGATGCGACCTCACCGAAGGTGCTCGAACACCTGCAAGTGCTCGTCGTCGACGACAACGAGACGAATCGTCAAGTTCTGATCGATCGCTTGACCGAGTGGCGGATGCGACCGTTGGCCGTCAGTGATGCTGCTTCTGCGCTCGATGCGCTGGTTCGGGCCGAGGCCCAGGGCACACCCTTTGCGCTGGTCTTGCTCGACTCGCGGATGCCGGATCTCGACGGCATCAGCTTGGCGGCCGAAATTCAGGGTCGCTTCGGCTCTTCCTCGCAACGCCTCATCTTGCTCAGCTCCGACGACGACCCCGTGCTCCCCGCGCGCTCGCGTGAAGCAGGGATTCAGGCTTTCCTCCTCAAGCCAGTGCAACATTCAGAACTGCTCGAGACGATTTGGGCGGTGATGAATACCGAAGCGCCCGAGCAGAACAAAGAGACGCTGATCACGGCGGGTCAGAGCCTGGTCAGGCGCGTGGCACTGCGCATCTTGGTCGCGGAAGACAACGAGCTCAATGTCGCTTTGCTACGCGAGTTGTTGACGCAAAGTGGGCACAGCGCCGAGTTCGCGAGTGACGGTCGAACCGCGCTCGTGTTGAGCACGTCGGACAGCTTCGACCTGCTGTTGCTCGATCTGCACATGCCGGAGATGGACGGGTTCGAGGTCGTACAGGCGATCAGGCAAGCTGAGCTCACGACCGGCAGGCATCTGCCCATCATCGCGTTGACAGCGCGCTCGTCGAGTCGCGATCGCGCACGTTGCCTGACCGCCGGCATGGACGACTTCCTGTCGAAGCCCATCGAAGCGGATGCCTTGTGGGCAGCGATCGACCGGATAGTGCTCGCTTTTCCTCCCGCGCGAAGTCGCCCATCGCGGCTGATCGACCACCGCGCGCTCTCACGCGCCTGCGGAGGTCGCCAGGCCGTGCTCGTCAAACTGTGTGGGGTATTTCAGCGCAGTCTTCCGGACCACATGGCAAACGTTCGCTTGGCACTCGGCGAGCGCGATCTGAATCAGCTGAGTCGAGCGGCGCACAAGCTCTACGGTACCCTTGCAGCCTTTTCTACCGTCGCCGGCGCCTTGGCTTTGACGCTCGAGGACTTGGCCAAGCAGGAAGACGTCGACAGCGCTGCGGAGCTGGTCGATCGGCTGGAAGCGATGTGCTCCGAGTTGCTGACTGACGCGCGCTCGCTCGTACAACAAGGTCACTTGAGATGACCGGCCTGTCGGGCTACGCACTCGAAACGCTGTCGGATGACGGCGAGCTCTTGTTCCTAAGAGCGGTGCCCGAATCGGGTGGTTCGCAGTCGGGAAGTCTACTGGTGATGACGCCCGCAGCCAGCCAAATCGACCCGGAAAGCCTTGCGCGCTTGCAACACCTTTGGGCGCTTCGCGATCGCTTGGATTCGTCGTGGACCGCTCGCCCGAGGGCGCTCGAACAGCACGCAGGGCGCCCAGTACTGCTGTTCGACGATCCCGGGGGTGAGCTCTTGTCGCGCTACGTGGGAGACCCCTTGTCGCTGGGTACGTTTTTGCGTGTCGCAATTCAGCTTGCGGTCGCGGTCGGGCGTTTGCATCAGCAAGGTCTCGTTCACAAAGACCTCAAGCCCGCCAACATCCTGGTCGACACTCGGACAGACTCTGTCTGGCTCGCTGGGCTGGCGATCGCCTCGACGGTCCCGCGTGAGCGGAGACGGCCGCATGCGCCTCTGTCGATGAGCGGCACCCCGGCGTACATGGCCCCCGAGCAAACGGGGAGGATGAACCGTTCGATCGACTCGCGAAGCGATCTCTATTCTATCGGTGTCACCTTCTATGAGCTGCTCACCGGTTCGCTCCCGTTCAACGCGACAAATCTCACGGAGTGGGTGCATTGCCACGTTGCCAGAGAGCCCGCGCCTCCCATGCAGCGCTCGAATGGCGACGCGATCCCCCCCACGCTGTCTGCCCTGGTCTTGAAGCTTCTGGCCAAGGCGGCCGAAGACCGCTACCAAACGGCATCAGGCCTCGAGTTCGATCTCCGCTGCTGCCTTGCGGAATGGCTCGGCCACGGGAAAATCATGCCCTTCCCGCTTGGGCTGCATGACTCTTCGGACCGGCTGCTTTTGCCTGAGAAGCTCTTCGGGCGAGAGCGAGAAGTCGCCATGCTTCACGCGGCCTTGGAGCGCGTAGTGACGAGCGGTCGACCGGAGCTCGTCCTCGTGTCGGGCTATTCTGGTGTCGGAAAGTCTTCGGTCGTCAGCGAGTTTCAGAAGGAGTCGGTCTCCAAACGCGCCCTGTTTGCCTCGGGCAAGTGCGATGAGTTCACGCGCGACGTGCCGTACGCCATGTTGGCTCAAGCGCTGCGTAGCGTCGTCCTCGATCTCTTCGCAAGAAACGAGGCGGAAGCGGCCGCTTGGCAGGAGCGATTGAGGGCAGCGCTCGGTCCGAGCGGCCAGCTGATCGTCAGCTTGATCCCGGAGCTTGAGCTGCTGATCGGCAAGCAAGAGGCGCTGGCCACGCTTGCCCCAAAAGACGCCAAAAGCCGATTTCAGCGGGCATTTCGGCGGTTCATTGGAGCCGTGGCTCAGTCCGAGCTGGCGCTGGTCTTGTTCTTGGATGACTTGCAATGGTTGGACGCCGACACGCTCGACCTCGTCGAGTGGCTGGTGGACGGTCCTGAGGTTGGGCGACTGCTTTTGATTGGCGCTTACCGAGACAACGAAGTTCATCACTTGCATCCCCTGCGGCTCAAGCTCGACGCTCTCAGCCGAGCCGGCGCGCCGATTTCAGAGCTGGTGCTGCCCGCCTTGGAAGAACGAGACGTGCGGCAACTGATTGCAGATGCCCTCGACTGCGGAGAAGAGCACGCGGCTCCGCTCACGGAGCTGGTCTACAAAAAGACCGCAGGCAATCCCTTTTTTACGCTGCAGTTCATGGCTGCGTTGGCTGAAGACGGGCTTCTGACTTTCGACCCAGGCCAAGCCGTTTGGAAATGGGATCTGGCGCGTATTCGCGCCAGGGGATTCAGCGACAACGTCGCGGACCTGATGGTCGCCAAGCTGGAGCGCCTGCCCGCGGAGACCCGGACCACGCTTGCGCGCTGCGCTTGCCTCGGCAGCGCCGTCGAGTCGACGACTCTCGCGCTGGTGCTGGGTGAAAGCGAGGAGCTGACCCACCAGCGCCTATTGGAAGCATTGCGCGTGGGTCTGATCTCGCGCGAGGCGGGAAGCTATCGTTTTTCGCACGATCGGATCTACGAAGCCGCTTATTCGCTGGTGCCGGAAGCAGAGCGTGCACCGGAACACTTGAGAATTGGTCGTCTGCTCTTGGCCAGCTCGGATCCGAGCGCACAACCGGAGCGCATCTTCGATATCGTCAATCACTTCAGCCGCGCCACCGAGCTGATCGAGCCCGGCGAAGAAAGCGAGCGAGTCGCGGGGCTCAACCTATTGGCCAGCAGGCGTGCAAAGGACTCGACCGCATACGCAGCGGCATTGACCTACTCTGTGATCGGGCGGTCGCTGGTCCCGGACGACGCCTGGACGACTCACTATGACGTCGTCTTTGCATTGGAGCTTCAAATCGCGGAGTGCCAATACCTGACCGGCGCGTTGACCGCGGCTGAAGCCCGATTGGAGTCTATCTCCGCTCGTATCGAGCGCATCGTGCACCGGGGAGCGGTCGCCCGTCTGCTCATGGCGCTATATACGACGCTCGGCCGTTCCGATCGGGCGATTGAGACGGGCTTGTCGTTCTTGCGGCACGTTGGCTTCGATTGGTCGCCACACTCGACGGATGAGAACGTGAGCGTAGAGCTCGACCGGATGCGGCAGCTGATCGCTGGGCGGTCAATCGAAGCATTGCTCGATATGCCGCGCATGGAAGACCCGGATTGTCTCGCGACTGTCGAGGTGTTGGCGGAATTTTTGGCCCCAGCGAGCTTTGCGCACAAGGGATTGTTCGATCTCGCACTGTTGCGCACGACGAACCTCAGCTTGATCCATGGCCACTGCGCGGCCTCCCCGTTTGCCTACGCCTTACTCAATATCGTGCTCGGTCTCGACCACGGCGACTATCAAACCGCGCTCCGCTTTGGGCAATTGGGTTGTGACCTCGTCGATCTGCGCGGGCTCGATCGCTTCAAAGCTCGCGTTTACAATTCTTTTGCCACCTTCGGGTTACCGTGGACGAGGCACTTGCCGCTCAGCCGCCCGCTGCTTCGTCGTGCGCTCGACGCAGCGGTGGCCACGGGCGATCTCACGTTCGCCGCCTATACGCGTAGGAGCCTCGTCTCCAACATGATGGTGTCGGGCGAACGGCTGTCGGACGTGCAACGCGAGGCGGAGGATGCACTCACGTTCGTTCGTCGAGCGCAGTTCGGCTTTGCTGCGGATTCATTCGTGGCGTTGCTCTTACTGATCCGAAACCTGCGTGGTCCCGTCGAGGACGACGGTTTGTCCGGCGAAATGGGGCAAAATCAAGCTGCGTTCGAACGATACCTGACCGAAGGGGGGCCTCGACTTGCGGTCGCCGCTTCCAGGTACTGGATCTACAAGCTGCAGGCCAGCCTGATCGGCCGCGACTACGAGACTGCGATCGCGGCCGCGAACCGGGCGGCGCCTTTGCTGTGGGCGTCGCGAGCGTTCGTGGAGCTCACTGAATATCATTTCTACAGCGCCCTTGCTCTAGCGGCGACTTGCGAGGCGGTTTCCGAGGACCAACGCTCCCAGCGAAGGCAGGGGATCGAGGCTCATCGCGCGCACCTTGCGGATCGAGCGACGGGCTGCCCGGAAAACTGGGCTCATCGCTCAGCGCTGGTAGACGCCGAGCTTGCTCGCCTCGACGGACGGGAGATGGAGGCCATGCGCCTTTACGAGCAGGCCATCACGTCGGCAAGGCAGCATGGCTTCGTACAGAACGAAGCCATCGCCGCGGAGTCGGCGGCAAGTTTCTATGAAACGCGCGGAGTTGGCAGCGCAGCGCGCGCCCATCTGCAGATCGCCCGAGGCTGCTACGAGCGCTGGGGCGCCTCGAGCAAGGTCAGCCAGCTCGACGAGGCATATGGCCGGCCGCGTGCCGAAACCGGCGACGCGACGGGCGCGACCGATCAGCTCGATGCCGACGCCTTGATCAAGATGTCGCAGGCTTTGTCCGGAGAGATCGTCTTGGAACGCCTGCTCGAGAAACTGATGGTAATCGCGGTCGAGCACGCTGGCGCGGTGCGCGGCGTACTACTGCTTCTGCATGACGACGAGCTGAGAATCGAAGCCGAAGCCTCGACTCATCAGCAGGGCATTGCCGTGCGGCTGCGCGGAGTCAGCGAAGCACTGGGTGAGGTCCCGTACTCCATCGTTCGTCACGTCACGCGCACGCGAGAGGGCGTCAATCTCGATGACGCCATGCTGCCAAACCCATTTTCGTCAGACTCCTATGTGCGGAGACACTACCCGCGCTCCGTCTCCTGCTTGCCTCTGCTCAAGCGAGGGCAGCTGATCGGAGCCATCTACCTAGAGAACGCGCTATCGCCGAACGTTTTTACTCAAGCGCGGGTTGCCCTACTGCAGGTGCTCGCTTCTCAAGCCGCGATCTCGCTGGAGAACGCGCGTTTGTTCGGCGAACTGAAGAAATCCGATCGATATTTGGCTGAGGCGCAACGGCTCAGTCACACCGGAAGCTTTGGCTGGGATGTGGGGACGGGTGAAATCCAATGGTCGGCCGAAACATTTGCAATTTTTGGCTTCGATTCGGCAGTACGGCCGACCGTCGAGCTGATCACGCAACGGATGCACCCTGACGACAGGCCGCGCGCCGCGGCGCGGATCCACGCGGCCGTGAGTCAAATGCGGGACTGGGAACTAGAGCATCGGCTGTTGATGCCAGACGGTGCGGTCAAGAATCTCCGCCTCGTCGCGCACGCGTCCCGAGAGGAGGCCGTGCCGCTCAGGTACATCGGTGCGGTGATGGATGTCACGGATGCGAAGCGAGCAGAGTTGCAGATGCAGGCGTCTCTCGCCGACAAACAGGCGCTGCTGACCGAAGTGCATCAGAGCGAGCGCCGCTACGCAGAGACGCTGGCGAGCATTGGCGAAGGTGTGATCACGACGGATAGCAACGGAACCATCACGTTCATGAATCCAGCTGCGGAAGGCCTCACCGGTTGGCGTGCGGAACTCGCCATTGGGCTGCCTTTCGGCGCAGTGGTGCAGCTTGCCGACGAAGAGACCGGACAGCCGTTGGAGAACACGACCGAGGTCGCTCTCGGCCTCGCGTCCCGAGCTGTGATGATGGGGCAAAGCGTGCTCATTCGCCGCACCAGCGGCGAGATGCCGATTGCGCACAGCGGCAGGCCAATCAGTGACGAGCGCGGTGCCAGCGTTGGGTGCGTGTTCGTGTTTCGAGACACGACGAGAGAGCGGCTCGAAGCAGAGGTCGAGGCGATCCGACGAGTGAAGGTTCGAGGCGAGCTGGCGCTGCCGGGGTCGAAGGTTGCCCTCTGGGACTTGACCACCCCGGCAGGTGCTCTGGAGGGGAGCGTTCTCAGCACCGTAAACCACTGGGAGCCCCTGGGTTTTCCACCGACTCTCGACGCGGGAGGTTTCGATGCCGTCGTGGCCAATTGGCACCCGGAAGATCGTGAGCGCGTGCGCGATGCCATGTTGGCGTGCGTAATTGGGCAAACTAGGAGCCTGGAAATTGCGGCTCGAGTTGCGCGGGCCGACGGCAGCTACGTTTGGAAACTCAAACAGGGTGGGGTCGTCCGAGACGCGCTGGGCACAGCGTTGCGCATCACTGGCATCAGCATCGACATCGACGATCGTGTGCTGGCCGAAGAGGCGTTGCGACGCAGCGAAGCCCGGTTTCGCAGCACCTTCGACGGCGCTGCCGCGGGCATCGTGCACATGGGTTTCGATGCTCGAATCAGTCGCGTCAATCAGAAGTACTGTGAGCTCACGGGCTATCCGTCGTTCGAGCTCATGAACCGCAGCGTTACCGAGGTGACGCACCCCGACGATCGAGAGCTGATCACCGGTGAGCAGTTCCGCGCGTTGTGTCAGTCGAAGCTAGACAGCTACTCGACCGAAGTGCGCACGCTTCGTGCAGACGGCTCGGAGGTGTGGACGCAATGCACCGTTTCGCGGACCTCCGACGGCGTGGGCTCGGAGCCATATGTGCTCGCCATTTGCTCGGACATATCGCAGCGGAAGCAGCTCGAGCGCGAGCTCTTGCAGGCGAAAGACGCGGCCGAGGCAGCCAATCAAGCCAAAGACGAGTTCTTGGCAAACGTGAGCCACGAGATCCGCACGCCGATGAATGCGATCCTCGGCATGACCGAGCTTGCCCTGGAATCGGCGACGCTCGAGCACCAGCGGCAATTGCTATCCACGGTCCGGTCGGCGGCACGGAACCTACTCAATATCATCAATGATTTGCTGGACTTCTCCAAGATTGCGTCTGGCAAGCTTGCGCTGGATCGAGTCGACTTCTCTGTGCGTTCACTGGTTACGGACACGACCCGGGCACTGGCCGACCGCGCGCTGCGTAAAGGACTCGAGCTCGTGAGTTACGTGCACCCCGATGTCCCCGACGAACTGTTCGGGGACGACGGACGCGTGCGTCAGGTGCTGATGAATCTCGTCGGCAACGCCCTGAAGTTTACCGCTGAGGGCGGTGTGACGATTGAGGTGAGGGGTGCGCCGAGCCAGGAGCCTCGCGTCGATGGCGTGCTGCTCGAGTTCGCGGTTCGCGATACGGGTATCGGGATTGCGCCCGAGAAGCAGGCCTCGATCTTCCATGCTTTCGAGCAGGAAGACGCCTCGACGACTCGCAAATACGGCGGCACCGGCCTAGGCCTGACGATCGCCGCTCAACTCGTTGCGCTGATGGACGGAGAGATAAAAGTGCAGAGTGAACCCGGTCACGGCAGTACCTTCAGCGTGACGGTGCCTTTCGCCCTTTCGTCCCAGCTGAGCGCGAGCGCTCCCCAGTTGCTGGACGATTCGAACTGGGACTCGAGCTCACGGAATCGACGTCAGTCCACGGATGGCGTGGCCCTGCGCATTTTAGTGGCCGAGGACAATGAGCTCAACGTTGCACTGCTTCGGGAACTGCTGGCCCAGGGCGGCCACCGAGCGACATTTGCGAGCGACGGGCAAGCCGCCCTCGCGTTGGCCCGTCGCGACTCTTTCGATCTTTTGCTGCTCGACTTGCACATGCCTGAGCTGGACGGCTTCGAAGTCGTGCGCGCGATTCGCGCGGGTGAGGTTGATACCGACGCACATCTACCCATCATTGCACTGACGGCGCGCTCGTCGAAGCGTGACCGCGAACACTGTCTGGCGGCGGGAATGGACGACTTTCTCTCGAAGCCTATCGAGGCCGACGAGTTGTGGGCCGCGATCGACCGCGTCGTCGCGGCGTTTCCGCCTGCACAGGTCACGCAAACGGGGCTGATCGACGCAAACGCTATTTTGCGGGCATGTGCGGGGCGCCCGGCAACGTTCGCCAAGATCCGCGAGGTGTTTCAAGCATCGCTGGCAAAACAGGTGGCGCTCGTGCAATCGACCCTCGCGCTGCGCGAGTTCGACCGTCTGGCTGAAGCCGCGCACCAGCTCCACGGAACCCTCGGTGTATTCTCCACTATCGCCAGCAGGCTTGCCTTGGCGCTGGAGGATGCGGCCGGTCGTCACGAAGTTGACCGATGCACGGAGCTACTCGAGCGCCTCGAGGCGATGTGCTTAGAGTTGCTCGAAGAGACTCGGGCACTAACACTCGAGCAGCTCAGAGCGTAGGTCGCAGCGGATGGATGGATGGATGTACCATGGTGAACACAGCGAAAGCCGGCGACGGAATCATCAGCCGTGTGAGCAAACACTCGGTGGCCGAGACAATCGACCGCGTGGAGGCCGTGTTGCGCGCGCGCGGGGTCGAGATCTTCGCGCGGGTCGACCATTCGGGGAAGGCCGCGGCGGTGGGGTTGGAGATGCTGCCTAATCAGCTACTGATCTTTGGTAACCCCAAAGCCGGCACGCCGGTCATGCTCGCCTCGCCCACCGCCGCGATCGACCTACCGCTCAAGGCGCTCGCTTGGCAGGATTCGGAAGGCACGGTCTGGCTCAGCTACAACGATCCGACCTACATCGCCCGCCGTTTTGGCTTGGCCGACTCGCAGGTAGCTACGCTCGTGCCCATCGGCGCGGTCATCGAACAAGCGGCAGACTGACTCTTTCCCGACGCCGACGGCCGCCCAGGCCGTCGACGTTGGTGCTTTCGCAGCTCAGACGCCGCGGTAGACGAGCCGCGTGAAGAACGCGGGATCGATCACGAACTGACCCCACTTGGCATCGTAGCGCGCGGTCGGCTTCGCGGCGATGGTTTGCTCGAGGGTCTTGCCCTGAGCCTTCAGCTTGGCGACGTTCTTGCGAATGCTGGCGAGCATGTCGCGGAACTCGATGAGCTGCGCTCGGTTTCCAACGGGGCCATGCCCGCCAACCACGATGGTGTGATCCGTGGCCAACGCGATGTTCGTGTTCGCGGCTCTGATCATGCCGTCGATGCTTCCGCCCGTGACGATATCGATGAATGGATAGACGCCGTTCCAGAAGGTGTCGCCAACGGCAAGCACGTCCGCCTTCTTGAAGTAGACGTACATGTCAGAGTCCGTGTGGCACGGCCCGTAGTAGTGGATGAGTAGCGTCTCCCCACCGAATTCGAGGGCTTTGTCCATATTGACGACCACCGTTGGGCGCGCGCCAGAAGGGGTGGGCGGAAACGTGTGGCTCCAGTCTTCGACGCGCACGGTTTCAGACAAGCGTTTGAGGGTATTTTCTTGGGCGATGATCGTCGCGCCGGCTTGGTGCAGCCAATCGTTGCCGTCCGTGTGATCCCAATGCCAATGGGTGTTGATCAGGTATTTCAACGGACCGGCTCCCAGGCCCTCGATAGCGGGCGAGAGTCTGGCGCGTGACAGGCTGATGCCGCCGTCGACCATCAGCTTGCCTTCGGGAGTGGTCAACACACTGATGTTGCCGCCCGAGCCCGACAGCACGGCAATGTGTCCACGCAGGAGCTTGACGTCGATCTCGGCTTTCGCGGCTGCAGCGTTGATCTTGTCCACCGGGCTTTCGGCATGCGCTAGCTCTTGCCCCTCGGCCGAACCGGCAGCGAATAGCGTCGCGCTCGCCATCAGCAGTCCCCCCGCGAGTGCGACCGCTAGATCGCGGCGCAGCGCAGAAAGTCCTGACTTGCCCGGGGGAATTGCCGCATCGTCTGAAGCGGTGGCCAAGCGGGTGGTTGATGGGGTGGCTCGATCTCGCAATTTTTTTGACATGTTTAGCTCCTGGTCGATCGGTTTAGATACGGTTCTGAAGCGACCCAGGCCGTGCGCGAGGGTCGGCATCGAATGGCGATGGCGCACCGGCTCGCGAGGTCCGGGCCGACTCGAGCGCGTCGTGGTTCGTGAGTAACGCTAAGGGCCCGCGAATGGCTAAGTCGGTCGAAGATCGCGGGCGAGGCGCCCGGCCGGCAAGGCGCGACGAAGGCGCATACCGCTGGTATGTAACTGAGGAGCAACGCAGCCGGCCGGGATGCATCGGTCGCGAGATCGATCGACTTAGCCATTCGCGGGCCCTAAGGCAGTACGGCCGCGCGCTGCTGCAACAGCGACTGCGAACGCGCGTCTTGATCGTCCGCGTGCGCAGTCACGACCAGCGATTCGACCGACTTCACTTTGCTGGGGATGCGTCCGCCAAACCAACGCGGGTCTGGCCGTTGCTCCCAAACGACGCGCGATAACGCAGACTCGGGCGGATAGGGACTCGCGCCAGCGTGCCGCGCGTGCTCCACCGCGACGTCGTTCCCATACACTTGGCTCATGGTCGCGTTGCGCGGGTCGATCGCGGAAGTGATCAAGCGCCACGCTGCGGGCACCGACGTGCGCGCAACGGGAACGGTAAACACGAAATCATGCTCCCGCATGGGCGCGTGGCAACCCGTGCATTCGTGCACGAAGTCAGCATCCTTCCCATACGGCTCGAGCTGAGCGGAAACCCACTGAGCGTAACCCCAGCCCTGCGTAGCAGCATATTTCGCTGCGTTCTTGAACATGAAGGCGACCTGCCTGAACTCGCCCATTCGTATCGTGCCGTCGCTTTCGACCAGCTCATCCCACGCGACCTTGGCCAGGACAGTCCCATCGGGCCAAGGGTTGGTCTGGTTCGCAGCGATGGCTCTTTCTCCAACGTCGTTCGCCAAGATCGCGCGGAACCGATGGTCGTCGAATCGGTCGGTGACGCTGATCACCTGCCAATCCTTGTACCGGGACGAAAAAGCGATGCCATTGGGCGCTGGCCTCGGAGATATCGTTGCGGAAGGGCTGGTCAGCCATGTTTCGTACTGCGCAGTTGCGGACGCGACTTGCGCCGAAGTTGCCGGCGCCAGGGGCTCCGGGCCGTGCAGGTAGTTCTCGAGCACGTTCAATTGCTCCGGGCCGAGCGCGGACTGGGGATGCAACCAACGATATGCGGCGGGCGGCATCACACCCGCCTCGATTTGGTTTAGCGCTTCGTACAGCTTGCCCCGCTGCCTCCCCGCTGGGAGGACACCAAAGTTGGAGAAATCGAGGTGTTCTCGCCCCGTGCGGACATCGCGCGCGACCAGCTAAGAGGCAGGCGCCAGACGGTCGAACCAGCGCAGCCGGGTTTCGTTCGAGTGACAGTCGTAGCAAGCGGTGACGAGCAGCGACTTCACCTCCGGCGGGGCCGCGAGGTCGGCGATCACCGGAGGGTTCGGTACTTCGGGGCGAACGAGCTGGGCTCCGGCGAATAGAGCCACTGCCCCGAAGGCAAGCTTCACCTTCAAACGGGAGCGTGAACGACTAGGCATTGGCTTGCTTCGCTGGCTGAAAGTGCAAACGCTACGCCTTGCTGAACGACAGCACGTCGGCGTTGAACTGATCGCGATGTGTGACGGTCAAGCCGTGCGGGGCGCCCGGATAGATCTTGAGCGTTGCACGCGCCAACAATTTCGAAGAAACCTTGGCTGTGGTTTCAATCGGAACGTTTTGGTCGTCTTCGCCATGAATCACTAGCACCGGAATATCGATCTTCTTGAGATCTTCGGTGAAGTCCGTTTCGGAGAATGCCTTGATGCCGTCGTACATCCCCTTGAAGCCGGCCTGCATGCACTGCAGGAAAAACTCCTCGCGCACACCAGCCGACACCGTCGAATTGGGCCGGTTGGCGCCGAAGAACGGGAGCGAGAGATCCCGGTAAAACTGCGCCTTGTCTCTAGCCACGTTGTGTCGAGTTTCGTCGAATGCCGACATAGGGATCCCATTGGGGTTAGCCTCGGTCCTCACCATCACAGGCGGAACCGAACTCACGAGGACGGCTTTCGAGGCACGCTGCGCGCCGTGGCGACCGAGGTAGCGCGTGACATCACCCGCTCCCGAAGAGTGCCCAACGATCACGGCGTCCTTGAGCTGCAGTTGGTCGAGCAAGCTTGCTAGATCATCGGCATAAGTGTCCATGTCGTTGCCGTTCCAAGGTTGGCTGGAGCGACCGTGTCCACGCCGATCGTAGGCGACGGCGCGGTAGCCGTTTGCAGCGAAATAGAACAATTGTTCATCCCACACGTCGGCGTTGAGCGGCCAGCCATGGCTAAATACAATCGGCTGACCCTTGCCCCAATCCTTGTAGAAAATGCTGGTTCCATCCTTGGTGGTGATCGTGGACATGGTCGGGGCTCCTTCAGGGGTCGCGTTTCCGGTGGGTGTGCTCAAGATCGATTTCGGCATGCAAGCTGCAGCAGCGAGTGCCGCGCTGCCGATCAAGAGTTCGCGACGAGTTGCGGCCATCAGTGGGGCAGGAATTGGATTGCTCATCTGCGTTTCCTATCTTTGGAATAATTGACGGACTGAGTCGATGCGAGGAACGAAGGGGGTGTCAGACGCGCGCGGGTATCGTGAATGCTACGGTCTGACTGGTGAGCACATGGTGTGAAGGGTCCGCCAGCTCGATCAGAACTCGGTGTGCACCTGGTGCGAGTCCGACCACGACCACGGCTTCCCCGCTTGCGTCGATGAAGTGCCACGGCGCATCGTCAACCGTGACGTGGACGTGTCCGATTCGAGGTGAAACCGCGAGCGCGCCGGAGCCAAATACCGGCACGACTCGCAGATTTTCCGTTCGGTATTGGATGAAGACCTTACCCAGAGCGAGCGGGCCGGCCAGGGGCGGATCGACGATCAGCATTGCTGGTGGTTCGTCGTCGATAGCGAGCAGCGGCGAAGGGCCGCGGATCGCTTTGGCCGTCGGTACCAGCTTCTTTGAATCGTTTGGCATCGTGAGATCCTTCGATTTGGATGGGAATTGCGCGCGAGGCGGGGCCCGTCCGCGATCGGATCGTTCAGCTCGATCCCCGAGGTTCAGATCGCGTCGAGCCCCGCGCGAGCTTCCCCTGAGTTAGCCCTTGATGAACGACAGCAAGTCCGCGTTGAACTGATCGCGATGCGTTGCCATCAGGCCGTGCGGTGCGCCCGGATACACCTTCAAGGTCGCACGCTTGAGCAGTTTGGAAGACAACCGAGCAGCGTCGTCGATCGGCACGATTTGATCATCGTCGCCGTGGAGGACCAGCACCGGAATGTCGATCTTCTTCAGGTCCTCGTTGAAGTCGCTCTCGGAGAACTGCTTGACGCAGTCGTAAGCGCCCTTGAAGCCAGCTTGCATGCTCTGCAGCCAGAATTGATCGCGGAGGCCCGCGGAGACCTTCGACTCCGGGCGATTGGCGCCGTAGAACGGGAACGCCAGGTCTTTGTAAAACTGCCCCTTGTCCTTACTCAGGCCATCTCGAAGCGCGTCGAACGCCGACAGTGGCAGACCACCAGGATTGGCTGCGGACTTGATCATGATCGGAGGGATTGCGCCGACCAGCGCCGCTTTTTTTACGCGACTAGTGCCGTGCCTACCCATGTAGCGAGTGACTTCACCTCCACCGGTGGAGTGTCCGACGAGGATGGCATCTTTGAGCTCCAGCTTCTCGAACAGGCTCGAAAGGTCATCGGCGTAGGTATCCATGTCATTGCCGGCCCACGGCTGCCCGGAGCGACCGTGACCGCGGCGATCATGGGCGATGGTGCGGTAACCGTTCGAAGCGAAGAAGAATAGCTGCTCATCCCAGGCGTCTGCGCTGAGCGGCCAGCCGTGGCTAAAAACGATGGGCTGCCCTTTACCCCAATCTTTGTAGAAAATGCTGGTCCCATCTTTGGTCGTGATTGTCGGCATGATCGTGCTCCTTCGGTGTTCGCTTCTGGTCGGCAATGACCATCGAAGCTCGTTGTCTCGGCCTTCAGCAGGAAGCGTGCCGTGCTAGAGGTGCCAATTTCGTGCGAGATCCGCGGCGCATCCAGGCACCGAACTTCTCGTTGCTGTGATTCCCTTACCGAGCCGGAAAGAACTTGGTCGATTGGAAGCCTGCGCTCGAACTTGCGGCTTGCGTCGTGGAACTACCGGTGACGAGTGAGCTTTCGCAGTTCGTCGTTCTCTCGCTCGAGCTCCTCGATTCGCGCTACGGTCGGCTTCAGCGCTTCTCGAATCTGCTCTTCCGTGTAGCGAGGCGTGATGTGCTGCGGACAGTTCCAGTCGAAGGCCTCTACGCGGATGACGAAGACTCGTTCGATCACGGCTTTGTAAGTCCGTGAGTGGACTCGTTCAATCACGCCGTCCGCTGCATGCCCCTCGAGGATCTGCGCATTGCCCAAGATCTTCAGGCGCGCCTGATTGGGGTAGTCGACCAGGATCAACGCAACGCGCGCGTCGGTGGCTAGGTTCCCCGCAGTCACGTATTGCTTGTTGCCCCGAAAGTCCGCAAACGCGACGGTTTGCTGGTCGAAGACCTTGAGAAACCCGGGCGGCCCGCCCCGATGTTGGATGTATGGCCAACCGCTAGAGCCTGACGTCGCCATGTAGAAGCTATCGCGTTCAGCGATGAACTCGGTCTCCTGCTCAGTGAGACCACCGCGTTGGTCGCCGCGTTGCTCGAGCCGCTCGTATTGTCGACGGCTGCCGTACCGCTCTTGCAATGCTTTGACTGCAGACGTGAAAACCAGGGATCCAAAGTTCTGGGGCATTGCCTCGCGCGTGCAGGGCTCATGCCAGAGAAATCGGCCCTGCTAGGCGTCTTCGTCGAGTTCTACCGAGTGGCCCACCGAGATCCCGAGGGCGCGCAGGCGCCCACGCATCGTTTGACGAGAGATGCCCAGCAGCCCGGCGGCAATGCGAAAGTTCCCTTGCGCGCGCTCGAGCGTCGCCGTGAGCAGAAAGCGATCGACGTATTGGCGCGTCTGTGCGTACAGGTCGGTTGCATCGAGGGTGATCAGGCGCTCGTTGACGAACCTCTCGACATCACACGAGGCTGGTGCCGGGCGACGGGCGACCTCGGGCGGCGGATCAGCGGGAGGGGGCGGCGTGCTTCGGCGGTCCGAGAGCGGTGGCAAGAAGCTAGGCAGCAGCGTCACCCCTTGTGCACGCAGAACCGCCTGTTTCAGCACGTTTTGAAGCTCGCGGATGTTCCCCGGCCAATGGTAGGCGCACAGGCGATCCATGGTTTCGGCAGCTACGCTTCGGATACTCCGGCCGAGCTGGCGGCTGAACCGCTGAACATAGTGCTGGGCCAACAGCGCAATGTCATCACCGCGTTCACGCAGGGGAGGGAGGTGGATCGTGAAGACACCCAAGCGGTAGTACAAATCGAGCCGAAACTTGTCTTCTGCCACGCGCCCCTGCAGATCACGATGTGTGGCGGCGATCAGCCGAACGTCGGTGCGCACGGTCTCGTTTCCGCCCATGCGCTCGAAGGTTTGCTCCTGCAACAAACGAAGCACCTTGGCTTGCAGCGCGAGCGGCATGTCGCCGATCTCGTCCAACATGATCGTGCCGCCGCTGTACTGTTCGAACTTACCAATCCGCCGTCGATCGGCGCCCGTGAACGCACCTTTCTCATGGCCGAACAGATCGCTCTCGAGCAGATTCTCCGGTATGGCAGCGCAGTTGAGCGCCAGGTAGGGGGCCTTCGAGCGTGCGCTATGCTGGTAAATCGCGCGCGCCACCAATTCCTTACCGGTGCCGCTTTCACCGGTAATGAGCACGGTGACGTCTTGGTGCGCAACCAGGCCAATTGCTTTGTAGACCTCCAACATCGCTGGGCAGGTGCCGAAGAGCGTGTCGTCTTCGCACAGCTCTGGGAGCGATTGCTGCAGAGCGACGGGCGCACGCATGCGCAGCGCGATATCCATCGCCTCTTGCACCGTCGTTTGCAGCTGCTGCAGATCGATGGGTTTGTAGACGTAGTTGAACGCGCCGCGTTTCATGGCTTCAATCGCGGTGTCTGCGGTTTTTGCGATGGTCACGAAGATCACCGGCACGCGCGCGTCGAGCGCTCGGAGCTCTTCGTAGACGTCGAGCCCCGAACAATCCGGTAGTTGCAAATCCAGCAACACCACGTCGGGCCGCGCGGAGCGAAACGACGCGATACCGTCGGCGCCGTTCGCTGCAACCTTCACGCTATCTGTGGGGAACGCCTGGCGTACCTGTTCCGCAATGAACAGCGGATCGTCGTCAATCAGGAGTACTTGAGCCATCTGAGGTTACCAACAACGAGTTGCAAACATTCTGATAATTCGACCCAGCCGCGAAGTCAGAAAGCGCTTGGCGGCCCCAGAAGTAAACCAAAAAACTCACTGACGCTCAGGTGAAAGGTTCGCTCACCTCCGTTCGAGCCCACGGCAGCGCGCGGAGCCGCTCGTAGCGAATGGGCTCGCCGCTTGCTTCGCTGATACCGTAGGTCCCGGCGCTCAGCTTGAGTAGCGCGTGCTCGATTTCTGCAAGCAAATCGCGCTCCTGCGTGGCAATTTCGGTCCTCTCACCGACCGCGATTTCGGTCGTCGCGGAGTCAGCCAGATCACCGGGCTCACCGACCGGGGGCGGTTCGCCGAGCCCTGAAATGGAGTGAAGCAACTGAGCTCGCTTGAGGACCAGCGCTGCTCGAAGCTCATCGAGCTGCGATTGATCGAGCAGAGAGGTTACTGATGGTGACGCCATTGTTTCTTGTTCTCCATTCTCTGTTACTAGCCGACGCTTCGATCATAAGGGTCGAGCCGCCGCGGGCCAAGCGGCGGCGAATGGGTTTTGGTCGGCTCGACCAACTCTTCTGCTGCGCGACGCGATGTCGCCGGCTGCTGGTCGTGCCCGAGTGAGGATAGCTCGTTCGAAACGGCTTTTCGTCGCAGAGATCCGGCACGAGGCCAGCCGCAGGCACAGGTGGCATGCGTCGTGCTCTGACATGACGTGACGTGACAACAGTTGGGCACGGCGGCAGCCGCGCGTGCTCATTGATCCCCGTCGCCGACTGCGTCGGTACGCGGGCGATGGTCCACTCACGCAAAGGAATGCCAAATGAAGACAGCAAAGCTATTGCTCGTGACAATGTGGGTCCCCATTCTCGTGCTAGTGATCGCGCTCTTTCCCGAGCAAAGTCGCGCCACACCAGCCTTCAGCGCGGAAGCGCCGCAAGTTCATTACCAGACCGTCAAGGTCGACGGCATCGACGTATTCTATCGCGATGCGGGGCCCAAGAATGCGCCCGTGCTGCTGCTGTTGCATGGCTTTCCGACGTCGTCGCACATGTTCCGCGATTTGATTCCTCGTTTGGTCGACAAGTATCGAGTCATCGCGCCGGACTACCCGGGGTTTGGCTATAGTGCAGCTCCGGACCACACGAAGTTCGCTTACACTTTCCAGAACTACGCTGACATCGTCGACAAGCTCACGCGCCAGATTGGCATCGGCAAATACGCTCTGTACGTGATAGACTACGGCGCGCCCGTTGGTTACCGGCTCGCGTTGAAGAATCCCGATCGCGTGACTGCGTTCGTGGTTCAGAACGGCAACGCCTACAATGAAGGCATCGAGAAGTTCTGGGACCCGATCAAGGCGTATTGGAAGACGCACGCAACGAAGGAACGCGACGCGATTCGCTTTCTGATGACCTTCAAGGCGACCTACTGGCAATACACCAACGGAGTGAAGGACACCTCGCTGGTCAGTCCGGACGCGTGGACTCTGGATCAGGCGCTTCTGGATCGCCCGGGGAACGCGGAAATCCAGCTCGACCTGTTTTACGACTATCGCACGAATATCCCGCTCTATCCTCAGTGGCAGGCGTACTTCCGAGAGCGCAAGCCACCGATGTTGGTGGTCTGGGGCAAGAACGACGAAATCTTCGTGGCCGCCGGTGCCGCCCCGTACAAGCGCGACATCCCGAACGTCGAGATCCGCATGTTCGATACGGGGCACTTCGCCCTCGAGACCAACGGGCCGGAAATTGCGAAGCTGATTCGCGAATTCTTGGCTCGCGCCGTCCCCGCGCCGGCGCACCCGAGCTGAGCGTACAACCGAGTCGTGTCCATTCGCGGCCCCTAGCCAACGGGTCGCGGATTTCACACTCGCTGCGGTGGGGTCGGTCATTGGTTCTGGTGGGCTGCGCGGCTCGCGGCACCCCCATTGCGGGTGTCGACCAACGCCACCTATCAATTCTCATGCCAGGTATGCCCATCGCCGTGCACGGTGATTTCCTGCGCATTCGTCGGCGATGCGACGCCCTGGCAGCCCAGTCGACCAAGTTTTGGTCGGCTCGCTCAATCGCGGACTCGGCGCCCTATCGCTTGCCGCGGACGCGCGAAAAGGAGCCGCGATTGACGCGCTCCGAACACGCCACAGCCCACGCTCGTTTGCCCATTACAGCATTCTACGAAAGCCAATGAATCATGACCTTCTCTCCAAGATTTCAAGGAAAAACAGTGCTGATCACCGGCGGTACGAGCGGGCTCGGACTGGCCGCGGCCGAACGCTTCATTGCTGAAGGGGCACAGGTGTTCGTCACCGGGCGGCGTCAGGAAACCCTAGACGCCGCGATCGCCAAGATCGGACGGAACGCGATCGGCGTGCAAGGCGACGTTGCGAATCTGGCCGACCTCGATCGACTTTATTCGACGATTCGGCGGAAGGCCGGCCGGCTCGATGTTGTCTTCGCCAATGCAGGTGGCGGCGCGTTCGTGCCGCTCGAACAAGTGACCGAAGAGCACTTCGACAAATACTTCGGCATCAACGTCAAAGGGACCCTATTCACGGTGCAAAAGGCACTACCACTGATGCCTCCCGGAAGTGCAGTCGTAAT
>Ga0134124_10000416_pt1 | contig 36131 bp, 12 predicted proteins | sample KB304_FD_96880 | JGI IMG/M metagenome (GOLD analysis project Ga0134124, IMG submission 96880) | Terrestrial soil microbial communities without Nitrogen fertilizer from Kellogg Biological Station, Michigan, USA - KB3-0-4 | ecosystem: Environmental > Terrestrial > Soil > Unclassified ... | reverse complement strand
GTTGATCGGCAGAGTAAAGGAAGTGGCGCTGGGAGCGTACGCGCATCAGGAGCTGCCGTTTGAGAAGCTGGTGGAAGAGTTGGAGCCGCAGCGCAGCTTGAGTCACACGCCGTTGTTCCAGGTGATGTTTGTGATGCAAAACGAGCTGCGAACAGAGTTGGGAATGAGCGGGCTGCAGTTGAGTGGAGTGCGGACGGAGCATGTGACGGCCAAGTTCGATGTGATGCTGCAATTGACGGAAACGGCAGCGGGGTTGAGTGGAACCATCGAGTACAGCACGGACTTGTATGAAGCAGAGACGATCGAGCGCATGCTCGGTCACTTCCAGGCACTGCTGGAAAGCGTTGTGAGAGACCCCGCAGAGCAGATCTCGGAGTTGCGGTTGCTGACCGAAGGTGAAGAAGAACAACTGCTGGTGGAGTGGAACGACACGGCCGCGGTCTTCGCGGAGCAAACGTGCGTGCATGAGTTGTTTGAAGCGCAGGCAGCGCGGACGCCGGACGCAGTGGCTTTGGTTTATGAAGCAGAACAACTCACTTACGAAGCAGTGAACCGGCGTGCGAATCAATTGGCACATCACCTGGGTGGGTTGGGAGTAGGACCGGAAACGTTGGTGGCGGTGATGTTGGAGCGGTCACCAGAAATGGTCATCGCGTTGCTGGCGGTGCTCAAAGCGGGCGGCGCGTATGTGCCGGTGGATCCGCAGTATCCGCGGGAGCGGGTGCGCTACATGCTGGAAGACTGCGGCGCGCGAGTGCTGCTGACACAATCATCACTGGCAGCAGATCTAGCGAGTATGAATGTGGTTGGCTGCGCCGTAGTGAAGATCGATAGCGATTGGGAGTTGATCGCAGCGCAGAGCGAGAAGAATGTGAGCAGTGGGGTGAGTGCGGAGAACCTCGCGTATGTGATCTACACCTCGGGTTCGACCGGCAAGCCTAAGGGCGTTGCCATTCAACATTGCCACACAGCAGCATTTATCCACTGGGCCACAGAGGTCTTTGAGCGCGCCGAGCTTGAGACGGTGTTAGCTTCAACCTCAATCTGCTTTGACCTCTCCATCTTCGAATTATTTGTCACCTTGAGTGTGGGCGGGAAGATCCTTCTCGTGGCTGACGCTTTACATGCCTCACTGCCCACCAGCGCTGGAGTGACGTTGCTCAATACGGTTCCGTCAGCGATGACCGAGTTGTTGAGAGCAGGGAGTGTGCCGGCATCGGTGCGCACCGTCAATCTCGCAGGTGAACCGTTGCAGAACGCGTTGGCGCAACAAATCTATCAAGAGTGCAATGTCGATCGAGTGATGAATCTTTATGGACCGACCGAAGGCACGACTTACTCGACCTTTGTAATGGTCAAAGATGGAGCGCTCGACCAACCGACCATCGGACGCCCGATTACCAACACGCAAGCATATGTACTGGATAGCAGACTGAAGCTGGTGCCGGTGAATGTAACGGGCGAGTTATACATTGGCGGGGCAGGAGTGGCGCGCGGATACCTGCACCAGGCCGGGTTAACGGCGGAGCGGTTTATTCCCGATCCCTTCAGCCGAACAGCGGGCGAGAGAATGTATCGCACGGGAGACATCGCGCGGTTGGGCCAGGATGGGAAAGTCGAATATTTGGGACGAGCAGATGGGCAGGTGAAGATAAGGGGCTACCGGATCGAGTTAGGAGAGATCGAGACGGCGCTGTCGCGGCACGACGATGTGAGAGTTGCGGTGGTGCTGGCGCAACCAGATGAAGCGCAGGAGATGCGACTCATTGCGTACGTGGTAGCGGCGGACGCCGCCCCGGTTTTAACGATGAGCGAGATGCGCAATTACCTGGGAGAGAAGTTGCCGCACTTCATGATTCCCGGAGCCCTGGTGCTAATGGATGAGTTGCCCCTGACACCCAACGGGAAGGTGGATCGGCGAGCATTGGCGGCACCTGAGCAGAACCGCGGCACGCTGGGAGTAGAGTACGCGCCCCCAGTCACGGCTGTTGAAGAGATTCTGGTGAACATCTGGAGTGAGGTGCTCCGTGTGGAGCAGGTGGGCATACATGACAACTTCTTCGATCTAGGCGGACATTCACTGCTCGCCACACAGGTGATCTCACGTATCAGTCAAACTTTCCAGGCTGAGTTGCCGTTACGCCGGCTATTCGAGCAACCCACCATATCTGTTTTGGCTGCGGCTATCGCAGAGAGTCACGAAAAACAAACAGGCCTGGCCATTCCGAGAATACCCACAGCGCGTCGCAAGGCCAGGAGTCTGGAGCAACTTCTGACTCAGGTAACTGAATTCTCAGACGTGGAAGTAGCGAACCTGCTTCGAGCGAAGGGCTCGTCTTCAAGTCAAGAAGACGTCGCAATCAGAGGCAATCCATGACGGTGATGGTTTCAAAAGAAATGGCTGAGCTCTCTCCCGAGAAGCTCGAGCTCCTTGAGTTGTTAGTCAACGAAGAAAGTCGCGGGATTGACACCTTTCCGCTGTCATTTGCGCAGCAGCGGTTGTGGTTCATCGACCAACTCGAGCCGGGCAATCCCTTCTACAACATCGCAGCAGGGATGGTGATAAAGGGAGCGCTAAATACAACCGCCCTGGATCAAAGCTTTACTGAAATCGTCAGGCGGCATGAAATCTTACGAACCACGTTTCCGAGTATGGCTGGCCAACCGATGCAGGTGATCCATCCGCCGTTTGATTTGACTGTCCCGGTAATAGACCTGCAGCGAGTCGATCAGAATGAACGTGAAGCGCAAGCGCTACAACTGGCAGAGAGCGAAGCGGGACAGTCCTTCAATTTATCGCAAGGTCCCTTGATCAGCATGAAATTGTTGCGGATGGACGAAGACGCTCACACCCTGCTGGTGACAATGCATCACATCATCAGCGACGGGTGGTCCATCGGAGTATTGATTCGGGAAGTTGCAGCGCTCTACGAGTCCTTTATTAAAGGCGTTGAGTCGCCCCTACCGGAACTGGGGGTTCAATTTGCGGATTATGCGGCGTGGCAGCGGGAGTGGCTCACCGGCGAGGTACTGGAGAAGCACCTGTCGTATTGGCGCGAGCAGTTGGCGGGGGCGCCCCCGGTGCTGGAGTTGCCTACGGATCGCGCCCGGCCGGCAGTGCAGACGTTCCATGGAGCTGGTTATAGATTCACGCTGAGCGAGTCGTTGACAGCAACACTGAAAGCATTCAGCCGGCGGCAAGACGCGACGCTGTTCATGACGTTGCTGGCGGCTTTCAAAGTATTGCTGTGGCGCTACAGTGGCCAGCCGAGCGTGGTGGTGGGGACGCCCATAGCGGGACGGACGCAGGTGGAAGTGGAGGAGTTGATCGGGTTCTTCGTCAACACGTTGGTGCTACGCACGGAGGTGAGTGGAGAGCTGAGCTTTGTGGAGCTACTACAGCGCGTGAAGGAAGTGGCGTTGGAGGCGTACGCGCATCAGGAAGTGCCGTTTGAGAAGTTGGTGGAAGAGTTGCGACCGGAACGAAGTTTAAGCCATACGCCGTTGTTTCAAGTGATGTTTGCCTTGCAGAACATGCAGAACGAAGCCTTGGCGTTAGTGGGAGTAGAGGTTAAGCCGTGGATGGTGGAAACCAGGACGACGCACTTCGACCTCTCGTTGATGATGAATGATCGTGGTAAGCAACTGGTTGCGGAAGTCGGGTACAACACCGACCTGTTTGAGGAGAGCAGCGTCAGAAGGATGTTGGGCCACTTCGAGCATCTGCTGGAGGCGGTAGTGGCCCAGCCGAATCAAGCAGTGGCGCAGTTGCCAATGCTGAGCGACGCGGAACGAGTGCAAGTCGTGTATGACTGGAATGACACGCAGCGGGAGTATGCACGCGACAGTGCGGTGCATAAGTTGTTCGAATTGCAGGCGGAGCAGCAGCCGGAGCAGTTGGCGGTGGTGTGTGGTGAGCGGCAGTTGACCTACGGAGAACTAAACGAGCGCTCGAATCAGCTGGGACATTATTTGCGGGAATTGGGAGTGGGGCCAGACGTAGGGGTCGGTATCCTGATGGAGCACTCCCTCGAAATGATTATTGGAGTGCTGGGCGTGCTCAAGGCCGGCGGCGCCTGTGTGCCGTTGGACATCTCCTCTCCGGCGGAACGCTTGACTTTCATGATGGAGGACATAGGCGCCCCAATTCTGTTAACCAGGCAACAGCTCCTTCATAACCTCTCATTGAATGACGTGCGCTCTGTGTCTCTGGACACGGATTGGGAGGTGATTGCGAGCAAAAGCAATCAAAATCCCAGCGTAGATCTGGTAAACGATAATCTGGTTTATGTTCTTTACACTTCCGGAACCACCGGGAAACCGAAGGGGGTGGCACTGAGCCATCGAGCCCTTTCAAACTTACTCGACTGGCAGTCCCAAACCTCCGTGCTTCCGCGATCGGCTAAGACACTCCAATTTGCGTCGTTGAGCTTTGACGTCTCTTTCCAGGAGATCTTCTCGACCTTGCGTGGCGGCGGCACGCTTGTTGTGATTGATGAAGACATCAGGCGGGATGCGGGAAGATTGTTGCGTCATATTCGAGACGAAGGAGTCGAAAGATTATTCGTCCCCTTTGTTGTCTTACAGCATTTAGCCGAAGTATCTGAACTCGAAGCGATAGTTCCCACTAGTCTCAACGAGATCATCACCGCCGGAGAACAGTTGCGAATTACTGAGCCGATCGCGGAGATGTTCAAGAAGCTGAACAATGCTGCTCTCTATAATCATTATGGGCCGTCTGAAAGTCATGTCGTGTCTTCTTTTGCCCTAATGGGTTCGCCAAAGAACTGGCCCGCACTTCCGCCTATTGGTCGACCGATCAGTAACACGCAGATATACGTGCTGGACAATAATCTTCAACCGGTACCTCCGGGAGTCGTCGGAGAACTATGTATTGGAGGGGAGAACCTTGCTCGCGGCTACTGGCGAAGGCCGGAGCTGACCGCGGAGCGGTTTGTGCCGCATCCGTTCAGCGAAACGGGCGGAGAGCGGCTGTACCGGACTGGAGATATGGGCCGGTATCAGAGCGGAGGAGACATCGAGTATTTAGGGCGGCGCGATCAGCAGGTGAAGATCCGTGGTCATCGAGTGGAGGTAGGCGAGATCGAAGCGGTGCTTGGGCAGCATGCGGGAGTGGAGCAAGTAGCAGTCGTTCTCAGGGAAGCTGAAAGGACGGAGAAGCGGCTGGTAGCGTATGTGGTGGCCAGGAAAGAAGTAGAGCTTCAAGTAGGTGACTTGCGGCCTTATCTGCGAGAGCGGTTGCCGGAGTATATGGTGCCGGCGGCGTTTGTGCTGTTGGACCAGTTGCCGCTGACGGTAAATGGGAAAGTGGACCGCCGTGCGTTGCCCGCGCCGGAAGCGCAGCGGCCGGATTTGGAGGCAGGCTACGTGGCGCCGCGAAGTGCGGTGGAGAAGGTGCTCGGAGAGATATGGGCGAGCATATTGGGAGTGGAACGGTTAGGCGTTCATGACAATTTTTTCGACCTGGGAGGACACTCGCTGCTGGCGACACAGGTCGTCTCGCGAGTGCGGCACGCGTTTTCCATTGATTTGCCGTTGCGCAAACTGTTTGAGGAACCGAGCATCGCGGCACTGGCAAAAATTGTTGAGGCAGTTCTGATTGGTGAAGAACGATTGCCCGCACCGCCGCTGTGCGCCGCGGCGCGAGACGGTGATTTGCCGCTGTCGTTTGCGCAGCAGCGGCTATGGTTCATCGACCAAATGGATCCCGGCTCCGCGACCTATCACCTTGCTTCTGCAGTTAGACTTTCCGGCTCCCTCGACATTGCAGCGCTGGAACGCGTGTTTACCGAAGTAGTACGGCGGCACGAAGCTCTGCGCACCAGCTTCCCCACCGTGGCCAGCGAACCTGTGCAGCGCATTGCAGCCCCCAAAGCTTTTGATTTGCCGGTGATCGATTTAGTTCAACTCATGGCAGACGCCTCGCTCGAGGAAAGGCGTGAGGAGGCTCTCAGGATTGCCGGAGAAGAATCGCAACGCCCATTCGATCTGGCTACCGGATCACTGTTCCGTGCAACTTTGTTAAGGGTCGCAGAGCAGGAACACGTCGTTTCGCTGACGATGCATCACATCATTAGCGACGGGTGGTCCACGGCAGTGTTAATGCGTGAAGTGGCGTCGCTCTATGAGGCATTTGCCAGAGGGGAAGATTCGCCGCTGCCGGAGTTGGAGATTCAATACGCCGATTATGCGTTATGGCAACGAGAGTGGCTGCGTGACGAGGTACTGGAGCGGCAGTTGAGCTATTGGCGCGAGCAGTTGGCGGGCGTTGCACCGGTGCTCGAGTTGCCCACCGATCGTGTACGGCCTGCAGTACAGACGTTTCGCGGCGCAGTTGAGAGTTTCAGTGTGAGCCCGGCCCTAACCGAAGAACTCAAAGCGCTAAGTCGTGCGGAAGGGACGACGTTGTTCATGACGCTGCTGGCGACCTTCAAGACATTTTTGTTTCGCTACAGCGAACAGGCGAGCGTGGTTGTAGGGACACCGATTGCGGGCAGGACGCAGGTGGAAACGGAAGGTTTGATCGGGTTCTTTGTAAACACGCTGGTGCTGCGAACGGAAGTCGAAGCGAAGCTGAGTTTTCGTGAGTTGTTAGGAAGAGTGAAAGAGGTAGCACTAGGAGCATACGCCCACCAGGATGTGCCCTTTGAGAAATTGGTGGAAGAGATAGAACCGAAGCGGAGCCTAAGTCATACACCGCTGTTTCAAGTGATGATGTCCTTGCAGACCACGTCTACGAAAACACCGCAGATGGTCGGTCTTCAATTGACCACCTTGCCGGCACAAAATCTCTCGGCGAAGTTTGACCTGACGATGGTGTTGATTGACACCGGAGGGGAACTCAGCGGCAGCATAGAGTACAACACGGATTTGTTTGAAGCAGAGACAATCAAGCGGATGGCGGGCCATTTCCAGCAATTGTTGAGAAGCATTACGGAGCGCCCGGAACAGCAAGTGGGAGAGTTGCAGATGCTGCCGGCGGCGGAAGAGCAGCAACTGCTGTTTGAGTGGAACGATACCCAGGCGGAACACTCGATGTGTCCCATTATTCACAGGTTGTTTGAAGCACAAGTGGAGCGGACACCGGATGCGATTGCTATGGTCTTTGAAGATCAACAACTGAGCTATCGCACCTTGAACAATCGGGCCAATCAATTAGCCCGTCACCTGCGAGAGCCGGCAGTTGCAGACGACTCTTTGGTGGCGGTGATGATGGAACGCTCAACTGAGATGGTAGTAGCGCTTCTGGCCGTGTTGAAGTCAGGTTGCGCGTATGTGCCGGTGGATCCTCAGTATCCACAAGAGCGATTGCGTTACATGCTGAAAGAGTGCGGTGCTGGTGTGCTACTGACGCGATCAGGGCTGGGAGACAATCGTCTACCGGAACTCGCGAGAGTGATTAATTTGGAGAACGAATCGGAAAAGATAGCTGAGCAGAGCGAGGCCAATGTTGGCGGTGAGGTGAGCGAAGACAATCTGGCCTACGTGATGTACACCTCCGGCTCCACTGGTCAGCCTAAGGGTGTGATGGTCAGTCATGGCAACGTTACAAACTTCTTTGTCGGGATGGACAATCGTCTTCGTCATGATCCGCCAGGCACGTGGCTGGCGCTGACCAGTATCTCGTTTGATATTTCCGTGCTGGAACTCTTCTGGACCCTGACGCGAGGATTCAAGGTCGTGATTCAAAGCACCCAGACAGAGAGTCTTTACTCTGCTAAATCACCGCAGAGCTTAGCCACGAAGAAGATGGACTTCAGTCTCTTCTACTTTGCCAGTGATGATAAGCAGACCGGCGGAAACAAATACAGATTTCTCATGGAAGGTGCAAAGTTCGCGGATCGAAATGGCTTTACAGCGGTTTGGACGCCGGAGCGTCACTTCCATCCGTTTGGCGGTCTGTATCCGAATCCGTCAGTAGCCGGCGCCGCCATCGCCGCCATCACAGAAAAGATCGGGATCAGGGCAGGCAGCGTGGTAATGCCGCTGCACAATCCCATTCGCGTCGCCGAGGAATGGTCGGTGGTAGACAATATCTCTGACGGCAGAGTCGCCATTTCATTTGCGTCAGGATGGCACGTGAACGATTTCGTTTTTGCTCCGCAGAGTTATGTCGATCGTAAGAACGTCATGTTGAGCGGCATTGAAACCGTTCGAAAACTTTGGCGAGGTGAGAAGGTCGGCTTTCGCTCCCCCGCAGAGAATACTGTCGAACTGAAAATCTTTCCGCAGCCGATTCAGAAGGAGTTGCCGGTTTGGTTAACTGCCGCCGGCAATCCCGAGACATTTCAGATTGCCGGGGAGATCGGCGCTAACGTACTCACCCACTTACTGGGTCAGAGTCTCGACGACGTTTCCAGGAAGATCGCAATTTACAGGGACGCTTGGAGCAAGCATGGGCACGAGGGAGCCGGTCATGTCACGCTGATGCTTCACGCTTTCGTCAGTGAAAACCTGGAACAAGTGCGCGAGAAGGTGAGGGAGCCATTTACCAACTATCTGAGAAGCTCCGTCGACCTGATGCGGAACATGGCGATTGGCCTTGGTAAAGATGTGGACCCAAAGAAGTGGACAGAAGAGGATTTCAAGATCGTTTTAGAACATGCCTTTGAGCGCTACTTTGAAACAAGCGGACTGTTTGGCACACCGGCAATGTGCCTTGAAAAAATTGATCAATTGAAGATTTTGGGCGTTGACGAGGTGGCCTGCCTGATCGACTTTGGCGTGGACTTCGATTCGGTGATGTCGAGTCTGGAATACTTGAGCAAAGTCAGAATTGCCAGCCTGCAAACCGCAGACAGCGGCAAGAACGGCCATCAACAGCACTACACACTGCCCGCGCAGATCGAAAAGCACGGTGTAACCCACCTGCAGTGCACCCCTTCGATGGGACGCATGTTGCTATTAGAACCGGAAACAGCCTCAGCGCTCGGCGCCGTGAAAGAATTGTTGATAGGAGGGGAAGCATTGCCTGCTTCCCTGGCAAAACAGCTTCGCGAAGTTGCACCGGAAAGTTTGATCAATATGTATGGGCCAACGGAGACCACGATCTGGTCCACAACCTACGCCGTGGACGAAGTCGACGCCGGCATATCAATCGGTAAGCCGATTGCTAACACGGAAGTCTTCATTGTTGACAAGCAGCTCCGGCCGGTTCCGGTAGGAGTAACCGGCGAACTGCTGATCGGCGGCGACGGTGTCGTGCGCGGCTATCTGCAGCAACCCGACGTGACAGCCGAGAAGTTTGTTCCCAATCCTTTCAGCAAACTTGAGGGCACGCGACTCTACAGGACAGGTGACAGGTGCCGCTACCGGGCCGACGGCAATATCGAGTTTCTCGGACGCATCGACCAGCAGGTGAAGGTTGGAGGACATCGCGTCGAGTTGGAGGAGATTGAATCCGCGCTGGTTCAGCACGACTGGGTGAGGGAAGCAGTGGTTGCCGCGCACGACGATGAGAGCGGACGAAAGCGTCTCGTAGCTTATCTAGTCGTCAATCGGGAACAGGCAACGCTCGAGCAACAATTGACGGAGGCGGACAGAGGAGAACTGCCCGCCACTCAACGACGCTACACACTGCCGAATGGAATGGTAGTGGCCCAACTCAGCGACTTCCAAACAAACATCGCCTACCGGGAGATTTTTGAACTTGAGACTTACCTGAAGCATGGGATTACGCTTAACGACGGTGATTGCGTTTTCGATGTCGGTGCCAACCGGGGCTTCTTTACGCTGTTCGCCAATCAAAAGTGTAGGAACGTCAGGTTCTACGCCTTCGAACCGATTCCCACCACCTTTGAAGTGCTGCGCACCAACGTCAAGCTCCATAACGTTGATGCCAGGCTTTTCAACTATGGATTATCTGACCAACCCGGCAGCGCTGATTTCACCTTCTATCCGTTGATGGACGGTCTCTCCAGCCGTTATGCAGATGTCGAAAAAGACAAAGAAGTGACGCGGACCATTATCCAATCCTGGATAGTAAACAATCCCGGCGAAAACGGGCAGGGCTTGCTGACCGCGGACGAAATCGATCAAGTCTTACAGGAGCGATTCCGAACCGAGACTTTTGCGTGCGCTCTGAGAACACTCTCCGATGTCATTGCCGAAGAGAATATTGAGTGGATCGATTACCTTAAAGTTGACTGCGAGCGGAGTGAGTTGGACGTGCTTGCGGGCATCCGGGAAGACGACTGGAAGAAGATCAAGCAGATAGTGTTGGAAGTTGAAACCGATGAAATGCTCGAAACAATCGGCGCGCTCCTGACAGGGCATGGCTTTGACTTTGAAGTCGACAGAATTATCAACGTCGAAGCGCAGGCTGAGGCGCTCGCCGTTCACATTTACATGGTCTACGCCATCCAACGAAATTATCAACGGGTAATTGAAAGAGATCCGCCGAGTGCAGACACTTTCACTCCACTGCCGGTTGCTTATCAAGCTGATTGGTCAATCAACGGAGTGCGAAGTTTTGTGCAAGAGAAATTGCCGAATTACATGATTCCTTCGGCCTTCATATTGCTCGACTCCCTCCCAGTGACTCCGAATGGCAAAGTGGATCGTAAGAACCTGCCTGATCCAGACGGTCTTCGGCCCGAATTAGAAGTTGTATACGTCGAACCCGAAACCGACACTGAACTGCTGATCACCAGCGTTTGGAAAGAGGTTCTGCGTCTCGACAGAGTGGGAATTCACGACAACTTTTTCGAAGTGGGCGGCACCTCGTTGCTCATCGCTCAGGTCTACAGCAAATTACGGGACCATTACCACGAGCGCATCACTATGGTTGAGATGTTTCGTCAGCCGACGATCGGGTCTCTCGCAAAGTTTCTCGGTAGCGAGCCCGGAGGTTCAGAGCGGTTGGTCCGGCAAACGCAAGAGCGCATCTCCAGCCAGGCAAGAGCGGTCAGCGAACAGCAGAAGTTGATGGGGGAACGCCGGCGGCAGGCAACGGCGAACAAAAAGGTGAAAAAATTCGGCGAGGGCAAATTTCAATTAGATTCAACCGTGCAGGCGCCGGCATTGGTGACGGAGTAGTCGCAAAATGAGCGTTCAGAGAGTGGGAGTTGTCGGCGCTGGAGTAATGGGCATCGGGGTTGCTCAAAACCTTGCGCAAACCAAACATCAGGTGATCCTTCTGGATGTTTCAGAGGAGATTCTGTCGCGCGCAAAACGAGCGATCAAAAAGAGTCTTCGCTTGCAAGGCTTCTTCAAGAAAGACATGCAGCTGGAGGAGCCTGACAGGGTGATGGATCGGATTCAGTTCACCCTCGACTATGGCGACTTCAAGCAAGCTGACTTCATTATTGAAAATGCACCGGAGCAATGGGAACTCAAGAAGGGCATCTACGCGCAGTTGGATGAAGTGTGTGCGAAGCATTGCATTTTTTCGGCCAACACGTCCGCCATCCCTATCACGCGAATCGCTTCCGCGACCAAACGAGCGCCACAAGTCCTCGGCATCCATTTTATGAATCCCGTCCCGATGAAACCCGTGGTGGAGGTGATTCGAGGATTGCACACGTCGCCGCAAACCATGAACATCGCGCAGGAGTTGTTGGCTAACATGGGCAAAGAAGGCGTCGTCGTCAACGACTCGCCTGGGTTTGTTTCCAATCGAGTTTTGATGTTGGCGATCAACGAGGCGATCTGTCTTGTGCACGAACAAGTGGCGCCGGCCGCGGACGTGGATAAGATCTTCACCAGTTGTTTCGGCCATGCGATGGGGCCGTTAGAAACAGCCGACCTCATCGGGCTGGACACGATTCTCTTGTCGATTAAGGTTTTGTATGAAAGTTTCGACGACAACAAATATCGTCCTTGCCCACTCTTAGAGCAAATGGTGGCTGACGGATTGTATGGCCGAAAGAGCGGGCAGGGTTTTTACAGCTACTCACCGCCTGCGGCCTGAAACCAAACAAATGTATACAGAAGAAATTAAAGTACAAATTCGGACCTTCCTCGGGCGCGTGCTGCGGAACCACGAGCTTCAAGATACCGCCGACATCTTTGCGCTCGGTTTAGTTAATTCTCTCTTTGCAATGCAGTTGGTACAGTTTGTCGAACATGAATTCGGCATGACTGTCGAAGACGAAGACCTCGACGTAGATAATTTCAACACCGTCAACGCCATCGCACAATTAATCGAGCGAAAAGCCTCGTTACAGCTCTTCTAAATCCGCGCGCCGAGCAATGGTTTGATCACTCCCCGTGATAAGGGATCAATGAAGATTGAATTGACATCTGAACAAAGGAAAGACCGCGACGAGTTTCGTGCTTTTGTTGCGTCGGAGATTATCCCCTATGCAACTCAGTTTGACAGAGAAGGAATGGTGCCGCTGGAACTCATCAGTAAGATCGCGTCACGCGGATACCTGGGTGCATTGTTGCCCCAAAATGGCGCCGAGAAGGGCATGGACATTATTACGTTCGGTCTGCTCAACGAAGAATTCGGACGCGCCTGTTCATCGCTGCGCAGCTTACTTACGGTCCACAATATGGTCGCTCATGCTCTACTTCGATGGGGCAGCAAGATGCAAAAAGAGTATTGGTTGCCCAAACTTCTATCCGGCGAAGTAATTGCATCGTTCTGTTTGTCAGAGCCGGGCGTCGGAAGCGATGCGAAGAGTGTGGAAACCACAGCAACGCTTTCCGGCGATTCCTATTTGCTGAATGGGCGCAAGAAGTGGATAACGTTCGGCCAGATCGCCGGCCTGTTCCTGGTTTTCGGTCAGTGCGAAGGAAAAGGCGCAGCTTTTCTCATTGAAAAAGAATCTCCCGGCCTTTCGATAAAACCTATTAACGGGATGTTAGGCGTCAGAGCTTCCATGTTGGCCGAGTTACACCTAAAGGACTGTCGTGTGCCGAAGGAGAATTTACTGGGCCGGGTTGGGTTTGGCTTTTCTCATGTGGCTGCTTCCGCGCTGGACTACGGCAGATATAGCGTTGCCTGGGGCTGCGTTGGTATAGCGCAAGCCTGTGTTGACGCCAGCCTCAAGTATGCTGAAGAAAGAAAACAATTCGGCGCTTATCTCAAAGACCATCAACTAATCCGGCGGATGCTTTCAAACATGATTACCAACGTGAAGGCAGCAAGGCTGTTGTGCCTGAATGCGGGTTATCTGAAAGAGATTGGCGACCCGCAGGCCATGATGGAAACTTCGATTGCCAAATATTTCGCCGCGACGAATGCCTCGAAAGCTGCGAACGACGCCGTGCAGATTCACGGGGCGAACGGCTGTAGCGGAGACTTTCCGGTAGAACGATTTTTGCGCGACGCCCGGATTATGGAGATCATCGAAGGAAGCACGCAGATGCAACAACTCACGATTGCTGAATTCGGTTATCAGGAGTATCGAAATTGATCTACGCAGGAAACTCCGTCATAGGTGACAAACAGATAACCGCCGGTGGCTCTCAAACTGCGGCGATCATCGAGCCGTACGCCGAGAGAAAAACCATCAAGTGTGTGGTCTGGGATTTGGATAACACCGTTTGGAATGGCGTGTTTCTGGAAGATAAGCGGGTCTTCTTGAGAGAGAATGTGGTGGAGATTATCGAAACGCTGGATCGTCGTGGCATTCTGCAATCGATTGCGAGCAAAAACGATCACGACAGCGCGTTCGAGATGCTGCGAGAGTTTGGTCTGCACGAATATTTTCTCTATCCACAAATCAATTGGAACTCGAAGGCGGCATCAATCAAGTCAATCGCTGACGCTCTGAACATCGGCATTAATGCCATTGCCTTCATCGACGATCAACCGTCGGAACGAGCAGAAGTCAACTTTTCGTGGCCGGAGGTGCTCTGCATCGACTCGACAGATTTGGATCAGTTGCTGGCGCGTCCGCAAATGAACCCACGCTTCATAACCGAGGATTCAAGCAAGCGGAGGTTGATGTACCGTAGCGATATTGAACGGCAGAGGGTTGAAGGTGAATTCGCCGGCCCGAAGCAAGAGTTTTTGGCGACACTGCAAATGGTTCTTCGCATTTCCTCCGCGAAGCAGGAAGATTTGCAAAGGGCCGAGGAGTTAACAGTACGCACCAACCAGTTGAACTCAACCGGTTGCACATATTCTTACGAAGAACTCGATCAGTTTCGTCGTGCCGACAGCCACACGCTGCTGATTGTGAATCTGGAAGATAAGTTTGGAGACTACGGCAAGATCGGATTGGCCCTGATCGAACGTGGACACCCTGTGTGGACAATCAGAATGTTGTTGATGTCATGCCGCGTAATGTCCAAAGGCGTTGGCACAATCGTGCTGGGTCACATCATGCGAATGGCTCGCGAAGAAAATGCGGTTTTGCAAGCCGACTTCATCTCGAATGATCGAAACCGATCGATGTACGTTACCTACAAATTTGCCGGCTTCAAGGAAATCAACAGAAATGGCGACCACATTGTTCTCGAAAACGACTTAACGAAAATAGCGGCTTTTCCCGACTACGTAACAATGCACATTGAGAATGGAATTTAAGCTTATCGCAGGTGGTGCTGACTGTGTCCAAGTAAGCCCAAGCGGGCGAGAATTCCCTCTACTCTCATTCCACAAATAACTCAATCAGGTTTTCCAACCCCCGTGGCGGTCTGTCTTATACGCTCGCAGGTGATCAACTAGTGACGAGTCTTGTACACGACCAAACGATCGAAGCGCCCGTTACGGATATGCTCGGACGAGTAACGGCGCCGATCAGTAAGGCTGAAAATCTTTCACCGCATCTGATTCCGCTGCCAGGCGGCGAGTGGTCGCTGTGGCGCTGGATAGGTTTGCGTGGGGCGGGTTTTCCTGTCTCAGAAGTACTCCGGTTCGGAGCGGCGGAATGTGCCGCAGTACGCGAAAAGATTCTGCAAGCCGAAGCGGAAGTTCAACCATTGCGGCAGGAAGCGTTACGTATTCTTAATCATGAGGCAAAAAATATAAGCGCGGAAGGGAAAGCCGGGGTCGAGAAGGCGATCAGGCAGATACGAAGCAACAAGGCGCCTGCATCGTTCGGCTCTGCTTCCGCAGCGTCACCTATCATTGAAGCACTTCGCACCGTGCGCAGCCGACTTGATTCCTTATGGACTGAGTTTCAGGCGTCTTTTGATTCGACACTTGTCCGGCAATCCAAATTGATCTCCGAAGTTGCCGCCACAAATCGCTTTCAAGAAGCAGTCATTTGGCAGAATCGTCAAGCCTTTCACACAGCAATTACCTCCTTACTTAAAGACTCCGGTGAGCCAATTACCCGTAATTCCCGACGACGGCAACATGAAGAGTTGGTTGCCAAATATGTGCAACGCTATTGCGCCAAGAACGACACCATCGGGACTTTTGGTCCGGTCGGGTGGGCCAGATTTATCGACCACGGGCCAGCATTGAAAGCTGTCCCCGGAGCCTCTTTGATTGCTGAACGCAATGTTTACCTCGAGGTTTGGGCGATTGAAGAGTTGGCCCAGCTATTCACAAAAGACCAAGCGTTCGCACCGTGGTTAGTTCCGCGGCGCCTGCCTTATGTAGATGTGCGAAACGCCTTTCTCTTCGTACCAAAGAGAGCTCCGATCAAGATCTCGGCCGGGCAAGCAGCGCTCTTGCAAGCCAGCAATGGTGACCGCAATGCGCGAGAAGTGGCTGAAGAACTAATGCGCACCTGGTCCTCTGAGTTCAAGAACGAAGCGGATGTCTTCACTATTCTGGGGATTCTTCAAAAGAATCAACTCATTTCATGGAGTTTGGAAGTCCCTCTTGAGTTGTATCCGGAAAGAACACTACGTAAGTGGTTGGACCGCATCGGAGACGAAGAGCTGCGGAAGAAGTCGCTGCACACCCTTGGCCAAATTGAAGACGCGCGTCAGCGAGTGGCCGCAGCGGTTGGCGATCCGGCGAAGTTAAATGATGAGTTTAGCAATCTGGAGACGGTCTTCACAGGCCTGACGGGTATTGCTCCGACGAGAGGGGCGGGCCGCACCTATGCAGCACGCACGCTGGTTTACGAAGATAGCCGGCGCGATATTGAAGTCTCAATCGGACCTAAGATTCTTCAGGCAATCGGCCCGGCACTCTCCCTCCTTCTCTCAAGCGCGCGCTGGTTGACTTACCAGGTGGCTGAAATGGGGGAGAAGTATTTCCGCGTTGCCTACACAGACCTTGTGGCCAAGGGCGGCTCGCCGGTGGTTGAGTTCACAGATTTTCATGAAGCCCTGGATTCGATTTTCGTAGCTGCCGAGGGGAATGTTTTCGACGCGGAGCTCCGGCCCTTATTGCAACGGAAGTGGGCCGAAATTCTTGCGGTTCCAACCGGCCAACGCGCGGTTCAATATTCCAGCGAAGATCTACGCGAGCGCGTTGCGTCGGTTTTTGCGGTACCGCCAGGGCAACGCAGGTTGGCGCGCTATCACTGCCCGGACTTCATGATTGCGGCCTCCAGCCAGGAAGCAATCCAGCGTGGGGAGTATCAACTCGTGCTCGGAGAATTGCACGTTGCCATGAACACGCTGGCGTGGTCGCTTTTTGTTGGCCAACATCCTGCGCCGAAAGAGATTGAACAGGCTTTCGATCTGGATGCGCCCGAGCCGCTTATCTCGTTGCTTATTCCGAAAAAGCATTGGGCAGGCACCAGCGGACGGCTCGTTCCAGCTTACATTGCGCCAAAAGACTACAGAGTAGAGGCGCGCCCTGCTGTCTCGAAACTCGACGCTGCGCAAATTTTAGCAGCCGCCAAACTGGTAGTGGAGAAACAAGGGAACGAGTTGATAGTCAGGACACGTGACTCGCGCACACGCTTTCGTGTCAGCGAAGTCTATGGGGAAGTACTTTCGCACCGGATCACTTCGTCATTCAGGGTGATAACTCCTCAACCTTATAGACCACGCATTAGCATCGACGCCCTGGTAGTTTGCCGCGAGGCATGGCGTTTCTATGCGGCAGAGTTGGAGTTTGCCTTTGTGAAGAACGAGGCGGAGCGGTTCGTTGCCGTGCGACGCTGGACGATGAGTCACGGCATTCCGCGATTCGCCTTTGTGGCGGCGCCTTCGGTTGAAGTCAAACCTTTCTATGTTGATTTTGACAGCCCCACTTATATCAATATTTTTTCGAAGGTGGTGCGACACGCGACAGAGCTTGGCGGCGAGGAATCTCGCGTGACGTTGTCAGAAATGCTGCCTGGCCCAAATGAAGTTTGGCTGCCGGATGCCGAAGGCCGCCTTTATACGAGTGAACTGAGAGTTGTCGCTTTGGACCATTGATAGGGGCAGCAGTTCTTTGATTCTGAGATCCCGGATGTTTGAGAAAAACGAAGAAAACCAGCATTGTGTGCTTCCTAATGGGATGGAAGTCGCCTATCAGAGCAAGGCGGAACTTACCTATTTCTACAAAGACATTTTTGAAAAGCAGGTTTATCTCAGACACGGAGTAAGCCTACATGAAGGCGAATGTGTTTTCGATGTTGGCGCCAATATAGGCCTATTCACGCTTTATGCGCATCGCCGAGTGAACCATCTCAAAATCTATGCGTTTGAGCCTGCTCCACCACTCTTCAAAATCCTGAGCTCTAACACCGCACTCCACAAGGTTAACGCCAGGCTCTTCAACTGCGGAATTTCTAGCGAGCCGAAAATCGCAAGCTTCACCTTCTATCCACAGAGTTCAGGAATGTCGTCTTTCTATGCGGATAAACAAGAAGAGAAAGAGGCTCTGAGGGCCATCATGCGCAACCAACTGGAAGCGGGCATGGAAGGCATGGAAGATGTAATGCGGCACGCAGAAGACCTTTTGGAGGAAAGATTCAAAAGCGAGATCTTCGACTGTCAGTTAAGACCTCTCTCCGAGATTATTAATGAGCAGGGCGTCGAGCGAATCGATCTGCTGAAGATTGATGTCCAGAAAAGTGAACTCGATGTTCTAGCCGGGATCGAAGGATCCGACTGGTCCAGGATCAGGCAAATCGTCATCGAGGTACACGACCTGGGCGGACGATTGCGCGAGATTACGGAGTTGTTGAGCCAGCGTGGATTTAACGTCAAGGTCGAGCAGGATGCCATGTATGAAGGCTCAGTGCTCTACAACCTCTTCGCGGTGAAGCCGCTCTCGATTCTCTACCAGTCGCCAATCACAGAAACACAAACAAAATCACCCTCCTTTCAGCAGATCCAGGGGCGGGCGAAAAAGCGAGAAGCCGTCATCAATCAACAAAAGCAAGAGTCGTCGAGGAGGAAGAGTTTGTGAGCGATTCAGATTCACAGGATTTGAGGGAGGGAATTGCCGTCATCGGTATGTCGGGGCGTTTTCCCGGCGCGAGAAATCTCGATGAGTTTTGGCGCAACTTGCGCGATGGGATCGAGTCGATCTCTTTCTTTACGAAGGAAGAATTGGAGTCGGCGGGCATTGATCGAGCGCACCTCGATTCTCCCGATTACATCAGGGCCGGCGCGGTTCTGGACGATATCGAACTGTTTGACGCAGCCTTCTTCGGCTTCAGCCCTCGCGAAGCGGAGATCATGGATCCGCAGTACCGCTTTTTTATAACGCAAGTTTGGGAAGCCCTCGAGAACGCCGGGTACAACACGGAAACCTATGACGGATCAATCGGCATTTTCGGAGGAATGAGTTTCAGCAAGTATCTGGTTCTCAACCTGCTAACAAATGAAGAATTAGTGGCCTCCGAGGGCGCGCTCCAACTCCGTATTTTGAACGATAAGGATTTTTTGGTTTCACTGGCCGCTTACAAACTGAATTTGAGGGGTCCGAGCGTAACGGTGCAAACAGCCTGTTCGACTTCGCTCGTTGCCGTGAACATTGCCTGCATGAACTTGTTGAATTATCAGTGCGACATCGCCCTGGCCGCTGGTGTTTCAGTTAACCCCCTGGGAAAGAGCGGCTATTTCAGGCAAGAAGGCGTTTATTCTGCGGACGGACACTGCCGCGCGTTCGACGTTCGTGCAGGTGGGACGCTCGCAGGCGATGGTGTGGGAGTAGTCGTTCTAAAACGACTCTCCGAAGCAATCGCCGACGGGGATTTCATTCATGCAGTCATTAAAGGCTCGGCCGTAAACAACGATGGCGCGCTCAAAGTCGGCTACACCGCGCCAAGCGTGGACGGTCAGGCAGAAGTCATCGCGATGGCGCAAGCATTCGCCGGTGTTGACGCAGAAACAATTTCCTTCGTTGAGGCCCATGGCACTGCAACGCCAATGGGAGACCCAATAGAAATCGCGGCGCTAACACAAGTCTTTCGTACCCGCACAAACAAAACGGGCTTCTGCGGTCTCGGCTCCGTCAAGACAAACATCGGCCACCTCGATGCAGCAGCGGGTGTGGCGAGCTTGATCAAAACGATTCTGGCTCTAAAGCACAAGACGCTTCCGCCCAGTTTGCACTACACCGCTCCCAATCCCGAGATTGATTTCACTAACAGTCCCTTTTACGTCAACGCAAAGCTCTCGGAATGGAAAGCTAATGGCGGGCCTCGTCGGGCCGGTGTGAGCGCTTTCGCTGTCGGGGGCGTCAATGCACACGTGATCGTGGAGGAAGCACCTGCGCCCGAGCCTTCCGGAGGATCCAGGGCAGCGCAGTTGATCGTGTTGTCTGCCAAATCGGGCTCGGCGCTCGAGAAAGTAACGGACAATATTGCAGCCGCACTAAAACAACAGCCCGAACTGAACCTGGCCGACGTTGCCTATACGCTTGACGTTGGAAAGACGGCATTCAATCACAGGCGGACCCTGGTTTGTGACAGCGCGCAGGATGCGGTAATAGCTCTTGAAAAGAGAGATCCTAAACGCGTCCTCACCGACTACTGCGAACCCAGCGAACACCAAATCACTTTCATGTTTCCCGGATTGGGAAACCATTACGTGAACATGGGGTTGGAACTTTACCGTTCAGAACGAGTGTTTCGCGATGAGATCGATCGCTGCTGCCAACTCTTGAAGCCGCTCATGGGCCTTGATCTCAGAGAAATCATCTACCCCTCCGATGGGCGGCAAAACCACAACTCGGCAGCGTCAACCGGCGGCCGCCTGGATCTGCGCAAGATGCTCAAACCGTTGGACCAGGATGATGAAGCCGCGCAAAAGCTGAATCAAACATGTTTCACGCAGCCTGCTCTGTTTGTCATTGAATACGCGTTGGCAAAGTTATGGATGAGCTGGGGTGTCCATCCTCAGTTGATGATTGGCTACAGCATTGGCGAGTACGTAGCGGCTTGCCTTGCCGGGGTTTTCTCATTGGAGGATGGTCTGTCGCTGGTTGCCCAACGAGCACAGATGATTCAGGAACTGCCCCGTGGTTCTATGCTGGCCGTTCCGCTTTCCGAAAACGAGCTGCAACCTTTCTTGTCTGAGAATATTTCTTTGGCGGCGATTAATGGCCCATTGCTCTCAGTGGTTGCTGGCGCCGCGTCGGAGATTGCTGACCTCGAGCGACAACTGAACAAGAGTGGATTGGTGTGCCGCCAATTAGCCACTTCGCACGCCTTTCACTCAAAAATGATGACTGCGATTGTCGAGCCTTTCACCAGGCTGGTCCAATCGATCGAATTGAAAGCGCCTGAAATACCGTTTGTGTCAAATGTCACGGGGAAGCGAATCACGCCTGCGCAGGCCACCGACCCAAACTATTGGTCGACCCACCTGTGTCAAACGGTTCATTTCGCCGGCGGTCTCAGCGAGCTATTAAAAACTCCTCGGCCGATTTTGGTGGAGGTCGGTCCAGGGCAGGTGCTGGGAGCGTGGGCCCTGCAACACCCCTCGAACGACGCGAACGCTGAACTTAAAGTGGTGGCCTCCCTGCGGCATTCATACGACTCTCAATCCGATGTGAACTTTTTGTTGAGTGCGCTTGGCAGTTTGTGGCTGTCGGGAGTTAGTGTGAATTGGCCAGAGTTTTATGCAGACGAGACACGCCGTCGCGTGCCGCTGCCGACTTATCCCTTTGAACCGCAGCGTTATTGGATCACTCCGAAAAAGCACATTCGCGGCGCACCACCGATACAGCAATCTTTGGAGAAGAAAAAAGAGATCGGAGATTGGTTTTACGCGCCCATTTGGAAGCAGTCCAACCCTGATGTTGCTGCTGAGAATGGCGATGCAGCAAAACAACCGCTTAGTTGGTTGCTGTTCATGGATGAGATTGGGATCGGCGCTGGTTTGGCCCAACGGCTCGAAGGGGATGGTCACCGGGTTTTCACCGTCAGGCAGGGTAAGAAGTTTGCGCGACTTGGTGACAGAGATTTCGTCATCAATGCGCGAGCGGCCGATGATTACCAGGCGTTGCTCACGGAACTTCGCGCGGCCGAAGAAACGATTGAAAGAATTGTTCATCTTTGGAGTGTATTGCATGACCACGCAGACACTCCGATCGAATTTGCCGAGCAATGTCAGGAAGTAGGTTTTAACAGTCTGCTTCTGCTCGCGCAGTCAATTGGCAATCACAGTCTAAGCGATTCGCTGCACGTCGATATCGTGTCAAACAATATGCAGGAGGTGTTTGGCGAAGATGACTTGCATGCAGCTAAAGCGACTCTGTTGGGCCCGTGCAAAGTTATCCCACAGGAATTTCCGAACATCACTTGTCGTAGTATTGACCTAATCGTGCCCGCCGGCGAGGACGCAGGAGAGGACTTAATCAATCAACTTGGCCGCGAGCTGGCAATGCCGCCAGTCAATGCCGTCTTCGCCTTGCGCGGTGCGCACCGCTGGCAACGAACGTTTGAATCCTTACGTTTCAGTAGCATCAATAAGACCACAACTCCCGGGCGCGCCTCTGGAGTTTATCTAATCACCGGCGGAGTCGGCGGCATTGGTTTTTCGCTGGCAGAGTATCTGGCGCGGGCCGGGCAAGCAAAACTAGTGCTTACGGGTCGTTCACCACTTCCCGAACGCGAACAATGGACGGAATGGCTGGAGCAGCATGATGACTCGGACGACGTGAGTCGCAAGATACGCAAAGCGCAGGCACTCGAGCTGATGGGCGCAGAGGTCTTGATGATCAGCGCGGATGTTACCGACCGTAAGGCCATGCAAGCTGTCATCACACTGACGCGCGAACGATTTGGAGAGATTACTGGTGTGGTCCATGCGGCCGGGGTTTCACCGGGCGGTTTGATCCAGGTGAAGACGCCTGAAATGGCTGCCAGCGTGCTCAGTCCGAAAATAAAAGGAACCCTAATCCTCGAGCAACTCTTGCGAGACGTGAAGCTTGATTTCTTCGTTCTCTGTTCTTCGCTGGCGGCAATCACTGGCGGCGTAGGAATGGTTGATCATTGCGGCGCCAACGCCTTTCTCGACGCGTTCGCGCACCGGCGCTCCGCCGCGGGCGACACCTACATCCTTTCATTGAATTGGGACGCGTGGCTTGAAGAGGGTCAGGCCGCAAAAGCATCCGTGTCAACCGGTTTGAAGGACCTGCTGCAGACGTCGCACTCACATGAAATTGAACATCCGTTGTTGGACCGCGGTCTCGTTGAGGATGGGAATCGCAAGATCTACCTGACGCTATTGAGCACGGCGAAACACTGGGCGCTGGATGAACACAGAATCATGGGCAACGCGGTTTTCCCCGGCACGGCGTTTCTCGAAATGGTCAGGGCCGCTTTCGAAAGACAAGCGCCAGGCCAACCGATTGCCATCGAGAAAGTTCTCTTCATGTCTCCACTGATCGTCAAAGACGGCGAGGAGAAAGAAATTCGCACGATCATCGAGCAGACTGAAGAGCAGGAGCGCTTTAGTTTCCTGGTCGTTAGTAAAGGAAAGTCAACCGGAGAAAACGCGGACGGGTGGCAGGAGCATGTGCGTGGAGAAATCGCGAGCATGGCGCCAGGGCCGGCAAAGCAACATCAGTTGCAAGCGATCGCAGCTCGATGTGGCGCGATTATTTTTGGCGCGGAACATCACGCAGGACAAAACGGCAACACGCACCGCGATGACAAAGCAAAGAGTCCCAACAAACTGGGCCTCACGCTGGGCCCTCGTTGGCAGAATCTATTAAAGCAATTCAGTGTCGGTGAGAACGAAGGGCTGGCTTACCTTGAGCTATCGGAAGAGTTTTCAAGCGATCTGCAACAGTTCGGAATGCACCCGGCGTTGCTGGACGGAGCCACTGGCTTCGCACAGCCTGTGGGTGAAGGCCCTTATCTGCCGCTGGCGTATGAAAGTCTTCATATCCACGCACCTCTCCCGCGGAAAGTTTACAGCCATGTGAAATATAAGGGTGGCATTTCTGCGAATAAAGAGACCGTCGCTTGTGACATCCTGATCATGGATGAAGACGGTAACGAACTTATCGCAATCAGAGACTACACACTGAAGAAGATCAACAATGTGCCCGCCTATCAGACGTTGGTGGACGAAGGCTTGAATGGCAAGCAGTCGTTGGTGGACGTAAAGCGACAGCCGCATTCCGGTAACGGACATGGGCCACAACCGGAACGACTTATCGTGAAACAGGACCTGCCACAAAGCGCAAACGACGGAATCTTCCCCAAAGAAGGAGCCGAGGCTTTCAGCCGTGTACTATCCTTCAAACGCCCGCAACTCGCGATCTCAACCAAAGACCTTCCTCTCCTCATCGAACGGTCTAACTTATTGACAGGCGCACGCATTCTTCAAGAGATCGAGAAACTTCAATCGCTTCGTCCAAAGCATCCCCGGCCAAATGTGCAAACTCCTTACGTTGAACCGAGGAACGAACTTGAAAGAACCCTCGTCAGTCTTTGGCAGGATATTTTGGGTTTGGAACAAGTTGGTATCTACGACAACTTCTTTGGTATCGGCGGTGACTCTCTACTAGCAACTCAACTTATTTCTCGCCTGAGCAAGACCTTCAAGGTCGACTTACCGCTGCGCGCGGTTTTTGAAGGTCCAACGGCGGTCGAGTTGACCGTCAGCATCACTCAACGGCAGGCCGAGCAGTTTGAGAGTGACGAGATGGTCCAAATCATGGCCGAACTGGAAGCACTGCCCGACTGAGAGAGAAAATTATGGCAACTTCACATATCACAATTAATGACGTCACCTTGATGAATACCGGCGGTCCCCCAGGGACCACGATTCCTGAGGATTCAGCAAAAGCAATGAACCTCAAGCGGAGAGACTTTATCGGTCTGAAGGATTTCAGCAAAACTGAGTTGGAAGCTTTGCTGGATCTGGCCGCGGCTATGAAGGCCGGGCAAAACACTGAGAAGTACCTTCAAGACAAATTGCTGGGGATGCTTTTTACGGTGGCTTCAACGCGCACCCGAATCTCATTTCAGGTTGGAGCCCAACACCTGGGCGGACATGCCGAACACTACAACGCGGCAGATCTGCAGTTGAGCAATCGCGAGACACTGAAAGATACGGCAGCCGTTATGAGTAGATTCCTTGACGCCATCATCGTCCGGATGTACGACATGAGCTCTTACGGACAGGGGCGGGATGGACTCAACACCATTGCCGAACACGCGGACGTGCCAGTAATAAATGCGCTCGATGACAAAGAACATCCCTGCCAGGTCATGGCCGACATCCTGACGCTAAAGGAAAAATTTGGCCCCGACTACAAGCAGAAAAGGGTGGTCATGTCGTGGGGATATTCCCCAAGACAGAAATCGCTGGGTGTTCTGCATTCAATGCTGGTGAGCGGTTCAATGCTGGGCATGAATCTGATCTTCGCGCATCCGAAAGGCTACGATTTGGATGAAGAATATCTTTCCTTCGCCAGGAGTCAACTCAAAGAATCGGGCGGCACATTGGAGTTTACGAACGACTTAATGGAGGCTGCTGAGGGAGCTGATGTTATCTACATGAAGAGTTGGAAGAGTCTGACGCTTCCGAAAGAGCGGGAAGAGATTTTCAAAAACGAGATTAGAGCCGATTGGTGTGTGTCGGAAGAACATTTTCAGAGGGCCAACCCAGGCGCTTACTATATGGACTGCATGCCATTCGTCAGGGGAGAACAAGTCACCGCCGGGGTGGCTGACGGACACAATTCCATCATTTACGATCAAGCCGAGAATCGCCTCCACGCGCAAAAATCTATCATGGCCGCCATCATCTGAAATTAACCGCAGCGTCGCTCAACTTTGCCTCAAAAGTCGGAATGGCACTTGGATCGGGTCAGTACAGGGAGCGGTAGCGATCTGGTCAAACCATGGAAGGTTTTACGTTCATATCGCAGAAAAGTACATGCTTAAGTCAATAAACATCGGGTACTCGGGCATTCTATCAACGATCGGCAATACGCCACTGGTTCGGCTGACGAAGGTTGTCAGAGATGATGACCTCGCCGTGTTTGCAAAACTGGAAGGTCTAAATCCGGGAGGCAGTATCAAAGATCGCCCGGCTTACAACATCATCAATGAGGGCTTGAGGTCAGGGGTCATCGCGTCCGATGCGGTGATCATAGAATCCAGCTCCGGAAACATGGGTGTCGGACTCGCTCAGGTCTGCTCCTATTTCGGACTCCGATTAATCTGTATCGTCGATCTCAAAACGTCCCCACAAAATATTAGCCTCATGGAAGCCTATGGCTGTGAAGTTGAGCTTATCTCTATCCCTGATCCTGTGTCGGGAGAGTTCTTACAGGCTCGCATCGATCGGGTCCAGTCACTGATGTCCAGCACGAAAGGCAGTTACTGGCCGGACCAATATTCAAATCTGAATAACTCGGGTTCGCACCATCAAACCATGCGTGAGATTGTGACGAGCTTAAATGGAAAGGTTGACTACCTGTTCTGTGCCACCAGCACCTGCGGAACGTTGAGAGGATGCGCTGAATATGTGCGCCAGCACAGAATCCCGACCCAGATTTACGCAGTCGACGCTGTGGGCAGCATAATCTTCGGTGGTCAAAAGGCGAAACGGCTTATTCCGGGACACGGCGCTGCCATCATGCCGAAGCTTTTTCAAGTGACCCTCGCTGACCACTACGTTCAAGTTACGGATCTGGATTGCGTTGTTGGTTGTCGCCGCTTGGCGCGCCAGGAAGCGATTTTGGCAGGTGGGTCCTCTGGCGCCGTGTTAATGGCCTTCGAACAGGTCATGCATAAATTGAAACCCGGCTCAAACAGCGTGCTTATCTTCCCGGATCGAGGGGAGCGCTATCTTGACACAATCTACTCCGACGAATGGGTGAAACAACATTTCGGAGCAATCCCAGACGCCTGGCAACCTATTTCAGCGGAGGAAATATGCCTGACCGCGACATACTAGTTCTAAAAGGACACGAAGTCAGACAACTTCTAGTCAATCGTGAACATGAGCTGATTGACGTTGTGCGGAGAGCGTACACGGCTCACGGAACCGGCAATAGTGCACTACCATTTTCGTCCTTCCTGCGTTTTCCGAATGAGCCGCAACAGAGAATCATCGCACTGCCGGCTTTCCTGGGATCTGACTTCGACGTGGCGGGCATCAAATGGGTCGCCTCCTTTCCCCTCAATCTAAGCAAAGGAATGGACCGCGCATCAGCTATCGTCGTTTTGAACTCGCCACAAACAGGCAAGCCGGAAGTAATCATCGAGGGATCGTTAATCAATGGAAAGCGAACGGCCGCCAGTGCGGCGTTAGCGGCCACATTCCTGCAAGGCAAACGCAAGGCTTCTCGAGTTGGCATTATCGGGTGCGGCTTTATAAATTTCGAAGTGGTGCGTTTTCTGCTAGCGTCCAATCCGGAAATCAGCGAGTTGCTGCTTTTTGATTTGGACTCAGCACGAGCTATCGATTTTAAGCACAACTGTCAAAACTTCTCCGCGGGAGTTTCTGTTGAGGTTGCAAAGGACGTTGACTCGATTCTGGAAAGCACACCCCTTATCTCTCTGGCGACAACTGCCTTGAAGCCGCACATCGGCGACCTCTCACGGTGTGCTTCAGGCAGCACGATACTTCACGTTTCCCTGCGCGACCTGACAGCAGAAGCAATTCTATCCAGCGACAATGTAGTCGATGACATCGATCACGTTTGCCGTGAACAGACCTCGGTCCATCTCGCGGAGCAGTTGGTGGGTAACCGTAACTTCATCCGGTGTACGCTAGCAGATGTAATGTTAGGAAATGCACCCGCGCGGAGAGATGATGAAGGCGTCACGGTCTTCAGTCCGTTTGGTCTGGGCATCCTCGATATTGCAGTAGGCCAATACATCTATCAGCTCGCATCAAGTCAGGGCGAGGGAACAGTTATTCAATCTTTTCTGCCGGAGTCGAGTCAGAGAAACGGCCACTCTAAGTAGAGTGTAAACGCGCCACAGCGAATTCTCCGTAGCACTCCTCTAATCGAATCCTCCTTAAGCATTTGAATGATGCAACGCGCTGGTGTTTCCAAACAGGCCCGCTTGCCTGACCAGTCAAGTTGTCAACCGACGTTAAGTAAGAATCAAAATGAGTACCTTATCAGAACGCATCGCGGGCTTATCGCCGGCTAAGCTCGAGCAACTGCAAAAACGTCTTAGTACACGAAACAGCACTGAAGGCCCGGCGCCGCCCGGTATCGTGGCGCGCGCGCACGACTTGAACAATGTGCCGCTCTCCTTCGCGCAACAGCGTCTCTGGTTTCTGGAGCAACTGGATCCCGGAACGCCCGCTTACAACATCACTATCGGCCTGCGTCTGGCTGGCGTGCTGAGGGTTGATGCGTTGCAGCGGAGCCTCCAGGAAATTGTCAGACGCCACGAAGTTCTACGCTCCACGTTCATAGTTGCCGACGGGCATCCGGTTCAAGTCGTTTCGCCGTCTGTCACTTTGGAGTTGCCCATCACCGATATCGAACCTTTCCCTGAAGATGAACGCATGGCCCATGCTCAGCGGCTTGCCTCGGAAGAGGCACGGCGTCCGCTCGACCTACAAACGGGACCCTTGTTACGCGTCACGTTGCTGCGGTTGGGAGCGGAGGAACACATTCTGCTCCTGGTCATTCATCACATTGTTTCCGATGGCTGGTCCATGGGGGTGTTTATTAGTGAAGTAGCCAGTCTCTATCGGGCATTTTCCTCGGATAAGCCTTCACCACTGCCAGAACTCAAACTGCAATATGCGGATTATGCGGAGTGGCAGCGCGAATGGCTGCAAGGCAAAGTTGAACAGACTCAGCTGGCTTACTGGAAGACAAAACTCCAAAACTTGCCGATTATAAATTTACCGACCGACCGGCCGTATCCGGAGCTCCAGACGTTTCACGGCGCCACGGAATCCTTCTTACTCCCAAAGTCCCTCACCGAATCGCTCAAACAACTGAGCCAGCAGGAAGGCGTGACTTTATTCATGACGTTGCTGGCCGCTTTCACGACAGTCCTTTATCACTATACGCATCAGGAAGAGATTGTCGTCGGGACGGACATTGCCAACCGCACGCAAAGGGATACAGAAACGCTGATCGGCTTCTTCGTCAATCAATTGGTGCTGCGTACCGACTTGACCGGCAATCCTTCGTTTAGTGAACTGCTACACCGCGTGCGCGAGGTCACGCTCGATGCTTACGCCAATCAGGATTTACCCTTCGAACAACTCGTTGAGGCCCTCCAGCCGAAGCGCAACCTGAGCCGCCCACCGCTCTACCAGGTTATTTTCGCGTTCGAGAACATCCCTTCTGCACCGCTCGCTTTGCCGGGTCTGACCCTAAGCCCGATGGAAATGCACAGCGGCACCGCAAAGTTTGAATTGATCTTATCGATGTCCGAGAGTGCTCAAGGTGTCGGAGGCACGTTTGAATACAACACGGATCTCTTCAACCCCGACACTATTAAGCGTTTGGCGCAACACTATGAAACTTTGCTGGAAGCGGTCGTCGCCGACCCGAAACAGCGAGTTTTCGACCTGCCGATATTGACGAAACCAGAACGGCGGCAACTAGTCGAGCAGTGGAACAACTCCCAAAAGGATTATGCGAACGACGCTTGTTTCCATTCCTTATTTGAAGCTCAGGCGACGCGCACGCCTCATGAGATTGCCGCCACCTTCGGAGCAGAGTCTTTGACCTATGGGGAACTCAATCGTCGTGCAAACTGTTTGGCGTGGCAACTCATCGAGCATGGCGTTGGGCCGGATGTTGTTGTTGGATTGCTGGCCGAACGCAGCTTCGATTTTCTCGCTGCAATTCTCGCCGTCTTCAAGGCCGGTGGAGCGTATCTGCCGCTCGACCCACTCTATCCATCTTCTCGAATCCTTCAGGTGTTGGCACAAAGCGAGGTCCGTCTGGTTTTGTGCGCAAGTGAGTTTGCTTTGGTTGCTTCGCAGACAGTGTCGGAATTTACATCTCAAACTCAGCCTCTGGTTTTGCCACTCGAAGAGATGTTGTCGCAGGAAGCAAACGCAGAGAATCCGCCACTGCGCAACGACCCGGCAAACCTTGCATACGTTATCTACACATCAGGGTCCACCGGACGTCCGAAGGGAGCCATGATTGAGCACCGTGGGATGCTCAATCATTTATTTGCAAAGGTCACGCAACTGCAGCTAACCGCGGCCGATACAGTGGCGCAGACGGCTTCACAATGCTTCGACATTTCGGTTTGGCAGTTTCTTGCGGCTGCGCTCGTTGGTGGACGTACGCGCATTCTGCCGAGTGAAATCGCGCACGATCCTTCGCAACTGCTCGCGCAAGTCGAGCAGCAGAAGATCTCTATTCTGGAGACCGTGCCGACCGTGTTACGGATGATCATTGCGGAAGCGAAAAGTCGCGACCAGACTCCTGATTTACCAAGCCTGCGTTGGATGATTCCAACTGGCGAAACCCTTCAACCGGAACTTTGCAGGCAATGGTTTGCTCTTTACCCCCACATCCCGCTCCTCAACGCTTATGGACCAACGGAATGTTCAGACGATGTAAGCCATTGCGTGATTCAGCAAGCACCGCCGGCAGACATTGTCGCTATGCCTATCGGCCGCCCTGTAATGAACATCAAGCTCTATGTGCTTGATTCCAGGCGCGAGCCGGCGCCGATCGGCGTGGCTGGTGAACTCTACGTCGGTGGTGTCGGAGTCGGACGGGGCTATTTGAATGACACTTCGCGTACCGCCGAAGTTTTTATTCCGAATCCCTTCGCGCACGAAACGGGAGAGCGACTTTACAAAACGGGTGATCTGGTTCGCTATCTCGCGAATGGTCAGATTGAGTTTCTTGGTCGCGCCGACTACCAGGTGAAAGTCAGGGGACAACGGATCGAACTTGGAGAGATTGAAGCGGTACTTTATGGGCATCCGGCTGTGCGGGACACAGTCGTAATGTTGCGCGAAGACACTCCCGGCGAGCAGAGACTCGTGGCCTATCTTAGCCGCAACCCGGATTATCAACTCGACGAGCTCACGGCCCAGGCAGTGGGAAATAACGGTCAACCCTCAGACTGGGAAGTAGTGTGGAACGAAACCTACAGTCAGACTCCCGAGGAAAACGACCCGACTTTCAATATCGTTGGCTGGAATAGCAGCTATACAGGCTTGCCTATTCCCGAAGAAGAAGTTCGAGAGTGGAGAGATTACGGAGTCGAACGAATCCTTTCGTTGCAGCCTCGACGCGTTTTGGAATTGGGATGCGGCGTCGGGATACTCATGTTTCGGATCGCGCCGTTTTGCACCGAGTATTTGGGGACAGACTTCTCGGCGGAAGCGTTGACCTTGCTTCGTGAGCAGGTGAAGCAACGCGAAGACGAGTTTCAACATGTCACGTTGCGGCAACAACCTGCTGATGATTTTGACGGCATTGAGGAAAACTCCTTTCAGTCGGCGATTCTAAACTCGGTCGCACAGTACTTCACGAGCATTGATTACCTGCATCGTGTTCTCGAGGGCGCAGTGAGATCTGTGGAGCCCGGCGGATTCATCTACGTTGGCGATATCCGCAGCCTTCCCCTGCTTGAAGCATTTCACTCGGCCGTACAGCTTCATCAAGCGTCGCCTTCGCTTCCTACAGCGGAGTTCAAACAGCGTGTGCAGAGACATATTGCGCAGGATAAGGAGCTAGTCGTTGATCCGGAATTTTTCTTTGCGCTCAAACAAGAGTTTCCGAAAATCAGTCATGTACAGATTCAACTGAAGCGTGGCCAGTTTCGCAATGAGTTAACCCAATTTCGCTACGACGTTGTTCTACGCATCGGCGACGCAGTTTCTGCACAAGCAACTTTCCCTTCTCTCGACTGGCAACAGAAAGAGATGACTCTGCCGCTGTTGCGCCAACTTCTAAACGAGACACAGCCTCCAGCATTGGTTGTCAGGCGTGTGCCAAATGCTCGCGTGTGGAGCGAAGTGAAGACGGTTGAATTGATAAACAGTTCAATCGCTCCAAAAACGACCGGCGAACTGCAGAAGGCGAAACTCAGTTTCAGCGAGCAGCAGAGCATTGCTCCCGAAGACGTCTGGTCGCTCGGTGAAGAGTTGCCCTATGCAGTGACGATTTCATGGTCGGGCGCTGGTGACGATGGCTGCTTCGACATCTTGCTGCGGCGAACACTACCGGAAGCCGCAGCTGCTGAAACTGCGTTTGCCTTCTATCCGCCCGCGGAGATTAGCCCCAGACCGCTGAAAGACTATGCGAATGACCCGCTGGAGAGAAAACTGGTTCGCCAGTTGGGACATGAACTGCGCAGGTATCTGGAATTCAGGCTTCCTGCATACATGGTCCCGGCAACTTTCCTCGTCCAGGAATCTTTTCCGCTCACCGCGAACGGCAAAATTGATCGGGGCGCTCTACCCGCTCCTGACACTGCGAAGCGCGAAATTGAGGCGGACTATGTCGCCCCGCGCAATATGGTCGAGGAATCACTCGCAGGTATTTGGAAAGAAGTCTTGCGTATCGATCAGGTCGGGATTCACGACAACTTCTTTGGTCTCGGCGGCGACTCCATCCTGAGCATTCAGATAATTGCGAGAGCAAATCAGGACGGATTGCAGCTAACGCCAAGAGAGATGTTTCAGTATCAAACCATTGCCGAGCTGGCCGCTGTTGCTCGGGTCGTGATACCAGCGGCGCCAATCACGCGTCAGGTAGGTGTTGGGGAGCTTCTTGCTAACCTCGATCAACTTTCCGACAAAGATGTTGATGCGCTCCTTACAGGCATGCTGGCCGATAGGGCGATTGTCTAATGGAGAATATCTCAATCAATACAGCGACCCTGACGCCGGAAAACAAGCGTGCGTTGCTGGGCAAGCTGTTACTACAAAAGGCCAGTCTGCCTAAGACTGCTCCATTGTCGTTTGCCCAACAACGATTATGGTTCATCGACGAGCTGGAACCCGGCGGAATTGCTTACAACATTGCTTCGGGCGTGCGTCTCCTGGGCCACCTTAATCCCACGGCGCTCGAACGCAGTCTCCAGGAGATTATTCGTCGCCATGAAGTGCTGCGCACGACCTTTTCGACAGTCGACGGTGTGCCTGCACAGCTTATTGCCCCGCATTTCGAGTTGCACCTGGAGGTTACCGATCTTCAAGGGATTCCAGACGCGGATCGGAAGCAGCACGCTGAGCAGTTAGCGCGCCAGGAAGCCGAGCTTCCTTTTGATCTGAGTCGTGGACCATTAGTGCGCGCCAGGCTGTTGAGCATGGCAGACGATGAACATGTCTTGTTGCTGACCATGCATCACATTATCAGTGACGGCTGGTCCATGGGAGTCCTGGTCGAGGAGATGGCCCAACTGTACGAAGGCTACTCGAAAGGCGAGGAATCGACACTGCCGCAGTTGGCCATTCAGTACGCAGACTATGCGGCCTGGCAGCGGGGATGGTTTAAGGGAGACGTGCTTGATGAGCACGTGGGCTACTGGCGAAAGCAGTTGGCAGGTGCGGCGGTATTGGAGTTGCCCACCGACCATCCGCGCCCACCGATACAAACCTTTAGGGGCGGACGTGCCTCTGCGTCACTGTCCGTCACACTGTTTGAGTCACTAAAGAAAATATGCGAGCAGGAAGAGGTATCGCTCTTCATGATGTTGCTTGCGGCATTTAAGGTCCTACTTTATCGCTACTCCGGCCAAAGTGACATCGTCGTAGGTATACCCTCCGCCAACCGAACGCGCGCTGAGATTGAGCAGTTGATCGGCTTCTTCATCAACACATTGGTGCTGCGTACGGACCTCTCTGGAAATCTGACTTTCCGCGAATTGCTACTTCGTGTGCGGGATGTCGCTTTGGAAGCCTACACCTATCAAGAGATGCCGTTTGAGAAGTTAGTCGAAGAATTACATCCTCAACGAGATCTTAGCCGCACGCCGATCGTGCAGGTGATGTTCAACCTGCTGAAGTTCCCCAACCAGCGAATTGATCTTCGAGATATAACCGTCGAACCGCTGCCGGCGCCGGAACCAGGCGCAAAGATGGATCTGACTTTGTACGCACGGGATCAGGCGGGCGGACTTGAGCTCGAAATTGTCTACAACGCAGATCTCTTTGAAGACTCCACGATTAAGTGGATGCTGACGCATCTGGAAACACTGCTCGAGGGCATTGCCTCTGATCCTGCGGAATACGTGGCTCGACTTCCGCTCTTGTCTGACACAGACAAAGAGCAGCTCGCTTTGGCCGGTAACGCTATTCGTCCAGTTAACGCCTTCGTCAGACATGCCACTCAAGAGATTGAACAGTCGCTGGTGACGCGTTTCCTCCAACAGGCACGGATGTTTCCGCAACGCACGGCTCTAAAAACAAAGCATGTGGAGTGGAGTTATCAAGAGTTGAGCAAGCAGGTAGATCGTCTGGCGCAGACCATACTGAAGGCTCGAGGCAACTGCGAAGAAAGAATCGCGCTGTTGTTTGAACACGATGCTCCCATGATCGCCGGCATCCTCGGCGCACTCCAGGCAGGCAAAACCTACGTGCCCTTAGACTCTTCGTATCCTCCACAAAGAATTTCCTACATGCTGGAAGATTCACAAGCCTGTGCGATCGTCACCGACGCTAAGAATCAGGCACTTGCCGCTGAGCTCTCGAAAGGTTTGTTGCCGGTCATAAATTTTGATCGGCAAGAGCTGTCCGCGCCCGTCGCTAACAAGCCGGAGATCTTGCCGGACCTTCCAGCCTACATTCTCTACACGTCGGGTTCTACCGGACAACCGAAAGGAGTTGTGCAGAGCCATCGCAACGTGCTGCACCACATCGCCGGCTATACGAACAATCTTCATATCAATGCAGAGGACAGATTGTTGTTGTTGGCCTCATACAGTTTCGACGCGGCAGTGATGGATATTTTTGGTGCTCTGTTGAACGGAGCATCGCTCAATCTAATCAACATCAAGGAAGAAGGCTTCGATAATCTTGCAGAGAACCTCATCAGGGACGAGATAACAATCTATCACTCCACTCCAACCGTGTACCGCTACTTCATGAATGCGCTGTCCGGCGCGGAGAGTTTTCCTCATGTTCGTTTGGTTGTCCTTGGCGGTGAAGCAGTTTTCAAGCGAGACGTTGATTTGTACAAAAGGCATTTCGCTTCCGATTGCATCTTTGTAAACGGTTTGGGTCCGACCGAGTCGACCCTCGCGATGCAATACTTCCTAAACAAGCAAACAGAGCTCTCACGGAACAGTGTACCTGTTGGATACCCTGTCGAGGGGACAGACATTTTTCTATTTAACGAGGCCGGGGAAAAAGTCGAAGGCTGTGGCATCGGAGAGATCGCAGTCCGCAGCGCCAATCTTGCGCTCGGTTACTGGCGGCAACCCCAGTTAACCCAGTTAGCCTTTCTGCCGGACGCAGAGAGTAGTAACAAGCGAATTTACCGGACCGGCGATATTGGACGGCTCCTTCCCGATGGCAGTGTCGAGTTTCTTGGCAGGAAAGATTTACAGGTGAAGATTCGCGGCCAGCGAGTTGAGGTGGGAGAGATTGAAACCAGCTTACTCGCAAACACTTCTGTCAAAGAGGCAGCAGTTGTCTCCCTGTCGGACCATCTCCAGCAACAACGCTTAGTCGCTTATGTTGTTCTCGCTTCGCAAAACGCCATTACGAATAGAGAGTTGCGAAGTCACCTGAAAGAAAGACTGCCGGACTATATGGTGCCTGCCACATTTGTCCAATTGGCAAGCCTCCCGTTGCTGCCCAATGGAAAAGTGGACCGGCGGGCGCTGCCGGAACCTGTGGAAGAGCACTTGGAAAGGGAGGGGGCATTTGAGGAAGCCGTCAGTCCGGCGCAGGAACTAATCGCGGGAATTTGGAGTGAAGTGCTGCGAGTGGAGGAAGTAGGCATTCACGACAACTTCTTTGACCGCGGCGGACATTCGCTGCTGGCGACGCAGGTGATCTCGCGAGTGCGACAGGCGTTCAAGATAGAACTGCCGTTGCGCAGCTTGTTTGAAGCGCCGACGGTAGCGGGGCTTGCGCGACAGGTAGAAGCAGCGCTGCGTTCGGATGAGGGAGTGGTGGCGCCGCCGTTGGGTGTGGTGGAGCGAAGCGGAGACTTGCCGCTGTCGTTTGCGCAGCAGCGGTTGTGGTTTATCGACCAGTTGGAACCAGGGAGCGCGACCTACAACATAGCGACGGCGGTCCGGCTGGCGGGAGTGCTCGACGCGGCCGCGCTGGAGCGGGCCTTGAGCGAAGTAGTGCGGCGGCATGAAGCGCTGCGCACTACGTTTCCGACAGTGGACAGTCTGCCGGTGCAGCGAATCACAGCGGCGCAAGACCTGGAACTGCCGCTATTGGATCTGAGTGGGTTGGCGGGAGCAGAGCGAGAGGTGGAGCGGTTAGCGGGCGAAGAAGCACAGCGGCCGTTCGAGTTAGCCACTGGACCACTGTTGCGAGCGCAGTTGTTGCGAGTGGCGGAGGAAGAGCATGTGGTGCTGGTAACGATGCATCACATCGTCAGCGACGGATGGTCCATGGGACTGCTGGTCCGGGAAGTAGTGGCGTTGTATGCAGCCTATAGCAGTGGGCAGGAGTCACCGCTGGCGGAGTTGCCGGTGCAGTATGGGGACTATGCGGTGTGGCAGCGGGAGTGGCTCAGTGGGGCAGTGTTGGAGCAAGAGTTGTCGTATTGGCGAGAGCAGTTGGCGGGAGCGCCGCCGGTGCTGGAGTTGCCGGCGGACTATCCGCGACCGGCAGTGCAGACGTTTCGCGGGGCGCGCCAGAGCTTCGAGCTGGCGGTGGAGCTGACAAGCGCAGTAAAGCGGTTGAGTCGAACGCAGGGAGCGACGTTGTTCATGACCTTGCTGGCGGCCTTCAAGGTGTTGCTGTGG
>Ga0134124_10000415_pt1 | contig 36218 bp, 16 predicted proteins | sample KB304_FD_96880 | JGI IMG/M metagenome (GOLD analysis project Ga0134124, IMG submission 96880) | Terrestrial soil microbial communities without Nitrogen fertilizer from Kellogg Biological Station, Michigan, USA - KB3-0-4 | ecosystem: Environmental > Terrestrial > Soil > Unclassified ... | reverse complement strand
GATGGCGGCTCTTGTCAATTCCACGCTGGACCCGCATGAGGTCCGCACGCGCGCCATCGAGTCGGCCATGAGGCTCGTCGATGCGGAGGCGTCGAGCCTCCTGTTGATCGACGAAGAGAAGAGGGAGCTTTTCTTCGAAATCGCACTCGGCGCCAAGGGGGAGTGTCTCAGGGAGGTCCGCCTGAAAAGGGAAGAAGGAATCGCCGGGTGGGTCGCGGAACATGGGGTGGCGCAGCTGGTGAGCGACGCCCGGAGCGACGCGCGGTTCTGCTCACAGATCGACGAACGCTGCGGCTTCATCACCCGCGACCTCGTCTGTGTGCCGATCAGGAACAGGGAAAAGATCATCGGAGTTCTGGAGGCGGTCAACCGTAAAATCGGGCGCTTCGAAACAGATGACATGGAGCTCCTCGCCTCCCTCGCGAACCATGTTGCAATCGCCCTTGAGAACGCCTGGCTCCACGACAATAATCTTGCCCAATTGACCAGGATGGTGGCGGATGAAAGGCGGTACCACTGCGAAAAGGAAAAACTGCTCAAGGACCTTCATGACGGAATCGGCGGGATAACCGCCAACATCAACATCCTCGCCGAGCTGTCACAAAAGACCGACAGCATAACGGAGACTAAAAGGGCACTGGCGACAATTTCCGAACTCTCCAGGGAGGGGGTGGCGGAAGTCAGGAGCTTCATGAACGGCCTCGAAAACAAGGAATCCACCTGGCACGACCTGGCCGCCGAATTCCGGCGCCACGGAAACAGCATGATCGAACCGCATAATATCTCATTTTCCATAGATGCGAGAATCAACCTGGATGATGAGAGACCGGGCATCTTTCTCTACATGACGCTCTTCAGGGTATTCCGCGAGGCATTGACCAATGTGATCAAGCATTCCGGCGCGAAGCAGGTAGATGTTTTCTTTTTAGCCGAAAATGAGCAGGTTATCCTCACCATCCTGGATGACGGCATCGGTTTCGAAGAGGAATGCATCATGGGCAGGGGGATTGCCAACATGAAGTCCCGCGCCGCTGAAATAGGGGGAAACGTGACCATCGACTCATGTCCGGGTGCCCGCATTCATCTCGAAATGCCCCTTCCTGTCCGTTATCCGGAAATGGAGAATTGATCATGCAGATTGCCATCGTCGAGGATAATCGGCTCCTGTTGGAAAACCTGAGGCTTTTGCTGGATGGAGAAACCGGGATCAGCGTGGTCGGTGCCTTTCTCTCCGGGGAAGAGGCGCTGTCGGAACTGGCGGCATGCAGCCCGGACGTCATGCTGGTCGATCTCGACCTGCCGGGGATATCCGGCATCGAGCTGATCAAAAGGGTAAAGGCAAAGTCTCCGGCGATCGACTCCATGGCGTACACTATCTTCGAGGACCGGGAAACCGTTTTCTCGGCCATCAAGGCCGGCGCTTCCGGTTATATCCTCAAGGGGAGCTCACCAAGGGAGCTGGTGGAGTCCCTTAACAATCTCTACAACGGTGGCGCGCCGATGAGCCCCAAAATTGCCCGCAAGGTCATCATGGAATTCCAGGAGGGGCCGGTGGCCAGCGAGAACGGCCTTCTCAGCCAGCGGGAAAAGGAGATTGTCAAGGGGATCGAACAGGGGTTGACCTACAAGAATATCGCCGAGAAGTTACACATCAGCCCGCACACGGTGCATACCCATATCAAGAACATCTACGAAAAACTCCAGGCCAAGGACCGTCCGGAGGCGATCAGCAAGGCGAGACGGAAGGGCATTATCTGATGCCGCGATCCGGATAACGCGCAGGGACGCAAAGACTAAAACAATCGGCCGCCCGGAACATAACGAGCCCCAACAATTTTAAGGCAACATGAATATGAAAAAAAATCTATTGAGGATTACAATCGGTCTTTTGCTTGTTGCCCTGTTTCTGCTCAATTCGGCAGGCATGGTAGGGCTGAGCTTCATGCGGCAGCTTGAATTGTGGAGTTACGACCAGCGTCTGCGCCTGACCCTGCCCGGCGGGAAGGATGAGCGGATCGTGATCGTGGACATCGACGAGAAATCACTGGCAGAGGTCGGGCGCTGGCCCTGGAGCCGTAATGTCGTGGCCGGATTGATGGACCAGCTTTTCGACCGCTACGGCGTGGCGGTTGTCGGGTTTGACGTGGTGTTTGCCGAAGCGGACACCAGTTCGGGGATCCGTGAACTGGAAGCCCTCTCCAGAGGCGCCTTGCGAGCCGACGCCGCTTTCAGAAAAGAGCTGGAACAGTCGCGGGAACGTCTCGACTATGATTCTCTGCTGGCTTCGCGTATCAAAGGACGACCCGTTGTCCTGGGTTATTTCTTTGCAAGCGACTCTGACGGACAAAGCCGTACCTCAGGAACGCTGCCCGGTCCGGTAATCAACAAGGGATCCTTTGATACCGTTCGCACCACAATTGCTCACAAAACGGGGTATGGAGCCAACATAGCGGTATTGCAGAAATCAGCCGTAGCGGCGGGGCACTTCAATCCCGATCCGGATCAGGATGGGATAACCCGCCGCATTCCGATGCTGCAGGAGTACAAGGGGAATTACTATGAGTCCCTTTCATTGGCGGTGCTGAGAGTCATGTTCGGCGGTCCAGAGGTTGTCCCCGGCTTTCCGCCCGGGCGGGAAAGTACGCTTGAATGGCTGCAGGTGGCTGATCTGCGCATCCCCGTCGACTCTTCCGCCGGTGCGTTGATCCCCTTTCGGGGCAATCAGGGGAGCTTCCCGTATTATTCCGCCGCCGATGTTATGAGCGGAAAGGTTCCTGCCAAGGCGCTGGAAGGGGCGATAGTACTGGTGGGTACAACCGCGGCGGGGCTGTTGGACGCTCGTACGACGCCGGTTGCAGCAGTATATGCGGGGGTCGAGGCCCACGCCAACATGATCGCCGGCATTCTCGACCAGAACATCAAGCACGCGCCCAACTACACCAAAGGGGCGGAACTCGCTTCTCTGGCGCTCGGTGGTTTGCTGCTGACTTTTTGTCTGCCGTTTCTCGGGCCTCTGGCATCCCTGGCGCTCACGGCGGGACTGGTGTCCGCATGCGTGGCGCTCAATCTGGCGGCCTGGCGCAGTGGCCTGGTGCTTCCCCTTGCATCCCAGATGCTGTTATTCCCGCTTCTGTACGTATTCAATGCCAGCTATGGCTTTCTGGTGGAGACCCGCGCAAAAAGGCAGATTACCGGTCTCTTCGGCCAGTACGTGCCGCCGGAGATAGTCGGAACCATGAGCCGCGATCCCCGCCATTTCACCATGGAGGCGGAGAGCCGGGAGATGACGGTGCTCTTTACCGATGTCGTCGGCTTCACCTCCATCTCCGAAAAGCTCGAGCCAAAGGTGCTGGCGCGTCTGATGAATGAATATCTCTCTGCCATGACGGCAATCATTTATCAACATGGCGGCACCATAGACAAATATATCGGCGATGCGATCATGGCCTTCTGGGGGGCTCCCCTGCCGGATCCCGACCATGCCGTACACGCCGTCCAAGCCGCCCTGGCCATGCAGGAACGGATGGTTCTCCTGCGGCAGGAGTTTGCGGCAGAGGGACTGCCCGAGATGAGGATCGGCATCGGTATCAACAGCGGAATAATGAGGGTCGGGAACATGGGGTCCACATACCGGGTTGCCTATACGGTCATGGGTGATGCCGTCAATCTTGCCTCCCGTCTCGAGGGGCTCACCCGCCAGTACGGAATCTGGATTATTGCCGGTCAGGAAACGCACCGCCTGGTTCCCGATGTTCTCTGGCGCGAGTTGGACATGGTGCGGGTAAAAGGTAAAAATGAGCCGGTAACCATTTTTGAACCACAAGCGGAAAGTAACTCGTTTAATAAAATTGCTGATGATGATATAACATTGTTTAATGGTATTCTTATATCCTACCGCTCCGGCGAATGGGATGCCGCCGAATCCGGGCTGCAACAGCTTATAGACAGGCATCCCGGCTTCATGCTGTACCAGCTGTATCTTGAGCGTATCCGCTTATACCGGCAGAATCCTCCTCCTGAAGAGTGGGATGGCGTTTGTACGTTTGCCACAAAATAAAAAGACGTTGTAGAAAATATTGCACCGGCTCTGCCTTGTAAATAACAGGTAATGTGCCGGTAGAAAATTTAATGGAATCAGACTCATATCGGAGGGACTATGAAGCAAATTCCGACACTTTGCGCTGTTCTGGTTACGTCGTTGTCTTTGCAGGTTGCTGCAGCGGAGCTTCCTGCCGAAGCACAGCGGATGCTGGATGACCTTGGCACCACCAGCAAGATGCAGAAGAAGAACAACAATAAAACCCGGCGCTGCATCTACGGCGGAACAAAGAAAATTGTCGTTATCAAACGTAAAGACACGACCGTTCTCAGCGGGGATTACAACAACTGTAAAGAACCCGGCTCAACCCGTGATGGTTGTTTCGAAGTTACTGTCAAAAATGGTGAAATTGTGAGCCGGTCATCAAAACGCTCGATCAATAGTGAACTGCATGAGGCGGTAAATCACGGCGACGTTACAAAAGCCAAGGCACTCATCGGCAGCGGCGCCGACGTCAATTTTACCGAAAAAATAGAGGTGGCGGACTTCGGCTGGATAGAGGGGTGGACGCCGCTCATGTCGGCCGTCAATAACGGGAATGTCGAGATGGTCAAGCTGCTGGTCAACTCCGGAGCGTGGGTCAATTATCTGAACAGCACTGTCGGCAACGCCTTGCTGCTGGCCGCCGGTAACGGTAATTCCGAAATTGTCAGTTTTCTGATTGCAAAGGGCGCATATCTTAATAATCGCAACATGAATGATATCACGCCTCTAATGGCCTCAACAATAAACGGCCATGCCACTGCCGCCAAAACACTTATTGATGCAAAGGCGGAGCTGAATTACATCAACAGGAGCGGTGACAGCGCCATCGTGCTTGCGCTTGTCAACAATCGAACCGATATCGCGGAGCTTTTGATAGAAGCCGGCAGCGACGTCAATATAAGGAACCGGTCCGGAGAGACGGCTCTGATGATTGCAACTGCCGAAAACAATGAACCCATGGTTCGGACACTGATAAAGCTTGGCGCGGATCTGAAGGTTAGAGCAGACAGCGGAAAAAGTGCAATCGAGATTGCGGCGGCAAATGGAAACAAGAACATCGTCAAGATGCTCGATCCGGACTTCACCTCACCCGTCATCCCTTCCCCTCCACCCAAGGCAGAGGTTAAAACTGCCCAGACCACTGCCGTTGAAGCAGAAATACAACCGACAGAACAAATTCCCCACTTCGAGATACGGCATTATGTGCTGGAGGGGAACACCCTTCTTCCCGCGGACAAGATAGAACAAATCCTCGCGAAGCATACCGGCAAGGAACGCAACTTTGGCGATATCCAGCAGGCCATGGAAGAGCTGGAGGCGGCCTACCGCCATCGGGGCTACACGATGGTGACGGTAATCCTGCCGGAACAGGAATTGACCAGGGGCGAGGTTCGGCTCCAGGCGATTGAACCCAGGATAACGGAAATCAAAATTGATGGTAACAGACACTTCAGCCGGGAGAATATCCTGACAAGTCTGCCTACCCTGGAGACCGGTGCCATTCCGAGGGTTAACGCCATCTCCGAAAACCTGCGTGCCGCCAATGAAAATCCTGCCAGAAAAATGACGCTGCAGTTCAAGGCGCAGGATAATCCGGAAGAGCTGCACGCCGAGTTGCAGGTCACGGATCAGAAACCATGGAAGGCGACTCTCAGCGGCGATAACACCGGCAACAGCGCTACCGGTCGTTACAGGACCGGACTGGGGTTTCAGTATTTCAATCTTTTCAATCGCGATCATGTTGCGGCCCTGCAATACACCACCTCCCCCGACCATATCGATAAAGTCAATATTTTGAGCGGCTCTTACCGGCTGCCCATTTACAAGCTGGGAGATACCCTGGACGTTTTTGGCGCCTATTCCAATGTGGACAGCGGAACAACCCAGGTCTCCGGTACCGATCTCAAGGTAAGCGGCAAGGGGATTGTCTCCGGTTTTCGTTACAACATGGGCCTCCCCAGATCCGGCGATTACGAGCAGAAACTGATCGGCGGCATCGATTACCGGCTGTACGATAACAGCGCCCTGGTCTTGGGAGCAGATCTTGCAAAAGACGTTGTGGCTCATCCCTTGAGTCTCACCTACGGCGGTGTTTGGACTACGGATCTCCTGGTAGTGGATGGTTCTCTGGGGCTGCTGTACAACACTCCCTGGGGGGGGCAGGGCAAAACGGCTGATTTTGCCGAAGTCCGCAACGGGGCAGTAGCCGATTACCTTATAGTGCGCTGTGGCCTGAATTTCATGGCCCGTCCCGGAGCCGACTGGATGATTCGCGTTGCGACATCAGGACAGTACACCCGGGACCGGCTGATCCCAGGAGAACAGTTCGGCTATGGTGGCTCGAACGTTTTGAGAGGCTATCAGGAACGGGAAGAATCCTGGGATACCGGATTCAGCGGCAGCTTCGAACTATATTCTCCGGATCTGGCCGGACTGGTGAAGCTGCCGGCCAGCCAGTTACGGCTGCTCGGCTTTTTCGACGGCGGCGTCGGCTACAACCTGCGGCCGCAGCCGGGCGAACTGGGCGGCAATTCCCTAAGGAGTGCCGGAGCAGGACTTCGCTATGGATCAGGTGAAACCTTCAGCATCAGCCTGGACTGGGGCTACGCACTGGATGACTCCAACCAGACCCGGCGTGGGGGGAGTGCAATCCATTTCAAGGGGCAGCTATCATATTAGGAAGTTTAATGGAGGAAAATTCATGCGCAGTTTTTTGATCATTGCGGCACTCACCCTTATGGCAACAGCCAGCGTTCATGCTGCCGAATTGAAGATCGGACATTTTGATCTTCAACGCCTGATTGCACAGTCCGATGCCGGCAAGGAAGCGCGGGAAAAATACCTGTCCAGGGCCAAAAACTACCAGGATGAGCTGAAAAGCCGGGCGGAAAAGCTCAAAAAAATGAAGGAAGAGGTTGAGGGCGAAGCCAAAAGGCTAAAGGAGAATGAAAAGCCCTCTGCCCTGCTCGTTGAAAAGGACAAGGAGTATGCGGCACTGTTCCGCGACTTTCAGCGCCTGCAGGGGGGGTACCAGGACGAGTTGAAGGTTTACGACGCCGAACTGACCCGGAAGGTGATTGAAGAGGTTGCGCCGGTAATCGGGATCTATGCATCCGGCAACAATTACGACTATCTCTTCAGGCTGAATGAATCCTTCGCATATGCGGTAGAGAAGCGCGATGTGACAGATGAACTGGTCAAGGAGTTCAACAAGGCACACCATAAGTAAAAAGTAAAAGGTGAACAATGAAAGCATTCAAGAATACTCACATCAGACTTAACCGGAACCAGAGACGAATTGCCGCGGCCTTCATGTTGGTCAGCTTCCTGCCGACCGCCGCCCTTGCCCTTCCTGTTGCCCCCCAGGTAGTCAGTGGCTCCGCTGCCATCACCACCAACGGCTCCGCCATGACCGTCACCAACTCCGCCAATGCCATCATCAACTGGCAGGGCTTTTCCATCGGCCAGGGTGAGAGCACCCGCTTCATCCAGCCCTCGGCGGCGAGTGCCGTCCTCAACCGCATAACCGGCGGTGATCCATCCAGGATACTCGGCGCCCTGCAATCCAACGGCAAGGTGCTGCTGATCAACCCCAACGGCATCCTGTTCGGACCCGACTCCCGGGTTGATGTCAACGGCCTGGTCGCATCTTCCCTCAATATCAGCAACCAGGATTTCCTTGCCGGCCGGATGAACTTCAGCGCCGGGCTGGTTGCGGGAAAGGTCGAGAACCAGGGGACCATTGCTACTCCCGGTGGCGGCCAGGTCTATCTGATCGCCCCCGATGTCGCCAACAGCGGCATCATCACCGCCCCGAACGGCGACATCCTGCTGGCTGCCGGCAAGGAAGTGCTGCTGGTTGACAAGAACAATCCCGAAATCGCCATGGTGGTCAGCGCACCCGAGCATCAGGCCGTCAACCTTGGCAACCTTGCGGCCGATGCCGGGCGGATCGGAGTATACGGTGGGATCGTGCGTCAGAAAGGGCGGATCAGCGCCGACAGCGCGGTAAAAGATGCCAGCGGGCGGATATTCCTGAAGGCCACCAGGGAGGCCACGGTCGAGGCGGGGAGCACGACCACCGCCAATGGCGCAAAAGGGGGCAGCGTTACCGTACAGGCCAGCGAGGGCACCACGCTGATTTCAGGGACGATCGAGACAAAAGGGAGCGAGGGTTCGGGCGGCACGGTTCAGCTCCTTGGCCGGCACGTCGGTCTGATTGACACAGCTGCTGTGGATGCATCGGGCCAGACCGGCGGTGGCACGGTGCTGGTGGGCGGCGACTACCAGGGCAGGAACTCGGACGTGCAGAATGCTGAAGCCACGTACATGGGCAAGGATGCCGTCATCAAGGCCGACGCAACAGACAGCAGCAACGGCGGCAAGGTCATTCTCTGGAGCGACAACGCTACCCGTGCCTATGGCAGCATCAGCGCCAGGGGTGGGATAACCGGCGGTAATGGCGGGTTCGTGGAGACTTCCGGGCATTATCTGGCGGTGGACGGTATCCGGGTGACGACCACAGCGCCAAAAGGGAAAAACGGTCAGTGGCTGCTGGACCCGGATGATGTTGTTATAACGAACGCAACGTCGGGCAATGCCACTTCATCGGCTCCTAATCCCATAGTATGGACCTCCAATGATGGGAACCCTTCTACCATTGACGCTGGAATTATTCAAAATGGGCTAACCGGAAATGATGTAACGATTCAAACCACAACCGGCGGCACTATTACCGTATCAAGCCCAATTACATGGTCATCAGCCCATGAACTTGATTTGGTGACAGCCACTGCCGGTACCGGGGGCATTGCGATTAATGCTGCCATTACGGCTTCCGATGCAAACGCTACCCTTTATCTGCGTCCCTACAAGGGCGATCTGACTCAAACCTCAGCAGGCATCATCACGGTGCCGAATCTGTTCGCCTATGCCGATAGCGGTGCGGTGAAGCTTGGCACCGCCACCAACATGGTCGGAACTCTTTCGGGATATTCGGGATTGACGAGCGGTAGCGGTTTCAGTCTGAAAAACGGCCAGGCCCTTACCGTCGATACGACGGCCGGAAGTTATGGAGTAGTTACCGGAGGCGCTGATATCGTCCTGACCACCACTGCCGGCGATTTGATCGTCAAGGACGCAATCTATGGTGTGAAATCCGGCACCGGCACCGCTACCCTCACATCGGCAGGCGCCATTTCCGACAACGGCGGGACCGGCATAATAACCGCCGGTACTTTGAGCCTGGCTTCCGCTAACGGAATCAGCCTTACAAACAGCGCCAATGCAATCAAAAGTTTCAGTGCAAACAATAGCACCGCCGGCGACATTGCCCTCAACAACACGGCGGCACCATTAACAATTAACGGATTGAACGTCTCCAACAACGGCACCGGCAACATCAGTATTACCAACACCGGCGCCATCAATGCGGTAGGATGGATACAGACAGCCGGAAACGGTAATATTTCACTCACTGCTACCGGAGGCACGGCAACAATCGGGAATTCACTGCTTGCAGGAGCCGATGCAGGAACAGGGACTGTAAACGTAACGGCCACAGGAGCCGGCAGTGACATATTGCTTAATACTATCAATGTATATAGCGGCGCTACCGGTGGAGGAAGCGGCAATATCTCAATGACCGCGGGAAGAATCATCGCTCTCAACCCTGCTGAGCTGAAAACAGCCGGCAATCTGACTTTGACGGCGGGTGGAACAATAACCGAAACCGGGGCCGGTGCTATCCATGGAGCACTGCTCACAACCACCAGTGTTGGCGGAACTAATCTTCCCAATGCCAATGTGGTCACAAGTTTTAATGCGACCAACAGCGGCAGCGGCGATATCCTTTTGGAGAATACGGCAGCTCCATTGTCGATAACCGGCGTTAGCCAGTCGGGGGGCGGCGGAGTAAATGTATTCAACAACGGCAGTATCTCCACATCAGGCACTATGACCCTGTCGGGTGGAATGGCGCTTTTCACCGCCGATGGAGCAACCAGTGACATTACTGTAAATGGCGCAATCAGCAAAACAACCGGCTCCGATGCGGCGCTGACTCTGCTGGCCCAGCGCAACATCGAGGTAAAGCAGCCGGTTGTCTCCACTTCCGGAAAGATGAATGTGAACCTGGTTTCCCATTATCTGAATGATTCTGCTCCCGGCAGTATCTCAATTCAGGACAATATAACCACCAATGGCGGTAGTCTGCTGGTTGGCGGTGGGACGAACCCGTCCGTGATACCGGCCATAGGGTACGATGCTACAACGTTGGGGGGGAATAGACAGTACGGCGTCAACCTGGACAATACTTTCGGAACGGCGCTCATCGATACCGCCGGTGGAAATGTCTCCATTCGCGGCCAGGGAGTGGCCAATTCAAGCTACGATTCCCTCGGCATATATCTGGGAAGTGCGCAGATACACGCCAATGGTGGAAATATCCTGCTTGATGGCAAATCGGGAGTTAATCCCGTTTCCCTCGACAATGCCGGGGTGTACATCACCGATGTTATCGATACCACCGGTACCGGCACCATAACGATTCAGGGAAGCGGCGGCGCCAATACCAGTGCGACCACGCGCAACAGGGGAGTTTTTGTAACCACGACAGCTGCCACAATCAGAACCGCCAACGGTGCGCTCAGCCTCACCGGAGCCGGCGGCATTAACACCACCAATCCGAGCAATCCCAATAACCAGGGTGTTCTGGTCAATTCCGGTATCGTACAATCGACAGGCTCCAGTGTCACCATTATCGGTAGCGCCGGTGATGGGGGAAGCTCTGCGATAACCAATAACAAAACAATCGACGGATATTCCGGCGTGATCCTCGACGCCGGAACCGGTACGTTTTCCCAGACCGTTTCAACGGCGATAACCAAGTCGAGCGGCCCCTCCTCAACCATCGATATCAAGGCGGACTCCATCAACCTCGGCAATCCTACGTCGATAAATGCGGGGGCCACCGGTGAGGTGATAATCGAATCGGCAACGCCGGGGTGGGCAATACAGGTTGACTCGACGCGGACAGCGGGAACGCTTGGCCTGCTCTCCAGCGATTTCGCACAGATTACAGCTGGAAACGTCCAGCTTGGCAGTGCCAATACCGGCGGCATTTTTATAAATGCAAATATCTCCAAACCTGGAACCAGCCTGTCACTAATCGGCAATAGCAGCATCGGTGGACCCGGCACTTTGACTGCCAACAGTCTAGCCGCAAACGCCTCCACCGGCATCAATCTGACTGGATCCAACGTAGTGCCAACCGTAAACCTTACGAACAGTACATCAGGCGATGTCAGATACCGCAGCAATATCGGGGCGGGAAGCACCCTTAATGTATCCGGCAATAATACCGGTACCGGCGGATTCTTCTGGATCGACCAGACTTCCGGAAATATAAACGTCGCTTCGCCAGGCATCGGGGCCAATGGCCTGGCCTGCCTTTCCACAAGCGGCAACATTACACAGGTTGGCCTTATCTCCTCTACTTCACTGCATGCATCTTCGGGCGGCTCCGTGACCCTCCTGGAGGCAAATCCTGTCGGGGTTATTGCTGGAGATTCGACCGGCGACTTCAGCTATCGATCAACAAATCTGCTTACACTCTCCAATATTTCAGACACAACAATGACTTTGAACGCCCATGGAATCTTGTCCGGCGGAAACATTACGCTGGTGTCCGATTCGGCTCTGGGCATCAACCAATCTGCGGGTGCAAAGATCACGGCCAGCGGTCTTAAGGTATCGACGACCGGAAATGTCGATCTTGCAGATCCGGGCAACAACGTTGGTGCCCTGACGGCGGTCGGCGTTGGTGGGATAAATTTCAACAATTTCGGTGCGCTTACGGTCGGAGTGTCAGGCAACGGAGTTACCACTACGACTAACCAGCCGATCAATATCACAGCAGGCGGATCAATGGTAGTCAGTGCGCCGGTCACTGCTGGCGTGGGCAGTTTGGGCACAGTCAGTTTGAGCGGCGTGGGTGTGACCAATAATTCTACAATTACGGGGCCCGGCGGCGTCACCATCAATGCGGGTACAGGCACACTATCTAATGCCGCAGGGGTAATTGAAACCGGGGCTTCAGGCATAGGTCCGATCAACCTGATCGCCGACAGCATGACGCTTGCCGGCGGCACCATCGTGTCATCCGTCAAAGGAACGGGCAAGAACCAGGGTATGGTTTACTTGAGCGCCAGTTCGACGGGGAGAGCTATTAATCTTGGCAGTACAGAAGCCAATACACTCAGCCTTCTCGGGCCTGACATGCAAGCTATTACCGCCGCTTACGCGTTGGGGGTAGGCGGAACTCCTTGTACTGGTCCTTCTGGCACAGGCAGTTGTATAGCACTTACTAATACAGGGGGTATTACGGTTGCCGGCGAAATATTATCCACCGATTTGTCCGGAATCGGCGCTAATGGGTGGGGATTCCTGCTTGTTAATGGAGCCAATGGTTCCATTAATGTGAATGCGGGGCTGACTTCTCCGGTTTCCGTAAGTATTCTTGCATCAACATTGTCTGGAACGGTTACCGTGGGAGCCCCGCTCACCGCAACGGCAGGTAATGTTTCCACGCACGGGGCAAGCATCATCAATAATTCGACCATAACCGCATCACAGGGAGTTAACCTCACCGCAGATACCATGTCGCTTGTCGGCGGCACTATTTCTGCCGGAGGTGCTTCAGGAGTACGCCTGACTACACAGACCGCAGGCAGACCAATCAGTCTCGGCAGCACGGAAGCCGGTGCGCTCAGCCTTCTCGGGACCGATCTGCAAACGATCACCACTTCAGGCGGCCTCCATATTGGAGACACCACCAACAGCACAGGCGGTATCACTGTTGCCGGCCCAATTACCGCCGATAATCTGACCGGGGTCACCGGAGCTTTTTCACTGGAAAACAAGACCGGTCCGATAACGGTAAATGCGGGGCTTACTTCGCCTGTTTCCGTCAAATTGAATACGGGCGGCAACATCACGGTCAATAATGGTTGCGTGTCGGCCAGCTCCGGCAGCGCAACACTCACCGCTGCGGGTGGTATTGCCATCAATGCCTCAACCGCTGATGCGTTCATTATGGCCCCTGATGTCTATCTCAATTTGGGTGGGGATCTTGCCTTTACAGCATCCGGCAGTTATAAACCGTATGTTTCTGCAACGCTGCCAACGACAACTCATCTAACCTTCACGAATTCCACCGGTAAGGTGCTGTTTAACGGGATCCAGACTTCGGACACGACCTCGGGTGACATGGGCTTCTTTTCCGGCGGCCCTCCAGGGGCAGGCGGCAGCCCTGCAGTAGCTGGCAGCAGTCTGATCCTTAGTGGCGGCGATGCGCATAACCTTGTCGTCGCGGCCTCGCCTTCCCAGTCCCCGCCGCCTCCTCCACCTCCTCCGACGGTGGCCCAGTGCACGGCAGACCCGGCATTACCCGGCTGCAGCAACATCTTGCCTTCATTAGATGTCTGCACCACTACCCCGACGGCTCCCGGCTGTTCCGCCGTGCTGCCGACGCTGTCGGTTTGCACGACCACCCCGACGGCGCTGGGCTGTAGCGCGGTTTTACCGACGCTGGCACTATGCACGACGACACCCGACGCTCCCGGCTGCAAGGCGGTGCTGCCGAGCCTGGATTCCTGCACGACTAATCCCGCTTCCTTGGGCTGTTCCGCCGTACTGCCAACGCTGTCGATCTGCACTACGACCCCGACGGCGCCGGGCTGTAGCGCGGTTTTACCGACACTCGCACTATGCACAGCTACACCTAACGCTCCCGGCTGTAAGGCGGTGCTGCCGAGCCTGGATTCCTGCACCACCAATCCTGCTTCTTCGGGCTGTTCCGCCGTGCTGCCGACCCTGACCACCTGCACGACGACCCCGACGGCGCCGGGCTGCACTGCTGTATTACCGGCCATTGCAACTTGTACCACTACCCCGACAGCGCCCGGCTGCAAGGCTGTTCTGCCTAGCCTGGATTCCTGTGTAACCAATCCCGCTTCTTCGGGCTGCAGCGTCGTACTGCCGACGCTGTCGGCCTGCACGACCGCCCCGACGGCGCCGGGTTGTTCCGCCGTGCTGCCGCCGCTTTCGGTCTGCACGACCACTCCGACGGCACCGGGTTGCAGCGCCGTGCTGCCGACTCTGGCAACTTGCACCAACACCCCGGCCGCCCCCGGTTGCACGGCGGTATTGCCGTCGCTGTCGATCTGTACGACTACCCCGACGGCAGCGGGCTGCACCGCTGTTCTGCCGAGCCTGGCCACCTGCACGACAACACCGTCAGCGCCGGGCTGCACCGCCGTGCTGCCGTCGCTGTCAATCTGCATGACCACCCCGACAGCACCGGGATGTGTTACCGTGCTGCCGACACTGTCAACCTGCACGACCACGCCGTCAGCACCGGGCTGTTCCGCGGTCCTGCCGACCCTGGCGAACTGCATGACCACTCCTACCGCATCCGGCTGTACTGCAGTGCTGCCGTCCGTTGCAACCTGCGCCGCGAACCCTGCGGCGCCTGGCTGCACGGCCGTGCTGCCGTCGCTGTCGATCTGCACGACCAACCCGGCTACCCTTGGCTGTAGCGCTGTTCTGCCGACCATTGATGCCTGCATGGCCAACTCTACCTTGCCGGGCTGCAGTGACGTGCTGCCGAGCCTTGCGGCCTGCGCCGCGAACTCTGAGACCCCCGGTTGCAGAAAGGTTCTGCCTCCCACGGTTGGTAGTGTTAGTGGTGGTGGTGGCGGATCACCGCCCCAGATCGTGAAGGAAACGGTGCCAAATACCAATCCGGTTGCCCCGATCGGGCCTATTGTTTTCCTGGCAAAGCCGGCAAGCGAGTCGCCACCTCCGGCGCCGGTACCTTCTCCGGTACCTTCCGATTCTTCACCGTCAAAGACAGTTACTCAGGCAGGCGCCGACAGCCCGCCCGCCCAGACGGTTACCCAGTCCGGTGACAGCGGGTTAAAAGAGCAGAATGGCGCTGGCAACAAGGACGCCGCCGGTTCCGGCAAGGATAACGGCGGTAAAGACAAGGACAAGAACGGGAAAGACAAGGATAAAGAGGACAAGGACAAAAACAAGGACAGTCAGGAACAGCAAGCGGCGTCCGGAGATAAAAAAGATGCCAAACCCAAGAAAACTTACTGCAATTAGCCTGTTTGTCTCCGGCCTGCAGCTATTTGCGTGAGGCGGCAACCATTTAAACAGGTGGTAAGTACCCCGTTTATATTAATTTCAGAAAATGATATAATTTTTTTTCTTAATTGAGACCGGGGCGCAGCAGATTCTCTGCTGCAACAGCTTGCCGGCTGCCATCCCGGTTCCATGCCGTACGGCTGTATCAATGATCCCTTCATCCAATACCGGCAAAAGTCAGCTTTACAGGGTAACTAAAAGGTGAGCGCCATGAAAGCATCCATGAATATCTCCTTCAGACTCAACCGGATTCAAAGACGAATTGCCGCGGCCTTCATGTTGGCCAGCTTCCTGCCGACCGCCGCGCTTGCCCTTCCCGTTGCCCCCCAGGTAGTGAGCGGCTCCGCCGCCATCACCACCAGCGGCTCCGCCATGACCGTCACCAACTCGGCCAATGCCATCATCAACTGGCAGGGGTTCTCCATCAACCAGGGGGAGAGCACCCGCTTCATCCAGCCCTCGGCGGCGAGCGCCGTCCTCAACCGCATTACCGGCGGCGATGCTTCCAGAATACTCGGCCTCCTGCAATCGAACGGCAAGGTGCTGCTGATCAACCCCAACGGCATCCTGTTCGGCCCTGACTCCCGGGTCGACGTCAACGGCCTGATCGCCTCTTCACTGGGTATCAGCAACCAGGACTTCCTGGCCGGCAAGATGAACTTCAGCGCCGGTCCGGTCGCGGGCAAGGTCGAGAACCAGGGAACCATTACCGTTCCCGGCGGCGGCCAGGTATATCTGATCGCGCCGGATGTCGCCAACAGCGGCATCATCACCGCCCCGAACGGCGACATCCTGCTGGTGGCGGGGAAAGAAGTGCTGCTGGTCGATAAAAACAATCCCGAAATCGCCCTGGTGGTCAGCGCTCCGGAGCATCAGGCGCTCAACCTTGGCACCCTTGCGTCCGATGCCGGCCGGATCGGGGTGTACGGCGGCATCGTGCGCCAGAAAGGGCGGATCAGCGCAGACAGCGCAGTTATGGAAGGCGGCCGGATCTTCCTGAAGGCCACGAAGTCGATTGAACTGGCGGACAGCAGCGTTATCAGCGCCGATGGTGCTAAGGGCGGCCGGATCGTCGTGAAGACAGAAGAATACGGAAAAATAAGTGGCACCCTGACCGCACGGGGAACCATTTCCGCCCAAGGAGATGGGAGCAAGGATAGCGGCGGATTTGTCGAAACCTCGGCAAAAATTGCTGATATCAACAGCGTAAAGGTCAATACCCGCGGGGGTAGATGGCTTCTCGATCCGGACGATGTCGAGATCAGCAGTACCCCAACCATAGCCGGCGCCACGCTCGTAACGCCCGGAATTATTCAGGATGCGCTGGCCAACAATGATTTTATCGTCCAGACGGACGCCGGGGGCACGGGTGGCAATGGTGATATCTTCGTCAACGACACTGTAAGCTGGAGCACAAACAACACGTTGACTCTCTCCGCTGTTCGCAATATTTCAGTCAATTTCAACATCACGGCCTCCGGCAATTCCGCCGGATTGAACCTGTACTACGGGGGCACCGATGGTACGACGGCGCCAGCCGGCGGTGCCAACTACAGCCTCAATAACGGGGCTGCAATCACCCTTTCCGGGACAAACCCGAGTCTCAAAATCGGTAATCAGGCATACACAGTCATCAATAGTCTTGGCGTGGCAAGTAGTACCACCACTTCTGATTTACAGGGGATGACCGGTAACTTGGCTGGCAACTATGCCCTGGGGAGCAATATTGATGCAACTGGAACCGGTAGCTGGAATTCGAATGGGTCGGGTGGGTTCTATGGCTTTCTGCCGGTGGGCAATTCCTCGGACACCTTCAACGGTACTTTTGACGGCCTGGGTCACACCATAACCGGATTAACCATCAACCGGCCAACAACCGATTATGTCGGTCTGTTCGGGGAGATTGGCGGCAGCAGTAGCATACGCAATGTGGGGTTGGTAGGTGGCAGCGTGATTGGACAAGCTGTTGTTGGCGGACTGCTTGGGAAGAACGATGGTACCGTCAGTAACTCTTACAGTACCGGACCGGTAACAGGTATTGGCGTCAACACCGCGATTGGCGGATTGACAGGGATAAATAGCGGCTCGATCAGTGGCTCATATGCCACCGGCAACGCCACGGGGGTAAACACGGTTGGTGGCCTGGTAGGGACAAACTGGGGCAGCATCAGCAATTCATACAGCATCGGGAACGTCATTGGCGTTAACAGTGTAGGCGGACTGGCAGGAATCAATGGCGCGGGCGGCATCCTCAGCAACGTACACGCTACCGGCAACGTAACCGGAAGCGGTGACACGGTAGGCGGCCTGGTCGGCTTTATGAGCGATAACAATCAGGGAATGGCCACCACCATCAACAACGCATACAGCTCCGGCACGGTCAGTGGAGTCAAGAATGTTGGCGGGCTGGTGGGCTGGTACACCGGCACCTTGAGCAGCATCACTTCGGCCCACACCACCGGCAACGTGACCGGAAGCGGTGACAATGTGGGTGGCTTGGTGGGCAGAAGCGACAGTGGCGCAATAAATACCGTCTATGCCACTGGGGATGTAAGCGGCGTCAACTATGTTGGCGGGCTGATCGGGAGCAGTGGCGGTACTCTCAGCAATGTTAACGGGAGCAATAACGTCTCTGGCGTCAGCATCGTTGGCGGTCTGGTTGGATATAACGCCGGCGCTATCAGTAATGCATCATACAGCATTGGCACGGTTGCAGGTTCCGGAGCCGGTTCCAACAACGTCGGTGGCTTGGCTGGGGCAAATAGCGGCACTCTCAGCAATGTTTACAGCACCGCAAACGTCTCGGGAGTTAATGGGGTTGGCGGTCTGGTGGGGAATAACTGGGGCAGCGTCACTGATTCATACAGTACCGGGAATGTCCTCGGTGTTGGCACAATAGGCGGTCTGGCAGGTAGCAATGGTGCGGGGGGCACACTTCGCAACGTCTACGCCACAGGCAACGTAGCCGGAAGTGGTGACGTGGTTGGCGGTCTGGTCGGCTTTATGACCGACAACGGTCAAGGTCTGGATACCACCATCAGCAGTGCATATAGCTCAGGCACAGTCAATGGTGTCAACAGGGTGGGCGGTCTGGTGGGGTGGGTTGCTGGTGTCAATAGCAGCATCTCTAATGCCTACTCCACCGGCAGTGTTAGTGGCAACGCCAATGTTGGTGGACTGGCTGGACAAAATGACTCCACCGCAACTATCAGAGAATCCTATGCCACAGGCAGCGTATCTGGAACCACTGACGTCGGCGGTCTCGTCGGGGGGAATTCCGGCACTATCACCAACAGCTACTGGGATACTGTTACATCCGGCCAGACTGACCTGTTTGACGGTCGTGGCACCGGTTTGACTACCGAGCAGATGAAGCAACTATCCAGCTTCGGCGGTTGGAACATAGCCAACACCGGTGGCAGCGGTGCTACCTGGCGTATCTATGAAGGCCATACGGCACCACTTCTCACCAGCTTCATGACACCCTTGACACTCGCCGGCGCACCTGATGTTTCCGTGACTTACAGCGGGGCTCCCCAAAGCGGTGCCCCAATCACCCTAGTCGACAATGTAGCAGGTGCCGCCGCCACCGGTACCAATGTCGGTTTTTACAACGGTTATTTTTCCAATCAGCAAGGCTATGACATCATCGGCGGGAATCTGACCATCACCGCCCGGCCCCTGTCCACATGGATCGGCAGCAGTGACGGTCTGTGGAGCAACGCCGCTAACTGGGATGTGATGCCGGTCGGCAACAACGTCCTGGCCGTTTCCATCCCCAGCGGCTCCGGCACGGTCACTTATAATGCCGACGCCGGCATGACTCATCTGCAAACGCTGACCAGCGCCCAAACTCTCGCGCTCAGCGGTGGCACCCTCGATATCGGAAACCTGTTAACCACCACCGGCTATCAACAAACCGGAGGCAGTCTCACTGGCACCGGCAGCCTCACCGTCACCAACAACTTCAGCCAGACCGCTGGCAACATTGTGCTGGGCGGCACCGCTACGCTCAATCAGGCAGCAGGCAATCTCGGCGTCGGCAGCATCTCCGCCTCAAGCATCGGTCTCACTGCAGTGGGTGCTATCACCCAGAGCGGCCCGTTAGTTACCACCTCTCTTACCACTCAATCGGCCGGCGGCACCACGCTCGCCGGTCCAGGCAACCATATTGGCGCCTTCACTGCCAGCAACAGCGTCGGCGGTAACATAACCCTGACCAATACGGCGACCCGGCTGTTAATCAGCGGCATCAGCCAGTTGGGGGGTGGCAATGTTGCGGTCACCAACACCGGCAGCATCGACCTGAATGGCGACGTTTTGACCACAGGCGGGATTGAAATCCACGCCAGCGGGGATGTTGCGCAATACGCCGGCAACATTGCCAACACTATTGTCGGTTCTATCACCCCCGGCAGCAATGATATTATCATCAGTGGCCAGAACGTGATGCTGAGTTCCGTGGCTTCGCAACGGGATATTGATGTCACGGCGCAATCCCTGTCGGTGGGCAACATTCAGGCGCTTGGATCGCAAGGGTTCCATGTCGATGACCAATAGTTCACATACCAGCTGCCATTCGATTTCAGTTTTTACGGCACGCCGTATAGAACGGCCTACATCTCCTCCAACGGCATCATCACCTTTGATTCAGGGACGGGTGCATATTCGGACAGCACGAGCTATCTGCCGTATTACAAAATCATAGCCCCAGCCTGGAACGATTGGGACACCCGTCTCAATTCCAACTTTTCCCGCCCGCTGGATGTCTATGTCAACAGCTCTTCCGGTGCCCTGGCAGTTCGCTGGGATGTGGCCAGGTTTCCAACGACCAGCCAGTCCGCCCAGTTTGAAACGGTGCTTTATAACAACGGCAACATCAAGTTCAACTATGGCCCGGCCAACACCAGTTTTGCCGGGGATGTGACGATTGGGCTGTCAAACAACTCATCGGCATCAACGCTTGTTTCGCAATTGATGAGCCAACCGGACTTTTCGATGAATAACCTGAAATCAACGAGCTTCAGTTACTCATCCGGGACTGGGCAGTATAACGAGACCGTCAGTAATGGAAACGAGTGGAATGCCACCATGACCAGCGCCGGGGCCAGCGGCATCAGGAGTTTGGGCAATATCGCCCTCAACTCCGCCGGCGCTATCGCCATCAATGGCATTATCAACGCCGGCAACAACCTGAAACTTACCGCCGCCGGCACTGTCTCCCAGATGGCGCCGATCACGGCAACAGGCCTGGAACTGCTGGGCACCGGAGTGACTTACAACCTGACCAATCCGGACAATGCGATAACGACGTTGACTGGAAATACGGGGACGGTGAATTTTACAAACGGCGGAGCCGGGACACTCACTATAGCCGGTTTGTCTGTTGGCGATGTCAATTCCGGTAACGTTTCCATAACCAGCACCGGCAACATCAACATCAATTCTCCGATTATTGCGGGTACCACATCCGGCTCGGTATTGTTGACGGCAAATAACGGCGCCATTACAGGTAACTCCGAGACTGACGATGTTGCAGCTTTCAGGTTTTCCGCCCTTGCCGCAAACGGCATCACGCTTCATACAAAGGCCGGTCGGATAGGTGAGGTACTCAACACCACATCAGGAAACATATCCATAATCAATAATAATTCAGCAGCTCCTGCCTCCCTGTCTGTAGGCGATGTCAATGCCTCCGGAAACGTTTCCATATCCAACACCGGCGACATAAATATCTATTCTCCGATTATGGCGGAAACCACATCCGGCTCAGTAATGTTGACGGCAAACAACGGCGCCATAACCGGTAACTCCGAAACTGTAGATGTTGCAGCTTTCAGGCTTTCTGCCCGTGCAGCAAACGGTGTCGCGCTCCATACAAAGGCAAGCCGGATTGCTGATGTGCTCAACACCGCATCAGGGGACATATCCTTAATCAATAATGATTCAGCCTCCCCCGGACAATTGACCGCTTCATACATAAGAAACAGTGCTTCCGGCGGAGCGGTAAACCTGGAAAACTACGGTGCAACCTCCATCCAGGGAGTGGAAGGGCTCAGTACTACGGCTGTTTATGCAAATGGTGGCATTTCCATTAAAGCCCACAGCCCTCTGACTATCGATGGACGGGTTTTGTCTGATACGGGCAACATCACTCTTTCCGCCGGTTCCACCGGAACCGCCGGTGCCGGCGACAATCTGACAATCAATGGACTAGTAACAGCCAGTTCCGGTAACATTAACCTCTCGGCAGGCGATGCTATTCAAGGAACCAATATACCGAGCGGGGGAAATGTTATTTCCTCATCCAACCTTAATGCACCGACTCCGCCGCCGCCACCTCCTCCAACGGATGACGGTGGCGCTGTCGCACCGACGATTGCAGATTGCTCTGCGAACCCGGCGTTAGCCGGATGTGCCGCAGTATTACCGACTATCACAGTCTGCACCACCACCCCTACGGCTCCCGGATGTTCCGCCGTGCTGCCGTCACTGTCTATCTGCACGACTACCCCGACGACGCCGGGATGTGCAGCCGTATTGCCGACGCTGGCGCTCTGCACAGCTACACCTGACGCTCCCGGCTGCAAGGCGGTGCTGCCGAGCCTGGATTCCTGCACAACCAATCCTGCTTCTTCGGGGTGTACCGCCGTACTGCCGACGCTGTCGATCTGCACGACCACGCCGACGGCGCCGGGCTGTTCAGCAGTTTTACCGACTCTCGCACTATGCACGACTACACCCGACGCTCCCGGTTGCAAGGCGGTCCTGCCGAGCCTGGATTCCTGCACAACCAACCCGGCTTCCTCGGGCTGCAGCGCCGTGCTGCCGCCGCTGTCGGTCTGCACGACCACCCCGACGGCGCCTGGGTGTGCCGCTGTCCTGCCGACGCTGGCGCTATGCACGACTACACCTAACGCTCCCGGCTGCAAGGCAGTATTGCCGAGCCTGGATTCCTGCACAACCAACCCCGCTTCTTCGGGGTGCAGCGCAGTACTGCCGTCGCTGTCGATCTGCACGACCACCCCGACTGCGCCGGGTTGTACCGCGGTTCTGCCGACCCTCGCACTCTGTACTACTACACCGGCCTCGCCGGGCTGCGCCGCCGTGCTGCCGTCGCTGTCTATCTGCACAACCACCCCGACAGCACCGGGCTGTGCCGCGGTCCTGCCCACCCTGGCCACCTGCACGACAACTCCGGGCGCTCCGGGCTGCAGCGCCGTACTGCCGCCGCTGTCGACCTGTACGACTACACCGACGGCACCGGGCTGTTCCGCGGTTCTGCCAACACTCGCACTTTGTACTACTACTCCGGGCGCACCTGGCTGCAGCGCAGTACTGCCGTCGCTGTCTATCTGCACGACCACCCCGACGGCAGCGGGCTGTACTGCAGTCCTGCCGACCCTCGCACTCTGTACTTCTACGCCGACCGCTCCGGGCTGCAGCGCCGTGCTGCCGCCGTTGTCGATCTGCACAACCACACCAACTGCTCCCGGCTGTTCAGCCGTTCTCCCAAGCCTGGCCGCTTGTACAACAACCCCGACGGCTCCGGGCTGCAGCGCAGTTTTGCCGACGATTGATATCTGCACGACCACCCCGACGGCTCCCGGTTGCAGCGCCGTCCTGCCGAGCCTGGCGACCTGCACGACAAACCCGGCAACTCCGGGTTGCAGTACGGTTCTGCCGCCGGTCACGACGACGGCTTCGACACCGGCAACTGCCCAGATTGTAAGCAGCATTAACACGATTGAGACCACTCCCGTTGCCCCGCCCGGATTAATGCTTGTTTCCCTGGCGAAGCCGCTGGATTCATCTTCGCAGTCAAGCTCCAACGGATCACCAGCTCAGACAGGTACTCAAAGTACCTCCGGCTCTTCCGATAGCTCACCAGCCAAGACAGTTGCCCAGGCCGGTGACAGTGGATTAAAAGAGCAGAATGGCGTCGGCAACAAAGACGCCGCCGGTTCCGGCAAGGATGGCGGCGTGAAGGATAACGGCGGTAAAGACAGCGACAAGGATAAGAACGGCAAAGACAAGGAAAAAGACGACAAGGACAAACCCAAAGATAAAGACGGTCAGGAGCAGCAAACATCGTCAGGAGATAAAAAAGATGCCAAACCCAAGAAAAATTACTGCAATTAGCCTGCTTGTCTCCGGTCTGCTGCTGCTTGTGGCAACCATGGTATTCGCGGGACAGGCTGCCACAGTGACCCACCTCTCCGGTCCGCTTGTCGTCCGCAAGGCCGACGGCGCCACCAAGGCGATCTCGATCGGCTCGAAGGTCGATGAGGGGGATACCGTGGTGACGGAGAAGCGCACCTATGCCCGCCTGAAGTTTACCGATGGCGGCGAGGTGACCCTGAAGCCGAACTGCCAGTTCAAGGTCGAGAAATTCAGTTACGACCAGGGAAAGCCCAAGGATGATCTTGCCTCTTACAAACTGATCAAGGGCGGGCTCAGGGCAATTACCGGGCAGATCGGAAAACGGGGCAACCAGGACAGCTACGAGATGAAGACTCCGACGGCTACTATCGGTATCCGTGGAACCATTTTCCTCGCCGAGTACGTTCCCGAAGCCGAGCCCGCGGTTTCCGAATACAGCCGCGCAAGCCTGGCGGCGCTCGATCCCGGACATATATCCGGACAACCGGTGATGACGGATGCCGCGCCTGTCGGAATAGCGCCGGTCAGGAATCCGCCCCCGCTGCTCCTGGCGGATAACTCCCCGCCAACTCCAGGCGGTATCGGGGGGCGTGCACCCGGCCTCTACGTACAGGTAATTGACGGCATGATTCACCTGTCCAACGGCGGCGGCTCGCAAAACTTTTCCGCCGGGCAGTTCGGCTACACAGCGAGCTTCCAGCAACCGCCGGTGATCTTGCCTCGCAATCCGGGAATGCAATTTACGCCGCCGCCGGCGTTTTCTTCAGGCGCCGGCCCGCAGGGCAGCAGCGGCAGCAGCGGCGGCGGCAAGCAAGGTAGCGTGGATTGTGAAGTCCGCTGATGATGCGTGACGGAAAGCAAATCAGACGGCCCGGGTTTTGTAACGGCTGCCCGAGAAACGGAGTGTCCGGGCAGCATTAATATGCCGGAACACCTGAAGTGTACAGGCGACGGAACTTTAATATAATGAGGTGATATGTGACAACTGAGGGAATTCTCGTCCGGGTACTGGGGGACTATGGCCCGTTTTCCACCATGGGAAAGAGTATCGGCTACCAGGTAAGCATCGGTGACAGCAGTTTTCTGGTGGACTGCGGCTCGCCGCTGTTTCAGCAGATTGGCGGGCACGGGCTCAAGACCATCAAGGGACTGATCATTACCCATTGCCACGACGATCATAAGCGCTGGTTTACCGACCTGTCGCTGTTCAACATGTATGCCCCGGACATCTCCCATAAACTCCCCGTTTTTACTTCGGAAACCATCAACGAAGGGCTCCTCGTCTCCTCCGCTCCCGCGCTCAATACAAGTCTCGGCGACGATTCAAAGACGGTCGTGGATATTGCATATGATGACTACATCGATTTCCGGCCGCTCGGCCCACGGGCAAAATACCGGATTGTACGGCGGGACACCGGTGCGGGCGGCTCGAAGCTTGAGGTAGTGGACGCGCAGGGTGTGACTGTCGGCTCCGAGCGGGCAAAAATAGTTATCAGTGCCAGAAACGGCGCTCCGAGGCTGCTGTTCAAGGACCCTGACTACCGTGAATGGATCGAGCCGGAACTGTTCTATTCCTTTTCGTCGCCTACCTTCTACGAGGAGAACCGGAACATCTATCACGACCCGGTCGGTTATACGATTGAAGCGATCAATGCCCCGGTCTGGCACGGGGTGCCGAGCATCGGCCTGAGATTCAAGACCGCCACGGAATCGCTGGTGTTCAGCGGCGACACGGCTCACGATACCGAGCTGTGGCAGGCGCTGTGCGCCGAGAAGCGCCCGCAACGGTTGACCGGTTCGCGCAGCGAGTTTGAAGCCGCTTCCGTCATACATGGCGACATCAACGATTATATCGAGCGGGTCTGGAGCCGCGAGCGCTACCATGAGGCCCTTGAAGCCTTTGATGATGCGGTTGTAATTCATGACATTGCCACGCGCAGAAGCGTGGTTCATACCGACTATCGACGGTTGGGGCAGACGGTGCTGAAAAAAGAGAACACCATCCTCACGCATAGTCCGGACAAGATGACCTCCGAGTGGCCCCTGAGCAAGGCTGAAAAATCTTTTCTGATTCAGGGGGGAACATACCGCGAGGTGGTCGGCGCCGACCTGTTTCCGATGGATGCCGCTGTATATCACAAGCAGGGGGGGAACTATTACGTCGGCTACCGTAATCCGGACGGCAGTTCAACGGTGTATGAGAATGACGGCATTATCAATCTTGGTGGGGAGTGGAACTGGGAAAACGGCACCGAGCTCTACAAGGTGGATCTCTACGAGGATGTCGGCGGGAAATATCTCCCGAAGCTGCCTGACGGAGAAGCCTCTCACTATGTTGAGCGTGCGGATGGGAAGGTCGAGCGGGTCACGTACAGTGAACACGGTTCACTGGGAACGGTTGTTGAAGACCTGCGGGGGCGGCTTGTCAACAGATGGACGGCTTTTAGTGCTCCAGCACCAGACGTAACGCCTCGTCAATCTTTGACACATCCACAAATGTATTGAAGCATGGGCCAAAAGGGCGCTCGTTGAGGATGCCGATGACCGGCAGCGGGTAGCAGTCCTTGATGCCGGAAGTCAGGTCACGCTCACAGGCCACCGCCAGCACAAGCTTCGGCCGTTTTTCAACAATGACCTTGCGAGCCAGGGTGCCACCGGTAGCAACCGATATATCAACCGAATATTTCCGTCCGATATCGACCAATCCCTTGATACTGCAGCGGCCGCATTTCACGCATTTATGGATGTCCCCGGTTACCTTGATTTCACAGTCGGACAGCTGGATGCAGTGCGGCAACAGCACCAGAATCCGGTCCGGCCTTACTTTCATCCGCTGGGACGTGACCAGGCTGTTGTTCATGGCGATAAAAGACTGCCGGATGCGATCCTTGTCGAGCCCTATCACCCTCCCCACAAATTCGATGACCGGCAACAAAAACTTGATCACGACCAGGCGCATGAAGCGGGTCAGGAAGATGTCCTTGCCCAGTACCGTGGTCAGTACGAGCAGACCGGTACCGAGAATTGCCGCACCGGAGAGTACCACCATGATAATGCCGACAATGTGGGGCAGGTTGGGGTGAATGTTGGCCAGGCCGCGGTTGGGAATCCACCAGGCCAGGAAGATGACTGCGACCACGATCAGGCAGGTTACACCCATCAGGGTGACGAAGAGCCGTTTGCGTGGCGGAGCGGGAGTGGTTGTTTCCGGAGATTTCGGCACTACGGTGAGTCCTCGTGCCGTTCGCTGCCCAGCACTGTTCCCACGGAAACGGGATAGCCGGCCAGAAAACTGGTGCTGTCAAGGCGCTTCTTCCCGGCCAGCTGCAGTTCGAGCAGAAAAAGAGAGCCCGATTGACAGGCGACCTCAAAATTTCCTTTTGCTGCCTGCAACACCGCCCCGGGTTCCCCGGAACCGTTGCCGACGCGGGTGCGGAAAATTTTCAGCGCCTGGTTGTCAATGGTTGTGCTGGCGCCCGGCCAGACCGCCAGGCCGCGCACCTTGTTGTGGATCGTACGGGCGTCGGCATGCCAGTCGATGATGCCGTCCTCTTTTTTGAGCATCGGCGCATAACAGCTGTCGGCATCATTTTGCGGCTGCGGGACAAGGTCGCCGGCTGCCAGCCTGTCCAGCGTTTCTGCCAGCAGCCCGGCCCCCATTGCCGACATGCGATCGTGAAGCGACAGTATGTCCTCGTTTTCATCCAGCGGGGTTTTTTGAACCAGCAGCATGTCGCCGGTGTCGAGGCCGACATCCATCAGCATCGTGGTGACCCCGGTTTCGGTCTCGCCATTTATGATGCACCAGTTGAGCGGAGCGGCGCCACGATAGCGGGGGAGCAGCGAGGCATGGACATTGATGCAGCCGTGCGGCGGGATTTCCAGCAGCGCTTTGGGCAGTATCTGGCCGAAAGCGACGACAACGATGACATCCGGTTTAAGCTTACGGATGAGGTCAACGAAGTCCGGATCACGTACCTTGAGCGGCTGGTATACCGGGATGCCGTTTTTTTCGGCCAACTCCTTGACCGGGGGCGGCATCAGCTTCTGTCCGCGCCCCTTGGGGCGATCAGGCTGCGTGACAACCGCCACAATATTTTCACCGCGCTCAATCAGCTTTTGAAGGGTCGGACAGGCAAAATCCGGGGTTCCCATGAAAATGATTTTCCAGCCGGTCATCTCTTCTCCTCTGCTGCTTTGCGGGCTTTGCGCTGGAACAGCTCACGCTTGAGCGTCGAGAGATGGTATAAGAACAGGATGCCATCAAGATGATCGATCTCGTGCTGAAACGCGATTGCGAGCAGATCTTCCGCATTCCAGCTGCGCTCGACCCCTTCGAGGTCGAGCGCCTTGACGACCACGCGGGCATGACGTCTGACATTGGCGGCATAGTCCGGTACCGAGAGGCACCCTTCCTCTTCGTAGGATTCCCCTTCCGCATGAATAATAACCGGGTTGATTGCGACAATCAGGTCGGGCGGTTCATTTTTTCCCGAGATGTCGATAATGATGACGCGCTGGTGGACGCCGATCTGGGGTGCCGCCAGACCGACCCCCGGCGCGGCATACATGGTTTCGGCCATATCCTGGATGAGTTCCCGGGTTGAATCATTAATAATCGTCACCGGGGCGGATTTCTTCTTGAGCAAGGGGTGCGGGTAAGTGAGAATGGTGCGAATCATCGTGTTTCCTTCGTTGAAGATAAAAGAAGATAATGATACTATTTCAGAATGATAAAATCAATTTTCATCTTAAAAAGGTGCACCGGGGTGCTGCATGCCGGATTCGGTCAAGGGAATAGACGGGGCTCAGGGGACGACAGCCGGGGGAAACTACAGCGGCGGCAGCTTTTCAGAACATCATAAAAAAAAGGTTGTGCCGGCACCGCAAAAAGATCTGATCGAAATATCCCAGGATGCCCGCGATCGATCGAAAGGTAAAACAAGGAAAAGCATTCTGGATTATCTTAGGGAGCTGCTGGAATGATCCTCAGAAAATGCGGAAGATTTTCAGTACTCAGTTAAAAAAGCTTTTGTCCTTTTCATACGCTTCCATAAATCGTTCCAGGAGAGCATCAATGCGCTGTTCGTTCAGGCCCAGCCTTTGAGCCGGAACGGTTTGCACAAGATCAAGTTCATCATCCGGTTCGCGTATGCCGATTCCCACTTTGTGACAAAACATATCGGCCAGTCCGACAACGCAGGTCAGGTTGACCTGACACGGATCTTCATCCTCCGCAAATTCAAGGATATGATGGTTCAGAACCGCATGCATCAGCATGTCGGGAAAGTTCCATTTTTTGATGACCAGGCCGCCAACTTCGGAATGCGTGTATGAATACACCTGCTTTTCAGCATCCGCAAAGGTGAGCCCGTCATTATAACATCTCTGCATGACATCCTGAAATTGCTGCTTGTTCATGGTGTTCATGATGATCTTGCCGATATCGTGAAAAAGTCCTCCCAGGAAGGCCTCTTCCTGGCTTACCAGACGGGTCTCCTTGGCGATGATGCGTGACGCAAGACCGGCGCCGAAGGAGTGTTCCCAGAGCATCTTTTCAGTAAGGCCATAGGGCTGATAGACCTGTTTAACCGACGCTGCCACTACCAGGCTCTTCAGGGTAGCGAAGCCAAGCACTACAATCGCATGGGACAGCGTCTGGATCTGGCGCTGACAGCCGTAGAAGGAAGAGTTCGATATTTTCAGCACGCGGGCGGCAACAGCCGGGTCGGAGGCAACGACCTTGGCCAGTTCTTCAGCCGTCGCACTTTCGCTCTCGATAAGCTGCATGACCTTCGTGGCGACTACCGGGATGGTCGGAAGGTCGCTGGCGGTCATTATCAGAATTTCCAGGTCTCTGTTCATCGTTTCCTCAAGTTTCAAAATGTTGCCGATGAAGCCGGCGTCGTCAAACAAAAGCTTCCCTATTATTAAACATACTGTGTCAAATAATCAAGCATTTAGCCTAATGCATTGAAATATTGCCGGATGATGTGTATACTCCCGCCGCACTACCGACAGAAGTTGCCCCTGATAAGCAGGAAAAGTGCGTTAACGTGTAGTTGTTTTCTGCAGAAAACAACTTCTAACTACTAAAGGAAACACCCGTTATGAAGATCCTGCAAACATACCTGTTGCTGCTGAGTGCGGCAATCCTTTTGACCGGATTCAGCTGGGGATTCAGCTCTGATCCCTGCAAGGAAGCACTTGAAATTGCCGGCACGCTGGACACAATCCGTGATGAGACCCAGATGAGCCAGGCCGAGGCGAAAGTCGTTGCCCAATGTCCTGACGGCGCCGCCGCCCATTTCGTGGGCGCACTCCGGCAGGAGAGGGCCGGCAATTTTGACGGCGCCATGGAAGAATATCGCCGCACGCTGCAGCAAGCCCCTTCCTTTGCACGAGCCAGCGGCAATCTGGGGTTGCTCTACGCCCGGAAAGGGATGAATGATGAGGCGTCAGTCGAGCTGTCACGTGGACTCGCCTCGATTTCCGATCCATTCTATCACAAGGCGCTGGCGCAGATTCTGGCCGCACAAAAAGTCTATCCTCTGGCTGTTTACCACTATAACGAGGCCGGCCGGAAACTGACCGGTGATGCATCGATATTTATCGGTCTGGCCGAGATCTATACCGGATCGAACCAGCCCGACAAGGCGCTGGAAGAATACCGCAAAGCTCTGGTTGCGGATCCAGGTTCGGCCAGGGTTCGCATCGGCATTGCGGCGATCAACCTGCAGCGGGGTGAGCTCGATAAGGCGCTTGAGCAGCTGAAAGCGGGAGAGGCCGCAGCTCCCCAGAATCGCGACATCCACCTGATGCTGGCCGGTATTTATGAGAAGAAGGGTGATGCCAAGCTGGCCGATTACCATTCGCTGCTGGGTGGAAAAAGCAAGTCCGCACCGTCCGTTCAGAAACCGGCAGGTCAGCCTGATGCGAGTGGCGCGGACAAGGAAATCGAGAAACTTAAAGCCGCTATCAAGGAACATCCCGAGGATACGCTTTCCTACGAAAAACTCGGTCACATCTATCGGGCGGCCGGCAAGGATGCAGAGGCCATCGAGGCCTATCGTGAGGCGGCACATCGCCACAGCACCAACGGTGATGTGTACCTCAATCTGGGAATCCTGCAGGAAAAAAAGTCGCAGATCGATGAAGCGGTCGTAGCATACAAACGGGCGGTAAAGGTTGACCCGACCAATGCCGAAGCGCATTTGCGGCTGGGCGATATCCGGTTCTCCCGCGGCCTGTTTCAGGAGGCGGTGGAGCAATATTCGGAATTTCTCAAGCTTCGTCCCGAAAGTCCGGATATCCACCTGAAGCTGGCCCGCATATTTGCCAAGAGCAAAGAAGCCGGACTGGCGATTTCATCGTACAATTCCGTACTCACTTACAGCCCCGACGATGGCGATGCCAATCGTGAAATCGCAGCCCTCTACGCTCAAAAGGGGGACAACGAGAAAGCAATTGCCCATTATAAAAAGGCGCTTGCCGTTCACAAGGACGACGCCGAAGCGCGTACCGCACTCATATCGATCTATGTGAAAAACAAGCAGTATGAAGAAATAACGGTTCTGCTCAAGGAGGCTGTTGAACTGAGCCCCGAGGACCCGGTCAACCACTACAAGCTGGGGCTGATTTATGACTTCAAGAAGGAATATGACAATGCGATAGCCATGTACAAGAAGGCGATCGAGCTGAAGCCGGATAATGCCAGGGCGCTCAATGCGCTCGGACGTCTGTATATGAAAACCGGACGGCTTAGTGAGGCTAAAGAGACTCTCGAAGCAGCGAAAAAAGCCGATCCGACCATGGAAGAGACCTCCGTTCTGCTTAATAACATTCGTGATGAATTCAACCCTGAACCGCGTAAAATAACGAAAGGCAAAAAAGGGAAAGGCAAAAAAATCAAGAAGGGTGCAAAAAAGAAAAAAGCAAAGGGAACCGCCAAGGCTGCTCCCGGAGCCGCAAAGAAACCGGCAAAAAAACAGCCGGCGGCAAATTAGGCAGAGTACCTGGCACTAACAATTCCCGACACCCCGCATTTCGCGACTGGAAACATCATGACAGCTCCGAGCGGTACAGATTCCTACTTTCCCCACGATATCCAGATTTCCTCCCATCACTGGCGGTCCCTCGGTCTGGGACCGCTTTCGAGCGGCATAAAAGAGCGCGGCATCCCGAAGATCCAATTTTTCCGGCAACTGGCCCTCAAGCTTAACAGCACCCGTCCGCCCGATTCCGCCGTCGTTCATGCCGGGGAACTCAACCTGTTCGCTTCCCTTCAGAAGGCCCTGCGCTTCCTGATCGACGGTGTTGCCCATGCTCCGGCGACTTCCCTCCTGATCAATACACTGAAATCGGGGGGATTCGATCCTTCAGGTCAGGAATTGCGGACAACCGCCCGGCGTTTCGTGGAGCTGTTTCCCCCGGAGCCGGTCCTTGAAGGGAGCACCGGGGCTGATCGCTGGCTGGCTGACAGCCTGGACAGCCCCCTGCGCACTCATCAGATGCTGCGGGAAATGCTGCTGCTGCGACTGGCGGCCGTCAATCCGGCTATCGAAAGCTTCCGGGAACTTGTCGACGATCGGGCCCTGGCCGCATCGTCCCGCTATTCGAGCATCATCGAGGTATTTGAGCGTTCCCTGAAGGATGGCCCGATTCTCGCCGGAAAGGGGTATACCCTGATCGAGGCTCTCATGGCGGCGATCGCCGTTTCTCCGGATTCCCTGGCCGGTCAGGTTGCCTATCTCCGCAGGGAGTGGCAGTCTGTTTTGCCCTCCGAGTTGCTGCATGAGGTGGAGATCGCCCTCGATATTCTGCAGGAGGAACAGCGGGAACACGGCGGTGGCGGTTTTGAGCCGGGCCCGGCCCCGGTCCTGGAGTTCCGGCGGCATGGCGGTCCTGCTCCAGGAGGGGCGAACGCCGTGTTTCACGGTTTCGATTATCCCGAATATGAGAGTTTTTCTTCCGATGCCGACTGGATGTCGCACGTCGTCATGATGGCCAAGATGGTGTACGTCTGGCTCGACCAGTTGAGCCGTATCCACGGTTATCCGATAACCCGGCTCGACCAGGTGCCGGACGGCGAACTTGACCTGCTGGCGGCCCGGGGGTTCTCCTGTCTCTGGCTGATCGGGCTCTGGGAGCGTTCCCCCGCGTCGCAGCGGATCAAGCAGATCTGCGGCAATCCGGAGGCGATCGCCTCGGCCTATTCGCTCTACGACTACGAAGTGGCCGCCGATCTCGGTGGCTGGGAAGCGCTGGCAAACCTGCGGGAACGCGCCGGCCACCGGGGCATCAGGCTGGCCAGCGACATGGTGCCGAATCACACCGGCATCTATTCCCGCTGGGTGATCCAGCATCCGGACTGGTTCGTCCAGACCGATTACCCCCCGTTCCCGACCTACCGGTTCACCGGCGAGGATCTCTCCCACGACGGCAACGTCTGCCTGCAGATCGAGGACGGCTACTGGAGCAAGAGCGACGCCGCCGTGGTGTTCAAACATTATGACCGCACCACCGGCCGTACCCGCTACATCTATCACGGCAACGACGGCACCAGCATCCCCTGGAACGATACCGCCCAGCTCAACTACCTGATCCCCGAGGTCCGTGAAGCGGTCATCCAGACCATCCTGCATGTCGCCCGCAACTTCCCGGTCATCCGCTTCGACGCCGCCATGACCCTGGCCAAGAAGCATTACCAGCGCCTCTGGTTCCCGCTGCGCGGCCTGGGGGGTGGCGTCCCCTCCCGTGCCGAGCATGGCATGAGCAAGGAGGAATTCGATGAGGTTTTTCCGGTCGAATTCTGGCGCGAGGTGGTGGACCGGGTGGCGGCGGAGGCGCCCGGCACGCTGCTGCTGGCGGAGGCGTTCTGGATGATGGAGGGGTATTTCGTCAGGACGCTCGGCATGCATCGCGTCTATAACAGCGCCTTCATGAACATGCTCAAGATGGAAGAGAATCACAAATATCGCCAAACCATCAAGAACGTGCTGGAGTTCAACCACGAAATCCTCAAGCGGTTCGTCAATTTCATGAACAACCCGGACGAGAAGACCGCCGTCGCCCAGTTCGGTTCCCAGGGGAAATATTTCGGCGCCTGCGTCCTCCTCTCCACCATGCCCGGCCTGCCGATGTTCGGCCACGGCCAGGTCGAGGGGTTCCACGAGAAATACGGCATGGAGTACAAGCGGGCCTACTGGGACGAGCAGGTCGACGAGGGGCTGGTGCGCGGCCATGACATGTGGATCTTCCCGCTGCTGCGCCGCCGCTGGCTGTTCTCCGGATCCGAAAATTTCGTCCTGTATGACTTTTATTCCGGCGACCACGTCGATGAAAATGTGTTCGCCTACTCCAATCGGGTCGGCGACCATCGGGCGCTTGTGCTGTATCACAACAGCCATTCGACCACATCTGGCTGGATCAGGGACTCGGTCCCCTTCCTGGTTGCCGGCGAGGGAGAAGGTGGGCGGCTTGACCGGACCTCTCTTGCCGCCGCGCTGGTGAAGCACGATGAAGACGATTGCTACCTGGCGTTCCGGGACCAGACCGAGGGGCTGGAGTACCTCCGTTCGGCGCGGGAGCTGCGCGAACAGGGGCTGTACGCCGAGCTCAGTGAGTATCAGTTCCATGTGTTCATGGATTTCCGGGACATCCGGGATGACCGGGCCGGCTCATGGAAACTGCTGCATGCGCAGCTGAACGGCGCGGGTGTCATTTCCCTTGAGGAGGAGCGCAAGCAGTTGCAGTACGGGGAGTTGAATGCTCTGTTCCGCACCATCTTCGAGCTGCTCGCGGAGGACAGGCAGGCGGGAGAAGCCGCGGCAACGGATGCGGAGCTGCAGCGGGCGGCAGACCTGTTTCTGGAGAGTGCCGCCGCGGACGAGCTGCTTGCCCTGCAGGGTGACAAGCCGCGAACCGCCGCCAAAGGGAAAAAGAGGATTTCCCGGAAGAAAAGCGTAGCGATCGAGCGACTGGTCCGCTTTTCCGGGCTTAACGCTCACAGGACGACGGCAGCGGATGCCCGTTCCTTCCAGCTCCGGCTGACCGCCGACTTCTCGGATCAGGCCGCCGAATCACTGCTGCTGGCATGGATGATTCTGCGCGAGACATCGCTTGATCCGGTCAGCCGGGGACTGGATTATACGTTGAGGAAATTCCTGCGGCGGGATGGCGACCCCGGCTTCGGCGTTCGTGCCACCCTGCTGTTGACCGCGCTGCTTGAATGGTGGCGGTCGGGAGAGCGAGATTTCGCCGCGTCATTGCTGAAACGGATGCAGATGTTGTTTGAGCTGGAAGCGTGCCGGAAATTCATGCTGCACCATGAAAGCGACGGGGTCGAATGGTTCAACAAGGAGCGTTTCGAAGAGTTGTGCGAATGGACGACGCTGCTGCTTCTGGTGGAGGGGCTCGGTGCCACCGCTACGGCCAGGACTGTTTCCACGAGGATGGGGGAGGCGGAACGCGCTCTCGCTCTGGGAGCGAAGCTGGCGCAGGATGTCGGTTATCGCAGCAGGCTTTTCATGGAGTTGCCGGAGAAGGTTGTCACCAAGCGGGTGCTACGGGACAAAAAGCCTGCGGCATGATCCGCGAATAATATGTTCGAATAAGGAGAAAGGTCAGCAATTGCGCTGGCCTTTTGACATTGATCACCGCATCTAAAAGAGAGATGGAATTCCGCCTAGTGCCGGCGTGAATTCCGGGAAAAGCCTATTCAATAAATAGATCTGTCCCGAATTTATGCTCGTGTGGACTCGGTCGCGGCGAAAAATCTGCCGCGCCGGTCATACTCATAGCCGTTACTACGGAAGAAAGGGAAAATATGAAGTTCAATATTTATCAAGTAGATGCCTTCACAGACGCCGTCTTCTCCGGCAACCCGGCTGCGGTCTGTTCAATAGGTTCCGAATGGTTGCCCGACTCTATCATGCAAAGTATAGCGGCTGAGAACAATCTCGCTGAGACCGCATTCTTTATTTTGAACGACGGAAAGTACGCTATTCGATGGTTTACGCCAGAAACGGAAGTGGATCTTTGCGGTCATGCTACTTTGGCCACTGCGCACGTTCTGTTTCATCATCAAGAATCAACCATTGAGGAAGTAGCATTTCAATCTCGTAGCGGTGAACTTCGTGTGAGAATGGTCGAGGGAAAATATCGTCTTGACTTTCCAATTGACATCGTTAGCCTAGTCGACATGACGCCAGAACTTCTTGCAGGATTTGACCAAAGACCAATTGAGGCATACCGCGGCAAGACCGACTACTTACTCGTTTTCGAGTCAGAAAAACAGATCCGGAATATTAAAGTGAACTTTGGTGAAGTCAAAAAAGTTTCTGCACGTGGAATCATAGTCAGCGCGCCAGGCGAAAATACAGACTTTGTATCTAGATTCTTCGCGCCGCAGGTCGGGATCGATGAAGACCCTGTTACTGGATCTGCTCACACCACACTTGTTCCCATCTGGGCGAAAAAGCTTGGGAAGACAATGCTTTCAGCAGCGCAACTGTCAAAGAGGGGTGGCAAGCTCTCGTGCGAGCTTGTCGGTGATCGAGTTCATTTGATTGGGAACGCTGTAACATTTCTTACTGGTGAGGTTGAGATCTAGGGGAGCCAGCATACAACTCGCTCAACCGGACGCGCAAAAAAGCTGCAAGCCGCTTAAATCCTCATTCAACCCCCACTCCATACGCAAACACAATAATGGGACAGTCTGATTATTGAATACATGCAAAAAAAAATCAGAAACTTCTTG
>Ga0134124_10000414_pt1 | contig 36326 bp, 24 predicted proteins | sample KB304_FD_96880 | JGI IMG/M metagenome (GOLD analysis project Ga0134124, IMG submission 96880) | Terrestrial soil microbial communities without Nitrogen fertilizer from Kellogg Biological Station, Michigan, USA - KB3-0-4 | ecosystem: Environmental > Terrestrial > Soil > Unclassified ... | reverse complement strand
TAGCGTATCAACGCTCGCAGAAGAACCTCACGAAACCGAAACAATCCAAATCACAATCAGCGATGCTCTCAGACGTCGCGCGCAGGCAGTCTTAAACGATCGCTCGATCGATCCACAGTGGCGCTCGATTATTCGCTACGCTTTGGAGATCGAAGATCCTTTGCTTCCTGACCTCGTGCGGCGCGCCGGTGCAGGCGAAACGATCATCGACGCGACCAGTTTCTCAGAAACACTCGAAAGCAACGACGACGATTCGAACGAAGAAAAGATCGAGGCACTGGCAGAAATCATCTGCGGGGCCGGTGATCAAGCAGCGGCCGCACTGTTCGTACTCATGGGTACTCTTGAGAACTCAAGAGATCCCAAACTACTCGCAAACGCGGCGAAGCACCTTGCCTTCACTCGCTGCGGTGAGTCGAATTTGTACGGCATGGTCGACGCTCAGCTTTCGTTAGTCGAAGGCGAATTGTTGGCGAGCTAATTGGACCAACTGTAGGGGCGGCCCTCCGTGGCCGCCCGTTCCATAACAAATCGTATATTTCGAGGAACGGGCGGCCACGGAGGGCCGCCCCTACAATTACCCTTCTGCGTTTTAGAAAACTTCTTACAGATTCTCTGGTCTGTTTTGTGTTCTTTTGTGCCTCTTGGTGGCTAAAAAATAGGTAGTACTACCTATATCAAAATAGGTAGTAGCTCCCATGTCCCGCCTGCCTGTTGCGCGCATAATCCCAGCCTCTCACACGCCCAGAACGAAAGACGGTAGCGACGAAATGAAGTTGCTAATTGTGGACGATCACGTGGCTATGCGCCGCCTGATCGGACGAGTGGTCAGCGACATGGTGAGTGAAATTGAGGAGTGCGGCGATGGCGCCGAAGCTCTCGATGCATATCACCGTTGCCTGCCTGACTGGGTCTTGATGGATATCGAAATGGACCAGGTAGACGGAATCACAGCGACGAGAGAAATCCTACTTTCTTATCCCCGCGCCCGGGTTGTGATCGTCAGCAAGTACGACGATGAACAGACTCGTGAAGCAGCCCAAAAAGCAGGAGCCTGCGGATACGTTCTGAAAGAAAACCTCCTCGCGATCCGCGAGCTGCTCGAACGCTGTTAACCCTTCGTCCATTTACTGGGCCATCTTTAAAGGAGAAAAAATGATCTACAGAAACAAAATGCGCAGATTGTTAGCGCCGGCGTTGCTATTAGCGCTGGTATTGTTCGGCATTTCACCTTTCACCAGCGCTTCTGCTCCCCCGGTTGCCCCGCCGCCGCCGAAGCCCATGGCTGGCTGGGGAAATAATGATTTCGGCCAGTTGAATATCCCCGCTGGCCTCAATGCAACGGCGATTTCCGCGGGTTTCGCTCACAGCCTGGCGCTGAAGTCTGACGGCACGGTCGTCGGCTGGGGCACTGACTTGTCTGGCACTGGCGCAGAGACGCCTCCCGCCGGCCTCACCGGTGTAACGGCGATTTCTGCTGGGCCAGGGGTCCCCTTTTTTGACTCTCTCGTTCCTGTTCATAGTCTAGCGCTGAAGTCTGATGGCACGGTCGTCGGCTGGGGCAATAATTCCTTTGGCCAGGTGAACATCCCCGCGGGCCTTAGCGGTGTGGTGGCGATTGCTGCCGGGGGCACTCACAGCCTGGCGCTGAAGTCTGACGGCACGGTCGTCGGCTGGGGCACTGACTTGCTTGGCTCTGGCGCAGAGACGCCTCCCGGCGGCCTCACCGGTGTAACGGCGATTGCTGCCGGGGGCGTTCACAGCCTGGCGCTGAAGTCCGATGGCACGGTCGTCAGTTGGGGCACAGCCAACGAGCCTCCCGCTGGCCTCAGCGGTGTGGTGGCCATTGCCGCGGGTTTCGCTCATAGCCTGGCGCTGAAGTCTGATGGTACGGTCGTAGCTTGGGGCGGTGATACCTTTGGCGCCGGCGTTTTGAATGTCCCGGCCGGCCTCAGCAACGTGGTGGCGATTTCCGCCAGTATGTTTCACAACCTGGCGCTAAAGTCTGACGGCACGGTCGTCGGCTGGGGATTTAATGGTTCTTGCGAGTCGACGCCTCCCAGTTGCATCACCGGCGTAACGGCGATTGCTGCCGGAGGCGGTCACAGTCTGACGCTACAGGCTCAATCGTGCGTTCAGGTCGGATGCTCGCCACAGCAAGACCTCTCTGCGATCATCGCGCAAATCCAGGCGCTGGTCACCGCAGGCACGCTCACGCAAAACCAGGGCGCCGGGTTGATTGACAAGATCAACCAGACAATTGTCAAGCTCGATGCAGGGCAAACGAGCGCGGCCTGCAACCAACTCAACTCCTTCATCAATCAGGTCACCGCTTTCATCAGCAGCGGCGCGCTCACCTCGTCCCAGGGGCAATCGCTGATTGACGGAGCGAATGCCATCAAGGCCGACATCGGCTGTCCGTAACAACAAACAATCAGAACGCAGGCCGGTTTCTCAAGCCGGCCTGCCAGTTCGAAAAGGAGAATGAAGAATCGCGCGCAAGCTGCACTGAACGGCGATACTCTGCGGCGGGGTTCTCTGCACAGAGAAATCAATATGTAGGGACTTTTGTGCAAAGCCGCGGACTCGAGTCTCTACCAATTTCATTTAGCGCGCCGGGAGATGCCTGGTTTGCCACAAAGTGTCCGGCGAAGTGAACGACTTCGACACCCGTAAAGCTTCGCAAGACTTCTCCTTTGTAACTACCTCACCAACCCGCTTTCGACTCCCGGTAGTTCAGCGCCTTACAAACTTTGGCCGTGTCTGTGCTAGCATCCGTCTACTCATACCGCTCGCACGGCTCTGTTGATTGACCTACGCCTCTCACGCACTACCCAGAAGCGCGGGAAACTGGGCTAAGCATTCAAAAGGCGGCGTTTTGAACCTTACCTCTTGGAGGCGCCATGAAATTTTGTTCTCACTTTCCTCTAGTATCATTTCGTAGAGAATCAAAGGCCATTGTGTCGGCTATTCTGATTCTAAGTTTCTCATTCTTTCTCCTCCCGCCTGCGTTTCACGGTGAGAGAACAGTGCAGGCGAAGGTCAGCCCTTCTCAAACGATGCCTGCAAGATTGTGCATCCTGCCACCCACCATCAAGAAAGGCTCGCTTTCGGGCGAGGCATTTGTGGACAGGTTGATCGGGCAATTGAAACCAAAAGCACAGACTGTTCAAGCGGCGGTGTTGGAACACGCCAACGATCCAAACAAGCTGCGGCAAGACGCGGCGAAGGAAGGTTGTCAGCTCCTGCTATTTCTCACAATTGCCGGCGACTCGCCTAACTTCAGATTACCCTTTGGCGCCAAGTACAAGCTGGAAGTTCAGTATCGGATTGAGGACGTTCGCGATTCTCAGAGTGGTCCCGACGAAACACTCTCGGAAAAAGGCAGCGACGCAGAAGCGATTTTGCGTGGGGTCTTGAGCAAGATCGTGGATTCAGTGCTGGCGAAGGCTTCTCCTTCGACAACGCAACCACAAACAACCGCTGCTGCGACTGAGCCAACGGCCGTCTCGGTTTCGCCACCCTCATCGGGCAATTTGTTTAGCACAGTTACCAGACCTCGCCTGGTCGTGCAAACAAGTCACACTGCTATGGTGACTGACTTTGTCTACAGTCCAAATGGTCAACTGCTCGCTACGCTCGGTGCTGATGGAGTAGTGAAGCTCTGGCGCACTAAGAAAGGACATGAGATTGTCAGCATACCGGGTTATCAAATTGTCGGAATGGCTTTTCATCCAGACAGCCGAAGCATTGCGTGTTTAAGCAGCAGCGGGGTACTGAGAATCTTTGATGTCAGCACTGCGCGGGTGCTTCACCGGCTAACACCTATCAAAACAGGCGGCGGAAGTTTTTTACCATTGCCAAAAGTCGGCAAGAAAGAGGATGCCAATCCTTTCTTCAGTCTTCCCGCTCCGGTCGCGTTCAGTGCAACCGGCAGAGTTTTGGTCAGCGGCGGCAACGGTGGCGTTAAGGTGTGGGACATAGCCAAGAGCAGCGTCCTATACCAAATGGCGAACAAGGAATACGTCCCCATGGTCGCTCTGAGCAATGACGGGAGTCTCGTCGCGGGTGTAGTTGAAAAATACCGGATCAAGATCTGGTCTACGGCAACCGGCAAAGAGAGCCGCATTATCAACACGGACATTGCCACGTTATCGTCGATCACATTCAGCATGGATGGAAATCTGATCGCTTGCGGCAATATTAATGGAACCCTCAAGGTCTACAACGTCAGCGACGGCAAGGAAATCAAGAAACTGCTTGATGGTCCAGGTGAAGAACAATTCATCGCTGCGGGCCGCAAGGTCGGACGAGTTCCCGTGGTGGGAGACATAGGCGATGCTTTTTCGGACTTGATTGAGACCGGCGACCAACTTCGAAATCTGCTATTCAAGAATAAGAGTATTCGTGCGGTTGCATTCAGTCCTGACGCGAAGTCATTAGCCTACCAGGCGGGCGACAACATCATTCATGTGCTCAGATTAGAAGACAACAAGGAAGTCCTGACTGTCGAACAGGATGATCCGTTTGAAACCGAAGAGGAGAAAAAGATTGCCGCCGCGACGGGAGCGAAACCGAAGAAGAAGGCCTCCGATGCAGTGAGCCGTTATTTCCGCCAACTCTGCCCGATTCGTTACAGCACCGATGGCAAAACCATCAACGGCTGTAAGGACTTCAAAAATATTCAACGCTGGGACGCCGTCACCGGTCAGGAACTCTCGTCACTCGCCGTGGCCAAGCGCGGCTCAATTAAAGGACAGAACATTCCGATTCCATTTCCTTTAACTACTGTCCCACGCTTTGCCAATAATAAGCTGCTTTTGACTTCGAGCTTTGCTGGTGGCGTTAAATTATGGGATCTGGAAAAACGTTCCAATCCCCAACGAATCGTGGAAACATCGCCAATGCTTGGAAACAATCTGCCTGTTTCTCCTGACGGCAAGCTCTTGCTGCGGGCCGCTACAGGTGGAAAAGCTTTAACGGTAAAAGAGCTCAACTCTGAAAAAGAAGTCCGCACTTTTTCCCTCGAGGCCCCTGACGATCAAAACATTCTAGCCGCGCAGTTCAGTCCCGATAGCAAATTGCTGTTACTGGAAATTCTGGAAGAGAAGGAGTGGCTGAAGATCTTTAAGTCGCGCAAGGTTCAGATTCGCGTCATGGACATCGCAACGGGACAACGCGTTTTTGATGCGGGTGACATTCTGGTTAACCAGTTTAGTTTCAGTCCTGACGGAAGACGATTCGCTTACATGCCGAAAGGTCAATCGATCTGGGATTCGTTCCGCAATAAGACGGAGATCCAGGTCTATGAAGTTGGACCAGCGGGGGCCTGGCCCAAGCTCTTTGAAAAGGACGTCGAGAGGGAATTCGGCAGTCACTTTGTTTCAAAAATTGCTTTCAACTCCAATGGAAAGATGGTTGCAAGTGAGGACAAGGACACGATCAAAGTTTGGGATGCTGATAACGGAAAACAACTTTACGAGCATAAACTCGATCTGGGAACGTCAGTCAGCAATTTTGTTTTCGTACCGCAGAGAGACGTCCTTACCTTTACGGTCTTCAGTAAGATTTACTCATGGGATTTGTCGACAAAGCGCGTCGAGAAGCTAAGGATCGAAACGGATCTTTGGGGCAGTCTTGCATACAGTCCCGACGGCAGGACACTGGCGCTCGGAGGCGTAGAAAACAAAGTACGTCTGTTCAATGTCATTACGCAGGACGAGTTGGGGAATCTTGTCGCGCCCAATGAAGACGATTGGATGCTTACCACTCCTGAAGGCCGTTTCGATACGAGTCGTCTGGACGAAATTGAGGAAGTTCATTGGATCATGCCAGACGATCCTTTCAATCCGGAGCCGGTAGAAGTCTTCATGCGTCATTTTTACGAACCGCGCTTATTGACGCGATTGCTGAGTGCAGACGGTTTTAAGGAAGTTCCTGACCTGGCGAAGATCAACCGTGCTCAGCCGGCAGTGAAAATCAAGCAAGTTATTCCGCAGAGTGCCGACAGTGTGAAGGTTCTTGTGGAAGTTGCTGACACTCCCAGTGAGACCCAAGTCGACGCCCAGGGAAAACCGCTTCGGTCAGGCGTCTATGACGTACGACTGTTTCGAAATGGTCAACTGGTTGGCTATACGACACCAGTCAATAAATTAGAGGAGTTGGCGAAACGTACCGGCAATGAGACTTTGACTGAGGAACTCACCTCCTGGCGCCAGGCCAATCAAATCAACGTTGATAGTTCCGGACACACAGTACTGACGTTCGACAACGTCAAGGTCCCGCAACGCGCTGAAAAGAGTCAAATCGTTTTCTCCGCATATGCTTTCAACGAGGATCGAGTGAAGAGTTTGACAGATCGCTTCCCTTACGAGCTTGCAGCGTCAGCTCAGCCGCGCAAGGGTAAGGCTTACATCGTTTCAGTTGGAGTAAATGCCTTTGAGAATTCAACCTTCAATCTGGAATTTGCGGACAACGACGCGCGGGAAATGCAGGCGGCTATCGGACAGCATCTTGCTGTGACGGGCCAGTTCTCTGAGATAGTACCCATTACCCTGACATCCGACTACAAGAAGCAAAATGGACAAACAGTGATCACAGAGAGCCTCGCGACGAAAGCAAACTTTCGTAATGTGCTGATGCGCTTGAGTAGCCGGGTACAATTAGCAACAGTAGAAACTCCTAAACCTCCACCGGCTATCGCTGCACCGGCGCCATCACCGCCTCAGAAATCAAAGCCGATTCAAAAGGGAAAGAAGCCTGCTCCGAAAACGTCCAATCCAATCGCTAAAACCCCGGAGCCAGTAGTAGCACAGTCTAATCAGAGCTCCCGCCTGCCAAACTTCGACAAACTGCGAGCCGCGACGCCTGATGATCTAGTGCTGATTCTCTTTTCGAGTCACGGTTATGCCGATCGGGCCGGGAACTTTTACCTGATTCCTTATGATACCGGACCGGGCACAGAAAAAGTCTTCAACGACAAGGTCCGACAACACAGTATCAGCAGTGAGGAGCTGTCCTTCTGGTTGCGTGACGTCGATGCTGGTGAACTTGTGTTAATAGTGGATGCTTGCCATTCGACGGCCGCAGTCGACGGTGCTGGATTTAAGCCGGGACCGATGGGTAGTCGCGGCCTGGGCCAATTGTCTTACGACAAAGGCATGCGAATTCTCACCGCCACTCAGGCTGACAATGTCGCCCTTGAAAACAAGGCCGTGCAGCAGGGACTACTGACATATGCGTTAACTGTTGACGGGCTCGGTTCTCTACTTGCCGACTTCAAACCATCAGACAAAACGATCACTATGCTTGAGTGGCTGGAGTATGCCGAGACGCGCGTCCCGGGACTCAATGATCTGATTCAAAGTGGTGAAATATCCGCGACAGGCGCCGGCGACAAGCCACGGCTGGTTGCTTACGCCGGCGAAACTCGAGGTTTAGTCGACACTGGTCCAGCGACGACTCCCGCTCAACCAGCTTCCGGCAACGGCAGTGGCCCAACAACAACGAAGCAGCAACTGCCGGCATTGTTTGATTTCGCGCGCAGTCGAAGAGATATCGTGCTCGCGCGCGAGCAGTGACTCTTCATTACATACATGGCCAATTTCAACAAAGACCCTTTGCCGCCAACCGAGATCGGTTCCACAACAGTTCCGGCAGGCTTGAACCTGGTTGGTTTAACTTTGGCCGATCGTTATTGCGTGGAGCGCAAACTGGGTGAGGGTGGTATTGGTGATGTTTATCTAGCGCGCGATAAACCGGAATTAATGGCGCGTCAGGTAGTTGTGAAGGTGCTTCAGGAAAAGGCGCTCAACAACGAGTGGATCGTTACGAAGTTTCGTCAGGAGATTGAAGCGCTGACGCGCATCGACGATCCCGGTGTGGTGGGATTGCTCGACGCCGGTACATTGCCTGACGGTCATCCTTTTCTCGTAATGCAATTTGTTGAGGGTGAGAACCTTCGCGCACACATGCGACTTGACGGAGGCATGGACCTTGAAGATGTTGCCCACATCATGCAGCAGGTCGGAAGTACGTTGAGCGCCGCGCATGCCAACGATGTCATTCATCGTGACCTGAAGCCGGAAAACATCATGGCGCGCCGTCGTGCCGATAGTCGTTGGCAGGTTAAGGTGATCGATTTCGGTATCGCTAAGGTGAGGTACTCGCTGATCGCGCCCAGCACTGTAACCGGTCACGTGGCAGGAACTGCCTGTTACATGGCGCCGGAGCAACTTGAAGGCAAAAAAGTGACCTCCGCGAGCGATGTTTACGCACTTGGAATTATCGCTTACGAGATGATCACGGGTCGACGCCCTTTCAATCCCGAAACTCCATATCAACTCATTAAATTGCAACAAGCCGGTGTGCAGGTTGGTCCAAAAGCTCTACGACCGGCGCTTCCAGCCGGCGCAGAGCGTGCAATTTTGAAAGCCCTTTCTCTTGAGCCGGAAAACCGCTATCAAAGTGCGACGGAGTTTACGACTGAATTAGCGAAAGCATTGCTTGACGAGCAGAGTCGTATCGGGAGTTCGGTTGATGAAGAAACGAAGCCTCTTAGCGCGGCAAACACGGCGCCTTTGAATAATCGAGCAGGGGAGCTCATTGAACCGGTTAGTCCAGTACCTTCAGGCAGACGTAAAAGAGTTTTCGTACCGATCGCAGTGGCGCTGGTTTTGGTTCTTGGACTGTGTGGTTTGGCGTGGAAATATCTGCCAGTAGTCATGGGGCCGGAACGCAGCCTCACCTACTGGCTCACCGTCCAGAGGATGTACGACGAAAAGCCTCTGGGCCAACCGTTTCAGGCGACCGGTCGAGATTACTTTCACACTGGCGACAAGTTTTCATTGAATATCGCGACCAATGAACCGGGGGCCTTGTATCTCATCAATCAAGGCCGCGGTGAAAACGGATCCGTGGAGTGGAATCTTCTTTTTCCTACCAGGCTGAACAACTCCGGAGTGGCGAAATTGTCTCCTCAGCAAATTGTGAAAACGGGCGATTACCGATTTGTTGGCAGTACCGGCGTGGAAACAATTTGGGTCATTTGGACGACGCAGCCAAACCCGCTTTTGGATTCGATTACTCGCGACGCGCTCGAGGACGGTGTGATAAAAACGCTGGCTCCGCTTCAGGATTTCATACAGCAACATCAATCATCGTCTGTGGAAACCAATTACGACGAAGCGAATTCTCGTGCATTACTCAAAGGCCGGGGCGAGATACTCGTGCGTCGTGTTGAGCTATCACACAAGCCAAATTGAATCGCAGAGGAAAAGCATGTTTCGTAAAGTTTACTCACTCTTAGTTCTCTTAACGTTATGTGGTGCGAGCGTAGGCCAGGATGGAAGTAAATCGATTAAATCCGAAGAGTATCTGACAAAAAGGCCGGAAAGCTCCAAGCCTGACATGAAAGCGCCAGGCGAATTAATGCGGGGCGGCAAGAGTCAGCAGTCCGGTGGCCGGGCGCATGTTTACTCGGTTGATAAGAACTTCCCGGTCGGACCACCACCGCGTGAACAGGAGTACGTCCGCATTGGAGTAACGATCTGGCGTTTTAGTGCGGGTCAATGTCCGATCCCGGATTGTCCGATACCCGCCGCTGGACAAACTGGACAAAAAGGACTGGTGGATACGGCAGGGGGCGTTCGTGCCGACGATAGTTCGGCGTTTTCCACTGGGGAGCGTGTGCGGTTGGCTCTCGAATCGCTATCGCACGATGGCTTTATTTACATCATTAATCGTGAGCAGTTCGCAGACAATACGTTTGGTGATCCTTATTTAATCTTTCCAACCCGCAGCATATACAGCGGCAACAACTATGCACGCCCTGGTCTGCAGATTCAATTACCTCGCGCAGAGGGTTGTTTTTGCGTGAAAGCACGTAATCCGCAGAAGGGTCTTGTAGCAGACAATCTGGTAGTCGTCATTTCTCCTCAGCCACTGCTCTCGACAGAAGAGATTGGCGTTAGAGAGATTCCACTTCCCGCTAAGCTCGCGAAATATGTGATCCGTGCGGACAAGGAACAAGCACACCGAGGCGCGTTGAAAGATGGCGTGGGATTGACACAGACCCCCGCGGAGTTGAAGGCGGGCACTAAAGGATTGGTCGACACCCAGGCGACGTTAACGCAGGACGACCTACCGCCACAGAATTTCTATCAAACTCTAATTCCACGAGGAGCGCCAGCGGTGTTTAGCGTTTACTTGCACTATGCCAAGCCATAGCACTTGCTAACTCTTCACCAATACCCCTGTACCAACCTCAGCTTCCGCCGCAGGTAACTTCTTAACAGTCGGTGGCTCAGGCAGTGCTTTGTAACCGACACTTGCGGCAAGTGGCGCCGGAACCATGGCGCTGAGCCGCTCGATAGAGGCTCTAACATCATCGATGCGCTCCTGACTCCCGTTGTATTGATAAAGATCGAGAAGCATATCCTTGAGTTTGGCTATTCGTGAATGAATCGCTTCGAGATCTTCCTTATTACGAGTCTCGGCGATCTGCTTCAAACTCTCGTCCCAGTCCCACGAAATCGTCGCCAACTTTATAGCGAGGCCAAACTCGTCTTCGATCAACCCTCTTGCGGACTGCAAGGCATGCTTGATTAAGTCGATAACGGCTTCCTGAGACAAAGCTGAGGTTGTGTCAGGCGTTATCTTAATAAAGGCGCAGACGCTGTCGGCGACTCTTTTCTTCAACTTTTCAGCGGTCACATCGCGTTCGCGAAACTTTTCCCAGCCATCGGAGCTCACGCCTTCAACAGTGAAACTGCCGTGGACTGAAATCTTCGGAGCGCCGGGACTGGTTCCGATCGCCGCAGTGGCAGTGAAATCGTGAGACTCCTTTGCCACCTCAAGCAAAATTATAGTTTGTCGTGTGTCGGTAGGTTTCAGGACCAGTTGAATCGCCTCCGCATTAAATTCAGATTCCAGCAGGTAACTGATCTTCGCCTGGACGTCAGCTTCAAAGGATCCGCCGCCCGCAGATTTCTTCCTGTCGCCTTCGCGATAGTTCTTATAGAAGTGCTGTGGGTCTGTAGCGTGCAGTGTGTTCTGTAATAGCCGGACGATCGCCTCTTTCATCTTCTGCGGCAGATCGTTTGTGAGGTAACGGGAAACACCGCGAAGGTCTCTTACTTTTGCTGTGAGATAAACCTCCAGTCCTACATAAACGCCGGAGACGTTAGTTTCGAAGATCGCCTCGTTGGGCCGTTCCTCCGTATTTTTGATCTCGATATCGAACCCCTTCGTCCAGATCAGTTGTTTCATCGAGAGCATGGTCATGAGCTGTTCGATCTTGTAACCAATGGATTCCGCGCGACGGCTCATTTCGGCGACGATCCTTTGCTTCGGACCACGGAAGTCCAGCAGCAGATCGACGTAGGAAACGCCAAACAGACTCAGCGTGACGGCCTCATCCAAATTGCTTTGCAACCACGTCGTCAATTGAGGCGAACCTTTCGCTCGGTATCGGGTAGCATCGCAGGGTTTGAGTAGGACCGAGATCTTCAGGTTTATCGGTTCGGTAGATTCGTGATGTTTATATTTGATTATCGTTTCGCCGTTATAGGGTCTGGGCTCCCCGCCTTTCAGATCGGGCTTTAAGGAAATGAACGCAACTCGCCGCCCGAACTGTTGCAGCGGTCCATTGATATGATCTCGCAGTTCTCGTTTGACCCGATCCGAATTGAGTTCATCGTAGTAAGTTTGCAGTGTCACGCGGGTGGCGAGGTACTGCTTCACTTCTTTCTTGAGCAATTCGGTAAAGGACGTTTTTTGATTCAGCATTGCCCGCAACTTGTTTTGCGGATCGACTTCGAGCTCCGCTTTGACCGAGATCTGCTCCTCTTCATCGGAGCCGAGTAATCGCGACGAAAGCGCCAGTGGTCCAATGGCAACGGTTTCAAGCTGCGTAGCGCCGGCGACATCAACGGTTATCGTTAAGGCGAGTCCGAATTCACTTTGTGCTTTGGCTGCCAGGTCGCTGGCGGCCCGATCTTTTTCGCCATAAAACTGATCGATCTTGTGGTTGTTCGTCGAAAAATACTCGATCAACCACTTGCCGAGTGAGTCGCCGATTGTTTTGTCGGCCTCCGAAGTTCTGAAGAAGAATTGCGCCAGCTGCATTTCGGAGCCCGGCGGACAACCACCCTGGTAATCGATCGCAAAGGTGATCTCTTCAGTTCCTTCTCGATACTTGAGTGACTTGTGGCCCGATACGATTTTCTGATTATTGCGGTTGTTAGTGACAATGAACGACTTGAAATTGCCGTAGAAAGACTGGAAAAACCCAACCTCACTCACCGCTTGACTCGTATCGGTATTGATCACAACACGCTTTTCGTAGTTCGCTGTTGCCTCGACATGATCGGGTACTTGTCGAACTATTTCACTGAGAGGCTTTGTTGGATTCATGTCGATCCTCCACTATGCGGCACTGCTGGTGCTAAGAGACCGCGAAAATTCCTTCACCATGGGTTTCGGCGTTGCTGACGCGATTCTGAGCTCGCTTATCAGCCGCTCTATCAATGCGCTTTTCCACTTCAGTTCTTTGTACTCGTTGTCGTCGAGGAAGTGGGAGTTCCCTAATTTGAATAAAGTGCCCTGGAGCTCGGTCCAGCACTTCAGAAGTTCTAATTCCTGCCGCGGATCGAGTTGGTCGAAGAATTGCTTGACTAACACCTTGAATGTTTGGGAGGCCGACCAACTTTCTGAAGACTCTCGGCGCGGGGCTTCCTTTCCGTTCTTGCTCGTTGAAACACTTGGAGTTCCCAGGAGGATGAAGCTCCATTCGGCTAACAAGATCCCGACGAGGGTGATCCGTGTCCCGACGTTCAGGCTCTTCAGGGACTGATCGACGCCAGGATGGAGCAACCAGCGGGCCAGCAGAGAAAGATTCGTGTTGGCGCTCTCTTCGTCGGCCAGGTTGAACAGTGCATAGCGGCTGGGCCACTTGCCATAGTGCTTCTCTTTGAAGGCATCGGTCGTATCGAGGCAGTACTTGATCAGCACGCGGAAGATGAAGAGCTCGAACTCTGAATAGGTGGAACGGTCGGTTGGCGGCAACCATTCCGCTATCTTTTTCAAGCCCTCGTAAACACGCGTTCCCATCTGCTTGAGATAAGAAATGATGTAGTAATAGGTCAGGTATTGCGTCTTGAAATTGCCACGGTTCAGCAGTTGTTTGAGCCAGTACCAGTCGTCAAAATCCGGATTGAACTTGAGCTGCTTGATGAGCAACAAGACCTCGTGCTGATAGCCCGTTTGCATCAGGTATTCCAGGCTGTTTGGGACGACGCTCTTTTGTTGTGGCAATTCCAGAAACCTCTGACAGACTTCAGAAACGCGGGCGAAAGCGACATTGAAGGCGCCCGGCTGAGCATTCGATAGAAAGCGAAACATCGTGTCAGCCTGGTCTGCATCTGCTACGCCCTCGGCGAAATGCTTTCTGATGCATTTCACCATTGCGACTATCCAACCTTCGTTAAACTCATCCGGGTACAGGTGGGCCAATTCAACGGCGAGTTGGGTGGTGTTCTTCGCTACTCGAAGCGAGGGATAGAAAAAGATTCCCGAATGCTGCAAGGCGCGGAATTGGTCCATCAGGTAAAAGCGATGGTACTTCTCGAATCGCTTGCGCAGCGGTTCGGCGAGGTTGTATTCCGCGAGGCTAACGGTTCTGGGCGATTCGTTAGAAGTGCTCGTCTCGACGAGTAGCTCGGTGAAGAGCTCGTCTTTTTCGTCGTCCCAGAGGCGGCGCAGCGGGACTTCAATCTTTGTTTTGGCTGGAGTCGTTCCATTTCTAGTGATGTCGGGAGCATCCATCAATAGAGTCCGCGTACCGAGTAGCGCTTCGACGACGCGGCAGAACTCCGGTGAAGTGATTTCGTTGAAGAAAGTGGCCGTATAGAGAACGGTTTTTTGCACCGGACAAGCGGTCTTTAGTCTTGATTCTGCGAAGGTCTCCGGATCCTTCGGCCCACCGTTGTCGATCACGTCGCGGAGCTTGTCGTTGACGTAGTAATTAACTACCTGCTGCGTAAAGCTCAGTTCATCTTCTTCCCACTTCCTGCCCGCACGTTGTTTCGCAATCTTAACCAGGAGATTTTCATAATCGTCAAAATTGTTTTTAAAGAAAGGTTCGAGGAAAGGAATATGCCAATAGGAAAAACTTTTGTAAGAGAGGTTAGGCTGCGAAAGCTTTTTCTCGGTTGCATATTCGTGATTGATGACGACGACGAGAAGGAGCTTGCTGTTTCTTAAATCCTGTTTGGCCGCTTCAATTCGTGCACAGTTGCCGAGGATCGACGCCGGAAATGTATCCGCCTGGCTATGTTGCGCATCTACAAGCAGTACCGTTTCAACTTCGCTGTCTGCCCTTTGCTCGCACAGTTTTTGCAAACTGAAGTCTACGTTTTTGCCGATTGTATCCTCGAATGCTATACGGCCTTGAAAACGAGTGTTCGAGTAAGGCAACGACTCGATCACTTCCCAAGCGGTATCAAAGGCATATTCCGCGAAGGAGGAGCTGATGAGAATCAAGTTGTCCTCCAGCAGGCTTGCAACCATCTTTTTCAGGTCGGCCTCTGCTGGTCGATATTCGCGTGTTGTCCGTAAGGTCAGTTGTTTTACTGAATCGTGGAGTGATTTTTCTTCCTCGACTTTATGCGACTGGTCAGCATTGTTGAATACGTTAAGAACGCCGGCGATCGTGGTTGGGCCAGCCGAGGTCGTCTGGCCCGGGATATTGATTGCGACATTCGTACCTGGGGTCGCTGGTTGTTGGTCGTGTTCCGGGTTCGCACCGTTGGCGCCTACCTGCGGCGTTGCAGGCCCGGCCGGCGGCGCGGGCATTACAGCCGGATCATCTGGGCCTGGTTGTGGTCCGGCGCCTGAGGCGAGCTCCGGAGAACCCTGCGGGCCGGTTGGGCCGGCTCGCTGATCGATGGGGGCTTGATTAGATCCGGGATATGTCATCTATTTAATTCCTTCTATGCCGAGCGGCGGCGTTGTTTAGATCAGTTTGTAATGCCCGTAATCGAGAGTGGTCCATTCGCTTGAACCGTTCCATCAATACCGATCTTGACGTTCTGACCGGGTGGCGGCGGAATGACTGGTTGCACCAGTGCAGGCGACACCTTTTCGTTCGAGGCGAGGTAGACTTTGCCCAGGTCCACTCCCTGCTTGGTGAGCAGAGTAGGAGTAGTGGCTCCCGGTGCGCCCTCAGTCTTCAACTGGACCACGCCGAGCCTGAACGCCTCATAAACCGAGCGGCCAAATGCGAGACTCTCATAGAAACTGGCCGAAAAAATGATCGCACTGCTATCGCCAACCTTGTCATTCATGCCGATGACACAATCGATCGTTTCGGCGATGCCGCCTGCCTGAAGTGCGCTGTAACAGGAGTTCAAAACAACCACTCGTAAATTGTCCTGGATGATGCTCAACAGTTCGGCGATATCGGCCGCGGCTACGACCTTCGTCTTGCCATTGTTGTCTTCCATCACGATGCCGGCGGAAGTAGATCCATGGCCGCTAAAGTGCAATATATGCGGCTGGTGTTTAAGCAAACCGCGAGTCAGGTCGCGTGGTCTGACTGCAAAATGGGGAATTAACTCAAACCGATCGCGATGGCTGCCGAGGCTGATGCGTTCGTCCACTTCGCGTAACTCTTCGTCGATGCGTATGCGGCTGATGTCGGTCGGGTTTGAAGCAAGAAAAAGAATCTTGATTTTCTCAGACATAAGTCCCTTCTTTCTTTTATTTTGGTCCGAAGCAGGTCACTGGAGAGCATTCTCGAGAAGCGTTGAGCCGCGCTTGCTTCGAGAACCAGTGACTCTGCTTCGGACCCCGGGTGAGGACATTTTGTTAGCTCTTCTCAGGCATTTTGTGAGACAGGTCGTCGACTATTTCTCTCGTACCCTCCCCGCCAACGCGCGAGTCGCTATCGTAAGCGCGAGACTTGTCCTCGCCGCCGACGCGCTGAACATCGGCGCTGCTTGACGCCGTTACATTTGCTGTTTTGTCTATCATCACGAGTCTCCTCTTCATTCATTTGTTCTTTGAACAACTGCGGTGACGATCGCTCACCGTCAAGACGAGCCGCCGCTGCATTTGTCGGTTCGATCTATATCTGTCAGATCGGGCCAAATAATTTCGCGGCTGGTTTTTCGTTTTAGAAAAATTTTTTCAGAAGGCGTGATAACTGTGAGATCTACTGTGAAGCGTTGAAACTCACCGGAGTTTTCATTAACATGCACGGCCTCTGACAGTCACCGTTCTCACTCGACCGGCGCCTTAATGCTACGATCCTGTCTTAAATCGGTTGTAAAACGAGGCAGCGCGCTCTTCGCGATACTGGTGTGGCTCGCGATCGGTTCAGGCGTGACGTGCGCGCAAGCGGTTGGGTCACAAACTTTCCCTTCACGCCGTACGCTGGGAGCCGCAGAACGAGCATTGGCGGACGCGGACAGGCTAAGGACGGAATGGAAGAGTGACTCGCTCAAGATAGCCGCCAGGAAATACGCGAGAGCTCAAGGGCTGTTTCACAGCGCTGGTGAGTTTCGTCGCGAAGCGGAAACCCTCGAAAAACTTGGCGACGTTTCCGCGCTGCTCAGCGATTATCCAACCGCCATCCATCATTACAACCAGGCGCTTCCGCTCACCTTGCAGGTCAAGGATGAGCGCTTGGAAGCCGTGATACTTACAAAACTCGGCGATGCGTATCTGGAAATGGCGAACGTTAAGAAAGGTGTTCCTATTTGCAGCCGAGCACTCGAGATTTCTGAGCGCCTTGCCTACGAAGAAGGAACGGCGCTGGCATTGAATTGCCTGGGCGTTGCGAACTCGATAGCCAACGTTATGTCGCAAGCGCAAGAGCAGTTTGAGCGCGCACAGGCTGTGGCGCAAAAAATCAAAGTTGAGAGTGTGCTGGCGCTAACTCAGCTCAATCTTGGTTATCTTTACAGCGATCTCGGCAACGTGGAGCTCGCGCTGACTTCCTACAAAGCCGCCCTGAAAATCTGGGAGTCAATTAACGAGCAACAGAAACGCGCCTCGACGCTGACGGCAATGGCCGGCGTCTACACTCAACAAGGCGAAAAACAGACTGCTTTTGATCTGCACGGTCAGGCATTAAAGATATTCCGCACCATCGGCCATCGGAACGGCGAAGCCGCCACCTTGAACGGCATCGGGTACCTGTACGACACGCTCGGCGATCGGTCCCAATCACTGAAATGCTTCACGCGAGCGTTCCAGCTTTACGCCGCGATCGAAAATCATCACTACGCCGCCATCACGTCGGGTTACATCGCCCGCGTGCACCTGGCGCTCGGTGACAAGGAGCGTGCTTTGGAGTCTTTTAATCGCGCCTTGGCGATCAGTCGCGTGGTCCAAGACCCGCGCATGGAGTCGTACACGTTAAGAGACATCGGCAATGTTCTGAACGAGAAGGGAAAAACAAAAGAAGCGCTCGGGCACTACCGCCGCGCACTTTCTTTGGCCCAGGATGTAAAGGATCGACGCGGCACTGCTCTCATCCTCTTAGCTGTGGGAAAACTGGTTGAGAAGTCAGGTGATAAAGTTGAAGCACTCGCCAACTACGAACAAGCTTTATTGTTGGTGCAGGAAGTAGCCGATCGTCGCCGCGAGGTCGAAACGTTAATGAACCTTGCGAGTGTGAAGCGCGACCTGGGACGTTTGGACAGTGCACGGCGCGACATCGAAAGATCGCTCGACTTAATAGAAAAGCTGCGCACGAAAGTCTCTAGTCCTTCGCTGCGAATCTCCTATCTCGAGACTGTTTACAGGCATTACGAGTTTTACGTCGATCTTCTGATGCGCATGCATGAGCGGGATCGTTCAGGTGGTTACGCTACTTTGGCGCTGGAAGTAAACGAGCACGCTCGAGCGCGAACCCTGTTGGAAAATCTGATCGCCGCACGCACTGACATTCGCCAGGGTGTCGATCCGCAGTTACTCGAAGAAGAACGGCAGATACAACAACAACTCAACGAAAAAGCAGAACAGCAAACGCGTCTCTTGAGCGGTAGAACACAGCCGGAGAGCGAAGCTGCAATGCGGCAGGAACTAGAGGATCTGTTGAATGAATACAAGGAGGTTGAAGCCAGAGTAAGAGACCGGAGCCCGAAGTACGCCGCGTTGACGCAGCCGCGCTCGTTGACCCTGCTCGGTATGCAGCGGGAGCTTGACGAGGACTCACTGCTCGTGGAGTACGCTCTTGGAACCGAGCACAGCTACGGTTGGGCCGTCACCAAGCACTCGATCGAGAGCTTCAATCTTCCGCCCCGAGGAGAGATAAACCGCTTTGCGAAGGTGCTTTATGACGCCTTGTCTCAGCAGCCCACCGCCACACCGGTTAATGACTACCAAACCGCTGCAAACGAGTTGAGTAGAATGTTGCTCGAACCAGTGGCGCATCTGCTACCAAACAAACGCCTGGTGATTGTCGCTGACGGCATTCTCCAATACATACCTTTCACTGCGTTGCCCGAACCCGGAGCCGAGAAAGATGGTCTTCGAACACCACTGGTAATCAGCCACGAGATCGTCACGTTACCTTCAATCTCCACGCTGGCAGTATTGCGAAATGAGTTGCGCGGTCGTATGGCGGCCGGCAAGACACTGGCAGTCATTGCTGATCCGGTGTTTGAAAAAGACGATCCTCGTGTTCGACTAAGCCGGTTACAAGTAAGAAATCAAGTACCAAAGAACATCGCCGCTCTGCGCGGTTCCGAGATAGAGCAACCGCTCATAGATATAGATCTGGATAATAAACCTCTCGTTTTCGAGAGACTCCCGTTCAGTTTGGAAGAAGCAGAAGCCATTCTCGATTTCGCGCGCGATAAAGAGACCATGCGCGCAGTCGGATTCGATGCGAATCTGAAAACCGCACTCGAGCCGTCGATACGAGAGTATCGGATTATTCACTTCGCGACTCACGCGCTACTCAACAATTCCTCTCCTGAGCTTTCCGGCATCGTCTTGTCACTGGTTGATCCAACGGGCCGGTACCAGAACGGTTTTCTGAGACTTAATGAGATTTACAATTTGAACCTGGCGGCGGAGTTGGTAGTGTTGAGCGCGTGCCAAACCGCTCTCGGAAAAGAAACGCGTGGCGAGGGACTGATAGGTCTGACCCGCGGCTTCATGTACGCCGGCGTGCCGCGCGTAGTCGCTACTCTTTGGCGCATCAACGATCGCGCCACGGCTGAGTTTATGCGTTACTTTTACGAGGCGATGTTGAAGCAACACGAATCGCCGAGTAGAGCATTACGCACTGCGCAGATTAAGATGTGGGAGGCGAATAAGAGCGCACTACCACACTTCTGGGCCGCCTTTACTTTGCAGGGAGAATGGCGCTGAGGTCTTTCGCAGCTGAATAATTTGATTTGATGAACTCTCAATCTGACCCCACCGGTTTCAACAAGTTCTTACGGACTCTCGAGCCCAACGCGTCGTCTGTCGATGACGGGTTTCTTCGTTGCCGTACAAAGCTTGTTAAATTTTTCTTTTGGCGGCGTTGTGATGATCCAGACAATCTGGCGGATGAAACAACCACTCGGCTGCTTAATAAGGTCCAGGCTGGCCAGGAGATCTCCGGCGATAATCCTTATCGTTACGTTTTTGGGATTGCCAAAAATGTCTTTCTCGAGTATCTCAAGGCCAAAAAGAAAAGCGGCATTCCCACTGACATAGACGAATTGCGCGACGAGCCCGCATTGCAGAGCACAGAGACCTGCTCGAGTTTATGCCTGGCCCAGTTATCGGCCGAAAAGCGGGAATTTCTGGAAGAGTACTATCTGGATGATATCGACCGCGAGCTGTTCGCTCGCAATAAAGGCCTGACGATAAATGCCATACGCTTACAGGTCTTTCGCTGTAGGGAAATGCTGAAGCACTGTATGGAAAATTGCCTCAGACGTTTTAATAGCGCACGAAATTAATTTGCTATACGTTCATATACCTAATGACGGTATGAGTATGGACCCCAATCAAGAGACCGCTGAATTAATGACCCGCTTCCTGTTGGGACAATTGTCCGACGAGGAGCGAAAAGTGGTCGAAGAACGGTTTCTGACTGACGACGAATACTTTGCGCAACTTCTGGTAATGGAAGATTCGCTTGTGGACGACTATGTTTTGGGGCGTCTCACCGGTGACCAACTGAAGAATGCGGAGGTTCTTTTCCGGTCGTCGGCTATCGGAAAACGGGAAGTAAAGTTTACCCAGAATCTGGTCGCGTCTCTCAAAAAAGCCCGCGAAGCAAAAGAACAAGGCGCTAAGCAGAAGACAAAGCGCGCGCTCGTTACGAACCAAATCGTTTCGCCCAAGACCTCCCCCTGGCGTCAGTCGCAAGCGTCGATGAATTTAATCGCTAGTGGTTTTAGAAGTCTGCCGGCGGTTTTCAGCGCCACGCTGGGTCTTATTATTTTGTTACTCGCGGGCGTAGCCATCTATTTCATCTTCCAGTATCAGCGACAAAACAGGGAATTGCTTGCTCAACGAGTCGAGCTGGAGCGCAATTTTCAGGATGTGCGCGAGAAACTCAATCAGGAGAGTCAAAACTCGGCTGAACTCAATAAGAGATTAGATCTGGAAACTGAGAAGAGAACTCAGGCGGAAGAGGCCCTCGCGCGGTCGCACAATAGCGGATCCCCGTCGATCATGTCAGTTGTTCTTCTGCCCACCATCTTCCAGAGATCCGGAGGCGCGAAAACCGTTACCCTCAATACGGGCACGAATCGCCTTCAGCTCCTGCTTGAAATATCGTCCGCTAACTATCCAGCTTACAACGTGCGGATAAAGACCTTTGATGGTCAGACGATCTGGTCGCGCGACTCGATTCCGGCGTCGCAAATCAAGCAGAGTAAGCTTTCGCTGATCCTCAATTCCTCACTCTTCCCGTACAACGATTATCGAATCGAGTTGTTGGGCCAGCCGGACAACGGCACAGGACAACTCATCGCCGACTACGCTTTCAAAGTTAGAAAGTAGTAGCTCGCAAAAAAATCTCTACCTCACGAAATTTCCGACCCGTTTTCAGCAATTACAAGTACACGACAGTTCAATTTTAAGGAGAACTTCAAAGATGTCAGCACTTGAAGAATCGGTTGAATTTGCGCTTAACAATCAGCCTCGTTGTGCTTGTGTACTCATTCTCGACACGTCGGGGTCGATGGCCGGCTCTCGAATCGACGCGCTCAACGCGGGTTTGAGAACTTTTCGCGAGGAGTTAGCCGGCGACAACGTCGCCAGTCAGCGCGTGGAGGTAGCGATAGTTGAGTTCAATACACACGTGCGCGTCGTACAGGACTTTGTCACCGCGGACCAATTCTCTCCGCCCACGCTCACCGCAAAGGGATCGACTGACATGGCCGGTGGCGTCAACCAGGCACTGGATCTGCTTCAACAACGCAAACGTCAATACTCGTCCAATGGCGTTCCCTACTATCGTCCGTGGGCTTTCCTGATTACCGATGGCGAGATCTCCAACCCGCAACAAGTTGCGCAGCGCGTCAGCGACGAGGAGAACAAACGTGGTGTCAGTTTCTTTGCGGTCGGTGTCGACGGCGCCAGGGAAGAATCATTGAGAAGTATCTCTGTGCGTCCGTACAAGATGCTTTCGGGAGTGAAGTTCAACGAGCTCTTTCTCTGGTTGTCCGCCAGTTTGAAGGGAGTGAGTCGATCGAAGCCCGGAGAGATGGTGGCTCTGGATAACAACACCGGAAGTTGGGAGCTCGTCGGATGACAACCGCAACACTCGATGAAGATGTGAACGTAGATGCGCCGCTGCATTCGCCACGAAGAAGCGAATGGCAAACGGCCGCGGCGAGTAAGCGCGGCTCTCGACACGAAGCCACTGGTGCAGGCTGCGAAGACTCGTATCAGGTGGTCCAGCCGGCGCCCGGTGTGCTCGCGATTGCAGTCGCCGACGGTGCGGGCTCGGCAAAGCTTGCCGAGGTCGGCGCGAAAATCGTGACCGAACACGGTGTCGCACAAGCTTGCGCCAGTTTGGAACAAGCCGGAGACGCGCCTGACGATTCAGCCCTTCAGCGCCTTCTTGAAGAAGCCATGGCTGCCGCGTTAACAGCGGTTCAGGCAGAGGCGGCGACCAGAGAGGTCGACTACCGCGACCTGGCCAGCACGATGATTCTCGTGATTGCCCATCGTGAATTTATTGCCGCCGCTCAAATTGGTGATGGAGCAACAGTCATCGCCGATGAAGCAGGCAATTTGCACGCTCTGACAGTCCCTCCGCCAGGTGAATACATCAACGAAACGATCTTCCTAACCTCGACGGATGCGCTGCAAAGGATGCAGGTAAGAGTTTGGCGCGGTCGAGCCTCCGGAGTGGCGGCGTTTTCGGACGGTTTACAAATGCTATGTCTGAAATGGCCTGAGTTTGAGCCTCACGCTGCTTTCTTTACTCCGCTTTTCAATTTTGTTCGCAACACAACAGACGAAGCTGAGGCGACAAGCGGGCTGGAAAGTTTTCTTCTGTCGGAGCGAGTCGCGCAGTTAACTGATGACGACGTGACCCTCGTCCTCGCAACTTTAGGGAATGATTACGATGACGACCCTCAAAGTTAAAACTCAAAACGGCGGCGTCGACTATGTGCTCGACTCCGGTTTGTGCATCGGCGCCGGATCTGAGGGCGAGATCTATGAGGTGCCGGGAGACGATTCTCGCGTAATTAAGATCTATAAGCCCAATACAATCGATCCCGTACGCGTGGACAAACTGGCGGTGATGGTGGCCGATCCTCCCACCGATCCGATGCGGACCAAAGGCCACGCTTCAATCGCCTGGCCGGAGGATCTGGTTATTTCGAAGGTTGATGGAAAAGTATGTGGCTTTGTGATGCCACGATTGCGAGACAGTCTTCCGATCTCCCAGTTCTACAATTTTAATTTTAGAAGAGTACAACTGCCTTTCATCAACTATCGATCGTTGTGCCGCATCGGGTTGAACCTCGCCAGTGCAGTATGGGCCATTCACGACAAAGGGTATGTCATCGGCGATATCAACGAAGGCAACATCATGGCTAATGAGAAGGCTTTGGTGACCCTCGTTGATACCGATTCCTTTCAGATCAAAGAAAACGGCAGCGGCCGAGTTTTCCGGTGCCTGGTCTATACACCTCTCTATACTGCTCCTGAATTTCAAGCTGTAAAGCTCGATCGGTTCGATCGTTCACCGGCACAGGATCTCTTCGGGATCACCGTCCTGCTCTTTCAGCTATTGATGGAAGGACAATTGCCGTATGCGTGTGCCTTCAGCAATCCCGGCAATGCTCCTGATATCGTCGATTGCTTGATAAACGGCTACTTTCCCTACGCGCAGAAGCTCAATGGAATGACTCCGCCGCCATGGGCGCCACCGTATTCAATGCTCCATCCGGCTTTACAGGATTTATTCGATCGCTGTTTCCTGGATGGATATGTCGACCCGACACTGCGACCAGATGCGAAGACCTGGCATAAAGCCCTGAACACAACTGAGAACGATTTGATTGCGTGCCCGGTTAACAATCAGCACTGCTACTTCAATCATCTCAACATCTGCCCCTGGTGTGAACGTACTCAGCTTTTGAATGCCGCACAGAAACACGGCAACTGGGATCCGTTTCCGCAACCAGGACAAGCAGCTGCTTCTGCCGGATTCCAAAGCGGGCGAGGCGGATCGCAACGGCCAATATCAATACCTTCAGTGCGCCCGGGCGTCACCCCTCCAGGGATACCCGCACAACCGGCTCCGGTTGCGTTGAAGGACATAGCTGTCAGTCTTAACGCGCCAATGGCTATGCATTCAGCACAGCTTGCGCTGTTAAGAACACTTCAACTCAATCAACCACAAAACCTTTTACTCTCCCCGATGCAACTGACAAACCACGTGAAGTTGGACGGTCACCAACCATTGAACAACATCAGTGTCGACTTGAACTACGCCACGGCTGGCGGCTAGCGCCAACATACTTGTGGGAGATCAATAAACGTTAACCCAATCGACAGATTAGCGGAGGAGGATTCAATGAACCCGTTTCAATCGATACAACGATTCTTTCAGTTTCTCTCGAAAACCGATCTTGACGCGATTAACTCGCCTTGCTGCACACGGGTCGCGCGGATGACGCAGACGTCACTGGGGATGATGGTGCTGCTTACCGGTGTGCTCGCGTTTTTCTCCGGGAGCTACGCCATCTACACGGCGTTTGGCGGGCGCATCTGGGGCCAACTCATTGCCGTCCCCCTTGGGATTCTGTATGCGGCGATGATCATCGTCTTCGACCGCGAGATCGTGGGCGCGCAGGTAAAGAAGGCAGTGTGGATTCGTCTGCCATTGGCAATCGCGATCGGCTGTATCGTCGCCGTGCCACTCGAGTTGCGCTTACTTCAGGACAGCATCGACAAGCACCTGATCGTATTGAGCATGCAGGAAAACAAAGGACCACAGGCCCGACTGGATTCGAAGCTGGACGCGTTTGACAAGAGAACGCAGGAGCTTCAGGAGCAAGTGCAGCGCTACCGGAACGAAGTAAATAAGTGGAACACCATGATGGAAGCCGAGACGGTCGGCCGTTGCATGCCCGGCAGGACCTGTATTGCCGGACAAGGACCAGCCTATCGTGAAGCGGAGCGCAACCGCGATGCAAGTCAACAAATGCTTGCGAAGGCCGAAGCCGAACTGCAAAAGCATGAAGGAGAGGAAGGTCAAATCCGAGTCCAGTCTCAACAGGAATTTAACAACGCGCATGTCGCGCAGGCCCACGACTTTCTCGCGCGCTATCAAGCGCTCGAGAGTTTGAAGATCACTTCGCCCGGTGCGTTCAGTATCTCCTGGGGACTGAGAATCTTTTTTATTCTGATCGAAGTGTTCCCGGCATTGTTGAAGCTGTTCCTGCCTTACAGCGAATACAACGCGATTGTTGAAGCCAGAAGGAGATCGCAAGTGCAGTTGGTCCATGCGGTAAGCAACAAGCGCCTTGATGATCTCGCGCGCGTGCCGCTTACTTTTCCGCAAACATCACTTCTGGATTCATTGAATGGCCAGCCGTAATCCAACAGATTAAACGTGACAGATCGCTCACTTCTCCCCGTGATGGTTCTGTCACGTGCCGGTATCGGGCACGCCAGTGTAGCCTCACGTCGTAACCTGATAAAGCACTAGATCGCAAAGGTTTGAAGGCGTTGTCAGAGCGACTCGCTATTGTTGAATTCAGAAATGCCGAAACGAAGTTAGCTTTAGAACTCCTAAAAAGACTTTAGTACAGGCTAAGGACATTTCGTACAAGTGCGACTTTTTGGGCAAAGCTCCTCCAGATTTTAAACTTCAAGATCTGCTTGAAGAAGTTCGGGCCCAACTTGGCGCGTTCTACTATCGCGCGGAGATTTGGCATGACGCCAATATGGCCTGCGACTGCTATACCTGGGGCGGTACCAGTGTTAGGAAATGAGAGCATTTCACGCATTTGAGCCGGCGAGAGTAGCGAGTTCTTTTTGCCGAAATGAAGACCTTGCACTAAGAGTGCGCAGCCCGCGATGATCGCCCCAGCGCCACTCGTGCCGCCAAACTCGTTCCTATAGCTGTTGACCCCTGAACCGTAGAGAGTGCCCTTGCCGCACGTTACGATACTATCGCCCCAGGCATAACAGTCGATCCTGGAACCGAAGTTCGAAGCCTCAACTCCCCAAATAGATCTTTCGTGCGGAATACTTGAGGTTGCGGCTGCTACCAGAATTGCGCCCGAGTCTTTGAAACTGGGACTCTTGCGATTCATGCGCGGTCGCCCCGCCGAATCGGCCCAGAAGTCGAGATTCTGGTTTCCATTGCCGGCCGTTTCCACCACTATAACACCGCTGGCAACGGCGGTTCCGATCGCATTTAAGACTGACTCGTCCGTTTCCGGAGGAAGCTTTGAGCCATCGGTTTGAGCCTCGATCAGCAAGACGTGAGGCAACGGTGGCGTGGTAATCGCCACCGTTATTGCCGCCGCTATATACGACGCCGTCGGGACGTTTCTAGACCACCGTGAAACTAAGCGGACCGACGCCACTCTTGGAGCAATACCGATAATTCCAACGGTATTGTCTACGCCTGCAACAACACCGAGCACTCCTGTTCCATGATCACCGTCGAATCCAGCCTCTCCCTTACGATTGTCGTTGAAAATCAAGGTGGGGTTTGGCAGATCTTCATGATTCAGGATCCACTCCTGCTCGAGATCTATGAAGTGCATCCCCTCGCCATGACCATAAGTGAGGTCCCACACCCAGCGGGCGTTGACACCGCCGTCCGCCTGGTCCAGATACCCCTGTGAGCCGGAATGAGGATCATTATCGGGCGTAAGCGGATCGGTTACAGTTTTCTCGCGGTAGACCAGGTCTACTTCCGGGAGCAGACGAAGCGCTCTTTCTATCACCGAGAGCGCTTCACCGGCTAGCCGGACATCGATACGCCAGTACGACAAGAGGCTGTGGTCCGGCGCAAACTCACTATCAGCCGTTTGCGCCTCCAGTTTTCGTAACTTCTCCCGCAGGAATGGGGCAATTACCGGTATGCCAGTCAAGCTGAAGGCCTTTAGTGCTTCGTCAATGTGGAGCAGGTCGGCATGCCGGACAGCTTCTCCCAGATCTGCAAAATCACCCGTGAGTATGCCCCGCTTAAAACGAACTATGAGAAACCCGGTGTCGTCCGGGACATATAACTCCTGCACATTGCCCGGCCTCGGCGAATTTGGTTTGGTCTCACCAGACGGCCCAACTGGTTTAGGTTCTGCATCAGGATTCATCACTCACCACCTTTATTCCAAAGGACGGTCGCCCCCGACTACAATTCCCCCGCACTTGAACGGATCGGGGTCGGGATCTACTGTGGAACAACTAATTTGTGACGGAACAGGGTTAGGCGGATAGTGCAACAGAGGGTCGAACCTTTGATTCCCTCCGATGCCCTGAAACAGACGATCGTAGAACAGATGGAAGTGTCCACTTGCCGGGCCCGAGCGCGGCGTATTCCGAATAAACACCTTGTATGCTACCCGGTTGAGGTCAGTGAGTCTGAAGATCTCTGTTGGTCTGTTTTGTGGGTCTGTGAAGTACAGTATCGCCGTATCACCATCGGCAGGCGTTAACTTCAGACCGGCTGCTCCCGCGATGAAGCCAAAGTCGAAACGAGTGTTCGGGCCCTGCTTTACGTCGATGGAATCGGTTAGGCACCTGGTGAATAGTTCACCCTTCGTGAGTGTGATTATGGGCTTGAGTTTGCCGGGCGTCCTGGCGAGCGGGTTAGAGTGAAATTCTCCGCTCTCCAGGTTGATGAACCAACCAAAGCCTATCGGGTTCGAACCTTGTGGTGGACTGTGTCGATCAGGGGGTATTGCAGTGTTCACAGCAATTCCCGGCGGCGCTGGTTGTCCACCTCGCACGACCTCAAATTTCCACCTTATATTGCCGGCCTGTACGTACTGTTCGAGCAGATCCGAGTCCAGCGTCAAAGTTTCCGTGTCGGTGCGGATTTCGATTTGCAGAATATGAGGCTGCGCATGATCACGAGTATGGAGAACTCCCACTTCGCAAACCCTGTTGTCCTGATCATGCCGAAACACCATCAGGCCATTGAATATAATTATGGTCTCGATTGGGGTTGTTAGTGCTTCCGGCCGGGCCGGCTGTTTGTTCTCCTCTGCCGGCTCTGTGTGTGTGTGGTCTGTATGCTCTGTCGTCATCTTATTCTCCTCTGAGCTGAAATTTGCATACCGTTTACTGGTGTATGTCGTTTCACCAGCGATCCATGTCACGTCGCTGATGATTAATTGACGGGGGACTTCTCAGAACCTCCGAAAACAGAAAACGCTGCCCAATAATATGGATGACGAAACCTTGCGTCCGTCCCAACAATCATAGCGAGTTGGGAACGTCTCAGCGCTTCAGCCGTCGAAACATGCTGCTGCTTTCGAATCTGGTGAAAACTGATCATCAATCGTGCGGTGGCTTCCGAGTCAACCGGCCATAAACTGGCGACGATTACGGGTACGCCCGACACCAGGAAGGCACGGGCGAAACTGTAAGTACCTTCACCTCCGTAATACCGACCCACGGCGGTCTGACACGCACTCAGAACTATTAATCGTGTCCGAGGCAGGCTCAACTCATATATCTCACCCGCCTCCAGGACATCACTCGATCCGTTCTGCTCTTTGGTCAGTACGAGCCTTGAGTGCATCTCAGCACGCGGTTCTTCGATGGAATGAAGCGCCAGGTGCACGACGTCCGACTTTGGCATTTCCAGAAGAATGTTCTGCTTCGTAGCCATCGGTCCAACCAGAACGCGCCCGTGGTCATATGAGTCTCTGATTTGACGAGCCTCACCAGCAGCATCTTTGAGATCCGAGAGAAAGTTGTACCGCTGCTGGTCGAAGCGCGGATTTCCGACAGCGAGAATCCTCTCCTTCTCATTAGACTGATCCATAGCTCCGATTCTTTCAGAAGCAAGCGCAAGAACCGATGAACTCGGCGCATAGGAAAGGCGATAATCCTGGACCAAAAAGTTACCTGAACTGGTGGAAACCAAAGAATCGAAAGGAAGCGAATTCAGAACTTTATCCGGAATGATAGTGACTTGCTTTTGTGGATCGAGCAGCCCTGCGACTGGTCCTATCAGTAGATCGAACAGCTCTCGGCCCTGCTTTTTTAGATCTTCCTGCTCACTGTTCGGATCCGATATTGACCGCAGGTAGCTTGTGACCCGGGCTTCAAGCCCGGTCCGGCTGACTCCCGATTCCTTAACCTGCAAGTCATAATGTTTATTCACGACCCAGATGAGCGTTTTGTTTTCCAGGACGGTGTACTCGACGACTTGAGTCCCTTCGGGAAGCTTTCGCTGAATATCCGCGAGTGGGAGCGGATCGAAAACCTGATTCGATTCCTGGCCGCTGCCGCGTTTTGAGCGCCCGTTCAACATCAGATTCAAGAGCGATCTGGCCCTCGAGTCCTCCGAATAAACAAAGGCTGTTCGCGGATCTTTCTGCGTTTCGTACGCGTACTCTATTCCCAGGTCATAGACGCTCTGCTCGATGTCAAAAAAGTTATTCCGGTTCTCATCTTCGAATATTGTCGAGCGATTATTGTCGATTAGGTTCAATGTCCTTTGCAGTTCGGCGCTGGCTTGCGATTCGTTTTTTTGCTTGATGTAGCAGAGCAATCGACCTTTATGCGCCTGGTAGATGTGCGTGAGAAACTTCTGACCTTCATAGAGAGCGATTGATTGGTCGTAGTTCTTTAGCGCGTTTTCGCAGTCGCCTTGTTCACGGTGAAGATGGCCTAGCTGCAAAGACGCATACGCCATCTGTCGTCTTCCGGGAGGCTCATTGGCTCGGGTTGCGGCAGTTTCGTAACCCAAGGCTGCGTTCTTCAATCCCTCGTTGTAATCGCCGATCTTGCCGAGCATCAACCCGAGATGAACGTACGACACAGCCACCATCTCCGGGTCACCGGAAGCCAACGCGCGTTGAAGGGCCTCTCGTTGATATTCGATCGCGATTGCGGGGAAGCCCGCCGAGTGGAAGGCGAGCGCCACGATTCCATAGTGTCGCCAGATCTTGATCGGATTAAAGGCACAACAATCAAGCAAAGGTTGACTGCGGCTGATCGAATTCATTGCCTGGTCACTGTTATTAATCGCCCGGTAGACTTCGGTGAGGAAGTCCAGTGCGTTGAAGGCCCCGATTTGATCGCCGACCTGGTCTGCCAGATTGAGCGACTGGACCGAATATTCGATTGCCTTCGAATACTCCCTGAGATTGTACTTTGAGCTGGCGATGGCCTGCGTTGTCCTCATCAACAGCCAGCGGTAACGTAGCCTGGCGCAGTCCGCAGCCACGTCCGTGAGCAGGTCCAACGCGCTTGCCGTGTCGAGCGAACGGGAACTATAGGCGATCCAAAATCTGGCGTGCTGAACTTCAACTCTGTCTCCCGCTCGCTCGAAGGTCTTAGCGGCTTGTTCAAGAACGCGGATCATGTCTTCAACATCTGCGGATTGCTCATACATCCCGTAAGCCGTTTTCATCAGGTTGCGTGCTTCAGCAAGGATCGCTCTCTGCCCCGGGCTCATCGATCTGCAAAGTGAGGCTAAATCGGAGTTGTAATGGTCACCACCCTTTCTTACTTCCAGCTCGCCAACGTAGGTAAGCGCCTGAAGTTGACGGGATGCTTCACCGGCGTCTCCTTTCATTGAAGCGTCAATGTATTTGTCCAGTAACTGTTGTGAAATACTCGTCCCTGATAGATCGTCACGGGTGACACTGACGAGGTTCCACGTCTTCTCCTGATCTCTCAGATCGTAAGCGGCTAAAAAGTCATTGAGTACCTGATCTTTCGTGTGAGGTGATACGTTTTGCTGTTGTCCCAGGTCTTCAAGGTGGTGTCTGGCTTCGTCTGCCCACGGAGACGTGGAATCCATCGCCAAATATTCACGCCACTCGCTCTGAGCTCGTGCCGGTAAACGAAGGTACTGGAAACACAGAGCGCGGTTAAAGCGGACCAGCGGCAGTTTCTCTTCTCTTTCCAACGCTCGATTCAAATAGGTCAGGCTATGGCCTAACGCTTCCATGGCTTTGCCGCTCTGATTGTCAGTTTCCTTTTCCTCGGCGGGATCGATCTTCGCTCTCTCAAGCCAGGCTGCACCGGTGTCGCTAAGCAGCGTCGGATTCTTCGGATCTGTCTTCAGGGCCTCGTCAAATTCGCGAATTGCATCTTCAAATCGCTTCTGAGCAAGATAAACTTGACCAAGCGCATGATGAGTTTCGGCTGTTGCTTTCTTGCCTTGCGCTTCGAGTAACGTGAGCTCGGCGTGACGTAGTTCGGCGTCATTGACAGGTCCAGCTCCAGACCCGCGAACGGTCGAAAACGGAGCGTAATCGAGCGCTGAGATTCTTGATTCGAACGGGCGCCGTTCGCGATAGGCTGACTTGAATGAGAGTAATCCTTTCCTGGTATTCGACTGGTCGAAAAATATCTTCGAGGCGCCGGTGCCGAGCACTGCTATCGACAGCACTGTGACAGCAATGGTCCATTTTAAGGAGAAGCGCCTTTGCTGGTGTGGTTCGACAGTGTTCATCGCCCTCAGTTCCAGTTCAGCGACTCCACCCACATTGATAGCGCGGTTTTCTAGAATGTGTCGGGTGCGCTATGGGAGTGCGCCAGGTGTTTCTGAAGCTTTCTTCCGTTGATCTTCAATAGCACTCAGATGGCGGCGGGCTTCCTTGGTCCACGGAGATGTGGAATCTATTTGCAGATAAGTTCGCCACGTGTCTTCGGCTTCCGGCAAACGCGTCAGTTCTTCCAGCAGCAGACCTCGATTAAATAGCGCTTCGAGCAGGGAGTCATTTAGTACTAAAGCGCGGTTTATATGTTCAAGGCTCTTGTTGAAATACTCGGCAGCTTTGGCTTCGTCGTCGTTTCGTGCAGCCTTTCCTAACTCGAAGAGCGCGGCGGCATAATCCGATTGCAGTTCAGCATTCTGGGAATCCAGCCTGATCGCCTGCTCAAATTGGTCTTTTGCTTTCTCAAAATCTTTTCCTGCGAGATAAAAACGCCCCAGGGCGTGATACGACGCGGCGTTGCCGGTTGTGCGAGCGGACTCTGACAGCCGAAGTCCAGCCTCATTCAGCGCGCGAGTGTCGATCTGGGAATCTTGCCCTCCACGCGTCGGTCTGAATTGAGAGTAGTTGACTTCAGAGATACGCGACTCCACCAGGCGCTCATTTTTATACGCCTGATTCAACGCCAACATTCCGCGCTCAATATCAGAGGTGCGGCGACCGACGAGAACCCAGACAGTAACCGGTAACCCGACGGCAACGATCACCGCCGCAGCAATCTTCAAGAGATTTGGCGACCGGATCCTTACCTTTGGGCGCGGTTCAAAAGGAACAACCTGGATTGTGCGTGCCAGATGGTCAGTCGTTTCTTCCCTGAGCGCTGTGGCAAAGGCGAGCTTTTCGCGCTGCTTCGGGGTTTGCAGCAGGTGTTCTTCGAAAAGCACTCTTTCCTCATCCGAAAGACGCCCGTAAACGAATTGGTCGATCAGCTCACTTTCAATTAACTCAAACTCTTCGAAGAATTCATCGTCCGACAGCAGCCGCTGCTCCACCTGTTCTTCGCCGTGATCATCGAGACGGCCAAGTAGATAGTTCCGTAGTTGATCTTGCTCTGACGAATTAATACTCAATCCTCCGGGATTCTCCATGCCATGAATAATGTCGTAGCGGGCCTACAACATTTCGTTTAGGCTGCCATACACTCCCTGACGCACTGTTCTAACAGTGTCCGGATCCGGTAAGCTCGAATACGTAAGGCATTCATCGTAAGACCAAGCTCGCTCGCAAGTTGTTGCCGCGATTTTATCTTTTCGAGCTTTTCATCGACGTAATAGTCCATTACTAAAACTTGCTGCTGTGTGGGCAGTTGCGCCAGGCAAGAGCGCAGGCATTTTCTGGATTGATCAAGAACCAGATCGGCTGCGGGCGTTACAGGTTCGCGACTGATTGTGAGCTCCTTACGCCGTCCGGACTCTAAATACACCATTCGCGCGACCCCACAAAAATAGCTGGCGGGATCGCCTACGTAGTCAGGTGTGATCGTCGAGAGTTTGCCTATCACCCGATTAATGGTTGTGTCAGCCAGATCCTCAGGATCCGTGCAGCGTTTATTCATGAAAATTCGGATGAGTCTGGCACGGATAGTCTCGTATTTCTGGGCGCCGTCATCTCGCGTCGTACCCAGCCAACTAAGTAAAGCCTCGAAGGAATCGTGAGTGACTGCCTCGTTATTCATCGGGAAAGCGGTTGGTTAACTGAGCACCGACGCAGAACGTGGGACCGGCGAAACGATACCGCACAAACTTTAAGATATCAACGAGTTGGGTGTTTCAAACCGTTCATCAGCGGCTTCAAAAACTGCTGGGGCTTTAGGTAGAAGACGAATCAGCCCTCTTCCATTTTCTTGCGCAGGCTCAGGGGGCGCATGTCAGTCCACACTTCGCTGATGTAGGCCAGACACTCGGCTTTCGTGCCCGTTTTGCCGGCGTCTCTCCAGCCCAGTGCGTTCTCTCGATCGGCCGGCCAGATTGAGTATTGCTCTTCGTCGTTAACTACTACTTTATAAATCGTGGTGTCTTCACGTTCTTCATCAACCATTTTCGTTGCTCCTTGTCGCTATAATGCAAACAATCAATCCGCGAAGCAATCACTTTTGACTTTCAAGGCACGCCGTTAAAGCCACAAAAAACACAATGTTTTCCGGTATTCAGTCGCGGTTACGCCTTTCCCTTATTGTCAGGATGGTGTGTGTTAGCAATACTTAGCGTGAGCTGTGATGAATTCCTCCATAATCATTCGGGAAATAGACTCAATTTCGGAGATGAAGGCTCTCGAACGACTTCAGAAGGACGTCTGGGGTTGGGATGATCTCGACACGATGCCTTTGATGAACTTCATTGTCACCCGCGAGGTGGGCGGCGTCTTGATCGGGGCCTTTGACGGAGAAAAGCCGGTTGGATTCTGCTTCGGATTTGTTGGCTCCCACAACGGCCGGATCATCTTTCATTCACACATGCTCGCAGTTCTTCCGCAGTTCAGGGAACATGGCATTGGTCACAAGCTGAAACTGGCCCAACGCGAGCATGCACTCGCAAAAGGATTTACGTGCATCACGTGGACGTTCGATCCGCTCCAGAGCCAGAACGCCTACCTCAACTTCACCAAACTGGGCGTCATTGCAAACGATTACCGAATCAATTTCTACGGAGAAAAAACGTCGAGCGCTCTGCACCGTTTTATTGGTACCGATCGACTCTGGGTCAATTGGTTTCTCGAAAGTGAACGAGTCAGAAAGCGCCTCAAATGCGGAGATGATGTAGAGCCGTCACTTGATGAGCTCGAGAAACATGTCTCACTCGTGAAGATGGCTCCGGATGGTTCGCCCGAAACACGCGCGATGGTGGATCGAGACTATTTGCTGATTGATGTTCCGGGAGATATTGGTGTGTTACAGCAACAGAATCCTGAGCTGGCGGTTGCATGGCGTAACGCAACTCGCGCCGCGTTTACAGATGCACTCGAAGCTGGATATACCGTGGAAGAGTTTTATCGGATAGAGCGCGAAGGACTAGCTGCCGGCTGTTATTTACTGAGCTCAAAAACGCCGAATGGGATCAACGAGAACACAAAGTAAGCCCGCCTCGCTTTACGACCACCTCATAGAGCAAACCGAGCGCGCGCCAAATGCTATCGCCATCGTCGCCCCCGGACGTCTGCCGCTAAACTACCAGGCTCTATTAGATCAGACGGAAGAGGTGCGTGCGTCGCTCAATTCCATGGGCATCGGGCGTAACGATCGAGTCATACTTGCACTCAACAATGGACCTGAGATGGCGGTGGCGTTTCTTACCACGGCCTCATGCGTAACGTGTGTTCCTCTCAACCCTGGTTATCGTGCTGATGAGTTTGAGTTTTATATGTCGCGCCTGAACGCCACGGCGTTGATTGTTGATTCAGAAAACGATTCACCGGCGAAAGCGATCGGGAGAAAGCTGGGTCTTTCAATCATCGAGCTTTCACCTGTCGCGGATGCTGCCGCTGGTACTTTTAAGCTAGCGGGTGGAAAGCGACTGAGTAACCAGCAAGGCGGTTTCGCACAAGCAGACGACCAGGCGCTGCTGCTTCACACTTCCGGAACCACGTCGTCGCCGAAATTCGTTCCTCTGACTCAGGACCATATCCTCAACCAGGCGAGAAACAATCAAATATTTCTCGGGCTCACCGAACATGATCTCTGCCTGAACGTGATGCCGCTGTTCCATTCGACCGGGTTGGTTGGCGTAACCCTGGCGTCGATGATCAGCGGAGCCGCGATTGTTTGTCCGCCAGGATTCTATGCGCCGAAGTTTGTCGACTGGCTCGACGAATTTCGACCGACCTGGTACACGGCGGTGCCAAGTATTCACCAGGCGATCTTGTTGCGCGCTGTGGAAGAAAAAGAACGTGTCTCTCAAAATCGATTGCGATTCATACGATCCTCGTCGGCGCCATTGCCGGTAGCGGTTTTGGAGGAGCTGGAGAATACCTTTAACGCTCCCGTAATCGAATCGTATGGTTTGACGGAGTGTGGAATGATCGCCTGCAATCCGCTTCCGCCGGGTAAGCGCAAGGTTGGGTCAGTGGGAGTTCCCACGTTGGTAGATCTCGCGGTGATTGATGAAGAGGTTGTGGTCCGTGGTGCGTGCGTGATGCAAGGTTATGAGAACAACACCACAGCCAATGAAGAGTCCTTTAAAGGAGAGTGGTTCAAAACCGGCGACCAGGGATTTATCGACGCCGATGGCTATCTGTTTCTCACTGGTAGAATCAAAGAGATTATCAATCGCGGTGGCGAAAAGATTTCACCACAGGAAGTTGACGCGATTCTCATGAATCATCCTTCTGTGGATCAGGCTGTGACTTTCGCTGTACCGAATGAAGTGTTGGGTGAAGAAGTTGCCGCAATCGTAGTCCTGCATCCGCAGTGCGACATAACTGAAAAAGAGTTGCGCGAATTCGTTAGAGAACAGCTTGCGGATTTCAAAGTTCCGCGACAGGTTTTGTTCGCAAGTGAAATTCCTCGCGGACAGTTCGGCAAAATACAGCGGACTCGACTCGCAAAACTGCTCGGTGTCCAACCATGTGACCAATTGCCTTCGAAGGCTGAAGCAGCATACGAGGCGCCGAATACCCATGAGGAGTCGGAGTTGGCGCAGATCTGGGCGCGGGTGCTGGGACGCGATTTAGTTGGTATTCACGACGATTTTTTTCGACTGGGAGGCGACTCGATTTTAGCCACGCAGGTGATTTCGCAAGTGCGCAGTGTCTTCAACGTGGAGTTGTCCCCCGCGAGTTTGTTTGAGATGCCAACCATTGCCGAGCTGGCGCGTAGTATTCAAGCCAGTGCCAGGACAACCGAAATTCAACCCATCAGATCGATTCCGAGAAGGTGAACTCCATCGATGCCGAACAATGATGAAGACAATATTGGTTTCGCGCGATCGATCGAGTCGACCGATTCACTCAACGCGAACTTCTACGGGAGATTCCAATTTCCGTGGGCGCCTTCCGCTTTTGACGCCGCGACGGATCCAGAGTTTGAAACGGTCATGCTTAATCAGAGTCTGGGGAGTTGGGATCACTCACTCGTTCCCGCTAATCCACGGATTTGGGTTGCAGGTTGCGGCACTAACCAGGCGATTTTCACCGCGCTTCGATTTCCTAACG